>Ga0209112_10000073_pt1 | contig 14736 bp, 16 predicted proteins | sample TexAe_OM3H0_O3_FD_187947 | JGI IMG/M metagenome (GOLD analysis project Ga0209112, IMG submission 187947) | Forest soil microbial communities from Davy Crockett National Forest, Groveton, Texas, USA - Texas A ecozone_OM3H0_O3 (SPAdes) (version 2) | ecosystem: Environmental > Terrestrial > Soil >...
CCAGGCGCCAGCCGCTGCCACCTGCGCCATATGGAACCAGTTGGTCGCGAACTTAGCCGATTGCTTCCAGTTCCATATGAGGCGCATGGTTAGACCTTATGGCAGTGATCGAGGCCATGATGGAACAGTGGCAGAAGCTTGTGCGCCACGTCCTCATAGACCGAGGTTGCCAAGACGGTATCGCCGTCCACGATATCGAAGCCATTTTCAGAGGGCTTTACAACGGCCTGCGGGTGCGGACCACCACCAATGACTATAACTGACACTTCACTTCCCCTTTTTACGTTCCATTTCGCGGTTGACTTCATCACGTAGGCTTGGTGCCCACTGAAGAATGATGGAAAGCCGATCTGCATCGGCCTCTAACTTTCGCGCCTGTTCCAGCTGACTCGACTGCATTTCATTTACTTTGTCATCCATGCGTGCCGTTGTTCCTAGCATGTAGACGCAGCAAAGTGTCGATATCCATACGGCCACCCAGAGCATCTTGCTCCCTGCATCTAGGTGAAGCGACTGCGTATTCGTGTTCTGTGTAGCGTTCTGATCTTTGATTAGCTGACGTATCAGCGTGTTGAGGTCGCTAAATTCATGAGCCAGCCTCTCGGCTATTTCAGCGTCCCGGTCCCCTGTTCCTTGGCTCATGCGTTTATGCCTTCGTAGTCGTTGCCGTCAATTGTCCTTCGATGCGATTAACCATACTGCTTAGTTCATCAAGCTTTGAGAACACGCGGTCGATCAGTTCTTTCTTGGCGTAGTTCTCTGCCACGTAAAGCTTCAAGGCGTCGAGTTCATTCTTCGCCTTCATGTGAGACATGGTCACCCATACTGCCCATGCGATGGCAGCGGGTCCAAGGATCATACAAATGGTCTTGATGATATCCGGGGTCATGGCGGTGGCGGCGCTATCAAGGTGCCAGGATTGAACTCATCAATCGCGGCGCTAGGAAGGGCATCCAACGGGCGTGAAATCGGTTCCATTAATCGACATCCGCGCCAACGTTGGGGCCAGCGGGCCGGTTAAGGCGATACGAACCGGCACCGTAGATCACCCGATCAGCGGTGATCACACCCTTGGGATACCACTTCGTATCTGAACCAAGCTTTTCCAACTGAAGACCAAGGTTGGGCGGTAGCTGTGTGACCGCGCCAATGAGGCTGATGTGTGCAGGCGTCCCGGCTGCCACCGTGAACGTAGTGGACTGCGCTGCGGTCGTTCCAACGGCTAGAACGTTTGCCATGTCTTTGATTCCTGACGCGTTGATGGGTTGAATGGTACAGGCTTAAGCGGTCTTTCGGAACCAGTCGCAGGCGATAAAGGGGGTGGGAGACACCGCACCATTCTGCTGGCCACCAATGCCGACCGTCGCAACGGTGCCGATAAAGCTCGCCGCCGTTTCGGTATAAATCTGCCGGTAGGTGCCAGTGACACCCGTGAAACTGGCAGAAAACAGCAGGTTCGTGCCGTCAAACTTGACCTTGAAATACACCCACGACGAGACGTTGCCCGTCGTGAACATGATGGGCGTGAAGGCGGTGATGGTGAAAACCGAACCCAAACTAGCGGTAGAGCTTGTCCAGTGCTGAACCACCAGGATGAGGGTGGAACCTGATGCAGCCCAGCCGTATTGCACGATGCGACCTGCCGTTCCTGACGATGTCGCCAAAATCATGCCGCCATTGAAGTTGGTCGTGGTGTCGCCCGTAGCGAGTTTGGCCGTGTATTCCCATGTTGACCCGCTGACGGGCTGCGTGTAGCCATTCATATTGCCGCCACTACCGGCAAACAGACGCATGATCAGTGAGCCGTCAGCCACGGTCCATGTCGATGTCACGGTGCCGAAGTTAGTCCACGGCGTGGCACCGGCGAAACGTGATCCGGTCGTATCGATGGTTGTTCCGAACTCGAACTCATCGTTATTACCTGGAACGACCGAAGGATGGGTATCCGGGGTGATGTTGGCCGAACCACCCCCACCTGATGGCGTTTGCCATGAAACGCCGTTGGCATTCGTGCTATCGGATGTGAGAACTTGACCGTTGGTGCCGACAGGAACGCGCGCATTCGTCGTGCTGAACCCGTACAGGTCGCCCTTAGTCGTCAGGGGCGACGAACCCGGCGAGACGGTGGCCCACTTCAGCCCTAGCGCCTGCGTCGAATCCGCCGTCAGAAACTGGCCATTCGTCCCAATGGGAATGCGGTTAGGCGCGGTGTCGTAGCCGAGCAGATCGCCCTTCGTCGTGACGGGAAGCGATCCACTGCCACCCGGTGCCCAAGCAGGAAGCCCTGACACCACCGTAAGCACTTGGCCTGTCGATCCGATAGGAAGGCGTGCCGGAACGCCACCAGCCTCGATGACGATGTCGCCATTCGTTGTCATCGGCGACAAGGCGGCAAAAGCTGCATTGGCCGTGACCTGACCGGTGCCACCGTTGGCAATGGGTAGCGTCCCGGTGACATGTGTTGTCAGGCCGACTTTTCCCCATGACGGTGCAACACCAACCCCGCCAGAGATAAGGACGTTCCCGGTCGCTACATCAGCAAGCCGAGAAAGGGTCGTGGTGCCGGAGGCGTAGACGATATCGCCCACTGCGTAGGTTGTGAGCCCCGTTCCACCCTTGTTAACCGCAATCGTCGTGGCATTCCATGTGCCCGTAGCGATGGTTCCAAGCGTGGTGATCGATGTCTGACCCACATAGGCAGCCGAGATATCGATGGTGATATCCCCGCCCGAGCCATCGCCATTCGTTACCGTCGTGCGATTGGCTACACCGGAAACCGCGCGAATGTTGAAGGTGCCTGAGCTCGTACGTGTCAGGACGCCCTGCCCATTCGTAGAAAGAAGCGTGCCAAACGTGGCCCGCATCGTCTGAAGGTTTTGATTAAGCTCCGCGATCTGCGAAGCGGTCATGGTGTTGGTGTTGAGGTTGGTCGATGACTGGCCGAACAGCGCCTGGAACGCACGGTAAAACTCAGGCGTGAACTGCCCCGCCTGACTGCCTGACGTGAAAACCGCCTGCGCTTGCTGGCGAGGTAGATTAGCCGTCATGCCGGGCCCATGGCCATCCAGTTAAACGGTGCGGGCTGGGTGAAGTTCGCGCCCGAGCTCGTCCCTTCGGCAATGTCACCCGTCACCGAGAAACCCGTGCTGGTGGGATCGGAGGTGAGATAACACACCACCGGTCCTGCGGGCTGGCTGTTGGTCTTGGCGATACACATCACAGCAGGCAAGCCGCTAAAGGGGGTGCCAAAGGTCACGGCCTTGACGGAGGTCACCGAGCCCGACGCAGGCATCGTATCGGTGCCCCACTGGAACAATGTGTCGCCGATGGTCAACGACGTAGCCGTGGTCGTGATGGTCGGGATGTTGAGTGCGGCGATGGACTGGAATAGGTAGTTCACACCGTCCGTCGTCAGCAGATTGCCCGATTGTCCCGTGGGGTCGGGAAGCTGCCGGATCGCTGCCCACAATAGGTTTGCGCCGTCATTGGTCAGGAAGTAATCCGTTACCAGCGCGGGAATGTTCTGCGTCGCGCCACCAGAAGGTTCAACCGGATCGATCTCCTTCACCAGCACATCGGCACTGGTGTAGAGACGCACACGATAGGCGACGTTTCCCCAGACATCCTGGCTAATGCGTCCATCTACCCCGAGCGCTACTTGCGACCCGATATCCGTGGATAGACTCGGGTCACTATATACGTCCATCGGCGTGTCAGTGCCGGACTCGAAGAACTTGAAGTAGCCGCCTGTCAAAAGACGGCCTTGGCTGTCGAAATTGACCACCAAAGGGTCTACGATGCGAAACGACGACATGAGGCTACTCCGTTGAATTTACTTGCAATGGTACTGGGTTTGCTCCTTGGGCCGGTCGTTCACGCGGTCGTGTACGGATTCGCAGCCCTCGTCGCTCAACTGGTATTCTTACTGCCCGACTGCCGCTTTCGGTCGATTCTGCTGTCCGACTCGTTCCGCGTTCGCCGCGTCACCGATAGCCCCGAAGTAGGGAGCCAAGGCGTTCATGATCGGCGCACGCTGCTGCTGCGGGATACGCGCAAGAATCGCCTGTGACTGTGCGCTCTGTGGATTTAGAAAGACCTCGTGCATGCTGTTCTGAATGTCTTCCGGAATACCAAAGACGCGGTAAACGTTGCCGATAGCCCGTGATGCGCGCTGAGCAATCGAGTTTTCAGCCAAGCCTGGAACACCTAGCGCACCAGTAAGGTTCTCAAGAATGTGCTGGGAAACGATGTTCTGACCCGTCGCCGAGTTACGCGGCAATGCACCCGAAGCGCCCGCATTGGCCCTTGCCGTATCGCCTGCCAGTGTCTGCAACTGCGCAAGACGCGTCGCTCCTAGCGTGTTCTCACCGGTTGCGCCGGCATAACCCGTTTCGCGCTGCGCGATCTGATCGGCGTTATTGATGGCGCGTGCGAGTGCCTCATTGCGAAGAGTCGGGTTTCCGAGTGAATCATTGGCATTCGAAAGCGACTGTCGCGCGATTTCCTGCCCCGTATTGATGGCATTGACCGGCTTGGACAGTTCCGCGTACTTGGCATCTGCTGCGGCCTGTTCTGGCGACAAATCACCCAGCGCTTTGACCAAGTCCTGCCGCGTACCCATCACCGCATTACGGTCGAACGTCGCCGCACTGTTACCGGGCTGATAGTTGACCATGTTGTCGAGCGCGGTCTTGACGGCCTGCAAACCCTCCACCGACGTGAGAGGGTTCTGGTTAGGCTTTCCGCGTTCGGCCAATAGCTGAGAGGCGTCCTTGACGGCCTGCTGCATGGCAGGACGCTGCATGAGCGGAATGACCGATGGAGGCACGGCATTCTGCACGGCATTGGCTTGCGCATCGGCAGAGGCTTGGCCACCGGGCATCAAGCGACCCTGCGAGCGGATCGCATCAGCCTGTTGCGCAAGATTGGCAAGGCGCGATTGATCGGTATCGGCGGCGGCTTGATACAACGGTTTGGTTGTATCCGCGCGGTTCTGAATGGCATTCGTCAAGTCTTCTGGTGTACCGGTCGCTTGACGAAGGTAGTTCACACGAGCGCCATTGTTCTGAAGCTCACGCCCAGAAAAGGCATTCACGCCACCCTCGACAGCAGGCGAATTCTGTTGAACGGTGCGCTGCAACAAGGCCAAACCTGGATTTCCCGTCGCTTCGGCAAGCGTCGGCTGCACCCCCGGAACCGCTGAAGGTGTCGGCGTCAGATTGCCACCGGAGCCGTACTTTTTAAGCACGTTGGCGACGATGCCTTCTTGTCCTGCATCGGTGAAAGGTGCAACGACCGAGGAAAGCGCCTTGAGTCCACGCATGGCGACCTGCGGGATGGCTGAGGCTGCACCACCCGTAAGCGCTCCGGTACCGATGTTCTGCGCTACCTGACTTGGTGCCTCAATCGAACCCACGGGCTGGGCAGCGCCTTGAACAGCACCCTGAAGTGCTGCACCTCGCGCAGTGGATGGAATCAGTGCATCGGCTAGACCTGAGCCAATGCCCGACACTCCCGCCATGCGAAGGCCGCGAAGGGCTGCACCCGGAACCAGTGTCTGCGCTGCCTGCCCCGTGATGTCACCACCCAGCCCAGCCTTGGTGTTCATCAGCGGCGCATCTTGCGCGGCCACTTGGTCTTGCTGCTTACGCAAGGCATCGGAGGCCGCTTGTGGTGCGCCTAGAACAGCATCCGTCTGCTGATCCGGCGCAATGGCGTGGTAAAGCATACGAACCGGCTGTACGGCGTTTGAGGCAAGCTCTGTCGCGCGCTGAGCCAAGCCACGACCGTTATCGACAAACGACTTACCCACACCCGCGAGGAAGTTCTGCGAGTCCGACCCCAGCGGCGATGTACTCGTATCAGGCTGAGCGGCAATAGCGCGATCACCTTTGGTCGGCGTGACCACAACATCACCCGCTTGCGGCGTGATGCCCTTGGGATAGTTGGCAGAAGGCGCAGCCATTGAGGCTTTGTACAACTGCGCAAGACGCTGCGCGCCAGCGGTATCGCCAGCGGCATCGGCCTGCCGAAGCGCCGAGAGAATCTGTTCCGGCGTCGGATTGGCCATCAGAGTTTCACTCCGTACTTTCCTAGAAGGGCTTGGTCATCCGAGTTAAGCGGCTGAGGCGCGGTCGATTGGCCGTTGGTGTCAACCGTTGAATTACCCTGCATATCGACCTGATGCGTTCCAAAACTACGCAACCGTCCCAAGATGCGGTTCTTCTGGTCGTCGTTGGCCTGCTGCTGGCCGTGGATATCCTGATAGGCCACATTGGCGACGGCGTTCAACTGCTTGTCGCTCAGTTCCTTACGGAACAGAGATACAGCGTCCTCTGTAGTGGAAATTGGCGTGCCGCCTGCACCTGTCGAGCCCGACATGATCTTGGCGTAATCCTGCGCAGCGGCACGGATTGCAAGATTGAAGGCCGAGACGGACGGATCACCCAGGTTCTCCTCTCCACCTAGCAGCCACTTGTTGACAGCAGGCGATCCAGTTCGATCCATCTGTGAAGATAGGCGAAGCGCGTTGTCCATGTTGTTCTTGAAGCCTTCCTCTGCCGCCTGCATGGCATCGCCGCGCTTGGTGAAAGCGGTCAACGAGGCGTTGTAGGCCTTATTTCGGCCTGCCGTCGTCGCCATTTCGTCCGGCGAAACACCAAGATTCTTGGCGATCTGATTGGCTTGGTTAATGATGGCGTTCTGACGGTCCATACCAGCTTGACCACGGCCCAGGGGCGGCAACTGATGGTTTAGCAGGTAGTTCCAGCCCTGGCTCTGCACGGAGTCATCGGTAAGGCCACCGTTGGCCGCGCCCGCACCTGCCGAGGCACCGAGCAGCACGGCTTTCTTCTCTTCAGGCGTCGCGCCGAAGGAATCCAGCGCATCAAGCTTCTGTTGGATGGCCGACTTCTTGGCAGGCACATAACCCGGCTGACCTGGCTGAGCCGTCTGAAGTCCACTAGGCGCGGAAGTCGGCTGCGTCGCTGCTGCCTGCTGAGCACTACCCGGAACCTGCACATGAATGTGCGTCCCTTCGTCGATGGCCTGTAGACCGGCGTTGTTGATGGCTTCGATAAAGCCGCCCTTGGCAGCCGGAGGAACTACCACATCTTCAGCCGTCCCTGCAATGTGCTGCGAGTTTGGCACGCCACCGACTGCCGCGTTATGTTCCGGGCTTCGCGTGGTCGATGTGACCTGACCGCCGAACTGCTGCACGATAGGCGTCATCGCACCATAGAAGTCATTCGACTGTGCCTGACTGACCGCTGCCGGAGGGGCCTGCCCAACGACTTGACCAGCGGCATTGGTCAACTGACCTGTCCGCTTGTTCATGATCGTCTGCGTAAAGGTGCCGTCGCCGTTGGCAAGGTTGTATGGCGCGAACGTGGGATTCGTAGCGCGCGCTGCCGTCCCTGCCTTCACTTCGGCGGCCTGCTGGCGCTGCTCCTGCGGAAGTTGGTTCTGGATACCGTAGAACGTCTGTAGTGCAGCCGGAAGCTTGGAGGCGGTGGCTCCCTGCGTCTTGGCGACGATCTGGTAAATGCCCGGAAGCATATCGGGCGTGAAGCTATCGGGCGTCGGCGTATCGGCACCCATTGAGCTATGCAACTGCTGCAAGTAGGGACGAACAGCTTGATAGGCGCCCTGTACCTTGGGATCGTTCGGGTTACCGTTTGACGCCTGCCATGCCTGAGCAACGTAGTTCGCCGCTGCGCCAAGCTTGGCGTCTTTGGCGTCCTGCGTCTGCTGCAAAGTATTGCCGAGGTCGAACCCTTGATCGCGGTTAAGGCCAATCGCCTGACCGATAATGGCGTCACGATCTGGACCGACAGGCGTCTGATACGCCTGCTGAGCGAGATTGTTAAGCGCGAGGTCTTTGCCGCGATCCACACCAGCATTGACCATCCCGACAAAGTTGGGGACTTGGATGTCAGCCATTACTGGAACCCTCCGCCATATCCTGGCCAAGTTGTCCCGGAGGTTGGCTGCACGCCAGTCATACCAGGCCACGAGGTGGATAGCGATCCTGCGCCCGTATACGGCTGGCTTGGACTAAGTGTTCCTGTATAGCTAGACTGCGTTGCGGTGCCCTGCGATCCCTGCGCCTGTCCACCGAGATAGCCAAGCTGACCCAGCGTATTGAGCAGGCTATTGGTTTGGTTGTTGCCAATACCAATCTGATTCTGGCCGTTCTGCGTGATATAGCCCCCCGTCTGATTGGCTTGGTTTGTACCAGTGCCAGCAAGACTAGATGCCGAGTTTGAACCAAGCTGCGCAAGGTTCATCAGCGATGATCGGTAGTTACCCAGCTGCTGCGAAGCCAGACCCTGTCCCAACGCTGTAAGGTCCGCCGAGTGCCCGCCTGCATAGAGGCTGCCCTTGGAGGCTGCCGAACGATCCGAAGCATTGACGCCCGAGTTAAGCGCGAACTGGTAGTCCGGCGAGCTATAGAGCGCACCGTAGTTGCCGTTGGACAGGTCGGTGAGGTTGGCGAGAGCCCCCTGACCCGCCGAAACGAAGGGTTGTAGGTTCGTACTCGCGCGCTGATAGTTAAGTGCCTGCTGCTGTGCAGCTGACTTGGCAGCGTCACTCGATGCGTCAGCCGCATTCTGGCTACCCGCGTAGCTTAGAACACCACCGACAACGGTCGCTCCTACGGCGATCCAAGACATGGGATTTCCTCGTGCTCGATAGTGGGATTCTCAGGCAAAATGATTGCTGCCTCAATGATTTTCGTGTCTTTCGTGTTGGTTGGATTGGGGTGCACGGTCATCCATCGGGTATCCGTGACGGCAAAACCAATGCGCTTGATTCCAGCCTGAGAAATGATGACTTGCGGACCGACAAGACGCTTCATGCCTTCCTCTGTCCACACCTCTATCTCGCCTTCCAGTAGGATGTTGAGATGGCCGTCGCGATGCATCTTTCCGACGACGACATTACCCGCCGGAATGAGCACCTCACGACCGTAAACACCCGGCGCGAAGTGATCGGTCACCGGGTATTCGCCTTGCGGCATCTCCCGCACCAACGCTTCGAACGCCTGGATTTGCTCAAGCGTCGGCTTGCGCGGCAACACCGGCATCGGTGCCTCTATCGTGATGGTGTAATCACCCATCCATCTGCTCCGGTAGGTAAGACGCGGCCACCATGTCAGCCTTGACGGGATCGGACACGCGCGTATGGAACACGAACTGATAGCCGCGACCGAAACCACGTTGTGTAATACGTTTGGCGAACTGTCCCGTGACGCCCATCGGCACACGACGCCACGACGACCACGTATAGCCACCGTCTTTGCTGTAGCGGATATCCATGTAGGTCATGGCTTGAGGTCCGATGACTGACGCCCTGCGCCGTTGTTGTAGAGCCAGATAATCTGGGCCGATGTCAGCACATGCGTGGTCGAGTAGAACAATGACTCAAGACCGCATGGCGTGGTGCTGGCAGTGAACTGGTTGCCTGCCTGGAAAAGGCGAACGACATCGTTTCGCGGCGTTTGGACCGCTGCCGTAGCCACCAACACACCGTTCATCCATAGCTCCAGCGTGGATGCATTCCATTGCCCGACGATGAAGTACCGACCCAGCTGCGGGACGTTGCCGGATATCTGTATGACCTGGGGGCTGGATGCCGACTGTTTGGCGGGACTTGAATCGGTCACCAAGACCGTGATGGGGTAATTCTTGATCGTTCGACCCGGGAACTGCGCCAGACCTTCACTACCGCCCGCGCCAAACATGCCGCAGGTAAAGACACCTGTGGGGAGGCAATTGATCGACAACGCCTCATTCTGCGAATTGGTGTCGTACGCGATGGATGTGGTTGTGGTTTTCGTCGAACTACCGATGAAATCCAGCCATCCGCCGATACACATATGGGAGGTCAGGGAGGGCTGGAAATTGCCGTTCACCAGCGCTTGAGTAGCGATGGAATTGGGGGCCAGCTCCTGACCAAAAAGACCCGTCTCGTAACTGACAGACACGGTACCCGTGGTGCCAAGCGCACTCGCCGCTTTCGCGCCGGTCAAGTTACCGTCGAAATCGAACCATTCGTCAATGATCGCCCAAATGGCGTTGCCTACCGGATCGGTACTCATGTCGGCGTCCCTGAAATGATGCCAGTGGCGGCGTTAAGCGAAAGACCAGGTGGAAGTGTGCCAGTCAGGATCGACCACGCGTAGGGTTGTAGACCGCCATCGGCAATCAGGTTGCTGGAATAGGCCGCACCAATCGTGCCGTTAGCCAGCGTTCCGGTCAGCGTGAGCGGCATGGGTGCCGGAGGTGTGCCGGTGCCATAGACACCCGGCGACGCACCGGTATCCACGACCACTTCAAACCCCGCCATGGTGATGGGGTTCTGTGAGTCCGAATAGACCGGTCCAATCCGCTCGCGCACCAGTGGCTGCTGGTCTTCCTGCATGTACTCCCAGTCGAGCGCGTATAGGCGACCGTTAGCGAAGTCGCCCACGACCACTTTTTGACCAAGCGAGACCATGGCATTCGCGCGCCAGCGGTTCATGCCGTACGACTGACGACGATGCCATTCACCGGTCGCGCAGTCATAGCCCCACGTCAGACCATCGGGGAAGGTCAGGTAATAGACCTTGTGCCCCTGCGATTCCATGACCATCGCAAAGCAGTTCTGCCAGTTGTTGTTCTGGATTTCTTCCTCGATGGCGTGCGTTGATACACGCACCGGGGTATAGGCGTTCATCTTGTAAACGATGCCGTCGTTACCCAGGAACATGACCGTGTTGTCGATGAGCGCCGCACAGAAGGTTGACGCTACGCCACGCTCGATCACGACACCGGAGGACCGCTGGAACGTCGTGGTGACGATGCCCGCCGAATCCGTCTGAGGATTATCGACAAAGGGCTCTATCGTCTGCTCGCCCAGCAGCCACCATTCGCGATGGGTGACGATGTTGGCAACCATCTTGTCGGGAGAGCCTTCCGCGTCGTACCGATCCAGCGTCGAATAGCTCAAGGCATCGGCGAGACCGGACGTATAGGCCACATCCCCGAAGGGCGATATACCGACGATGTACGAATCGATGTAATCGACTGATCGGAAGCCTAGAAAGGCGTTACCGGTGATCTGCTGGAACGTCGATTTGGATGTGTCGTAGCAATAGCCGGACTGACCGTTGCCGATCACGACCTGATTACCACCGGCCACTTGATTGTGCGTCATGGAGACGCGCGAGACGCCGGGAATGGTACCTAGCGGCTGGCTTGAGCCCGAAGGAAGCACCCGAAAGAGGGTCTGCGCCGATACGACAAACAGCGCACCCTCCACATTTCGCATGCCGCGAATGGAGGAATTCGTGCCGAGGTCAACAAAGGGCTGCATGCCCGGGACGCCGCGAAGCTTGGCAGCCGAACGCGTACCCGATTTCTCAGCCGGAACAACGAGTTGGTTAACCGTGTCCTGTACCGAAAAGGGACGCGTATCGTCGGAGTACGCGCCGCCAATGAACGGGGCATCCTGCCAACGAGCCATTAAAAGTACTCCGCACGCTGGGTCGAGCCGATGTACCGGTGCGCCTTGATCTGCGCGAACATCGTCTCAGCCTTCTGCGCATTCGACATCAGGACGTTGGCACGAGCACCAACGCCATAGGGAACCTTCAGGTTATCGGCAATCCACCACACCAGCGGCATGTAGATGCGCGCCGGGATCGTGTCGGCGTCCAAGTCCCAATCGATGTAACCCTGGTCGTACAGGAACTCAAGCGACTGCTGGACGCGTTTGTCCGCAATATCTGCGTCTTGGGGTGACGGCCCATTGGCATCGTAGAGGTCAATAACCCCTAGCTCTTTGAGAACATCGTTACGTAGGTCAGCACGCGTGTAGATCATAGGGTTCCCCAATAAGAAGGAGGGGGAGCCGCTCCCCCTCCCTTGAAGCTAACCCTTACGCGTCTGCTGGGGTCGATACCCAACCGGTGACCATGCCCCAATCCTTCGGAGTGCCACTCTGGTTCCACAGCAGCTTGTTCACGCCGCGCATTTCCTGGAAGCCGACACCGTACTGGTACTCGTAGTCGTCTTCCTTGCGGATCGTGGACTTGGTCATCTGCGCCCATGCGATACCCAGCGCCTGCGCACCACACAGGTAGTACGGAGCCACCGTGATCGGCGTGGAGGCAGTGTTCGTCACGCCGTTGATTTCCGGGATTTCACGCACCACGACACCATCCCAATACAGGGAGGTCGTACCGGTCCACAGCGGGTTGGAGAGCGCACGCTCACGGGCCTGTTCGTGCACATCGGCCAAGTCTTCCTTGAGGTCGCGGAAGGCCAGTGAGTTGACGAACATGACGAACGTTTCTTCGTCCTCACCGTAGATGTACGGACGGATGCCGTCACCGTTGACCGTGGTGGCATCCTGAGCGATGCGCTTGGCTAGCGAGACGATTTCCTTGGTGAGGGTCTGTGCGGCCAGCACGTTGTTCAGTGCGGTCGCAAAAGTGGCGTTGTAGTTGGCCTTGGCATTGCCGAACAGTACACGGTCGGCGTTGTTCACCACCCACGTATTCTTCTGGGTCGCCGTGGCCGTACCGAACGCCACGCCATTGATCGAGCCCAAGGCCGTCACGATGTCGTTACGTAGGTAACGCATGGCAAGGTTTTTCAGCGCCGAACGACCCGCGTTGCGGATGTCGATAGGCGACGCCTGCTCTTCAAGGTTGTTGACCACGACGGCGTCACGAACCACGCCGATCTGGATCAGATGACCATCGTTCGGGAGGGCCTTTTCGTTGCCCACCAGGGAGGTCGATCCGGTGTTGGGGCCAGCGGACGGGTCAATCGCGCCCACCAAGGCGAGAGTGATGCCGTCACCCTTCTTCTTGGTCAGATCACGCTTGATCTGGATGATGGCGTTCTCGTCGGAACCCATGTAGCGCATGAATCGGTTGGCGCGTACATATTCCTCAAAGAACTTCGAGTCCCACTGTTTAACTCGCAGTGCGGTCGAGATAGTTGTGTTGCTCACGGGTTAGGTATCCTTTTTGAAGATGCTGTCGAACACATCCTCAACCGCGAAGTCTCCGTCGTCTTTCGTTGATCGGGTCGCAGTGAGGTCGGGAGGGATGGCATCACGGACGCGCTTGTCTTGAAGCTTGGCCTGTTCCTGTTCGCTGGCAATCTTGGCCCGCAAACGGGTCTCGATGTCCTGCTCGTACTTGACCGGGTCGCCCATGTCGCGCATCACCTTCAGTCGCTTACCGAATTGATAGGCCGCTTCGGCGGGGTTGTCCTGGTCCATCAACCGACGAATCTCCATCTGCAACATGGGATCGGTTTTGGCCGATTCCGCGAAGTAGTTGAGCACCTCGTCGTAGTCCGAGTGGGTCGACTTGGCCTGCATTTCAAAGACCGCATGCTGCCGCTGGGTGAGTTCTTGCTTCACCTTGGCAATTTCGGACTTAACGATGCCTTCCGGGTCTTCCCAGAACTGTTTCTCAGGCTGCTTGTTGAGTTGCGCCAGCTGGTCCTTGAGAGCCTGTAACTCGCGCTCGTGGGCCTGCCGTTTTTCACGCTCTGCCATTAATGCAGCAAGCGGGACATGGGTATCTTTAGCTTCCGCCGTCGGCGCGGATTTATCGACCGTCTGTTCTGTGGGCTCAGCATTGACCGGGTCGGACTTGCTTTCGGGTGTCTCGGCGGGAGTCGCTTCGTGCGTCTCTGCCGGTGCATCCGTAGGCGTATCCGACTCTGTTGGGGCGTCGCTCGCAGTCCAGCTGCTAAGGAAATCCTTCGTCTCGTCGCTCATTCGTTGCTTTCCTCTCGACCGTGGGCCGTCGTCGCGCTATCGACCGTAGACCGTCGTCGTCTGCACCTTATGGGTGCAAATCACCAAACTGGTGCAAATCCTACACGGAAGCCATGCTAGGTGCACTACCCGGAGGCTGGTGATCGTCTTGACCGCCATGCTCGTTCGGATTGGGCACCGGCCAGCCTGCCGGGACACTCGGAAGCGGTTCGGGACGGATCGCCACAAGGCGCGCCGTCTCGGCTTCGTACTGCTGAATCTCAAGCTGCTTCTGCTTCAACCCAAGCTCGGCCTGATCGTTAGATCGGGCAGCAAGATCGTTCTCCGCCTTGCGCTGATTAGCCTGAGCATCCACGACGACCTTGGCCTGCTGCGTCTGGTCCTGCTGAAGCTCCTGAGACAGACGTGCGTTGATCTTCTGCATGTCCTGAAGCTGCTTCTGAAGACCGGCCAGCTGCTGCTGGACTGCAGGCGGAAGCCCCTGATTGTTCATCGCCGCAAGGATTTCGTCCTTATTGCGAAGGTTCGAGGCTTCGATGATGACCTGCGGCGGGATCCACTGCGGGTTTACCTTAGCCAGCGATACGAGGGCGTCAAACTGCTCGGACTGAAGCGTCATCGCATCCGGAGCATCCTCAAGGATAATGTCCACGTCGAGCGAGCCCAGATGGTTCTGGTAGCCCACCACCTGCTGCATGGCCGGGTTGTTCATATCGACCAGTGGCGCACCATCCCAGCCTTGATTTGGAAGCTGACCGGGACCGGCAATCGGCGGCTGTTGACCGGGCTGGGGTTGTCCCGGTTGTCCGGATTGCTGCGGTTGCCCCTGCGGCTGCCCCTGTCCCATGTCCTGCGGGAAGATCGGCTGGAACTGACCGGGCATCGGAAGCGGCGGCAAGCCCTGCTTCTGGCGCATGGCGTTCATGCGCTGGACTTGCTGCTGCCGGATGG
>Ga0209112_10000074_pt1 | contig 14711 bp, 13 predicted proteins | sample TexAe_OM3H0_O3_FD_187947 | JGI IMG/M metagenome (GOLD analysis project Ga0209112, IMG submission 187947) | Forest soil microbial communities from Davy Crockett National Forest, Groveton, Texas, USA - Texas A ecozone_OM3H0_O3 (SPAdes) (version 2) | ecosystem: Environmental > Terrestrial > Soil >...
CGCGAGCCACGGTGGCCCGCTGCAGTGACGCTCATCGCCCGGCACTGGTATTGGTGGGTCCCGTCTCTCTTCGCGCGCCCCGCGCGCTCATCGCCCGGGACCCGGCGGGCCGGCGAACGCTTGAGCGATCTCGAGCCAGCGCTGCGCGTCGGGACCGTGTGCGGCGAGGTCGAGGGCCCGCAGCGGACGCCGCTGGGTGACCAGGAAACAGAAGTCCTCGGCCGAACCCGTGACCCGCTGCGCGGCGTCATGCGGTCCCCAGGACCAGGTGTCGCCGCCGGGACCCCGCAATTCGACCAGGAAGGGCTCGGGTGGAGCGGTCAGATTGTTGACGACGAAGGCGTAGTCGCGGGTGCGCACGCCCAGATGAGCGATCGACCGCAGCCGCTCGGTCGCGGGCCGTTTGATGCCCAGGGAGTCGGCGATGTCGAGCCCGTGCGCCCAGGTCTCCATCAGGCGCGCGGTGGCCATCGAAGCCGCACTCATCGGCGGCCCGAACCATGGAAGTTTGCGACCGTCGGGAACTTCCAGCAGTGCCTCATGCAACCGCCCACGGGTGTCGCGCCAGTCGGCCAACAGTTCGGTCGGCGGTATAGTCGCCAATTCCTCGGCGCCCGCGTCGACAAAGCCCGCCGGGTCCGCGGCGGCGGCCTGCAGCGCTTCGGCGAACCGCGTCTCGTCGGTGACCGCGGTCAGCGCGACCCGGTCGGTCCACAGCAGGTGCCCGATCTGGTGGGCGATGGTCCAGCCCGGCGCAGGCGTCGGATCTGTCCACCGCTGAACCGGCAGCGCTGAAACCAGCGCATCGAGTGCGTCGCTCTCGGCGCGCAGGTCGGCCACGATGGGCGTGGGACCCGCCATCATTGCCCTCGACTATCGGCCGTAACCCGGCGTCCGATGATGCTGTGCGTGGCCAGTCCGGCAAGGTAGAGCGCCGATGCGAACAGCGCGAACGCGGGTGCATGCCCGTCGTCGGGAATCATCGTCGCCGCCGCCGTAATCGAGACGATGAACGCGACCCAGAACAGCGCGTCTTGCACCGCGAACACGTGTCCGCGCAGTGCGTCGTCAACGTCCATCTGAATCGCCGAATCGGCGCACAGCTTGATCACCTGCCCGGTCACACCGAGCAAGAAGCCGCAACCCACCATGACCGGCAGCTGTAGTCCTGCCCCGGTGAGCTCGACGATGGCCGACGCGGCCAACGCGCCGTTCACCGTGGCGTAGCGCCCCCAGCGCCGGATTGCGGGCGGAGTCAGCAGATTGGCCAGAAATGCGCCGAGCCCGGCGGCGCCGAAGAACAGCAACGCGGCGCCGAGGCCCGCGGTTTCGGGATTCTTCACATGGTGAACCAGCAACAAGATCAGGAGCGAGTTGATGCCGATCGCCATCCGGTGCGCGGCCAGTCCGGACAAGGTAGCCGCCACCGTGGGGCGCTGCACCACCGTGCGCGCACCGTGCAGCCAGCCCGTGACCACGGCGTAGAAAGCGGGTCCGTGGATCGCTCGTTTGGTGTCGTCCGGACCCAACACTCGTGCGCCGAACCGCCACGACAGCAGCAGTGCGATCGACACCGGAATCGCGGTCATGAAAATGACTGCAGCGGCACCTTTGTCGCCGGCGCCGACCAGAAACCGGGGTACCAGCATGAAATTGGCGCCGATGAAGGCGGCGAAGGCGCCGGCCGCGTTGGCTGCGGCGTTCATCGTCACCACCTGTTCGCGGGGAACCACGTGCGGCAACGACGCCGACAGCCCGGACGCGACGAACCTGGCCAAGCCGTTGGCGACGAGGGCGCCCAACAACAGCGGGATCTCCCCCGCTCTTACGGCCAGGATCGTGCCGATCACCGCGATCATGATCAGGCGGCCCACGTTGGCGCCGACGAGCACCAAACGCCGATCCCAGCGGTCCATCAGGGCACCGGCGAACGGTCCCAGCAGCGAGTAGGGCAAAAACAGCACAGCGAACGCGCGCGCGATGGAACTGGGGTCGGCGGCCCGGTCCGGGTTGAACAGCAGCGCCCCCGCCATGCCCGCCTGAAACAGGCCGTCACCGAATTGGCTTGCCATGCGCACCTGCACCAGTCGCCAGAAATCCGGCAAACCGCGCACGGACCGCCATATCTGGACGGGTGCGCTTGAGTGCATCCGGGTTTGGACCACAGAAACCGACTTCCAAAATTGGGCTGGCTAAGCTCGCGCGGTCGGAGCTGTTCCGTCAACATTACAAATCTTCATGGGCCGCGCTCGATTGCCCCGACGACCATGCGGCAGATGCGATGATGGTGTGGTGCCGCCTGAGGACCCCGAGGACTATGTAGCACCGGCCGCACAGCGGGTGCGTGCCGGTACGTTGCTGCTCGCCAACACCGATCTCCTTGAGCCGACTTTCCGGCGCAGCGTGATCTACATCGTGGAACACAACGATGGCGGCACGCTCGGCGTTGTACTCAACCGCGCCAGCGAGACGGCGGTGTACAACGTGTTGCCGCAGTGGGCCAAGTTGGCCGCCAAGCCGAAGACCATGTACATCGGTGGGCCGGTCAAACGTGACGCGGCGCTGTGTTTGGCGGCATTGCGGATTGGCGCGGACCCGAATGGCGTGCCCGGCTTGCGACATGTGGATGGCCGGGTGGTGATGGTCGACCTGGATGCCGAGCCCGACCTGATCGCACCAGTCGTGGAGGGCGTGCGGATCTTCGCGGGTTACTCCGGCTGGACCATCGGTCAGCTTGAAGGCGAGATCGAACGCGACGACTGGATCGTGTTGTCCGGGTTGCCATCTGACGTTCTGGTCGGACCGAGAGCCGACCTGTGGGGTCAGGTGTTGCGTCGGCAGCCGCTGCCACTTTCGCTGCTGGCGACCCACCCGATCGACCTCAGCCGGAACTAGGCCGCCGCCTAGGAGCTCAGTTGCACGACTGCGTGCAGCCGACGCAGTTTCCAGCGCACGCCGGTGCGGCGGCTTGTTGGCGCAACGCGAAGCGGGCGCCCTGCCATGAGCCGGCGGCCACGGTCCCAAGCGCGCCGGCGACACACACGATCAGCACGACCAGCGCGGTGTGCGGATCGGCTGCGAGCGCCACGACGCCACCGGCGGTCAGCATCACGGCGGCCGCCAATTGCGTGGGCGCCATGGAGCGCAACACCACGGCTGTGGGATGGGGGCTCTGGTTGTGCGCAAGTGACCAGGTTCCGAATCCGGCGGAGGCCACCGCCGCACACATGGACAGCACGCCGGCAATCAGCATGGGCTCACAATACGAGTCCGTGCTCCAATCCGCTCACCGGGTTCAGGTGCGGCCGCTCAGTGCTGGAGGAACGAGAAGTTGGGCAGCGGGGGCAGGCCAGGGACCAAGGTCAACAGGTTGGGTGCGGGCTGCTGACGGGGTGCGGGCAGCGCGCCCGGCGCCGTGCCGGCCATCTGATTGATCGGAGCCGCGACGGGTGCGGGTGCGGGGACCCCGACGGGAGCGGCCGCGGGAGCTTGGGCGGGCGCCCCGACGGGAGCCGCCACGGGAGTCTGGGCAGGAACCGCGACCGGCGCCGCGACGGGCGTCGGCACGGGCGTCGGCGCGGGAGCACCCGGCACGGTCACCTGGAATCCGTTGATGATGGCGTCTGTGGCGGGCGCGTCCGCGACGGCGACGGCACGGTCGGTGGTCACCGACAGCGACACCAAATACTTGTCGTGTCCGGAGGTGGCGATGACGTGGCGTCGCGAGGTGTTCAGTGTCATGTCGCCGTCGCGGTAGGTGCCCTCGATGTTCGACGACGGGAAGCCCGCGAAGTCGGCCAGCGAGGCGTTCGTGCTCTGCCACGCGGGGAGATTTTGGCTGTCGACGTATCCGTGTGAGATGGCCTCTTTCGGATCGAAATTACCGACCAGCTTGTACACCACTACCTGAGCATTCGACGTGTAGATGCTGCTGCCGCGCCGGTCGGCGATCACCGCGAACGCGTCGGGCACGTTGGGATCCGGAACCTGGGTCCAGCGGGTGGGGACCGGCAACGTGATGTCGAGAGCCTTGAATCCCTGGGGCTTTTGCGCTTCGAGCTTGACCCCCTTCGATTGCAGGTAGTCACGGATCGTGCCGGAGGCAGCCGGGGTCGCGGTCGCGGGAAGCGCGGCCGCCGGTGCCGTGACGGGCGCCGCGGGTGCCGCAACGGGCGCCGCGGGTGCGGCAACGGCCGCCGGCGGGGCAGCCAGGAATCTGTTGGTGGGCACCTGCCCGGGTACGCCTGTGATGTTGGGCGGCGCCGGTGCGGGAACGGCGGGGGCGGGCAGCGGGGCCGGCGCCACAGGGTCAGCCGATGCGTTGCCGCCTGTGAAGACCGCGACACCGATCAGGCCAGCGGCCAGACCCCCGAGGATGGCTCGACGGGCGGAGACGATCTCAATCATCTGCGTGGGTCCTTCCCATGGCTCGTATACCGGCGGCCGTCATATAGAGGCCGACTGTAACCACAGGTCAGACACCGTGGATAGGCTCGAAATCGAGCTGGGATGAACCTCTGATCGGTGCGCAATCCAACCGAGACCAACCTGTGGCCGGCATTGCCGCGTGGCGACCCTTATACCCTGTTCAGGTGACCGAATCCCCGACCACCGCGCCCGGGCAGAACTCGGGTGCCGCCCAGCCGGACTCCGACGCGCCGCCGTACCGCTACACCGCGGCGCTGGCGGCCCGTGTCGAAAGGACGTGGCAGGACAACTGGGCGAAGCTCGGGACGTTCAACGTGCCGAACCCGGTGGGTTCGTTGGCTCCGCAGGACGGGACGCCCGTCCCGGACGACAAGTTGTTCGTGCAGGACATGTTTCCCTATCCGTCGGGGGAGGGATTGCACGTCGGGCATCCTCTTGGCTATATCGCCACGGACGTCTACGCCCGCTATTTCCGCATGATGGGCCGTAATGTGTTGCACGCATTGGGCTTTGATGCCTTCGGGTTGCCCGCCGAGCAATACGCGGCGCAAACCGGCACCCATCCGCGCACCAGGACCGAAGCCAACGTCGTGAACTTCCGGCGCCAGCTCGGGCGCCTGGGCCTCGGCCACGACAGCCGGCGCAGCTTCTCGACCACCGATGTCGAGTTCTACAAATGGACCCAGTGGATATTCCTGCAGATCTACAACGCCTGGTTCGACACCACGGCCCAGAAAGCTCGCCCGATCGCCGAGCTGATCGCCGAATTCGATTCCGGCGCGCGCCGTCTCGACGACGGACGGGAGTGGTCCGACCTGACGGTGGGGGAGCGCGCCGACGTGATCGACAGCTCCCGGTTGGTCTATCGGGCGGATTCGATGGTCAACTGGTGTCCCGGACTGGGCACGGTGCTGGCCAACGAGGAGGTTACGGCCGACGGTCGCAGTGACCGCGGCAATTTCCCTGTCTTCCGGAAGCGGTTGCGCCAGTGGATGATGCGCATCACCGCCTATTCCGACCGGTTGCTCGACGACCTGGATCTGTTGGACTGGCCGGAGCCGGTCAAGACCATGCAGCGCAACTGGATCGGCCGGTCCATCGGTACCAAAGCCCTGTTCTCGGTGACCAAGGCCGACGGCGACACGGCCGACATCGAAGTGTTCACCACCCGCCCCGACACCATGTTCGGCGCCACCTACCTGGTGCTGGCGCCCGAGCACGACCTGGTCGACGGACTCATCGCCGCGGCGTGGCCGGACGGGACCGACCCGCGGTGGACCTACGGCGCCCCCACGCCCGGGGAGGCCGTCGCCGCCTACCGGGACGCGATCGCATCGAAATCCGACCTCGAACGCCAAGAAAGCAAAGAGAAGACCGGCGTCTTCCTCGGCAGCTACGCGACCAACCCGACCAACGGCAAACCGGTGCCGATCTTCATTGCCGACTACGTGCTGGCCGGATACGGCACCGGGGCGATCATGGCCGTCCCCGGCCACGACCAGCGAGACTGGGACTTCGCTCACGAGTTCGGCCTGCCGATCGTGGAAGTCATTGCCGGCGGCGATGTTTCAGAGGCCGCATACTCGGGCAACGGTGTACTGGTCAACTCCGGCTACCTGGACGGGATGGACGTCCCGGCAGCCAAGGAAGCGATCACCGCCCGCCTGGAGGCCGAGGGTCGCGGCTGGGCACGCATCGAATTCAAGCTGCGCGACTGGCTTTTCGCGCGCCAGCGGTATTGGGGCGAGCCGTTCCCCATCGTCTATGACGCCGACGGGCGCCCACGCGCACTCGACGAGGCGGCGTTGCCGGTCGAGCTGCCCGACGTGCCCGACTACTCGCCGGTGTTGTTCGACCCCGACGACGCCGACAGCGAGCCCTCGCCCCCACTGGCCAAGGCGACCGAGTGGGTGCACGTCGAACTGGATCTCGGGGACGGCCTGAAGCCGTACTCCCGCGACACCAACGTGATGCCGCAGTGGGCGGGCAGTTCGTGGTACGAACTTCGCTACACCGATCCGCACAACTCGGAAAGGTTCTGCGACAAGGAGAACGAGGCTTACTGGATGGGCCCGCGGCCCGCCGAGCACGGCCCGCAGGACCCGGGCGGCGTCGACCTGTACGTCGGAGGCGCCGAACACGCGGTGTTGCATCTGCTGTATGCCCGCTTTTGGCACAAGGTGTTATACGACCTGGGTCACGTCAGCTCGCGCGAACCTTACCGGCGACTGGTCAATCAGGGTTACATCCAGGCCTTCGCCTACACGGACTCTCGCGGCGCCTACGTTCCGGCGGACGAGGTCGTCGAGCGCGACGGCCGTTTCGTCTATCCAGGACCCGACGGCGAGGTCGAGGTGTTCCAGGAATTCGGCAAAATCGGTAAGAGTCTGAAGAATTCGATATCGCCCGACGAAATCTGCGACGACTACGGCGCGGACACCCTTCGGGTGTACGAGATGTCCATGGGCCCGCTCGAGGCCTCGCGGCCCTGGGCGACCAAAGACGTCGTCGGAGCGCAACGTTTCTTGCAGCGGGTGTGGCGACTGGTCGTCGACGAGCAGACCGGCCAAACGCGGGTTGCGGACGGACCCGGATCGCAAGCGTTGGACACCGGCACGCTGCGCGCCCTGCACCGCACCATCGCCGGGGTTTCGGAAGACTATGCGGCACTGCGTAATAACACCGCGGCGGCCAAACTGATCGAGTACACGAATCACCTCACCAAAGAGCACCGGGACGCGGTTCCCCGCGCGGCGGTCGAGCCGTTGGTGCTGATGCTGGCGCCGCTGGCACCGCATATGGCCGAGGAGCTGTGGCAGCGGCTGGGCCACACCACTTCGCTCGCGCACGGCCCCTTCCCGCGGGCCGACCCCGCCCATCTCGTCGACGACACTGTCGAATACCCCGTGCAGGTGAACGGCAAGGTCCGTGGTCGAGTGGTGGTGGCCGCCGACGCCGACGAGGACACCCTGAAGGCGGCCGCGCTGGCCGACGAGAAGGTCCAGGCATTCTTGGCGGGCGCCAACCCGCGCAAGCTGATCGTCGTCCCGGGCCGGCTGGTCAACCTGGTCGTCTAGGCGGGCCGCAGCACCACCTCATGCACGTGACCGTCCGGTGGCGTGGCCACCACCTGGGCGACGACCGCCGCTACCGTCGCGGGCTTCAGGAACTTCTCGGGGTGGTAGTCGCCGCCTTCGAACTCAACGAGTTCACGCTGCATGTCGCTATCGGTGCGACCCGGATACACCGTGGTCACCCGCAGCTGGGGTTCGTCACCGCGCAGCGAGTCCGCGAAGGCGCGCAACGCGAACTTGCTGGCCGAATACGACGCCATGCCGGGCGAGACGCTGCGGCCCGCGCCGGAGTTGATGAAGACCACCTGGCCGCGGGCCTGTCGCAACGCCGGTAGCAGCGTGAGCGTAAGTTCCACTGGCCCAAAGACGTTGACGGCGAAGGTGGCGCGCCATTCGTCGACATTCGATTCCGAGACATGCCCGGGGATCGAGACGCCCGCGTTGTGCACCAGCACATCGAGTTCGTCCACGATTTCGCAGGTGGCCTCGATCTCGTCGGCGTCGGTCAAGTCGAGCGGAAAGGTTGTGGCGCCGAGCCGCTGCGCGACGGCATCTAGCCGGTCAGAGGGCCGACCGGCCAACAGCAGGGTGTGAGTGGGCGCTAGCGCCGCCGCGATCGCGGATCCGATGCCGCCGCCGGCGCCGGTGATGAGAGCAGTTGGCATGCACTCAGTCTAAGGCAACACCCAAAAGCATTGGAGTGCTTAAATTTTCATGCCTCTTTGCGCGCCGGCGGCTCTCCCGCGGGGCCTGTCGGCTCGCCGGAGGCCAGCCGCTGCAGCGGCGCCAGCGCCTTCATCAGGGTGTCCAGGTCAGAGGAGGGGAGTTGACTCAGCATTGCGGCCAGGGCCGCGCGGCGATTGGCCAGCGACTCACCGTGAACAGCACGTCCTCGCGGGGTGATGTCGACCAGCACCGCCCGCAGGTCCGACGGGTCGCGCGAACGTTTCACCAACCCGATCTTTTCCAGCCGACGGATCGCGACCGTCGTGGTGGGCGTCCGCACCCGTTCGTGGGCCGCAAGATCGGTCATCCGAATGGGGCCCTGGTCGAGCAAGGTAACCAGAATCGACAGCTGCGCCAAGGTCAACTCACCCGCCGCGGCACCGCTGGGGTCCCCGCGCCGCAGCATCGAAAACAATTTGGACAGCGCGCGGTGCAAGCCTTCCGCAAGCTCGGTCACTTCGGCCGCGCCGGATTCGCTGTCCGCCATAAATCGGGAGTCTAACCCTTTATTAGGTGTACTTGACGTAGCTACTGCCAAGTAGTTGGCGGTTATCAAAGCACTTGGGACAAAAACCGCTGCAGACGTTCGGTCTCCGCGGCTTCGAATATTTTCTCGGGCGGCCCCGATTCCACGACCTTGCCGCGATCCATAAAGACGACGGTGTCGGATGCTGAGCGGGCAAAACCCATTTCGTGGGTGACCACAATCATCGTCATGCCGTCGGCACCAAGGTCGGCGATCAGTTGCAGGATTCCCTTGACCATTTCGGGATCCAGCGCCGAGGTGGCCTCGTCGAAGAACATCACCTGTGGCGCCATGGCTAGCGCACGGGCGATCGCTACCCGCTGCTGCTGGCCCCCGGACAGCATTCCCGGGCGCGCATCAGCCTTGTGTTTCAGGCCAACTCGATCCAGCTGGCTCAGCGCGAGGTCTCGCGCCTGGTCCGCGGGCAGGTCCCGCAGTTTCCGCGGCGCCAGCGCAACATTTTTCAGCACGCTCAAATGCGGGAAGAGATTGAAATGCTGAAACACCATGCCGATGCGCTGGCGCAGCTCGTCGGGATCGTCGCGCAACACCGACTGGCCGTCCAGCAGGATATCCCCGCTATCAGGCTCATTAAGCCGGTTCAGGGTGCGCAGCAGCGTCGACTTGCCCGAGCCGGACGGTCCGATGACGGCGACGGTGCTACTCGCCGGCGCCTCGATATCGACGCCGCGCAGCACCTTGTTCCCGCCCAGCGTTTGATGAACGCCCTTGGCCGCTAACGAGACTGACCTGCGTCCCACGACGTCGGCGGTCACGTGATCTCCTGGCCGAACGTCGTCGCGAGCATGTCGGCGTTGTCTTCCGGGTGGGGGGCGCGGCGTCCGCTTCGCAGGCGGGAGTCGATGTAATTGACCAAATGGGTTAACGGGATGGTCAATATCAAGTAAAAGAGACCAGCGGCCACCAATGGTGACAAGCTGCCGGTCTGCGCATTCAAATCTCGGCCGACCTGAAACAGCTCTCGCTGATCGGCGACCAAGCCGAGGAAATACACGAGTGCGGAGGCTTTCAGAAGCCCGATGGCCTGATTGACCAGTGCGGGTAGCACCCGCCGTATTCCCTGTGGCACGACGATCAGCCGCATCGCGGTCGTATAGCTGAGCCCGAGCGCACGCGAGGCTTCCAGTTGGCCGGAGTCGACGCTTTGAATTCCGGCGCGCAGGATCTCGCCGATGTAGGCGGCGGCCATCAAACCCAAAGCGGCTATGCCCAACGGGTAGGGGTTCTTGTTGGTCAGCCCACTCACCAACGGCCCGATACCCATCCCGATGACCAGAATGATCACCACCTCAGGAAGACCACGGAAGATGTCGGTGTACACGCGCGCCGGCCAGCGCAGCATGCGCGAATTCGAGATTCCCGCCATTGCCAGCACGATGCCGAGCACCAAGCCGATGACGAGGGCGCAGTTGGTGATGATCATCGTGTTGGGCAGACCCGTGGTCAGCAGGATGGGAATGGCCTGCTTGTACATGTGCCAGTCGAAAAACGAGTCACGCAACTGAGCCAGCGTTGATTTCGGCGCCATCGGACCTATGGATGGGCGATGCTGGCTAGCGGCGATCGCGGCGAAGTCCGGCAGTTTCGGGGCAGTGGCGGCGTTCGATCCGGGTTTCCAGCCGGGCGGCAGTGGCCGGGGCACCCATTGCGAGTAAAGGTTCGCCCACGTGCCGTCGGCGATGACGGCGTCCAGCCCGGAATTCAGCGCGTCGATGAGCGGCCGGTTTTCCTTGGCGACCGCGAAGGCCACGAAATTGCCTGCGCTGAAAGTGTTCGCGACGACCACCGCTGGGTCGCCCGGTCGAATCACGGTGGAGGCAAGAGTTCCCGGTGCCACCCAGGCATCGACCTGGCGGGTTTTGAGGCTGGCGTACAAGGTGGCGAAGCCGGGATATTTCACCGGTTCCAGGTGCAAGGTGTCGACGACGTAGGACTCCTCGACAGTCCCCTGGACCACGCCGATGCGCTGGCCGGCGGCGAGATCACTGAAGTTGTGTATCGCTGAGCCGGGGGGCACCACGAGCGAGTAGTAACCGAAGTCGTAGCCGTTGGTGAACGAGACCGTGCGACGTCGAGGCTCGGTGGCCTTGATCGCCGCGGAGCCGACGTCAAAGCGTCGGGAGGCAACCTGGGCGAGAAGGGCCGAAAAATCCGTGCTGACGAAGCGGACCTGCAGGCCTAGCTTGGCGGCGATGGCGCGCAGCAACTGATTGTCAAAGCCGCTGAATTCACCGGTGGGGTTGATGCAGATATCAGGCGGGGCGTCCGACAGGGTGCCGACCGTCAGGACGCCCGGAGTGTCGAGGCTCAGTCCGCCGAGGTCGACCGCGCTGAGCGGTATGACGGAACTCGTTGTGTCCCTGTCTTCCTGGGGTGAGGCCGGAGTCTCGCTCAGATTCTTCGGGAGCGCCCGCGCGCTGTCCACGCCGGCCGGTGCGCACTGGTTCCAGTCTGCGGCCACGGGCGCAGCCAGGCCGCCTAGCGCCATGCTGCAAACGATCAGCGACGTCGCGGCGAGTCCGAGTAGCTTTCCGCGGCGCTTGGCGCGCCGGCCCACGCGCAAACTCATCACTGCACACCGTATCGACCGCCGGGCCGATCGTCGCGTTCAGTACAGGATCAAAGCGCCAGCGACGGCTCGCCGCATACCGCTTCGGCATCGGCGATGACCCCGATGGGTTCGGGGACGACAGGGCTGACGTCGTCGGCCGCGGTGAATACCCTGCGGCGACTCAATTCCGCCAGCATGGTTTGGGCCATCAGGTAGGAGCGACCGACACACGCGGCGCGGGCGGCCTCGGGGTCGCGCCGGTGGATCGCGGCGGTCTCGTCTTCGTAGAACGGCAGCATGTCCTCTCGGCCGATCTGGTAGGTCATCCAGAACAGGCGGGGGATCAGGTCTTGCGAAGCCCGAATCGTGGCGTGCAGGCGCGGGCCGGCGTACTCGTCGTTGATGGTGCGCCGGTAATCCGCGGCGACGTCGGTAAAAGCGCGCGCGTCCTTGGCGTTTCGCATCGATCGCATGAATACGTCGAGCTGTCCGAGGATCCGGGGCGTGGGGCCGGTGGCCGCGCGCGCGGACGCGATCCCGTTGAGTAAACCGTCGAGCTCGTGGTGCTCGAGGACGGTGGCTTCGTCGAACCGCTCCACGAACGCGCCACGGTGGTACCGGGTGGACACGATGCCGTCATGCTCGAGTTGGACCAGCGCCTCTTGAATCGGGACGCGGCTGACTCCTAGGCCCAGCGCGATTTCGTTGCGGTCGACGCGGTCACCGCTGCGCAGCTTGCCGGTCAGCAACAGGTGCAGGATGTGCGAAACGACCAGGTCTTTTTCTTTGACCCCGTATTTCTTTGGCATTCGTTGTTGAGTCTCTTTCAAACCCGGTTCGGCGATCTAGCGCGAGAAGCTTCTCACGATTTGGCGCGCGCTTTCAGGTATTTGACAGATCCACTTGGGTGAAACGTGCTCTGGGTGTTTCAACGGCTGTCGCGCCACTTGCACAGCGTTTCGGCAGCGGCCAGGTTGTAATCCGGACCGTCGCACGCCACCGTCAGCAGCGTGACGCCGAGATTCACGAGCGCCTCGGCATTCGCGATCAGGTTGCCGCCGTTCGCGACGGCGGCCGAACGTTCGATGGTGGCCGGGTCCCGACCCACGTCATCGCAGTGCCGGCCCAAGACCGCCGACTTCGCCGGGAACTCCTCGGCGGAGGTGAAACTGTGCCAGACGTCGGCATACTCGGCGACGAGGCGCAAGGTCTTTCGCTCGCCTCCACCGCCGATCAACACCGGGATGTCGCGGGTCGGCGCCGGGTTCAGTTGAGCCAGCCGCGTCTTGATCCGCGGCAGCGCGGATGCCAAATCGTCCAGGCGACCGCCGGCGGTGCCGAATTCGTACCCGTACTCGTCGTAGTCCTTCTGTTTCCAGCCCGAACCGATTCCCAGCACGAGCCGGCCGTCGGAAATGTGGTCGACGGTGCGGGCCATGTCGGCCAACAACTCGGGGTTGCGGTAGGAGTTACAGGTCACCAGCGCGCCGATCTGGATGCGTGATGTCTGTTCGGCCCAGGCCGCAAGCATGGTCCAGCACTCGAAATGCGCGCCGTCGGGATCGCCGTAGAGCGGAAAGAAATGGTCCCAATTGAAGGCGATGTCAATTCCGATGTCCTCGCACCGGCGCACGGCGTCACGGATTTGGTGGTAATGCGGCGCGTGCTGAGGTTGCAATTGAACACCGATACGGATGTGAAGGTCGGAAGGCATACCCCCACCGTAGGCTCACCGCTTCTCGAGCACCCCTCGCAGAATGTCGATCAACACGCGAGGCTGGTCGCTTTGCACGGAGTGGCCCGAGTTTTCGACGACGTGCACGGTGCGGAAATGTCTTGCGCGACGGGCGAGTTCGGTCGCGTCCTCGTCGGTGACAAAACCGGACGACCCGCCGCGCACCAGCGTGACGGGCGCCGACAACGCGTCGACGTCGTCCCACAGACCGCTGAAGTCGGGGAAGACGCGGATGGCGTCGTAACGCCACGCCCAGTTGCCGTTCTCGAGCCGGTGCGAGTTGTGGAACACGCCGCGGCGCAGCGCTTTCACCTCGCGGTGTGGGGCCGCGGCCACTGTCAGATCCAGCATGGCCTGGAAGCTGGGGAATTCCCGTTCGCCCTGCATCAGCGCGACCGTTCCCTGCTGCTCCTTCGTCATCTCGGAGTGGCGTTGCAGCGCCGAGGGGGTGACGTCGATCAGGACGAGTTCGGACACGAGCTCAGGTGCCAGGGCACCGAGCCGTACCGCCGTCAGACCGCCCAGCGACATGCCGACCACGACTTCCGCCGCCGGGGCGTGCTCGCGCAGGATCGGCAGCAACGCATCGGCGTTGTGCTGCGGCGAGTAGTCGCCGTCCTCGCGCCAGGCGGAATGCCCATGACCCGGAAGGTCGACGGCCAGCGCGGGCTCGTTGACACCGACGACGACGGTGTCCCAGGTGTGGGCGTTCTGGCCACCACCGTGCAGAAACACGATTCGCGGGGGAGTGAGGCCCCAGTGCAGCGCGCTGATCCTGTTCTCACCCTCGCCGCCCTCGATGCGCCGGACGTCGGGCAGTGGACCGTCCGTACCGGCCTGCTCGGCGTTTTCAGGCAGCAGCGAGAATTCGGACAGGCCGGCGAGTTCGTCTTCGGAGATCTCGGTCACGAACTAAAGACATTAGCGCTGGCGTCTAGAGGACATAACGGCGCCGAATGGCGTGGAACCGTTCCCACATCGCCGCGGTGCGTTCCGCCGGGGTCACTGTGGCGGTGTCCGCGGGTAGAACTCCGAGCACCTCGTCGTACTTGACCAAGCGGGTATCCAGCACCGCGGGTTGGCCCTCGAGCATGTGCCGGTAGGTCACGTTGCCGCATCGAAACCCCTGGGTGTCCAGCCAATTGTGGACACCCGGATCACGATGAGTCATTACCAGACGGATGCGGCCGTCGCGGTCTGCTTTCGTACGGCTCGGCGTGTAGCTCACCGGCCGGTACAGGTAGTCCATGCTGTTGAAGAACGCGCCCATGTTGGTCAGCATCCACAGTCCGTCATGGGCGTCGAATTCGATGATCAGCGCCTCGTCGTCCGGGAGTTCCCAGTACATGTTCGTGGCGGCCCGGCCGCGCTTGTTGTCGGCGTCGCTCGCGCCGACGTCCGGGAAAGTGTTGGGCCGCCCGGCGTCGACGCCGCCGTAGGTAAAGGGGAATTCGGGCCAGTCCGACATCAGCCCGGTGACGAAATCACCGGCCCAGCGCATCGCCTCGATCATGTCGTCGGGAGTGGGCAACGGCTTGGGGGAGTCCATGTCGATCCGCTCGATGCGGATCTGAGCAGGAAGCTCGTCCCACCGGTCGAAGCCCTGGCGGATGAACAGTTTGCGTGACCCGGCGGAAGTGGGCAGCCAGT
>Ga0209112_10000075_pt1 | contig 14664 bp, 14 predicted proteins | sample TexAe_OM3H0_O3_FD_187947 | JGI IMG/M metagenome (GOLD analysis project Ga0209112, IMG submission 187947) | Forest soil microbial communities from Davy Crockett National Forest, Groveton, Texas, USA - Texas A ecozone_OM3H0_O3 (SPAdes) (version 2) | ecosystem: Environmental > Terrestrial > Soil >...
CGCGCACCGAATTCCGGTACGGCAGTTCCCGGCTCGGCCCCCGCCTCCCGGCCTACGACGGCACCCCGGCCGCCGCCATCCGCACCATCCTTGAAACGGGTACCGCCGTACCGCCGGGCGACCCGGTCCGGATGGCCACCGCCATCATCGCCAGCGCTGAGGCCGACCCGGCGCCGTCGCGTCTCGTGCTGGGCCGCGACGCCTTCGGCATCATCCGCACGGCCCTGGCCGATCGCCTCGCCGTCATCGAATCCCAGCAGGCCACCGCCGCCGCCACCGACTTCCCTCCGGAGGCCGCTTCATGAGCACAACGGGCCCTGCGGTGAGATCTCACGCTCCCCAGGGAGGCGCTTGGTCGTATGGGCGGCTGGGCGGTGCAGGGTGCACCGGGTAATCGGGTGCCATCTGGTTGGGAAACGCGCTTGGGTCATAGCCGATCGGGTTCACGGGACTTGGCTGGCCGGCGGGAACGGCTCCGTTCCAGCTACCGGTATAGGGAACGCTCGCCTGGTCGCGCGGACGTCGGCGGAGCCGACGCCACAGCGCCGCCACCCCTGATACGAGGAGAGCCACGAGGCCGAAGAAGACCAGGAGAGCGCCGGCCGAAACCAGGGCGCTTTTCGAATTGTGACCGGCACTGGCGGCCAGAACGAAGCCAGCGAGAAACATGACCGCACCGATGACCAGCCCATACGCGGTCCAGCCGAATGGCGCTCGCTGACGGGCCCGTTCCTCGCGCCGCCGGTGAACACGATCCGGCCGTTCGGCGTTTCGCTGGCCCGCCGCCTGCTCCCACCGTTCAGCTTGCTGACGGGCTGACTGCTCCTGGCGTTCGGTCCGTTCGCGAGCGGCCTGTGCACGGTGAGCGCGCCGTTCGTTCATGTCCTGCTGTCGTTGCGCGGTCAGCGCTTCCTTTCGCTGGGCGCGCTGGTGGGCTGCTGCTTGGCGGCGTTGAGAGGCTTCGGCCTGTTCGGTGGCTCTGGCCTGACGGCGAGCTTCTTGCTGTTCTGCTCGGTGCGCCGTTGCCCGGGCGCGCTGTTCTGCTCTCTGCGCTGCCGCCTGGGCGTGCTGTTCCGCTTTCTGCGCTGCCGCCTGGGCGTGCTGGGCGGCTTTGGCTTGGCGGTCCGCTTCTTTCTGGAGTGCGTGCTGGCGGGCGGCTTCACGTGACGCCGGGGTGGAGCGGACCCGGGTGACCAGGTTCAAGCTCTGGCCGCGTTCGATCTGCTTGCGGACGGTGTCAGCGCAGCTGACGGCGGCTGACTGTGTGCGGTGATTGTGATGACAGCGGAAATCGACTTCTCGCCCGTCGGGAGTCGTGGCCCGCCCAGTGGCGTGCCAGCTGGGCTGTCGGGGTCGGCTCCTTCGCCTCCTGCGGCGAGTAGAGGTCGACACCGAGACCGGCCCCAGCCGTACGCCAATCCGCATGGTCCCCCCAGGGTGAGATTTGACCGCTAAGACTCTCGTTCGCCGGTATTGGACGCTTCAAGCGGGGCAAAAGTTTACGCAGAAGCGGTTCCCGGGCTCACAAGCCGACGATCCGGCGGAGGCCGCGGCTCACTTCATGCATCAGCGACGCGGGAAGTCGGCCCACGGCGGAATCGAGGTCGGTCTGGTCGAGGGTGACGAGCGCGGTGACGTTGACCACGGAATCCCGGGGCAGCCCGCTGGCGGTTGCAGGGTCGAACACGTTGCCCGGCATCGCCGCCAGACCCGCATTGGAGGTGATGACGGCCACCAGCGTGGTGTTCAGCTTGCTGGCGGTGTAAGGATCGGCCTGAATGACCAGCACCGGGCGGCGCCTGGCCGGCTTGCTGCCGTGTGCCTCGCCGAGGTCGGCCCAGCAGACCTGGCCGCGCTGAATCACCAGGAGTCATCCCCGGCGGCCAGCAGGCGGCGGCCCGCGGCAACGGCCGCGGCTCAGCTGTCGTCCGCGGCCATCTCTAGCGCCTGGTCGATCTGGCTGGTGAGCGACTGAGCCGCCAGTTCGTCCAAGTATTTACGAGCCGCCCGGGCGATTTCATCCGGAACCGAAATCGCGGTCTTCATTTAAAAATATAACCGGGTATAACCGCATCCGGCGTCCTGGAGGCTGAGGCCCAGCTGGGCCTGCAGGGTGGTCTGGTCCCACAGCGTGCGGCAGGACGCGACCAGGTTGCGTTCGATCGTCACCACCGAGACGGCGAGGATCTCGGCGCGCCGGTGGGTGGGGGCCACGCCGGGCAGCAGCCACGGCAGCTCGGTGTCGTGGGTGAAGCTGACCATCTCCTCCTGGGCCACCCGCCAGCGATCGCCGGTCCGGGAGAGCCGGCGGAAGCTGAGATCACCGGGCAGGTGCGGCAGGACATCCTCGGCCAGGTAGCGGCGCAGGCCCTCGCCGGCCGCGCCGCGGCCCGACGGGATGTTGGTCAGCGTGCAGCCGGCGGCCGCGAGCCGGAGCGCCTTTTCGAGGTCCGGCGTGGTGTAGATCGCCGCGTGGAACGCGTCCCTGATCCGCTCGACTTCCACCATGCGATCCTGGACGGCTTTGGTCATGGCTGGGCGGCCTCCTCCGCTTCCCATGATCTCCCAGCCCCGGCGGTGCGGTGAAGCCCGTCAGCACCCTGGTTCAGATATCTGACGCCGGACGATCTTGCCGCGGGTGGATGGTTAGGGTTACGCATGGAAGCCGGAGAGAGGCGGGGACACCTTGGCCGTGGGTGTGAGGCGACGGGCTGCCGCGCAGGGCGCCCTCGCGCTCGGCGCTCTGGGGGTGGTTTTCGGTGACATCGGGACCAGCCCGCTCTATACGTTGCAGACGCTGTTCGACCCGAGCGATCCGCACCCGGTCAAGGTGGCGCGGGAAAGCGTCTTCGGGGTCGTCTCGCTGATCTTCTGGTCGATCACGATCATCGTCACCGTCACCTACGTGGTGCTGATCATGCGGGCCGACAACGACGGCGAGGGCGGGATCATGGCGCTCATCGCCCTGATCCGCCGCCGGGCCGTGCCGGGCGGGCGGCGGGCCAAGGCGGTCCTGGCCGGCCTGGGGATCTTCGGGGCCTCGCTGTTCCTGGGCGACAGCATGATCACGCCCGCCATCTCGGTCCTTTCCGCGGTCGAGGGGATCGAGGTCGTCGCGCCGTCGGTGTCGGGCATCGTCATCCCGATCACGGTGGTGATCATCGTCATCCTGTTCATGGCGCAGCGCCTGGGCACGGGGGCGGTGGGACGGGCGTTCGGCCCGATCATGGCGGTGTGGTTCACCGTCATCGGCCTGATCGGCATCAAGGGCATCGTGTCCCACCCGGTGATCCTGGAGGCGCTGTCACCCACCTACGCGGTCACCTTCCTGTTCGGTCACTTCGGCACGGCGTTCTTCTCCCTGACCGCGGTGGTCCTGGCCGTCACCGGGGCCGAGGCGCTCTACGCCGACATGGGGCATTTCGGCCGCCGCCCGGTCCGGCAGTCCTGGATCCTGGTCGTGTTCCCGGCCTGCGCGCTGAACTACTTCGGCCAGGGGGCCCTGATCCTGGGCCGCCCGTCCAGCGTCAGCAACCCGTTCTTCCTGGCCGCACCGGGATGGGCCCGGCTGCCGATGGTGATCCTGGCCACCCTGGCCACGGTGATCGCCTCGCAGGCGGTGATCAGCGGCGCCTTCTCCGTGGCCCACCAGGCCGGGCAGCTCGGCTACCTGCCGCGCCTGCGCATCCAGTTCACCTCCGAAGAGATGATGGGCCAGATCTACGTCCCGTGGATCAACTGGCTGCTGCTGGCGGGCGTCCTCACGCTGGTGCTGGCCTTCCAGACCTCGGCCCATCTGGCCTACGCCTACGGCACCGCCGTGACCGGCACGATCACGATCACCACCCTGCTGTTCTTCTACTACGCCCGGCACCAGTGGCGCTGGCCGCTGTGGATCGTGCTGGCGGGCAGCGGCATCCTGCTCGCGATCGACCTGCTGTTCTTCGCGGCCAACCTGACCAAGCTGACCCACGGGGCCTGGCTCCCGCTGCTGATCGGCATCACCCTGTTCATCGTCTTCACCACCTGGCAGCGGGGCCGTGAGCTGGTCACCCAGAAACGGGACCGCGACGAGGGGTCGCTGCCGGGGTTCATCCGGGAGCTGCACGCCATGAAGCCCCCGCTGCCCCGGGTGCCGGGCACCGCGATCTTCCTCAACCGGGGCAAGAGCACCACCCCGCTGGCGCTGCGGGCCAACGTCGAGCACAACGAGATCCTTCACCAGCAGGTCATCATCCTGTCGCTGGAGACGGTGCCCGCACCGCACGTCCCCCCAGCCGAGCGGCTGAAGACCGACGACCTCGGGTTCAAGAACGACGGGATCATGCACGTCGCCGCCCGCTACGGCTACATGGACAAGACCCACGTCCCCAGCCTCCTGCCGCTGATGCACGACATCGGCGTGGAGGGCTGCGCTCCCGGTGGCCGGCTCTCGTACTTCGTGTCGCGCATCGAGCTGGCCCCGGGTGATGCACCGGGCATGAGCCGCTGGCGCAAGCGGCTGTTCATCGCGACCTCACGGATCACCGCCGACGCCGCCGATACGTTCGGGCTGCCCCGCGAGCGGACCGTCATCATGGGTTCGCGGCTCGAACTCTGACCTTCCGCGGGCCCGGCGCGATCAGCGGCTTTCCTGCTCAGCCAGGTCGCCGGCGGTGTCGCGCAGGACCTGGATCAGGGCGCTGACCGGCGCCGGTACGGGACCGGGCCGCCGGACCAGGTTCGTCCGGCGCACCTCTTCGCCGACGCCGTCGACGGTCACGAGCCGGACGCCCGGGGGCAGCGCCGGGGCCAGCGTGGCCGGGATCGTGGTGATGCCCGCGCCGCTGGCCACCAGCCGGAGCTTGGCCAGCCAGTCCGAAGCGCTGTGGCGGACCTGGGGGCGCCCCGGCAGGCCGGGCCAGACGCCGAGCAGCGGCTCGTCGGGGCGGGCCGGGCTGGCGATCCACGGCTCACCGGCGAGCTCGGCCGCGGTGACCTGGCTGCGCTGACCGAACCGGCCCCGCTCCGGTACGGCCAGCACGAGCCGCGTTTCCATCAGCGGTTCCACCAGCAGCGGCGGGTCCTCGGTGTCGGGGGAGCGATGCGGCGGCCGGGAGGACACGATGGCCAGATCGATGGATCCGGCCCGCAGCGCCCGGACCAGCGCGGGCGTGGTCCCCTCGCGGGTGACGACCTCGGTGCCGGGGCATTGCCGCCGCAGCGCGGCCAGGGCCCGCGGCACGATCACCACCCCGGCGGCCGGGAAGGCGCCGAACCGGACCCGGCCGCGCTCGGCCGTCAGCCCGCGAAGCTCGCGCTCGGCCGCGTCCACCGCGGCCAGGGCGACCTGCCCGTGCCGGAGCAGCACGTGGCCGGCCGCGGTGAGCCGCACGCGGCCGGGCTGCCGGTCCACGAGCTGGACGCCGGCGGCCTGCTCCAGCGCGGCGACCTGCCGGGAGACGGCGGACTGGGTGCACTCCAGCGCCCGCGCCGCGGCGGTGAAGGTGCCGCGCTCGGCGATCTCCCGCAGGACGCGCAGTCCGGCCAGCGAGATCGACATGAGAAAAGATCATAGTCGGTATGACTGTCATTCGTTTGAAGCATGAGCGGTGCGCTCCTAGCGTGGCCGTCATGCCATTCGCCGAGGTTTACCTACGCCAGGGCAGCGCTCCGGAATACCGCCGGAACATCTCCGCCGCCATCCTCCACGCAATGGTGGAGGTGCTGCACATTCCGGACGATGACCAGTTCCACGTCTTTCACGAGCTCAGCCCGGACGACCTGATCTACCAGCCGGCCTCGTTCGGCATCGAACGCGGTGAGCGGTTCATGTTCATCAAGCTGTTCTTCAACCACCGCTCCGGCGAGCAGAAGCAGGCGCTGTTCGCCGCGCTGGTGGACAACCTGAAAGCGCAGGCGGGGGTGGCCCGGGACGACGTCGCCATCGTCGTGGCCGAGACCGGCAGCGCCAACTGGTGGATCAGCGGGCGGGTGGTCAACCCGGTCACCGGCTATGACGAGCGCATGGGCCCGTCGCACTGAGGAGAGCCGCCGCCAGAAATACCGAACTGCCGGATTATCGGCTTAAAAACGGGATCGGTACGGAACGGGACCGGTATCGAAAATGTTTGGCCACGAACGCCAGTTTTTCTTGACCGAATCGCGGGGACGATTCACAATCATCGCGTTCAGATGACCCGGGGGATATTCGGAGGATTACGTGGGGACTTCATACGAGCCTTATCCGGAGAGCGCATCCGGTTCGCCGTACGGCGAGCCCGGCCCGCAGCGCGGCTACCTGCAGGGCGGCCCGGTCGGCTTCGGCGAGGCGGTCGCCGAAGGTTTCCGGAACATCGTTACCTTCAGCGGGCGCGCCTCGCGCTCCGCGTTCTGGTGGTTTGCCCTCGGCGCCATCATCATCGATATCGTCGCCGCCATCGTCGGGCGCGCGGCTCACGCCGTCGTGATCCAGTACGTCGTCGATATAGTCGTCGCCCTCGTGAGCCTCAGCCTGGCCGTCCGGCGGCTGCACGACACCAACCGGAGCGGGTTCTGGTGGCTCATCGGCCTCATCCCGATCATCGGGGGCATCGTGCTGCTGGTGTTCTACTGCCTGCCCGGCACCCCCGGGCCGAACAAGTACGACGTCTAGCTAGATTGACGGCATGACCGCGCCGCCTGAAGTCATCTACATCATCCGGCACGCGGAGAAGCCGTTCAAGCCCCACCTGTCCGGGGTCGACTACGAGGGTGGCCCGAACGAGCATTCGCTGCTCCCGCGCGGATGGCAGCGTTCGGGTGCTCTCGCGGCCCTGTTCCACCCGGATTCCGGGCCGCTGCGAGCCGACCTGCAGACCCCGACGGTGCTGGTGGCCCCCTCCTGGGGGCACCCGCACAAGACGGCCGCGCACCGTTCGTACCAGACCATCCAGGGTCTGAGCGAGCGTCTGGGGCTGCCGATAACGTCCCCGTTCGCCCAGGGGGACGAACAGCAGCTGGCCGACAGCCTGGTGCGCAGCCACTCCGGCGTCGTCCTCGTCTGCTGGGAGCACAAGCACATTCCGGTGATCGCCTCGGCGCTGCCGCTGGCCGGCGAAACCGTCATCCCGGAGAAGTGGCCGGGCGACCGGTACGACCTCATCTGGGCCTTCACCCTCGCGCCGGAGCCCGGCCCGCCCCGGTACACCTTCAGCCAGATTCCCCAGCAGTTGCTGTCCGGAGACGCCGGGACCGTGATCCAGCCGGTGGGGCTTCGGCCCTGACCAGGGCCCGGATGCCGATCGCGGCGATGACCGGGAAGCCCAGCCCGACCAGCACCAGGGCCGTGGTGAGGCCGAACTCGCGGATGAGCGCGGCGACGGCGAAGCTGGCCACGAGGGCGGCGCTGAGCACTGCGGTCTCCAGGAGTCCGATCACCCGGCTGAGCAGCTGACGGGGCAGGTCACGCTGCAGTGACGTCAGCGCCAGGACGTCGACGACGACCATCCCGCCGCCCGAAATGACCTGCAGAACGAAGCCGATGACCGGCGAGGTGACCAGGGCCGTGGCCGCGAACGGCAGGGCCAGCGAGCCGATGCCGCCGAAAATTATCACCGGCAGCCGGCGGGCGGCACTGAGCTTGCTGGCCACCGCGGCCCCCAGCACGCCGCCGATCGCGGCCGCGGTCAGCAGGTAGCTGTATCCGTCCGCGCCGGTCCCGAACCGCTCACTCATCGGGACGTAGAGCACCGTGCTCGCACCGTACACGGCGGTGCCCAGCGCGCAGAACGCCACCAGCGTGCGGGCCCGCGCGTGGCCCCGCAGCGCGGCCATACCCGCCGCGACCTGCGCGGCCAGCCGCTCTCCGTCCGCTCCGGCCGTGCCGGTGCTGCGGACCCGGAGCCGCGAGATGAGCCCGGCCGCGACGGCGAAGGTCGCCAGGTTGAACAGGATTCCGGCCACCGGGCGGCCCAGCAGCAGGAGCAGGCCGCCGACGGCGGGCCCGACGATGACGACGAGGTTCTCCAGCATTCCGAACAGGCCGTTGGCCGCGGCCAGGTCGTCCGCGCCGACGGTTTCTGAGATGAGGGCCCCGGAGGCCGGCAGGTAGACGGTGCCGACGGCGGCCGTGGCCGCGGCCAGGATCAGGACCACGGCGACGGGGCCGCCGGTGGCCATCACCAGCGCGACCCCGGCCATCAGCACCAGGCCCAGCAGCGCCGACACCAGCAGCGTCCGGGTGCGCTCGAAACGGTCGGCCAGCACCCCGGCGTACGGGGAGCACAAGATCCGGGGGATCCAGCCGGCCGCTGTCGTCGCCGCGATCCAGGCGGTGGACCCGGTGCGGTCGTAGACCCAGACGATGAGCACGACGTTGTAGGCCCAGCTGCCGATCTGGTCGATCAGGAACGCCGTCAGCATCGTCGCGAAGTCGCGGTGCCGCAGCGCGGCCCGGTAACTGCCTGCTGGCCTGATCATGGCGGCACCTCTTCGGGCTGGTGGCTCGGGGTCTCAACGACCGTCGCAGGCTTGGCCGCCAGTTACATCGGGCGATCGCCCTATAGGGCGGTACCGGGGCATGATGGGGCAGAGCAGTGGGGGTGAGAGTCGTGGCGCTGGGGGGTGCAGCGGGCCGGATGCCGCCGGCCCGATCGCGGCTGTTCGGGCGCCAGGACGAGATAGCTCAGGTGCGGCGCCGGCTGGAAGACGGGGTCCGGCTGGTGACGATCACCGGGGCCGGCGGGATCGGCAAGACGCGGATCGCGGTCGAGGTCGGCCGCCAGGTCAGCGGCAAGGTGAGCTTCCTCGAGCTGTCCGGGATCGACGACGCCGGCCTGCCCGGCGCGCTCGTCCGCGCGCTCGTGCCGGAGCCGGGGACCGGACAGGACCCCGTGGCCGCCATCGCCGGCGCGCTGGCCGGCCAGCCGCGCGTCGTGGTCCTGGATACCTTCGAGCGGCTGCTGGCCTCGGTGGGACTGCTGGACGACCTGCTCGAAGCGTGCCCCGAGCTGCAGTTGCTGGTGACCAGCCGGTCCCGGTTGCGGATCAGCGGAGAAAACGTCGTCCCGGTCGGAGCGTTGCCGGCCGGCGCCGACGGGGCCGCGGTGGCCATGTTCTACGAGCGGGCCCGGGCGGTCGGCGGCCTGCGGGAGCCCGGCCCGGATGACCAGCCGGCCGATGACCAGCGGGACGTCGTGGTCGCCCTGTGCCAGCTGCTCGACGGGTCGCCGCTGGCGATCGAGCTGGCTTCCGCGCGGACGACGATGTTCACCCCGGCGGCCCTGCTCGCGGCGCTGCGGTCGGCGGGGCAGAGCCGGCTGGGGATGCTGGCCGGCGGGGGTGCACCCGGCCGGCACCGGGACATGCGCTCCACCATCGCCTGGAGCTACCGGCTGCTCGATGCGCCGGCCCAGCGGCTACTGCGCCGGCTCGCGGTCTTCGCGGGATCGTTCGACCTGGACGCGGCGGCCCGGGCCGGCCACGAGCCCGCCGGCGCCCCCGGCGCGGACGTCCTCGATGACTTGGCCGACCTGGTCGACTGGCATCTGGTCGAGCCGGTGGACGGGCCGGGCGGGACCCCGCGCTTCCGGCTGCTCGACGTGCTGCGGGAGTTCGCCGCCGAGCAACTCCGCTCCTGCGGTGAGGTCCGCGCCGCGCAGGACGGCCTGCTGGACTGGAGCCTGGATTTCGCCGAACGCGCCATCGCCGGCACCGACTCCCCGGCCGAGCGGGACTGGCTGGAGCGCATCGACGCCGAGCTGCCGAATCTCCGGGCCGCCCTGGACCTCTGGTCCGAGCGAATGGATACGCCGTCCGGCGCGCGGCTCGCGGAGGCGATCGCGCCGTTCTGGGCCCACCGGGGCCCGATGAGCGAGGGCCGTCGCTGGCTTTCGGCCTTTCTCGGCCTCGACCGGCCCGGCGCCCAGCTCAGTGCCCGCGCCCGGGCTTCGTGCACGGCCTGGTCGGTTCGCCTGGCCATCGACGCGGGCGAGTTCGGCCTCGACCAGCTCACCGCCGCCCGCGCGGTCCTGGCCGAAGAGCCGGATGCGGACATCGACTGGCTGCGGGCGACCGAGCATCTCGCCTACGGGCTGACCATGCGCGGCGACCTGGACGCGGCGGACGAGCTGACCGAGGCCGGGATCGAGCGGGCCACGCTGGCCGGGCTGCCCTACTGGCGCTGCGTCTTCCTGCAGCGCCGCGCGCTGTCCGCGCAGCGCCACTCCCGGCGTGAGCTCTCCGTCCAGTACGCGCAGGAGGCCATCCGGGCGGCCCGCGCGATCGGATACGACCGGATCGTCGCCCGCGCCGAGCAGATCATCGCGCACGAACGGGCCCGGGAGCTGGGGCCGGAAGGGACCCGGCTGGCCCTGCTGGCCAACCTGCGCGCCCACGAAGCCGCCGGAGACCTGCGCGGGGTGGCGAGCACGATGGCCAGCCTCGCCGCGGCCACGCTGGATACCGACACCGCGGCGGCGGCCCGCTGGATCGCCGACGGTATCGACGTGGGGGTCACGGTCGGCTACTGGCATGGCGAGGCGTACTGCGTGGTCGCGCTGATCGTCCTGCTCACCCGGACCGGCCGCCCGCTGGACGCGGTCCGGCTCGACGACGCGATGCAGCCGTACCTGCCCACGTTGCGGGCCAGCCTGCCGCCCGGCCATTACGCCGGGTTCCGTAAGGCCGCCGATGCGGCCCGGGGCCGTCTCGACCGCCCGGCCGCCGATCAGGCGGCGGGGGAACTGGCCGGAGGCTGGCCGGTGGTCCGGGCCCGGGCCGTCGCGATCGCCCGCGATCTGGCCGCGACCGGCGAGCGAGCCGCACCCGCGGTCCGGCGGCGCGGTCCGCGCTCGAATCCCGAGCTGACCGACCGCGAGCGTGAGGTGCTGGCCGCGATCGCCAGCGGGCAGACGAATCCCCAGATCGCCGCCGCCCTGCATCTGAGCCCGAAGACGGTCATGCACCACAGCACGAACGTGTACCGCAAGCTGGGGGTGCGCGGGCGGGCCGAAGCGGTGGCGCTGGCCTACCGGACCGGCCTGCTGCCGGCCGGCGCCGGCCCGTAAATCGCTCCGTCGACCAGTCCCAGCTCGTGCTCGACGGTGCGGCGCAGCATGTGCTGCACGTCGGCGTAGTCGAACGCGTCGCGGATGGCCGCCTGCACGCTGAGGCCGTCCACGAGGGCCAGGATCCGCATCGCGGCCGCCCGGCTGTCCCGGGTGCGGAACTCGCCCGTCCGCTGGCCGGCCGCGATCAGCTCGCTGAGCCAGTCGAGGTCGTGGTTCATCTGGCGGGTGACCTCGTCGTGCAGCGCGGGCCGGCGGCGGCTGGCCTGCCAGGCGTCCAGCCAGAGCAGGGCGACCGCGTCGCGGGCCGGGTCCACGTAGTTGTCCAGCAGCAGCCGCAGCTGCTCGGTGGCGGAGGCGCCGGCCCGGGCCCGGGCGTAGACCTCCTCCCGCTCGGCCGTGGCCGCGGTCGCGAACGCGATGGCCACCAGCTCATCGGCGGACCGGACGTAGTGCGCGATCAGCCCGGGGAAGACGCCGAGCTGCTCGGCCACCCGCTTGGCCGTCACCTTGTCCAGCCCCTCGGTGACGGCCACCGTGCTGGCCGCCGCCACGATCTCGGCGCTGCGCTCGGGCGCGGGCTTGCGCCGCGCGGGCGCCGCCGGCCGGGCTCTTGACGTCATGAACCGGGATGCTATAAGTTCGCCCCTCAGTACGCAATTGGTGTCCACACCAATAAGCGGAATAGGAGCCTCAGATGCCCACGGCCACTCGCCCCCCGGACCAGCAGGAACCGCCCAGCGACCGAGCCGGCCGCATCGAGACCCACGGCGTCGACTTCATCCCGGCGGCGGAGCGGTACGGCCGCCCCCGGTCGTTGTTCGTGGTGTGGGCGGCGTCCAACATCACCTACCTCTACATCGTGCTGGGCGGGACGCTGGTGCTGCTCGGCCTGAACGCCTGGCAGGCGCTGGGCGTGGTCGTGGCGGGCAACCTGTGCTGGCTGCTGATCGGTTACCTGTCCATCTCCGGCCCGGCCTCCGGGTCACCGAGCGAGGTGGTGACCCGGGCGATCTTCGGCGTGCGGGGCAACCGGGTCTTCAACGTGATCCTCGGGTGGGGGGTCGGCGTCGCCTACGAGGCGATCAACCTCTCGGTCGGCGCGCTGGCCGGGTTCGCTCTGGTGGAGCAGTGGGGTGGATCAGCCAGCGCCGGAGTGAAATGGGCGGTGGTCCTGGGCACAGCCCTGGTGACGTTCACGGTCAGCGTGTACGGGCACGCCACGATCGTGAAGCTCAGCGGGTGGTTCACCTGGCTGCTGCTGGCCAGCATCCTGGTGCTCGGCTACTACGTGCTCCAGCACGCGGCCTGGGGATACCAGACGCCGCCGCAGTACGCCCTGCACGGCGGGGCGCTGTGGGCGGTCGCCGCGGCCGGGTTCACGATCATCGCCTCCGGCCCGCTGTCGTGGGGAACCGGGGCCGACTACGCCCGCTACCTTCCGGCCAGCACCTCCCCGCGGGCGGTGACGTGGTGGACCACCCTGGGCGCCTTTCTGCCGTCGGTCGTGCTCGGCGGCCTCGGCGTGCTGGCCGGGACCGTGGTCAACATGGCCAACCCGCAGACCTCGCTGAAGACGCTGCTGCCGGGCTGGTTCTACCCGGTGTTCCTGCTGGTGATCCTGGTCGGCTCGATCACCAACAACGTGCTCACCGCCTACAGCAGCGGCCTGGCCCTGCAGGCGATGGGCATCCCGTGGAAGCGCTCGGTGACCGTGGTGTTCGACGCGGTCATCGGCGTGAGCATCTGCGCCTACGCCCTTTTCATTTCCAATTTCCTGAACACGCTCAACAACATCCTCGAGCTCACCGTCGCCTTCCTCGGCCCGGCCCTGGCGATCTACGCCGTCGACATCGTCCTGCGCCGGAACCGCTACGACGGCCTGGAACTGCACGACGAAACGCCGGGCAGCCGGTTCTGGTACTGGCACGGGGTGCGCCCGGCCGGCGCGATCGCCATGATCGCCGGCACCGCGGCGGCGCTGCTGTGCGCCAGCAACGATCTCTACGTCAGCCCGGTGGCCGGCGCGCTCGACGGGGCGGACCTGTCCGCGTTCGTCGGCCCGGTCGTGGGCGCCTGCGCCTACGCGGCGATCGTGGCCCGGGAGCGGAGCCGGTCCGCCGCCGCCCGGCCGGTGATCAGCCCGGTGGTCACCGGCGCGGCCGCCGAGTGACCCCGCCGCTGCCGGTCGCCGCCAGCTGGTACGCCACCGACCGCGTCGGCGAGACCATCACGCGGATCACCGAGCCGCACGTGCACGAACTGCTCAGCGCCAACAGCTGGCACGTGCGCGGCCGGGACCGGGATGTCCTGGTCGACTGCGGCCTCGGGGTGGCGTCACTGCGAGCCGGGCTGACCGGTCTGCTCGCCCGCGAGCCGGTCGTCGTGCTGACCCACGCCCACCTGGACCACATGGGTTCGGCCCACGAGTTCGCCGACTGCCGGGCCCACCCGGCGGAACCGGCCGCCAGCCCCCCGCCCGGCTCGCTGCGGGGACCGGCGCTCGCGGCCGAGCTCGGGCTGGCCGGGCCGCTGCCCCCGCTGCTGATCACGGCGGTGCCCGCCGGGGACTACCGGCCCGGGGACTACCGGCTGCGGCCGGCCCGGGTCACCGGCCCGCTCCGCGACGGCGACGTCCTCGACCTGGGTGACCGGACGTTCGCCGTGCTGCACCTGCCGGGCCACACCCCGGGCAGCATCGCCCTGTTCGACCGGGACGACGGCACCCTGTTCACCGGCGACGTGATCTACGACGGTGCCCTGCTCGACGGCATCGTCGGCGCGGACCGCGACCAGTACCGCCGGAGCCTGCGCCGCCTGCTCGGCCTGCCGGTGCGTCTCGTCCACCCCGGTCACGGGCCGAGCTTCGGGCCCGAGCGGCTGCACGAGCTCATCCATGACTACCTGTCCGCTCCGGGCGGCTAGCTGGTGTGGACGGCGGCGAGCAGGGCGGCGTAGGAACGGACCAGCGCCGCGTGCTCCAGCGGGAGCAGCCCGCTGTCCGGCTGGCGCCCCTGCCGGACCCACTGATCGGACAGGTCCATGGCCCGGGCGCGGTGAACCGCGGCCGGGCGGAGGGCCTCCTCGGGCTCGCCGTACAGGTAGCAGTACAGGCGGGTCAGCGCCTGAACCAGTTCCCCGGCCGGTTCGGTGTCGCCGGTCCCGCGCGGCCCGTCCCCGTGCTGGCCGGCGCGGTGCACCCGCCACCAGCCGACTTCGAGCTCGGCCGCCCGGGCCGGATCGGCGGGCTGGCCGTAGGCCACGCGGACCAGGGTGTAGAACCGCCGCATGCAGGCCTGGGCTCGCTGCGCGTCGTTGTCGGGATACGGCGCCCACCACTGGTTGGCCCGCAGGACCAGCCAGGCCCCCCACAACGTCCGGTACCAGCCCAGGCCGAAACCCGTCCGCACCAGCCCGACCGAGGCCAGCAGCACCCGGGGCCAGCGCCGCTGGTAGTACCCGACCCAGGCCTGGTATTCGAGGTCAGCCAGCCGAAGAGGATCGAACGTCCGCAGCCGCGACGGCGCCCCGGCCTGATCCCGGTGGGCGACGTCGGGCGTCACTGGGCCGGTCCGTCCACGACGCGCTGCAGGATCGAAACGGCTCGCGCGACGACGTCGCGCTCGGATTGATCGAG
>Ga0209112_10000077_pt1 | contig 14521 bp, 11 predicted proteins | sample TexAe_OM3H0_O3_FD_187947 | JGI IMG/M metagenome (GOLD analysis project Ga0209112, IMG submission 187947) | Forest soil microbial communities from Davy Crockett National Forest, Groveton, Texas, USA - Texas A ecozone_OM3H0_O3 (SPAdes) (version 2) | ecosystem: Environmental > Terrestrial > Soil >...
TGGGCGCCTCATAAGCGCTGAGCCGCACCGCCGCCGCGTGCCGGAACGCCAGCGCCGCCACGTCCGCCGCCAGCCGCCGGATCAACCCCTCCGGTCCCTCCGGCCCGGCTGGGCCGCTCGTCCCGGACTGCGAACCCGCTCCCGCGGTGCGGTGGCCAGCCGCGGCGCCCAGCTCGGCCAGCGCCTGGCTGTAGCTGGTCAGCAGGTCGACCGCGATGTCTTCCTTCGACGCGAAGTGGTGATAGAGGCTGCCGGGCAGAATGCCGGCCGCCTCGGCGATGTCGCTGATCGTGGTGGCCGCATAGCCCCGGCGCTCGAACAGGCGGGCCGCGGTCTGCCGGAGGTCCTCCGTCCGCGCCCCGGCCGAACCGGCCCCAGCCGAACCGGCCCCGGCCGAACCGGTCCCGGCCGAACCGGTCCCGGCCGTTCCGGCCCCGCTTGCGGCGGCCGCAGCCCGAGCCGGGAGCGAAGAGGCCATAGCCCCGAGTATGACGCGCTCCGCGGCCCGCCGGCCCCCTCCAGCCAGTGGTTCCTTTTTCTGAATGAACCAAATTTCTGTTCCGGCATCTTTACGAGCCCCCCGCACCTGGGTACCGTGCGAACTACAGCTGATAACAAACATTTGATTTCAGGAGGGCGAAGATGGCCGAGGCTGAGATCGAGATCAACGGCGGGATCGTGGTCTACGAGCTGATCGGGCCGGACGACGGCGAGAACGTGGTGATCACCCCGGGCGGCCGGTTCAGCAAGGACTACGGCGGGGTGCACGAGCTGGCCAACGCCCTGGCCGACGGGGGCAAGCGGGTGCTGCTGTGGGACCGGCCGAACTGCGGCCGCTCCGACATCCAGGTCTACGGCCAGTCCGAGTCGCACATGCGGGCGGAAACGCTGGGCCTGATGTGCAAGGAGCTCGGCATCGAGAAGATCGTCGCCACCGGCGGGTCCGGCGGCGCCCGGGACACGATCGTGTTCACGCTGATGTTCCCCGAGCTGGTCACCAAGATGGCGGTGTGGAGCATCGTCGGCGGCAACTACAGCGTGATGTCGTTGGCCGGGGTCTACATCCTGAACGAGCTGCGCGCGGTCCGGTCCGGCGGCATCGAGGCCGTCATGCAGCTGCAGGGCGGCGCGGGCAGCTGGTCCGACCTGGTCGCCGTCAATCCCCGCAACAAGGACCGGCTGCTGGCCATCGGCCCGGAGAAGTTCGAGGCGGTCATGACCACCTGGCTGGAGGCGTTCACGCCCAAGCCGACCGAGCCGATCCCCGGGGTCCCGGACTCCGAGTTCGCCAGGATCAAGGTGCCCACCCTGATCGTCCGCGGCGGCGAAAAGGACTACGACCACCCCAAGCGCACCTCGTTCGAGGTGGCCAGCCTGATCAAGGGTTCCCGGCTGATCGAGCCGCCGTGGCCGGAGGACGCCTGGGAGCAGGCGGCCAAGGCGACCGCCGCGGGCACCGGCTGGCTGTTCGATCCGTGGGTGGCGGCCGCTCCGGCGCTGCTCGACTTCATGGCGGGCAAGCCCGGCGGCGTGGCCACCTTCGCGGGGCAGTGACGTGTCCGCTGAGCAGCCCCAGGATCGGCCCGCCCAGGATCAGCCGGCCCAGAATCAGCCGGCCCAGAACCAGCCGGCCCAGAACCAGCCGGCACTGGTCGACGCCAGCGTCCACGTCTTCTTCCGGTCGCCCCGTGACCTCACGGATCACCTCCGGGAGCCATTCAAGAGCCGGGGCTACCCCGACCCCGACGTGGCCTGGTTCGCCCCGCCCGGACCGCGCTACGCACCCGGCACCGAGGGGCCGGACGGTACCCATCCGGGGTCGGACCCGGAACTGGCCGGCCGGGCCATCTTCGGCCAGAACGGCGCCGACCTGGCCATCCTGCACCCGATGTCGGTGGCCGGGATCCTGCCCGACTGGCATCTCGGCAGCGCGATCTTTGCCGCCACCAACCAGATGCTGGTCGACCGCTGGCTGGACTCGGGGACCTACGCCGACCGCTTCCGCGGCACGATCCGGGTCAACCCCAACGACATCGACGGGGCGGTCAAGGAGATCAAGCGGTGGCAGGACCACCCGAAGATCGTCCAGATCGGGCTGCCGATGCAGACCCAGGAACCGTACGGGCGGCCGAAGTACAAGCCGCTGTGGCGGGCCGCCTGTGACGCCGGCCTGCCCGTGGCCGTGCACATCGAGATGGGCGTGGGCATCACGCACCCGCCCACCCCGTCCGGGGTCACCCGGACCTACTCCCATCACGCCAGCTACCAGCCGGTGACCTACGTCTGGCACCTGCTGAACATGATCGCCGAGGGGGTGTTCGAGGAGTTCGGCGACCTGAAGGTGGTGTGGGCCGACGGGGCGGCCGACATGGTCACCCCGTTCATCTGGCGGATGGACACCTTCGGCCGCCCGCACCTCGAGCAGACCCCGTGGGCGCCGGAAATGCCCAGCTCCTACCTGCCCGGCCACGTGTACTTCGTGCACAGCCGGATGGACGGGCCGGGTAGCGCGCCGTTCGCCGGTGAGTGGCTCAAGATGACCGGCAAGGAGGACATGCTCCTGTTCGGTTCCAGCTACCCCGACTGGCAGCTCGTCACCCCCGGTGACCTGCCGCCGGCCTGGTCCCCAGAGCAGCGGGCCAAGGTGCTCGGTGGCAACGCGGCCCGGCTCTACCGGCTCGACACCCCCGTACCAGCAGCAACCGGGTGAGAGGTTCCACCATGACCATCGAAATCACCGAACAGCACCAGCAGAGCACCGGGCAGATCCCGGTCCGGGTCGTCGACAGCGACGTCCACCCGACGCCCAAGCGCGGCGAACTGGAAGAGTTCATCCCCGCCCCGTACCAGCAGCTGTTCCGGCTGCGCGGGCAGGGAGCGGGCGGCCAGAACTACTACGACGCGCCCGACTACGCCAACGCCTACGCCATGCGCACCGACACCTTCCCCGACGACGGCAACTTCGCGGGCTCGAGCCCGGAGCTGATGTTCCGGCAGGTCATCATGGAGGGCGGCTCGGACCTGATCATCCTCGGGCCGCTCAACGGCCAGGGGCAGACCGACGAAGAGGCCCACGCGCTCTCGGTGGCCACCAACCTGTGGCAGGACAGCTGCTGGCTGGACTCGGAGAACAACTGGCACCAGCGCTACCGCGGCTCGATCGCCGCGGCCATCCAGATGCCGCACGAGGCGGCCCGGGAGATCGAGCACTGGGCCGGGCATCCGCTCATGGCGCAGGTGCTGATCTACGCCGAGCCCCGGCCGGCCTGGGGGCACCCCAAATACGACCCGATCTGGGCCGCGGCGGTCCGCAACAACCTGCCGGTGGCCTGCCACCTCGGCCGGGGCCAGCACAACGAGCTGCCGATGTCGCCGGTCGGGTTCATGACCTACAACCACGACCTGATGGTCACCTACTCGATGCTGGCCGCCAACCAGGTCATGAGCCTGATCTTCGACGGCGTCTTCGACCGGTTCCCGACCCTGCAGATCGTGCTGATCGAGCACGCCTTCAACTGGATCCTGCCGCTGATGTGGCGGATGGACGCGATGTACGAGGCCCGGGGCCCGGAGAACGGCCTCAAGCGCAAGCCGTCCGAATACGTCAAGGACCACATCTGGTTCACCACCCAGCCGCTGGACTACCCCGAGGACAAGCTCGAGCTGACCAGGGCCATGGAGTGGATGGAAGGCGGCAAGATCCTGCTGTTCTCCTCGGACTACCCGCACTGGACCTACGACGACCCGCAGTGGGTGGCCAAGCACATCCCGGCGGCCATGCGCGAGCAGATCATGTTCGGCAACGGCATCGACGTGTTCCACCTGCCCAGCACCGTCCCCGCCCTGGCCGGGCAGAAGCGGGCGTTCTGACGTGCAGGCCGTCGTCTTCACCGGCCAGGCCCGGATCGAGCTGGCCCAGCGGCCCGAGCCGGTGGCGGGCGACGGCGAAGTCCTGATCCAGGTCGGTGCCGCGGGCATCTGCGGCACCGACCTGCACGCCCCGGTCAAGCCGGCCATTTTCACCCCCGGTGTCGTGCTCGGCCACGAGTTCGCCGGCACCCGGCCCGACGGCCAGCCGGTGGTGGTCAACCCGATCGCCTTGTCCTGCGGGCACTGCGACGCCTGCCGCCGCGGCTTCACCAACCAGTGCCTGACCGCGCTGGCCGGCTGCAGCGGTGTGGCCCGCGACGGCGGCATGGCCGAGTTCGCCGTCGCTGATCAGCGCTCAATCCATCTCATTCCAGAAAACGTTTCCGTCCGCGAGGCGGCCTGGACCGAGCCGCTGGCCGTCGCCCTGCGCGCCGTTGGCCTGGGCCGGGTGCGGGCCGGTCACACCGTGGCTGTCCTCGGGGCGGGCGCGATCGGCCAGCTCATCCTGCAGCTGGCCCTGAACGCCGGCGCGGGGGAGACCCTGGTGGTCGAGCCCTCCGCCCTGCGCCGCGACGTCGCCGCGGCGTGCGGCGCCGCCCAAGCCGTACCCCCCAGCGAAGTGACCCGGGTCGACCGGACGTACGACGTGGTCTTCGACTGCACCGGAGCGGCCGAGGCGTTCGCGAACTCGCTGGCCCTGGTCGCTCCGGGCGGCCGCCTGGTCATGCTCGGCTCCTACCCGGCCCCCATCGGCGTCGACCACATCCCCCACGAGGCGTCGGTGGTGTTCAGCTCGGTCTACCGCAACGACACCGAGTTCGCCGCCGCCCTCCGCCTCCTGGCCCGCGGCCTGATCACCACCGCCCCGCTCACCACCGCCGTGCTACCCCTGGCCGATCACGAGAAAGCGTTCGCCTCGCTGAGAGACCCCGAGCAGGCCGTCAAGGTCTTCCTCGCCCCGGCGCTGATCAGCCCGCCGTGATCGGCGAGGCGTGCCGCGGCTGGTACACCGGGAACTCGCTCCCGTCGGGCAGCCGCATTGCGGCCAGCCGCCCCCAGCCCTGATCGCGCCTTCTCGGCGTCCGGCGAAAACATGATCGCGTGCACGCCGGTAATCACCGGGCCAGCGTAACTCGGGCAGCGTCACTGACGGTTGAGAACGCGAGCCAGGCCGGTGGCCACGGTGGTGGCCAGTAGCCAGCCTGCCGCTATGAGCAGGTAGGACAGCCACTGCTCGATTCCGCCGGGGTTGAACGCGTCCCGCTGGCCCAAGTCGACGACCGGGATCAGCAGGTTCAGGGTGTAGATCACCGGGTTGAAATGCGGCGCGGTCTGCGGCTGCAGAGCGGGCGGCGGCCACTGCCGGTAGATGACGCTCCCGACGGCCAGAAGCAGGAACAGCCACAGCAACGCCCTCCCCGGCCGGTACCCGTAGCCCACGGTGATGGCCTGGATGCGGCTCCAGACCCGGCCCAGCCAGCCTTTGCTGTCGCGCTGCTGGCGCTCCCGCGAGTAGAGGACGGTACGTGCTTCGGCCGATTGGCCCCCGGCCTTGTAGGTGGCAGCCAGTTGCTCGTAGGGCTGTGGCTCGAACCGATCCGGGTCCCGGGCGAGCCAGCGCAACCGATCGGGCGCTCGCAGCCTCGGCACCAGGACCGAATAGGTCAGCCCACTGAGGTTCAGTTGCTCCGGCCAGAGCGCGGGGTCGTCGCGGAGGATCCCGATGTGGGCGTGACCGAGATCGACGAGCCCGCGGATCGGAACGGCTGGGGTCAGGGTCAGCGTCGACGCGCGCAGCCCGGATGCGATCAGGGCCGCGCCGCCTGCGCTGGCCAGAGTGGCCCGATCCAGGCTGACCTGCCCCCCCACCTTGCCGCCGCTGAGCCTGGTCTCCCCGATCACCGTCAGTCCGTCGCCGATGATGTCGGTGGTTACGTCGGCGCCATCAAGGTCCAGGGCGATCTCGCCCGGCTGGGCGAGATCGGCGTCGGCCAGCATGATCCCTTCGCCGACTTTGGCCGTGCGCATGCTCACCGCGCCGCGGGCCCGGAGTTCGGTGAGCATGGCTGTCCCGCCTATGACCACTCCGTCGGCGGCCAGCGCGGTGCTGTGTTCTCCGGCGGTCAGGCTGGCCCGGTCCAGCGTCAGCTGGTTGCTGACGGTCGCGCCCCTCAGGCTTACCTGTCCCGTGCAAGTCAACCTGGTGAGGTCGCAGTCGCGCATGGTCGCCCGGTCGAGTTGGAGTGCCGTCCCACCAGGGTTGTCGAGGCGACCCCCGGCCAGATCCAGGATGTCGCCCAAGCGGGCGCCGATGAAGCTGACCTCTCCGCTGGCCGCGAATCCGAGCGTGCAGAAAATCCCCCCGTTGACGCTGAGGCCGCCTCCGGACAAAGCCATCCCGCCCGGATTGGCCAGTGTGGCCCGCTGGAGCTGTATGTTCCCGTTGACCCGAACGTTGTGCAGCCGGGTCTCGCCCTCAACCCGCAGCCCTTCGCCGGTCACCTTGCCGCTGATCTCGGCGTGGCTCAGCGTCAGTGCCCGAGCGCCCGGGCGCAGGAACTGGGCCCTCCTGAGGTCGGCGGATCCACTGATCCGGGCCCCGCCCAGATGCGCCGGTCCACGCACCGTCAATTCCACCGAGTCCAGGTCTCCATCAACGGTCAGCCCAGTGGCCGACAGCGCGTCCCGCCCGGGGACCGGGGTGATGGACGCGCCGCGCAGGCTGACCTGGCCGATCACGTTGGCCTGATCCAGCCGCAACACACCGTCAACAACGCACCGCCAGAAGTTGAGGATCCCGTCCGTCCGCAGCCGGGCGCCGTTGAGCCCAGGGAACCGGCTATCCACGATCCGGACCGTCCGGCTGGATGCCTCGACCAGCCGGATCTCCTGCTCGAAATAGCAGCTTTCGCAAACCAGTGCGCTGGTCACAGCCGAGCCCATCAGATCGAGGCGGCCCGTGATCCTGGCTCCGCGCAGCCGGACAGCTGGGGTATACCCCGGTTCCACCGGGCAGGCCCCCAGCAGCAGCGCGCGGATCACCTCGCCCCGGACCACTCGCTCCGCGCCCCAGTGCGGTGCACCGTCCAGCTGATCCGCACCCGGCTCGCCCGGGATCAGATCGACCCACTCACCGCGTGGGAAAGCCGCCCACATACGCCGTTCCGGCCCGGCCAGTTCAGAGAACTCCACACCAGTCATCTTGGCCAGCCGCAGGCATCATTGAAAGCTGGGCCGGGGCTGGCTCGCGCTGACCGGGCACCAGCAGGTGAACAGGGCAGTTCACAGTCCGGCGAGTACGGTGGCTGGCCCCCGCTCAGCCCGATCGCTGGTCCCGCCGGAGCGGATGATCGGGCGGGACCTCGACCACGACGATGCGGACGCCGTCCGGATCCTCGATCCACATCTCGATCAGCCCCCACGGCTCTGTCTCCGGCCCGCGGAGGATGGGAACTCCGGCGGCGGCCAGCCGGGTGTGCTCGGCCCGGACGTCCCGCACCTGCAGCCAGATCATGACGGCCGGCCCGGCCGGGCCCGCCGCCGGCCCGGAGACCTCCAGCAGCCCCTGGCCCAGGAAGAACACCACGCTGGGATCGTCCGGCGGCCCGAACTCGCGGTAGACGGCCAGCCCGAGGACGTCGCGGTAGAAACGGCGGCTGCGGCCCAGGTCGCGCGGGCGCAGGATGATCCGGCTGCTGAGAACGTCCACAGATCCATTGCAGCACCGGCCGGCCTGCGGCCCGGGCCCGGCTGCGACCATGGGTCTCATGGCTGACTCTGGTGTGGTCCGGGCCGGTGTCCTCGACGTGGCCTTCCAGCGCCACGGGCCGGCGGGCGGCTGGCCGGTCGTGCTCCTGCACGGCTTTCCCCAGGACGTCCGGTGCTACGACGGCGTCGCGGCCGAGCTGGCGGCGGCCGGGGCCGATGTCGTCGTTCCCTACCTGCGCGGCTACGGCGGGACGCGGTTTGCCAGCGCGGACACGCTCCGCTCGGGCCAGCAGGCCGCGCTGGCCCACGATCTGCGTGAGCTGATTGATGCCCTCAACCTGGCCACGCCCATCGTGGCCGGCTTCGACTGGGGCGGCCGCGCCGCCTGCCTGGTCAGCATGCTGTGGCCGGACCGGGTCTCCGGCCTGGTCAGCGTGTCGGGCTACAACGTGCAGAACATCCCCGCCTCGGGCCAGCCCGCTCCACCCGAGGACGAGCGGAAGCTGTGGTACCAGTACTACCTGCACAACGAGCGGGGCCGGGCCGGCCTGGCCGCCCACCGGGAGGCCTATGCCCGGCTGCTCTGGCGGGAGTGGTCACCGAACTGGCCGTTCAGCGACGAGGAGTTCGCCGCGACCGCCCCGTCCTTCCGCAATCCCGACTTCGTCGACGTGGTCGTGCACTCCTACCGGCACCGCTTCGGCTTCGCCGCGGGCGACCCGGCTTACGAGCCGACGGAACAACTGATCGCGGCCCAGCCCCAGATCACCGTGCCCACCGTGATCATCGACCCGACGCAGGACACCCTCTATTCACCCGGCCCCCGGTCCGAGCACGAGCGCCACTTCCCCCACCTGGTCGAGCTCCGCACCGTCGACGCCGGTCACAACGTCCCCCAGGAGCAGCCCGCCGGCTTCGCCGCCGCGATCCTGCGCCTGCACGCCCGGGCCTAGGCTGCCTGCTGTGCAGGGGACCAGGAGCTCGATCACCAGCCCCGACGGCGTGCCCATCGGCTTGCTGACCGCCGGTTCGGGCCCGGCGCTGCTCCTGGTGCACGGCGGCATGGGCACCATCGAAAGCTGGGCCGGCGTCTGGCCCGCGCTGACCCAGCACCGGCGGGTGACGGCCATGGACCGGCGCGGCCGGGCCTCCAGCGGCGACGCCGGTTCTTACGAGCTGGACCGTGAGTTCGCCGACGTCGCCGCGGTGGCCGCCGCGCTGGCCGGCCAACCCGGCGGTCCGGTCGATGTGGCCGGTCACAGCATCGGGGCCACCTGCGTGCTCGGTGCCGCCGCGCTCGGGGCTCCGTTCCGGCGCATCGTGCTGTACGAGCCGCCCGGCCCGCGGACCGTCCGGGGTGACTGGCCCGACCGCATGGCGGCCATGGTCGCGGCCGGGCAGGTGGGCCGGGCCGCGTTCAGCTTCCTGACCGAGATCATCGGCCTGGCCCCGGCCGAGGTCGAAGCCCTCCGCGACGCCCCCGGCGGGCGGGACGTGCTGCCGATCGCCGCCGCGACGCTGCCCCGCGAGGCGCGGGCGCTCGCCCGCGCCGATCTGGCCGGCGCCGCGCGCCGGGTCACCCCGCCTGTCCTGCTCCTGCTGGGCCAGACCAGCCCGCCCTGGGCCCGGCAGATCACCGCCGAACTGGCCACCGCCCTCCCCGAAGCCGAGGTGGCCGAACTGCCCGGGGTGGGCCACGATGCCCTGGACACCGCGCCGGATCAGCTGGTGGCCGAGCTGGACCGCTTCCTTGGCGCTGACCGCTAGGGAGCCTCGGACCTGGCCTGCGCGAGCAGCCCGTCCACGAACGCGCGCAGCCCCTGGGGGTAGATGTCCCGCGCGGCCAGCGTCGGCCACTGGTCGCCGAGGGCGGCCATGCGGGGCAGCCGGGACGCGTCGAACCGGCTGAAGTCGACATCGCGCCACGGTCGTTCGCCGTCGCCGTCGCCGTCGCCGTCGCCGTCTCGCCGGCGGGCGGTGTTCGCGCGGACCAGGACCTCGCCGACGGTGTAGTACCAGAGGCTGCGGAAGACGTCGACGGCCTGCACGGGGGTGCAGCCGGCGTCGATTGCTCCGGCCACGATGGCTTCGACCAGCCACAGGGCTGATTCGCCGAGGAGGCCGACGAAACCGTCGGCGGTGAGGATCTCGGCCGCCCACGGCCATGAGGCCAGGATGTCGTGCATCGCGGCGGCGGCCGCGATGATCCGGTCCCGCGGCGGGCCGGGCAGTTCGGGGCGCGGAATCTGGTCCACGTACTCGTTGAGCAGCAGGAGCAGCAGGTCGTCCTTGTCCCGTACGTGGTGGTACAGGGTCGTCGTCCCCACGCCGATCTCGGCGGCGAGTTTCCGGACGGTCAGCTTCTCCCAGCCGTCCCGGTCGATGAGGTCGCGCGCCGCCGCCAGGATCTGCGCACGGGAGGTCGCCGGCGGCCGTCCGGTGCGGCCGGGCGAAGGGCTGGTTCGGGGCACCACCCCATCATGCTGTCCCGGCCGCCGGTGGGCCGGAACCGGGGTGTCCTCGATTTTCGTGGTTGCGGGCTGATGGCCCCGCGCGTACTTTAGGAACATGTTCCCAAAGTAACTCACCAGGCCACAGAGGAGTGAACCGTGGTGACCACCAAGGCAGCAGCACCCTCATCATCCGGGAGCGGTAGGAGCGGCGGAACCCGCCGATGGCTGGCGTTCGGAGCCGTCATCCTCGCCGAAACCGCCGTCGGCCTGGACCTGACCGTCCTCAGCGTCGCGCTGCCGACGCTCTCGCACGCGCTCCGGGCCTCCGAATCCGACCTGCAGTGGTTCTCCTCCGGCTACGCCCTGGTCCTCGCGGCCGCGATGCTCCCGGCCGGGCTGCTCGGCGACCGCTACGGCCGCAAGAAGGTGATCCTCGCTTCCCTCGCCCTGTTCGCCGCCGGGTCGCTGGCCTGTGCCTACTCCCGCACGGCGGGCGAGTTCATCGCCGCCCGGGTGCTGCTCGGGCTGGCCGGCGCCGGCCTGACCGTGATGGCGGTCTCCGCCCTCGCCGTCCTGTTCTCCGAGCCGGAGCGGCCCAAGGCGATCCGGGTCTGGGCGGCCGCGAACATGGTCGCGTTCCCGGCCGGCCCGATCCTGGGTGGCTGGCTGCTCTCCCACTTCTGGTGGGGCTGGGTGTTCCTGATGAACGTGCCGGTGGCCGTCCTCGGCCTGGTGGCGGTGGCCTTGTTCGTCCCCGAGTCGTCATCGGCCCAGCGCCCCGGTCTGGATGTGGTGGGCATCGGCACCTCCAGCGCCGGGCTGGTCGCGCTGACCTTCGGGCTGATCGCGGCCGGGCAGGACGGCTGGGGCTCGGCCGGGGCGCTGGCCTGGATGCTGACCGGGCTGGGGGTGCTGGTGGCGTTCTTCGGCTGGGAGCGCGCCCTGATGCGGCGCGGCGGCCAGCCGGTCCTGGACCTCACGCTGTTCCGGTCGGCCGCCTTCACCTGGGGGGCGATCCTCGTCCCGGTGCTGTTCCTGGCCCTGACCGGGCTGCTGTTCACGATGCCGCAGTACTTCCAGGGGGTGCTGGGCACCAGCGCCGAGGGCTCCGGAATCCGGCTGCTGCCGGTCATGGGCGGGCTGCTGGCCGGGCTGGCGTCGGCCGAGACCATCGCCGGGAAGCTCGGGGCCAGGCTCGCGGTCGCGGCCGGCTTCACGGTGCTCGCCGCCGGACTCGGCCTGGGCGCGGCCACCACGGCCGCCTCCGGCGAGGCCTTCGCGGCCACCTGGCTGGCGATCGCCGGGATCGGTGCCGGGCTCACCATGGCCACCGCGACCACCGCCGCCCTGGCCGAGCTGTCCGCCGACCGGGCCGGGGTCGGCTCGGGCGTGCAGCAGGCCTTGCGCAACGTCGGCGCCCCGCTCGGCAGCGCCGTCCTGGGCAGCGCGCTGACCTCTGCCTACGTGAGCCACCTGCGCCTGGCGGGCCTGTCACCGGCGGCCGGGCACGCGGCCCGGACGAGCGTGTTCGGCGGCGTCGCGGTCGCCCGGGCGCTGAAGTCGGCTCCGCTGCTGGCCTCGGTGCGTGCGGCTTTCGTGCACGGCATGGACGTGGCGCTGCTGGTGTCGGTGGGCTTCGCGGTGGCCGGGATCGTGCTCGCGCTGATCTTCATGCCCGCCCGCGCCGGCCGCCAGCCGGACCCTCAGGCCGCGCCGCGGCCCGAAACCAGCCCCAGCTCGTCCACCCTCGCGGACAGGTCCGTCGCGGACGCAACGTCACCGAACACGTAGTCGGGGTGGATCGCCACCGCCTCACGACGGCGATGAAGCGAATCCGGTTAAGTGACCGGCCGCCGGGTAACCACACGTGTCGTCGATATGAGGTGGTGTAATCCGGATGGGATATCCGCCCGGGTCCAACGGGTACCCGCCCTACGGGCGACCGCGCCGGCGTCGCGGCCGCCATGCCCTCTCTCACGGGACCGTCGCGGTGCTGGCCGCCCTGGCCGCCGTCCTCATCACCTTGCAGGTCACCCATTCCGGGACCGGGAACCTGCCGGGAGCGGGCGCGGTGCCCGCACCCGCATCTTCGGCCCCCGCTCCGGCCGGCGTGGCCGGGACCGCGGCAGTACGGCAGGCGGTGAACAAGGTCGGACCGGGTGTGGTGCTGATCAACAGCACCCTCCAGTACAGCTCGGAAGCGGCCGCGGGCACGGGCATGGTGATCAACGCCGACGGCCTCGTGCTGACCAACAACCACGTCATCTCGGGCTCGACCAAGCTCACGGCCAAGGTGTCGGCGACCGGCCGGACCTACCCGGCCACCGTGGTCGGCTACGACAAGACCGGCGACGTCGCCCTGATCCGGCTGCAGGGTGCCTCCGGCCTGAAGACGGTTCCGCTGGGCAACTCGACGGCGGCCCGGACCGGGGACGCGGTGGTGGCCCTGGGCAACGCCCAAGGGCAGGGCAGCGTGGTCACGGCAGCCGGGCAGATCACCGCCCTGAACCAGACCATCACCGCCTCGGACGAGGGCGGCACCTCCAGCACCGAGACCCTGCACGGGATGATCCAGACCAGCGCGGACATCGTGCCGGGGGACTCCGGCGGCCCGCTGACCAGCTCGGCCAGCCAGGTCATCGGCATGGACACCGCCGCCAACAGCGTCAGCAGTGGCGCGCAGCAGCAGTCGTCGCAGGGGTACGCGATCCCGATCAACACGGCCTTGTCGGTCGCCCGCCAGATCGCCGCGGGCCAGGCCAGCTCCACCATCATGATCGGCTACCCGCCGTTCGTCGGCATCCTCATCGGCTCCAGCACCAGCAGCAGCCCGCAGGAGCAGGCCCAGCAGCAGGAGCAGCAGAATGGCTTCGGGGACGGCACCGGCGGTTTCGGCGGTTACAACGGCTTCGGTGGCTCGAACTCCACGCCGGCCTGCTACACCAGCAACACCGGCCTGACCGTGCCCAGCACGATCGCCCCGGCCAGCTCGGGCACGCTGATCGACGGCGTGATCTGCGGCAGCCCGGCCGCGACGGCGGGTATCACCGGCGGATCGGTGATCACCTCGGTCAACGGGCAGCAGGCCGGCGCACCGTCCCACCTGACCGGCATCCTCGCCCGGTTCCGGCCCGGCGACACGGTCTCGGTGACCTGGGTCAGCCCCTCCGGCCACCAGACGACCAGCCAGGTGCGCCTGGCCCAGGGCCCACCCCAGTAGTCCGGCCCGCCCGGAAAGCCAGGTCCGAAAAGCCAGCTACGGCTTGAGCCCCACCTTCGCGAACAACTCCGCCAGCAACCCCGGCAGGTCCGCCACCGAGGCGACGCCGCCGAACACGTAGCAGTCCGGCCGGATCACTACGGCCTCATAGCCCGCCGCCGCCAGCCAGCCCAGATACACGCCGTCGGCATCCACCACCACCTCGTCGCCGTCAGCGGTGCCGCCCGGTGCTTCGTCGACCGGCACCGCGAGCACCACGTGCGCGCCCAGTTCGGCCAGCAACGCGCGGTCGGAGTCGCTTATTTTCCTGATGAAAGGCTGGCGGCCCAGGAGGGCAAAGCCGGTCCCGACCACCTGGTCGAAGAGCCCCGTCGTGCCCGCGGCCGTCCGCACCCGGCCCTGCGGGCTGAGCTGCCCGGCCACGCCTCCCGCCAGCTCATCGGCCAGCACCCCCGGCCCCAGCACCGGCGGCGGGATCGGCGGCAGCGCCACCTCCGGCCTTCCCTCCGCCTTCAGCATGACCTCGTCGCGCGCGGCCGCCGCGGCCGGGTCGCTCAGGCAGATCACGTTGCCCAGCTCGACCGACATCCCGATCGCGTTCTGAATGTGGGCGCTGCGCTCGCTGGTGTAGGTGTCCAGCAGCCCGTCACCGGCCCGCCCGGACAGCACCAGGTCCAGCTTCCAGGCCAGGTTGGCCGCGTCGCGGATGCCCGAGCACATGCCCTGGCCCGCGAACGGCGGCATCAGGTGGGCGGCGTCGCCGGCGATCAGCACCCGGCCCCGGCGCCACTGGTCGGCCCACCGGGCCTGGAACGTGTACACCGTGTGCCGCTCCAGGTCGGCGTTGTCCGGGGTGAGCTGCCACCGGGCCAGCAGCCGCCAGGCCGTCTCCTCGTTGTTCAGCTCCTCGATCGTCTCCCCGGGCAGCCGCATGAACTCCCAGCGCCGCCGGCCGGGACCGCCCGACACCACCGTGGTCGGCCGGACCGGGTCGCAGATCTGCAGGTTGAACGGTTTCCACTCCCGCTGCTGGTCGTGCGGGACCACATCCAGGATCAGCCAGTCGTAGAAGAAGCCCAGGTCGGTCAGGCCGGTGCCCAGCCACCCGCGCACGAAGCTGTTGGCCCCGTCGCAGCCCGCCACGTACCGCGCCCGGATGACCTCGGTGGTCCCGCCCGGACCGGCCGCCGCCACCTCCACGTGATCCGGCTGCTCGGTCAGGCCGGCCGCTTGCCACCCCCGCCGCACCTCCACCGAGGGAAACGACTCG
>Ga0209112_10000078_pt1 | contig 14470 bp, 15 predicted proteins | sample TexAe_OM3H0_O3_FD_187947 | JGI IMG/M metagenome (GOLD analysis project Ga0209112, IMG submission 187947) | Forest soil microbial communities from Davy Crockett National Forest, Groveton, Texas, USA - Texas A ecozone_OM3H0_O3 (SPAdes) (version 2) | ecosystem: Environmental > Terrestrial > Soil >...
GAGTTGACTTCAGGTGCGCTTGAAATCGTTGACTGCCGGCCATGAGAACCGAACATGAACGAAGCCTGCCACGGCGGGCCGTCACTGCGGCCATGGAGTACGCGGTGCCGCGGGCCGGGATCGCCGCCGTCCGCGCCCTCGACCGCGACGTCGTCGGCCAGGCCCATCATCCCCGCGGCGCGGCCGGGCGGGTGACTGCCTGGGAGATGGCCCACCGGCCGTCCAACCGCCAGCGCAGCCGCTGGGTCGTCTCGCTGCTGGACGTGCAGCCCGCCGACCGGATACTGGAGATCGGCTTCGGGCCCGGCCTGGCCATCGCGGCCCTGGCCCGGGCCGGCGCGGGCCATGTCTACGGCGCCGACCATTCCGGCGTGATGGTCCGGGCGGCCGCCCGGCGCAACGCCGCCGCCATCCGGGCCGGGCGGGTGACCCTGCTCCGGGCTTCGGCCGACCAGCTTCCGCCCGCCCTGGACGGCCCGTTCGACGCGATCCTGGCCATCAACGCGCTGGCCTTCTGGCCCGAGCCGGCCGAGCGGCTGGCCGACCTGCGCCGCCGGCTCGCACCGGGCGGGCGCGTGGCCGTCGCGTCCCAGCCCCGCTGTCCTGGGGCCACGGCGGACACCTCCCGCGCCACCGGCCGCCAGCTCGGGCAGCTGCTGACCCAGGCCGGCTTCACCCAGCTCAGTACCTCGACCCTGCCCCTGAGCCCGCCGGTGGCCTGCGTCCTGGGCGGCTAGCTGGCGCCGCCTGAGCTGGCGGCCTGACGGTCCCAGCCGTGGAACTTCGAGTAGTCGCCCGACTCCCAGGCCTGGCGCAGCCCCGGGGTCCCCAGGTCCCAGTCCGGGCGGGTCTGCCGGAACGCCTCGCGCAGGTCAGTCCACAGCTCGTAGAACGACGGGCGCCCCCAGAACCAGTAGCCGTTGTAGATGCTGTGCACGATCAGCCCGGGCTTGAGCACGATGGTGTGCGGGACCATCGGGTTGTGCTCGGGGTCGGTGTACTCGGGGATGTCCAGGTCCTGCTGGACCGTGCGCTCCGGGTCGGAGAAGAACGGCCATTGCGCGCCCACCGACGCCCGGAACTCCTGCGACGTGTGGTGGTCGTCGGTGGAGATCGTGGCGACCTGGGTGTAGGCCACCGCGATCTTCGGGTAGTTCGCGGCCAGTTCCAGGTGCTGCTGGTGTTCCTTCGGGCAGTAGTGGCCCCGGGCCAGGGTCAGGATCAGCGGGTCGTCCCCCTGGACCTGGCTGAGCGAGCGGACCGTGCCGGTGTGGTCGGGCAGCGCGTAGTCAGGGAACGGGCCGCCGGGAGCGATGTCAGGACGCATGGCCCCATGATCTCCCGGGCTGCCGGGACCTGATCACGCGGTGGCGCCGATCAGGACGGGAGCACGGGATGCGGCGCCCCGTCGCCGAGCGGGAACACGACCAGCCGCCGCCCCAGCCGCCGCCGGAGCCGGCTCTTCGGATCCAGGTGCAGCAGGCGCGCCGTCGGTGACCCGCGCTGGCGGGTGCTGACCAGGAGCACCGCGTCGTAGTCCCGGTGGCGAACCTCGGACATCACGGTCTTGATCAGATCATCCTCGTCGCTGATGAAGCCGCTGGCCTCGCAGCCGATGGCGGTCAGGTGCTGCACGGTGAGGTGCATCCGGTGCTCGGCTTCACGCCCGACGTTGTGCTTCGGTTTGGGCGCGCGCGGGAACTGGCCCATCTGAGCGCCGAGCAGCATCTCCGACGCCGGCATCTTGGATTCGCTGGTGTCGGTCAGGGACAGCACGACCGCCTCGCACGGTCCCCGCTCCTGCTCGGCGACGAGATAGTTGATCGGCTCCAGATCAAGCTCTTCGTCGGCGGCCAAGAAATCCATGTCCAGCACGATTAAATACCGTCGCATGCCGATCACTTCCCCTGAAGGCTGACGGCCTTGGCGTGGGTCTACCCGGGAGCAGGCCTGAAAAACTGTGGTCAAGCCCCAAGCCCGTCGTCGACGGGACAGCTCCCGGAAGGCCGGGCGCGCTTCCGCGGAAAAGGAGTGCATCATGAGCGACGTCTCGTCGAGCGTATCCGGGACTTCCCCCGGTCAGCGGCTGCTGAACGGACCTCAGACCTCCGGTCGCGACTACCGGAATCTCTCCGAGCCCACCCACGCCTTCGTGCGCGACGACGACGTCGAGGTACCGATGCGTGACGGGACCAGGTTGCTGGCGGACGTCTACCGGCCGCAGACCGAAGGCGCCTATCCGGTCCTGATCGCCGCTTCGCCCTATCCGCGGCAGATTCAGGACCTTGGCGCACCGATGGGATTCATCGAAGCCGGGGCGAGCGACTTCTTCGTACCCCGCGGCTACGTTCACGTGATCGCCAACGTCCGGGGGACCGGGGGTTCCGGGGGGACCTTCAACTTCATGGACGCCCAGGAGCGTCGCGACCTGCACGACCTCGTCGAATGGGCCGCCGCCCAGCCCTGGTCGGACGGCAACGTCGGGATGATCGGCATCAGCTACTTCGCCATGACCCAGGTGGAGGCGGCCGTCGAGCAACCGCCCCACCTCAGGGCGATTTTCCCGGTGGCCACCACGAGCGACCTGTATGAGGCCGCGATGCACCACGGCCTGCTGAGCTCGACTTTTGTCACGCCTTTCCTGTCGATGGTCGGGATGACCTCAGGCCACGGCGACAAACTGTGGCGCGGCACGGTCGTCAACGCCGCCCGGCACGTGCTCAACCGGCCCCGGCTGCACAAGAAGTTCGCCACGATGAACGGCGAGGCTTCCATCGGGGTCATGAAGGAGGCCCTGAAGCTGCACCACGATCCGCATCCCTGGGACGATCTGTGGCGGTCCGCTGCCGTCGAGCACCCGGTGCGCGATGACTGGTGGGAAGAACGCAACCTGGTTCCGCGACTGCACCAGGTGACCGTTCCCGTGTACCTGGGCTGCGACTGGGAGAACGTTCCCCTGCACCTGCCCAGTACCTTCCCGACCCTCGCCGCCCTGACCAATTCCCCGAGCGTCCGGGTCACCATGCTGGGAGACTTCGGGCTGACCTGGCCGTGGGAGAGCCTTCACGTCGAGGCCCTCGCCTGGTTTGACCACTGGCTCAAGGGCGCCGACACCGGCATCCTCGACGGGCCAGCCATCCGCTACTGGCTCCCAGTCGCCGATGAATGGCGGACCTCCGAGACCTGGCCCCCGCCCGAGGCCACTTACCTCGCGTTCGCCCTGAACGCCGACGGCTCGCTGAATCCAGCCGAAGGCCAGCCGGGCGCGGCGGACTACCTGACCCTGGGCGGGGGACTGAACCGGGGCCAGGCCAGTCCCACCGACCCGCCGGCCTACCTGGCGTGGACGAGCGATCCACTGGACGAGGACCTGGATATGGCCGGGGACATCGAGCTTCGCCTCGAAGCCCGGAGCACGGCGGCCGATACGGCCTGGATCGCCACCCTCCAGGACGTCGAGCCCGACGGGACCTCCCATGACGTCACCGCCGGGTACCTCCGGGCCAGCCTCCGGAAGGTCGACGAGGACGCCAGCCGGGTCGGCGCTCCCGTCCTGCCCTGCCGGGAAGCGGTCGCGGTCCCCATCGGCCAGGGCGTCCAGTACCGCATCCCCCTCGTGCCGAACGCCCGGCGGTTCAAAGCCGGGCATCGCATCAGACTGCACCTGACCAGCGATGATCAGGATCCGAAGGCGCCAGCCATCATGGGCTTCAGGCACGCCACCGTGGGCACGAGCACGATCAATTCGATCCGGTCCGGGTCCCGGCTACTGCTGCCGTTCCTGCCCCAGCCGGCGCCGTAGCCGCAACCGGGAGGGCGGCGCTGGTCACCACGGGCGCGAAGTGCGAAAATAGGGTCATGGCGGATTACCAAGACAACCCGAAGCGGCAGTTCGCCAAGGCGTGGCACTCCGCGACGGACGCGCTGGACGAGTGGCGCAAGCAGGTCACGGCGGCGACCTCCGAGGCCTTGGACAAGCTCGATCCAGCCGTTCGCTCCGCGATGGAGGCGGCCCGGGCCGCGGTGGCCGGGCACTGGGGTGCCTGCCAGTGCCCGTGCGCCTCGGCCCATCCCCAGGACCAGGGCGTGTGCGACGGCCGGGCCATCATGACCCGGCAGCTGCGCGGTACCAGCATGCCGATCTGTGCCCCTTGCGCCGTGGCCCAGGGCGTCGCCGAGATGCGCCACTAGGCGCTCAGCGCTCCGAGCCGGAGAAGATGTCCAGGAAGAACAGGAAAACGTTCAGCACGTCCAGGAAGATCGACGCGGCCAGCAGGGGCGCCACCGCGGCGTCGGTGTTACGGCGCAGCCGCTGGAAGTCGAACATGGTGAACCCGGCGAAGATCACCAGTCCGAGCGCGGAGTAGGCCAGGTCGGCGCCGGGGATGCTGACGAAGGTCAGCACCACACCGGCCACGATCAGGGCGACCAGCGCCCAGAAGCAGACCCGGGCCACCGGCGCCAGGTCCCGCCGGGTGGCGTAGCCGGCCGCGCCGAACCCGGCGATGAACAGCGCCGTCGCCCCGCCCGCCTGCCACAGGGCGCGCGGATCCATGCTGCCGTAGTAGGCGACGGTCGGCGCGACCGCCAGCCCGATCAGCAGGCCGAAGACGGCCAGCAGCGCCACGGTGGCCGGCACCGACCGGCGGGCGGTGAACCGCATGGCGAACAGCGCGATGAAGGCGAGGATGAACGCCACGATGCCCACGCCGCCGGTCAGGTTGTGGCCCGCCCAGGCGCCCAGCGCGAACAGCCCGGCGGTGATGGCCACGTAGCCCATGGTCTGAGCGAACAGCGTATGGGCCTGGCCGCGGTCCGCCGTCCCCATCTGCCGGTAGTTCATGGTCTGCGTCATGGCACCACGATCGTCCTCCGGGCGGCCCGCCGGACCAGCGGGGAACCCTGGTCCGTACCCTGGCCCCCGGCCCTGGTGCCGCAGCAGACTTCGTTGGTCACCATGGAAGGGGACCGTCCTCATTGGAGAACGTGCCCGTTGGTCCGTCCGGCCCGATGAGTGCGAGGCGCACCGGCTCGCGCGCGCCCTGCTCGACGGTGCGGGTACCTCGAAAGAAATTGAGGTCGGTCCCGGTGAAGCCGGGGCATGCCGCATTGACCTTGATGCCGTCCGCTTCAAGGTCGGCGGCGAAGGCGACCGTGACCGCGTTGGCTGCCGCCTTGGATACGGAATAGGTCCCGAACATCGCGCGGTGCGGGTTGGCCGGATCGGAGTTCAGCGTCAGGGAACCACCGCTGCTTGAGACGTTGACGACGCGCCCGGCTGGCGCCTCTCGTAGCAGCGGGAGCATCGCCTGGGTGACGGCGATGATGCCGAACACGTTGGTCTCGAACACGGAGCGGATCTCGTCGAGCGATGCGGCGCTCAGGCGGCCAGCCCGCACGATCTCCTCCATCGATCGGCCCGGTGCGGGCGCGTGGGAGATGCCGGCATTGTTGACAAGCACGTCGAGACGGCCGAATTCAACCCGGATGAGTTCGGCCGCAGCAGCAATCGAGGACTGGTCGGTGACGTCGAGCTGGACAGCGCGAGCATTGCCGTCGATTGACTTTGCCGCCGCCTCCCCACGATCAAGCTCACGCGATCCGACCAGGACAGCGAGATCCTGCGCAGCGAGGTCTTTGGCGATTTGCAGGCCGATGCCTTTGTTGGCTCCGGTGACCAGAGCGACGGGTGTTGCAGGCACGATGTTCTCCCAGCACTTGTCGGATAGGCTGTCCGGTAACGTTAACACTGATTCCGGATAGACTGTCCGGCAATGACTCCCGTGACCCCTGGTGCACCCTCCTTCCCGGCCAGGCGGGCGAAGGCCGAGCGCAACCGCGACAAGATCCTCACCGTCGCCCGCACTGCTTTCGCCGAGCCGGACGCTGAGGTCTCGATGGCCGAGATCTCCAGGCGCGCCGGTGTCGGGATGGCGACGCTCTACCGCAACTTCCCAAGTCGCCGCGAGCTGCTCGAAGCGCTGTATCTCGATGAGATCGACGTCGTCTGTAAGGCCGCCGCGACCATCGACGGGGAGACACCCGGTCAGCGATTCGAGGCGTGGCTGCGGCGGTTCTGCGAGTCCCTCGACAACAAGCACCACCTCGTCGAGCTCCTCGGCCAAACCGACGCCGCGGGCCCGTCCCATGCCGCAAACAAGGCTCGCGTGCTCGCCGCGGGGCGACCCCTGCTGCTAGCCGCTCAGCAGACGCACGAGATCCGGGACGATCTCACCCTTGAGCAGATCCTCCGCCTGGTCATGGCGATCACCATGATCCATCCCGACTCCGGCTACATCGCACCGATCCTGCGAACAGCACTCGATGGCCTGCGCACCCCGCCCGCTCCCTCTGACCCAGCCGCGCGGTAAGTCCGCGCGGCGAGTCCTCGGCGTCGCCGAATCCGCCGGCGGGCAAACCCAACCTGCCGCAGCACTAGCTGGCCAGCAGCGCCACGAACCGCCAGTCGAGCACGCCGGCCGCGGGCTCGTCCGGCCGGTGCGCCTGCACCAGCGACCGCAGGTGGGCCAGGAGGCCGCCGGAACTGGACGGCTCGACCTGCTCCACCTCGATCACCGACGTCAGCGTGTCGCCTTCGCGCACCGGGCCGGTGTGATCGCAGCCGTGCCAGCCGACCACGGTGACGATCCCGGGCAGCGCCCGGACAGCCTGGTGCAGCGCGATCCCGATCGTGTGGCCGCCGTAGACCAGCCGGCCCGGGCTGCCCGCGGCCGCGTCGTGGTGCACCCGGGCCACGTTCAGCGTGAGCCGGGCCAGTTCGGGCGCGCTCGAGACCACGTCCCCGCCGGCCACCCGGAAGACCTGGCCCGGGCCGGGAGCGCCGGGATGGGCCGGAGCCAGCTCCCGGTAGGCGTCCAGGTCCCAGCCCGCCGTCACCTGAGCCAGCTCGCCCGGCTCCGGGTCGGTGCCGACGGTGGACAGGTCGTCGGCCCGCCCGGTCTCCAGTTCGCCGTCGCGCAGCGGCAGCATCGCGCAGCGCCAGAAGTCCAGCACCGGCCGGTCGTGCTGATCCCGGCTGCTGATCCGCAGGGCGACCAGCCCGGTCGCGGGCCGCCCCGGCCGCCGGGAGTTCTGGCGCAGGCCCACCACCTCGGTCACGGTGCGCAGGGTGTCCCCGATCCGCGGCGCTCGCCGGAACACCACACCCCGGTAGAACAGGTTCGCCCGCACGGTGTGGGTGGCCGGGGTCGACTGGCCGATCGCCACGTCCCACACCAGGTTGGGCGCGGCCAGCGCGGTGCGGTCGACGCTGTCGGCCCGCAGGTCCTGGCCGATCACCCGCCCGGCCAGCTGGCGGTCCAGCGCCAGCGGCAGCCGGCACCCGACGATGGCCTGGTGGGCCGCGGCCAGCCCATCGGTCAGGGTGAGGCTCGGGCTGTCGCCGAACCGCTGTCCCAGCTGGAGGTCCTCGAAATAGGGACCGTCGATGAGGGTATCCCGCGAGGTCAAGATGCTTGTCCTAAACGTAAGGTGCGTGGAGATAGCCGTACGGAACAAGGAGCGATAACAGGATGACGGTACCGGCGCAGGCTCCGGTGACGGCGGCCAGGCCCCTGGCCGGACTGCGGGTGGTCGAGGTGTCCTCCTTCGTCGCCGCGCCGCTGGGCGGCATGACGCTGGCCCAGCTCGGGGCCGACGTCATCCGCGTCGATCCGCTGGGCGGCGCGGCCGACTACGGCCGCTGGCCGCTGGCCGCCTCCGGGACCAGCATCTACTGGGCCGGCCTCAACAAGGCCAAGCGCTCCCTGTCCGCTGATCTCCGCTCGGCCGAGGGTCAGGAACTGGTCACCCGGCTGATCGCCGACTCCGGCCCGGACGGCGGCATCGTGCTGACCAACGCGCCCCGCCCGTGGCTGAGTTACGAAACGCTGTCCCAGCGCCGCCCCGACCTGATCCACCTGCGGATCGACGGCCGGCCCGACGGCCGCCCGGCCGTGGACTACACGGTCAACGCCGAGCTGGGGTTCCCGCTGGTCACCGGCCCGGAAGATCATCGCGGACCGGTCAACCACGTGCTGCCCGCCTGGGACGTCGCCTGCGGCCTGTACGCAGCGGTCGGCCTGCTCGGCGCGGACCGGCAGCGCCGGCTCACCGGCCGGGGACAGGAGCTGAGCGTGGCCCTGTTCGACGTGGCCCTGGCCACCGCGGGCAACCTCGGGTTCCTGGGCGAGGCTCAGGTCAACGGGGTCAGCCGGCCGAAGGTCGGCAACCACGTGTACGGCAGCTTCGCCCGCGATTTCACCACCCGCGACGGCGGCCGGGTCATGGTGGTGGCGCTCACCCCGCGGCACTGGCGAGACCTGGTCGAAGTCGGCGGGCTGCAGGCGCCGGTGGCGGCGCTGGAGACCTCACTCGGCGCCGACTTCTCCGTCGAAGGCGACCGGTACACCTACCGCGAGGTGCTGGCCGGCCTGCTGCAGCACTGGTTCGGCGCCCACGACCTGGCCGAGATCACCGCCGCCCTGGGCCGCACCGCCGTGCTGTGGTCGGTCTACCGGTCGTTCACCGACGTGGCGGCGGACCCGGAAACCAGTGCCAATCCGATGATGGGCCCGGTCGATCAGCCGGGGGTGGGCCGGTACCTGGCCCCGGGGTCGCCGATCCGCGCCCGCGGCGGTGGCGAACAGCGGCCCATGCGGGCTCCGGTTCTCGGCGAGCATTCGGCCGAGATCCTCCGCGCCGACCTCGGGCTGGCCCAGGACGAGATCGACGACCTGCACCAGCGCGGCGTGGTGGCCGGCCCGCACCCGGACTGATAACAGCAAGAAGCTCGCACCGGACTGATAACAGCAAGAAAAAGTTGACACCAAGGTTGGGTGACATGGGCCGGTTGGCGCAGACCGAGGGACTCACCGACGTTCAGCAGCAGATCATCGCGGCGGTCCGGGAGTTCGTGGACCGGGAGATCATTCCGCACGCCCAGCAGCTCGAGCACGACGACGAATACCCCAGCAAGATCGTCGGCATCATGAGCGAGATGGGGCTGTTCGGGCTGACCATCCCCGAGCAGTACGGCGGCCTGGGGGAGTCGCTGCTGACCTACGCCCTGGTCGTGGAGGAGATCGCCCGCGGCTGGATGAGCGTCTCCGGCATCATCAACACCCACTTCATCGTGGCGTACATGCTGGGTCAGCACGGCACCGAGGAGCAGAAGCAGCGGTACCTGCCGCGGATGGCGGCCGGCCAGCTGCGGGGCGCGTTCTCGATGTCCGAGCCGAACTGCGGCTCTGACGTGTCGGCCATCCGGGCGAAGGCGGCCCGCGACGGTGACCGCTACGTCATCGACGGGCAGAAGATGTGGCTGACCAACGGCGGGACCTCGTCCCTGGTTGCGGTGCTGGTCAAGACCGACGAGGGCGCGGAGTCGGTGTACCGGAACATGACCACGTTCCTGGTCGAGAAACAGCCCGGCTTTGGCGAGCCCGAGCCGGGTCTGACGATTCCCGGGAAGATCGACAAGATGGGCTACAAGGGCGTCGACACCACCGAGCTGATCTTCAGCGGGTACCGCACCTCGGCCGGCCAGATCCTGGGCGGGACCCCGGGCCGCGGCTTCTACCAGATGATGGACGGCGTCGAGGTCGGGCGGGTCAACGTGGCCGCCCGGGGCTGCGGGGTCGCGCTGCGCGCGTTCGAGCTGGGGGTCAGGTACGCCCAGCAGCGTGAGTCGTTCGGCCAGCCGATCGCCCAGCACCAGGCCGTGCAGTTCCGGCTGGCCGACATGGCGGTCAAGGTCGAGGCCGCTCACCAGATGATGATCATGGCCGCGCGCAAGAAGGACTCCGGCCAGCGGGGTGACCTGGAGGCCGGCATGGCCAAGTACCTGGCCTCGGAGTACTGCCGGGACGTGGTGGAGGACTCGTTCCGCATCCACGGCGGCTACGGCTTCTCCAAGGAGTACGAGATCGAGCGGCTCTACCGGGAGGCGCCCATGCTGCTCATCGGCGAGGGCACGGCCGACATTCAGCGCATGATCATTGGCCGCCGGATCCTGGAAGATTACCGGCTCCGTTAACACCTTTTCTAATTCATATTAGAAAATGTATGACCAGGTGGGCGTGCGCCGCTGGACTGAGGGCCCGATTCTCTCCCCGGCTGATTTGATCTAGCCTGGCGTTTGATCCGTATTCGGCCCGCTCACGCAAGGAGCCAGACGTGGACAAGACCGTCGCCTCAGCCGATGCCGCCGTGCGCGACATCGGTCACGGCATCCGGCTCGGCGTGGGCGGATTTGGCATTTCCGGCATCCCGTTCGACCTGATCGACGCGCTGCAGCACCAGGGCGCAACCGACCTGGAGGTCGTCTCCAACAACTGCGGCCTGGACGACGTGGGCCTCGGGCTGCTGCTGTCGGCGGGCCGGATCCGGCGCATGATCGCCTCCTACGTCGGAGAGAACAAGGAATTCGCCCGCCGCTACCTGGGCGGCGAACTCGACGTCGAGCTGACCCCCCAGGGGACGCTGGCCGAGCGGCTGCGGGCGGGCGGGTCCGGCATCCCGGCCTTCTACACGCTGGCCGGGGTGGGCACGCAGGTCGCCGACGGCGGGCTCCCGTGGCGGTACGCGGCCGACGGGTCGGTGGCGCTGGCCTCGCCGCCCAAGGAGGTCCGGGAGTTCGGCGGGCGCCAGTACGTGCTGGAGCAGAGCATCGTCTGTGACTTCGCGCTGGTCCGGGCGGCCCGCGGCGACCGGCACGGCAACCTGGTGTTCCACGAGTCCGCCCGCAACTTCAGCCCGCTGGTGGCGATGGCCGGGCAGGTGACGATCGCCGAGGTCGAGGAGCTGGTGGAGCCGGGGGAGATCGACCCCGACCGGGTGCACTTGCCCGGGATTTTCGTCCACCGCGTGGTGCAGGCGGTGCCGCGCGAGAAGCCGATCGAGAAACGGACCACGCGTCCCCGAGCCGGAGAGGCGGACAGGTGATGCTGAGCCGGGAGGAGCTCGCGGCGCGGGTCGCGGCCGATCTGCAGGACGGGCAGTACGTGAACCTGGGGATTGGCCTGCCCACCCTGGTGCCGAACTACGTGCCGGACGGGGTGCACGTGGTGCTGCACGCCGAGAACGGCATCCTCGGCGTGGGCCCCTACCCGGACGAGGCCGACGTCGACCCGGACCTGATCAACGCGGGCAAGGAAACGGTGACCGTCCAGCCCGGCGCGTCGTTCTTCGACTCGGCCCTGTCGTTCGCGATGATCCGCGGCGGGCACATCGACGTGGCCGTGCTGGGCGCCATGCAGATCTCGAAGGACGGCGACCTGGCCAACTGGACCATCCCGGGCAAGATGATCAAGGGCATGGGCGGGGCGATGGACCTGGTCTACGGGGCCAAGAAGGTCATCGCGATGACCGAGCACGTCGCCCGGGACGGCACACCGAAGATCGTCGACGTGTGCACCTGGCCGCTCACCGGCCGCCGGTGCGTCGACACGATCATGACCAACCTGGCCGTCATCGACGTCACCCCGGACGGGCTGGTGCTGCGGGAGATCGCGCCCGGCCACACGGTGGACGAGGTCCGCGAGGCGACCCAGCCGCCGCTGACCGAGGCGCCGGACCTGCACGAGATGAAGGCCGGGGCCAGCGCCGGCTGAGTCCGGGATTGAACCTCGGGGGGCCGGCGTGTCGGCCCACCCGCGCGAACCGGGGCATCTGGTAAATTCCGGGCCATCAACAGGCCTGGGATTGTGACGGATACCTCCACGCAACGCTGGTCCCGCCGGCGTTTCCTGGGGGGCGCGGCCGCGGTGGCCGCATTGGGATCGTTCGCCGCCGCGTGCGGCAGCGACCAGCCGGCCGGCGCCCCGACGCCGGCCGCGGGGGCCGCGACGCCCGCACCGGTCAAGACGCCGGCGGGCACTGCTACCACCCGGGCTTCCTCCGGTGTCGACGCCGACCTGATCGCGCAGCGCTACGGCATCCGGCCGTTCGCGCCGGCGCCCGCTCCGCCCGCGGTCAAGCCGGTCACGCTGAGCCGGTCCGACCCGACGGTGTTCTCCCACGTCCCGATGACCGACAAGGTCGTGTTCGTCACGATCGACGACGGCATCGAGAAGGATCCCAACTTCATCCAGATGGTGAAGGACTTCCAGGTCCCGATCACCATCAGCCTGGCCGACGTGCTGATCCGGGACGACTACGCCTACTTCGAGAAGCTGTACGAGACCGGCTACGTGTCGATCCAGAACCACACGCTCACCCACCCACTGGACATGCCGGACCTGTCGGCCGCGCGCCAGCTGGACGAGATCGCCGGGCAGCAGGCCAAGCTGCACGCCGAGTACGGGGCCACGCCGTACATCTTCCGGCCGCCGGGCGGCAACTACGACCCGACCACGGTCCAGACGGTCAGCGAGGCCGGGCTGCAGGGCCTGATGCTGTGGAAGGAGGCCATGCAGATCTCCGACATGCAGTACCAGACGGCCTCCCACCGCCTCCAGCCGGGCGACATCATCCTCTGCCATTTCCGCGGCCCGGCCCAGCTCGACGGCGAGACCATGGTCCGCATGATGACCCGCATGTACCGGCACATCCAGGACCAGGGCTTCACCGTCGCCGACGTCACCAGGTACGTGTAGCCACCGCTGCTGGTCCGGTGGCGTCAAGGGACCGCCGCGAAGTGCAGGTACAGCGCCTGGAGGTAGTGCGAGGACAGCTGGCAGCCCGCGAACGCGATCGGCAGGGATGCCCACACCGCGATGCGGGACCGGCGGGCCAGCAGGCCGGAGGCGACGATCAGCCCGAGGGCGATCCACCAGGACAGCCGGGAGGCGCTCAGCGCCGGGGCGGCCTGGGACAGGCAGTTGGCCGTGTTGTCGGTGGGCAGCGCGTTGCACAGCTGCTGGGCGCTGCCGGTGCTCCCGTCCAGCGGTCCCGGAGCGACCGGCCACATGAACCAGATGATCAACGCGCCGACGATCGCGCCCAGGTGCCACCAGCTGACCGGGTCGGCGCCGGCCCGCCACACCAGCCACCACTGCGCGAGGCCGAAGCCGATCGCCACCACGGCCGGGATGACCAGCACCGGCACTGCGGCGCCGATGAACTTTGAATAGGTCACGGCGCCGCCGATCAGCTCGGCCATGATGGCGCCGAACACGACGATCCACGCGGTCACGCCCGCCTCGAACGGCCGGACCAGGAACGGCTCGCGTACCTCCACACCGTCATCGCGTACTGTGACGCGGTTCATGTTTTCAGTGTGCCCCCATTGGCCGCCCTATGCAGCCGCGGCGCTCCGTTCTGCCGCGATCCGGGTCCGCAGCGCCTTGAGCCCGGCCACGAAGATCTCCGAGAACGTCGGGAACGGCTGGATCACGTCCCGCAGCACGTCCAGCGGCACCTGGGCCCGGATGGCCAGCGTGGCCTGCTGCATCCACTCCCCGGCCTGCGGCCCCAGCGCCCAGGCGCCGAGCAGCCGCTGGCCGTCGCTCAGCAGGGTCAGGAACCCCTGGTGCTCGGCGTAGGCGTGGGTGTAGGTCGCGGTCTTGGCCACCCCGGACACCGGCACCGTGGCCTGGAACCGGGCCTCGATCGCGCCGACCGAGGCCGCCTCCGGGTCGGTGTAGACCACATCGGGGATGGCTTCGTAGTGGGCCTCGCGGTCCTCGCCCAGGATGTTCGAGGCCACCACCTCGCCCTGGTACTTGCCGACGTGGGTCAGCAGCCGGACCCCGGTCACGTCGCCCACGGCCCACAGCCCGTCGGCCAGCCGGCAGTGGCTGTCCACCGGGACCCCGTGCCTGCCCGGCGTGACCCCCACCGTTTCCAGGCCGCCGGGGATCCGGGGGGCCCGGCCGGTGGCCACCAGCAGCTTGTCGCCGCGCAGCTCCATGCCGTCCTCCAGGGTCAGCACGTAGTCGTCGCCGTCGCGCCGGGCCGCGGTGGCCTGCTGGCCCAGATACAGCTCGATACCGTCCTTGCGCAGCTCGACCCCGAGGGCGTCGCCGAGCGGCTTGGGCTCGCGGGCCAGCACGTGTGATGAACCTTCGGCCAGCGCCACCTCGCCGCCCAGCCGGCGGACCGCCTGGGCCATCTCCGCGCCGACCGGCCCGCCGCCCAGGATGAGCAGGCGGCGCGGCACCGCCTTCATCCCGGTGACCTCGCGGTTGGTCCACACCCCGTCCAGGTCGCGCAGGCCCGGCACCGGCGGTGTGACCGGGTCCGAGCCGGTGGCCAGCACCACGTGCCGGGCGGTGTGCCGGGCCCCGTCGACCTCGACCACCCCCGGGCCGGCCAGCCGTCCGGTGCCGCGCAGCAGGTCGATGCCCTCGCCGGCCAGCCAGCGCACCTGCCCGGCGTCGGAGTAGTCCGAGACCATGTAGTCGCGGTAGGCCAGGGCCGCGGCCACGTCGACCTCGGCGGTGGCCGCGGCCTCGCGGGCGTCGGCCACCGCTTCGCCCGGGCGCAGCAGGGTCTTGGACGGGATGCAGGCGTAGTACGAGCACTCGCA
>Ga0209112_10000079_pt1 | contig 14395 bp, 19 predicted proteins | sample TexAe_OM3H0_O3_FD_187947 | JGI IMG/M metagenome (GOLD analysis project Ga0209112, IMG submission 187947) | Forest soil microbial communities from Davy Crockett National Forest, Groveton, Texas, USA - Texas A ecozone_OM3H0_O3 (SPAdes) (version 2) | ecosystem: Environmental > Terrestrial > Soil >...
CACGAGCCGCTGCAACTCGCTTCGGCGGTGACCACCGTCGACCGGATCAGCCACGGCCGGCTGGATGTCGGCGTGGCTCCCGGTGGCGGCGCGCGTAACTTCGCCGCCTTCGGCGTCGAGAAGGACACCTTCATCTCGTATTTCAACGAGGGCCTCGAATTGATGAAAGCGGCCTGGTCCGACGAGCCCACGGTGACGTTTCACGGCCGGTTCCGCGACGTCGACGGCCTCCCGTTCTCGCCCAAGCCGGTGCAACGACCGCACCCGCCTATCTGGTTCGGCGGACTCGCTCCCAAGGCCTTGGCCAGAGCGGTGCGCCTCGGCGACGCCTTCATGGGAGCGGGCTCGTCGACGACCGAATCCTTCGCGGGTGTCGTCCCGATCCTGCGCCGCGAACTCGCAGAGCAGCATAAGGATCCGGCGCATTTTCCCATCGGGAAACGCGTCTATCTGATGATCGACGACGACGCCGCCGAGGCCCGCGAGCGGGTACTCGCCGGCTTGCGGCGCATCTACGGCAAGATGCCGGGTGTCGAGGACGTGCCGGTCTCCGGAACGCCCGACGACGTCGTCCGCGGACTGCGTGCGGTGATCGACGCCGGTGCCCAGACGCTGCTGCTCAACCCAGTTGGCTCCGACGTCGCGGAAAACCGCGAGCAGATGGAACGGCTTGCCGCGGAAGTGATTCCGCAGCTGAGCTGATCAGAGCTCGGTGGCCGAGCCCCCGGCCGCGGTGATCTTCTCCCGTGCGCTGCCGCTGAACTTGTGCGCGGACAGGTCGACCTTGACGGTCAGTTTGCCGTCGCCGAGAACCTTGACCAAGGAGTTCTTGCGAACCGCGCCCTTGGCCACCAGCTCGTCCACGCCGACCGAACCGCCCTGCGGGAACAACCGGTTGATGTCGCCCACGTTGACGATCTCGTACTCGGTGCGGAACCGGTTCTTGAATCCCTTGAGCTTGGGCAGGCGCATGTGAATCGGCATCTGCCCACCCTCGAAGGTGGCCGGAACCTGCTTGCGGGCCTTGGTGCCCTTGGTGCCGCGACCGGCGGTCTTGCCCTTCGAGCCCTCACCGCGACCGACGCGGGTGCGGGCCGTCTTCGACCCGCGCGCGGGCTTGAGGTCGTGCAGCTTGATGGTCATTTGGTCTCCTCCACCTCAACCAGGTGGTTCACCACCGCGATCAGCCCGCGGGTCTGTGGGTTGTCCTCGCGGACCACCGACTGGCGAATCTTGCGCAGCCCCAAGGTGCGCAGAGACTCGCGCTGGTTCCAGCGCGCACCGATCGTGCCGCGCACCTGGGTGATCTTCAGTTGGCTCATGGCTGTGTCCCTTGAGTTGCCTCGCGTGCTGCCGCGGCACTGGCCAGCGCGTCGCTCTCGCGTCGGGCCCGCAGCATCCCGGCCGGGGCGACGTCCTCGATGGGCAGTCCGCGACGAGCGGCCACCTCCTCCGGACGCTGCAGGAGCTTGAGCGCGGCGACGGTCGCATGTACCACGTTGATGGCGTTGTCGCTGCCCAGCGACTTGGCCAGGATGTCGCGCACCCCAGCGCATTCCAGCACGGCGCGTGCCGCGCCACCCGCGATCACACCGGTACCCGGGCTGGCGGGCCGCAACAGCACCACGCCGGCGGCGGCTTCGCCCTGCACCGGGTGCGTGACAGTGCCACCGATCAGCGGGACGCGGAAGAAGCCCTTGCGCGCTTCCTCGACACCCTTGGCGATCGCGGCGGGCACCTCCTTGGCCTTGCCGTAGCCGACGCCGACCATGCCGTTGCCGTCGCCCACGATGACCAGTGCGGTGAAGCTGAATCGCCTACCACCCTTGACCACCTTGGAGACGCGGTTGATGGCGACGACCCGTTCCAGGTAGTTGCTCTTGTCGCCGTCGCGGTCGCGGCCACCACGGCCGCCACCGCCGCCGTCGCGCCGTCCCCGGCTGTCGCGGTCGCCGCGCGAGTCGCGGCTGTCGCGGCTGTCTTGGGCGCCTTGGCTACCGGCCGACTGCTCCGCCATTATGCGGTCCTTCCAGTCTTCTTCACGTTCTCAGTCATCAGAATTGCAATCCGTTCTCGCGTGCGGCATCGGCCAGCGCCGCGATCCGTCCGCCGTAGGTGTAGCCACCGCGGTCGAAGACCACGCTGTCGATGCCGGCGGCCTTGGCGCGCTCGGCGATCAGTTGGCCTACCCGCACGCTGCGGGCTTTCTTGTCACCATCCAGACCGCGGACGTCGCCCTCGATCGACGACGCGGCGGCCACCGTGGTTCCGGTCTCGTCGTTGACCAACTGCACGTGAATGTGCCGCGCGGACCGGTTGATCACCAGCCGCGGACGCTCCGGAGTGCCTGAGATCTTCTTGCGCAGCCGTGCGTGCCTACGCAGTCGAGAGACCCGCCGAGTCGCGGATACGCTCTGCCCCACTGGCTTTCGCTCAGTAGTGCCAGCTTTTGATTGCGCCATGATTACTTACCTGTCTTTCCGACCTTGCGGCGGATCTGCTCACCCTCGTAACGCACGCCCTTGCCCTTGTACGGGTCCGGACGGCGCAGACGGCGGATGTTCGCCGAGATCTGGCCGACCTTCTGCTTGTCGATCCCGGTGATGGTGAACTTCGTCGGCGACTGGACCGCGAAGGTGATGCCGTCCGGCGCCTCGATCACCACGGGGTGGCTGTAACCCAGCGCGAACTCCAGGTTGGAGCCCTTGAGCTGCACCCGGTAACCGACCCCGAAGATCTCCATCTTGGTGGTGTAGCCCTGCGTCACACCGGTGACCAGGTTGGACACCAGGGTGCGCGACAGTCCGTGCAGCGAGCGGTTGCGCCGCTCGTCGTTGGGACGGGCGACGACGATCGCGCCATCGTCGTTGCGGGACACGGTGATCGGCTCGGCCACCGTCAGGTCCAGGGTGCCCTTGGGGCCCTTCACCGAGACCTTCTGGCCGTCGATCGTCACGTCGACGCCGGAGGGAATTTGCACCGGCTGCTTACCAATACGAGACATATCTATCCCCTCACCACACGTACGCGAGGACTTCGCCGCCCACGCCCTGTCTGGCTGCCTGACGGTCGGTCAGCAGGCCCGAGGAGGTCGAGATGATCGCCACGCCCAGGCCGCCGAGCACGCGCGGCAGGTTGGTCGATTTCGCGTACACCCGAAGGCCCGGCTTCGACACCCGGCGCAGGCCGGCGATGCTGCGCTCCCGGCTCGGCCCGTACTTGAGCTGAACGATCAGCGACTTGCCGACCCGAGCGTCTTCGGTCCGGTAATCGCTGATGTAGCCCTCGCTCTTGAGGATCTGGGCGATGTTGGCCTTGATCTTGGAGTGCGGCAACGCCACCTCATCGTGATACGCCGAGTTGGCGTTGCGCAGACGTGTCAAGAAGTCTGCGATCGGGTCCGTCATGGTCATGACAGCGTTGGTACCTTCCTCGCGGTGGTTCCCGGTCCGGGCCTGTCGCGCACCTGTTTCTGGGTTGGTCGTGGGGTCTGAGCTGTTACCAGCTGCTCTTCTGCACGCCGGGCAGTTCGCCCGCGTGCGCCATTTCGCGTAGGCAGATCCGGCACAGGCCGAATTTGCGGTAGACCGCGCGCGGGCGGCCACACTTGTTGCAGCGGGTGTAGGCACGAACCCCGAACTTGGGCTTGCGCGCTGCCTTGTTGACGAGTGCCTTCTTAGCCATGTGCTCAGTTCTCCTTGAACGGAAAGCCGAGGGCCCGCAACAGCGCTCGTCCTTCGTCGTCATTGGTCGCCGAGGTGACGACGTTGATGTCCATGCCGCGGACCCGGTCGATCTTGTCCACATCGATCTCGTGGAACACCGACTGCTCGGCCAGGCCGAAGGTGTAGTTGCCAACGCCGTCGAACTGCTTGGGCGAGAGGCCCCGGAAGTCACGAATACGCGGTAGCGCGATCGAGGTGAGACGGTCGAGGAACTCCCACATCCGGTCTCCGCGCAGCGTGACCCGCGCGCCGATCGGCATGCCTTCGCGCAATTTGAACTGCGCGATGGATTTCCGCGCCCGGCGAACCTCAGGCCGCTGTCCGGTGATCAGCGCCAGGTCGTTCACGGCGCCGTTGATCAACTTCGCGTCCCGCGCCGCTTCGCCGATGCCCATGTTGACGACGACCTTCGTCACGCCCGGAATCTGCATGACGTTGGCGTAGCCGAACTGCTCCTGCAACGAAGCTCGAATCTCGTTGCGGTAGCGCTCTTTCAGGCGCGGCTGAACCTTTACGGTGCTTTCAGCAGTGCTCATACCTAGATGTCCTTGCCATTGCGCTTGGAGATACGGACCCGCTTGCCCGTCTCCTCGTCAACCCGGTAACCGACGCGGGTGGGCTTGCCATCCGAGTCCACGACCATCACGTTGGAGGCGTCGATCGGCGCTTCCTGAGTGACGATTCCACCCGACTGGGCGCCGCGCTGATTGGTCGAAACCGCGGTGTGCTTCTTGATCGCGTTGACACCCTGGACCAGCACCCGGTTTCGCTCCGGGTACACCTTGAGCACCTTGCCTTTGGCGCCCTTGTCCTTGCCGGCGATCACCAGGACGGTGTCGTCCTTCTTGATCTTCATCTACAAAACCTCCGGGGCCAGCGAGATGATCTTCATGAAGCGCTTCTCGCGCAGCTCGCGGCCGACCGGCCCGAAGATGCGCGTCCCACGCGGGTCGTTGTCGGGCTTGATGATCACCGCGGCGTTCTCATCGAATTTGATATAGCTGCCGTCGGGACGCCGACGCTCCTTGACCGTGCGCACCACGACGGCTTTGACGACATCGCCGCGCTTGACGTTGCCGCCCGGAATGGCGTCCTTGACTGTGGCGACGATGACGTCACCGATGCCGGCATAGCGTCGCGACGAACCGCCGAGCACACGGATGCACAAGATCTCCTTGGCGCCGGTGTTGTCGGCGACCTTCAGCCGCGATTCCTGCTGAATCACTCGATCTCCTGACCTGGTTGCATGTGCACGGCAGGATTCACCTCGGTGAGCATTCGGCGAGCATGACTCACCAAAAAACCTGACGTGCGCGGTCTTGTAAAGCGGTAGTCACCTAATGGCACGCGGGGCCGATCAGTACATGCACCGGCCGAGGTCTGCCCAAGGCAACCCCTAGAGTCTAGGTGACGACCAGCTCAGAGCCAAATTCGACTAGAACGGCGGCGGATCGTCGTTTTCCCGTGGCGCGGCGCTGGTGGGAGCGGTGGAAGCCGCCAGCGCAATCTCCCGGTTGCGCCGGCGTTCCGCGGCGATGCGATGGGCGCGCTTTTGGGCGCGAGTGGTGGGCGTAGCGGCATCATCGCGGCGGGATCGACGCCCCTCGGGCAGAGTCCAGATGACCGTGCCGTCGAGGCTGGTCAAAGGGTATGACACACCTCAACCGGAGTGGCGGTACCAGGCGGCGATGTAGAGAACCAATGCCGTGGCCAGCGCGATCAACACCCAGATCACGACCGCCTGGTCGATCCACGAACCCGCAGGCGGGGTTCCGGGCAGGATGTTTCGCAGGGGCACAACCGCGAACAGCATCGCGGCGTACCACGTGGAAAACGGCGGCAGGAACTGCCTGCGGCCGGTGAGCATCTGAATGGCCACAAACAGCGCCAGGGTCGGCAGGGTGATGAGCACCAGGCAGATCCCGAGGTCGAACACCAGCGGCCCCTTGGCCCGCTCGAGAGTGACGATGACGTTGTCCGGGCGATCCGCGTCGTGGATGTCCCGCTTCAGTCGGGTGACCGAGATGTCCCAACCCTCCAGCGATCCGGTGACTTCCACTCGCGCCGGTTTGTATTGACGGTTCTCGCCGGTTCCGACGAGCACATCGGCCTGGATCGTGTCGGTCTTGTACGAGTCAAATGGCCAGTCGCTGGGGTCACCGTGGGCCTCGATAGTCGTGGCCACCTGCGCCGGCAGCTTTCCCACCGGGTACTGCAGATCGCCCAGGTCATTCTGCGGGAAAAAACGCACCGAGGTATCGGTGGTCAGCACGTTGAGCCGCCTGTCGATCATCGAATTATCTGGCATCACAAGCACTTTCACGTCCAGACGATTCGCCACGGCGTGCAGCTGCTCGAAGCGCACCAAGACCACGGTGCCATCGGATGTGTTCACGTTCGGCTCGGGAAGCGGGCCCGGCACGGTGGCCAACCAGTGGTACCCGAGCAGCGACAGTGCGTAGACGACGGCAACGCCCACGACGATGGAGACGTCCAAAAGGAGATGCCGGCGCCGGCGTTTGGGAAGCGGCTCCGGTGCGGGCGGCACGGCCGCGAGCCCGGTTGGTGGGCCGGGATGGCCGTTCGCCGGCGCTGCTGTGGTCGCGTCCCGTTGAACAGTCACGCAGCCAGATGCTAGCAATAGAAGTGTTTGCTGGCGCTCTTCAAAGGGGTCCGCTACGAGCTCTTAACATGGGCTGCTACCAGCTTTAACACGGCGCCGCTGCCCGGGTGCCCGAATATCAGTCCCCTTGCCGAACCCAGGCGAAGATGTACAGGCTCATCGCCGTCACGAGCGCTATCAGCACCCATTGCACGATGGCTTGGTCGATCCACGCGCCGGGTGGCGGGGCCCCGGGCAGGATATTGCGAAGCGGGACGATGGCGAACAGGTTCGCGGCGTACCACGTCGCGAACGGCGGCAAGAACTTTCTTCTGCCCAGCGCCATCGGAATGGCGACCAACAGCGCCAAGGTGGGCAGGCTGATGAGGACCAGGCAGATACCCAGGTCGAAGATCAGCGGGCCCTTGGCCCTCCTCAGGGTGATGACGACGTTCCCGTTGTCACTGCCGCGTTGCGTCGGGAGCGCTCCGGGATCATGGAGGCGGTTGACGGTGATGTCCCAACCGTCCAATTCCCCGGTCACCTCGACCCGCGCGGGCACCTTTTTCACGGCGTCGCCAGATCCGACGAACGCATCGGCCGAGATCGGCAGGGTCTTATACGAGTCGAACGGCCAGTTTCCGGGATCCCCGTGCGCCTCAACGGTGGTGCTCAGCTGCGCGGGCGCCTTGCCTTTCGGATAGTGCAGGTCACCCAGGTCGCTGGTCGGATACAACCGCACGGCGACATCGGTACCCAACACATCGAACCGATTGTCGTACGCCGAAATACCCGGGTAGACAAGGACATTCACCGTGAGGCGGTTGGCGACCGGCTTCAGCTCCTCGACGCGCAACTGCACGATGGTCGCATCCCCCCCGCCCTGGCTCAGGTCCAGCGGAGGGAGCGGGCCCTCGGATCTCTCGAGCCAGTGCACGCCGAACAGGGACAGCACGTAGGTGCTGATGACGATCGCCAGAATGATCACGCCGATCACGATGCGCGGCCTGCTCCGCGCTTGTTTGCTGCTCGGCGGGGCCGGCGGGGGCGTTTCCGCCGGAGGTGGCGGCGGCGATGTCGCAGGAGCCTCGGTGGTCATGGTTTACCCGCTGGTGCTGTCCGTCTCGTCGAGGGCGACACGTGGTCAGATGCTAGCGAACTCGCGCCGACCGCGCGCTACCACGGGAGCTCCGTCACTCGACGTCCATCCCTCGGTAACCCGCCGGTCGTTTTGGCTGGCCGAAGCGCCACGCGACGTCGACACCGGTTTGCTGTAGCCCGCCTAGACCGACCCAGGATCGGCCACACAGCGAAACCCGATGTGGGTCGTCGCGGTGTCCTGTGACTGCGGCGACCGCGCGGCAGGCCGGTAGCGATGGCAATACTCCGGCGCGCACAGATGCGAACCGCCCTTGAGCGTTTGGCTGACGGTCGGATCCGCCGGTCTCGACGGTGCGCAACAGGTCTTCGGCGGTGAATCGGGCCGATGGTGTGCGGAGAACTCGGTGGCGGTCCATTCCCATACGTTGCCGATCATGTCCACCAGGCCGAACCCGTTGGGCGGGAACGTGCCCACCGGCGACGTGCCCACCCAGCCGAGGGCGCCGTCGTTGCGGTACGGGAACCTGCCCTGCCATGTGTTGGCCATCAACCGACCCCCGGGATGGGATTTTTCGCCCCACGGATACGTGGTGGCGCTGTCCCCGCGCGCCGCGTACTCCCATTCGGTCTCGGTCGGTAGCCGCCTGCCGGCCCACCGCGCATACGCCGCGGCATCCGGATAGGCCACCTGGATCACCGGATGATCGGCTCTGCCCGCGAGATCGCTGTCCGGGCCGAACGGATGACACCAGCTCGCCCCCGGCATCCAGCCCCACCATTGGCGCCAGTCACGCAGGTCGACCGGACCGGGCGTCGGGCGGAAGACCATGGCGCCCGGGCCCAGGTCGCCCCGGTCGGCGCCGGGATAGAGCGCCGGGTCTATCGGTTGCTCGGCGACCGTCACATAGCCTGTGGCGGAAACGAATTCGGCATATTGCGCGTTGGTCACCGGATGTCGCTCCACCGCGAAGGCCGACACCGTCGCGGTGTGGATCGGCGCCTCTTCGGGATAGAAGCTGGTCGAGCCCATGCGGAACGATCCGCCCGGCAGGTCGACCAGCTCGGTGAGCATCACTCAAGCCTATGTCGGCGATCGCCGACGATAGCTATCCGCGACCAGCGACCCCACACTGCGCAGCCCGGTTGACGACCAGTTCATCCGCAGTTTGTTTGCCTGTTAATTCGCCCGCTGTAGATCTGTGGTCGGGGCATACCCCGACAAACGAGCTCGCCGCCGCCGCCGGGCGCCATCGCGGTCACCAAGGCCAAGCGCACCACCACCGCCAGGAGGCAATCAACGTGAAGCGCATTCGACCATCGGCCGTCGTCGGCTTGCTCGCTGTATCCGCACTCGTGTTCTCGGCGTGCAGCGACGAAGACCCGCACGACACCCTGGCGTACGCGGCCGGTGCCAAGGTGGACTGCGGCGGCAAGAAGACCTTGGTGGCCAGCGGGTCGACCGCGCAGTCCAATGCGATGACGAAGTTCGTCGCCGCCTTCAGTAAGGCCTGCCCGGGACAGACGCTCAACTACACCGCGAACGGATCGGGCGCCGGAATCAGCGAGTTCCTCGCCGGCAAGACCGATTTCGGCGGATCCGACATACCCCTGTCCGGCGACCAATACGACGCCGCCAAAAAGCGATGCGGCGGAGCTGACGCCTGGAACCTGCCGGTGGTGTTCGGCCCGTTGGCCATCACCTACAACCTGAACTCCGTCGACTCCCTGGTGCTCGACGCGCCCACCATCGCCAAGATCTTCAACGGCACCATCACCCGCTGGGACGACCCGGCCCTCACCTCGCTCAACGCATCCATGCCCCCGGAGGAGATTCACGTCATCTACCGCAGCGACGCGTCGGGGACCACGGACAACTTCCAGTCGTACCTGCAGGGGGCGTCCGGCGGCGCCTGGGGCAAGGGTGTGGGCAAGACGTTCAACGGTGGCGTCGGCCAGGGTGCCGCCGGCAACAACGCCACCGCAGCGCTGGTGAAGTCCACCGAGGGCGCGATCAGTTACAACGAATTGTCTTTCGCGCTGCAGCAAGGGCTTTACGCCGCGGAGATCAAGACACCGGCGAGCCGTAGGTCGCTGCGCCCGGTGCGAATCGGTACCGACACGGTCGGCAAGACCATCACCGGCGCCAAGATCATCGGCAAGGGTAACGACCTCGTGCTCGACATCTCGTCGTTCTACAACCCGGCCCAACCCGACGTCTATCCGATTGTCTTGGCCACCTACGAGATCGTCTGCTCCAGGTACCCCACCCTCGACGTGGCCACGGCGGTCAAGGGCTTCCTCGAAGCCGCGACCGGGCCCGGCCAGGTCGAGCTCGCCAAGTCGGGCTACATACCGCTTTCGTCCGACTTCCAGGCGCGAGTCCTCAACGCCGTCGACGCGATCGACTCCGTGGAGAAACCGAAGACGACGACCACCGAACCCAACAACGGCGGCTAGGTCTTTTTCGGAGTCTTTCGCTCGCGATGTCGCCACCAGGCGCTGACGAACAGGGTCATCGCGACCACCAGCCCGATCAACACCCACAGCACGATGGCCTGGTCCACCCACGAACCGTATGGTGGGCTGCCCGGAAGGATGTTGCGCAGCGGGACGATCGCGAACAGCATCGCCCCGTACCAGGTGATGAACGGCGGCAGGAAGGTCGTCCGGCCCAGCGCCATCGGGATGGCCACCCACAACGCCAACACCGGCAGCGCGATCAGGACCAGGCAGACGCCGACGTCGAAGATCAGCGGGCCCTTCGCCCTGTGCAGCGTGATCCGCACGTTGTCCTGGACGTCGGGGGGGTCGGCGGGATCGTGAATGCGCGTGGCGACGGCGTCCCAACCGTCGAGCTTCCCGGTCACTTCCACACGGGCAGCAGTTTTTTCGCGGGTCGGGCCCGATCCGGTGAACACGTCGGCCGCGATCTCGTCCGTGCTGTAGGAGTCGAAGGGCCAGTTAGCGGGATCGCCGTGCGCGACTATCGTCGTGCTGACTTGGCCCGGGGCTTTCCCCACCGGGTACTGCAAGTCGCCCAGGTCGTTCTCCGGATACAGCCGCACCGCCGCGTCCGTGGTCAGCACACCAAAGTTCTTGTCGTACAAGGAATCCTTGGGGTAGACAAGCACGTTCACCGTCAGTCGATTCGCGACCGTATCCAGTTTCTCCAGCCGCACCTGCACGACGCTGTCCTCGGCTTCGATCTTGCTGAAGTCCACCGACGGCAGCGGCGGCGCCGATTTTGCCAGCAGATGCACGGCAATCAGCGACAGGACGTAGATCACGACGAGGGCAGCAACAATCCCGAAAGCGATCGCGACCTGGCGTCCCCGTGAACCGGATTGCGCCGGTGGCGCCGGAGGCGGCACGGCGGTCATTGAGGCATCACGGGGCCAGATGCTAGCAAACGATCAGTCGTTTGCAGGGGATTACGACGGCGTTTCAATCCCGCGAAAACGCCAGCGCGAATTCCTTTTCCACGTCCACGTAGGGCCTGCCGGACAGGTCGACGTTCACCTGGGCGATGGTGCCGCCGGTGAAGTTGAACGGCGCCTTATAGCGGCTGGACACCGCTGAACCGCCGTTGCGCCCGACGGTGATCCCGGCGCCCGCCAATCCGAATGTTCCCGGGTGGGCGCTCACATCCGCCAGCGTGCCGACCAATTCGTCATCGATGTAGAGCGTCACGTCGCCCAGCGGCGTGTGACTGCCCGGCACCGTGCCCTTCAGTGAATAACGAGCGCCGAACACGTGTCGGCCCAACGGCACCGCGCCCGAGGAGGAAACCAGCTGCTGGCGCTCACCCAGGAAGTTGTAGACGTAGTGCAGCCGTCCGTCCTGAATGAACAGCACGTGGCCGCCGTGGGCCCCGCCCTGCTTGAACAGCACGCCTTCCGCCCCGGTCGTGTCGATGGTGACCTCGGCCAGCACGGCGAACGAGCGGCCGCGAAGTTCGGCGGCCGCACCGATGCCCACATCCGCGCAGTCGGGATAGTAAGTGTAGCTGGATAATTCGCCCACCAGGTAGGGGCGAAACCTGCCCAGTGTCTCGAAAATGTTCAGATCCGCCAACGGCAGACCGTTGTACTTGGCGGCCTCGGAGTACCACAGCGCCTTGAGTTCTTCGAGCTTCTCGGGGTTTTCGGCGGCCAGGTCGTTGCACTGGCTGCGATCTTCGGCGATGTGGAACAGCTCCCAGCGATCCGCATCGAAGTGCGACCATCCGGCCGGCGTGGCCGCGTGCACGGTGTTGGCGAACCAGCCCTCGTGCCAGATCCCGCGGGTGCCCAGCATCGTGTAGAACTGCGTGGTCTTGGGCGTGCCCGCGGACGGATCAGCAAGGGCCGCCTTGATACTCACGCCGTCCAGGGGCTTCTGCGCAATCCCCTTGACGGTCTCCGGCGGCGTCAAGTCCAGAAGGTCGTACACCGTCGGCGTGATGTCGCATACGTTGACGTAGGTGTCGCGAACCTCACCGTGCGCCGCAATGCCGTTGGGCCACGAGATGATTGCGGTGTCGGCGATGCCGCCCTCATGCGAGGCATAGCGCTTGTACAGCTTGTAGGGCGTGTTGAACGCCATCGCCCACCCGATCGGGTAGTGGTTGTATGTCTCGGGACCGCCGAGGTGGTCGAAGAGCTTCATGCTCTCCTCGACGGTGTCGATGTAACCGTTGAAGAACTTCCCCTCGTTCACCGATCCGTTCGGTCCGCCCTCACCGCTGGCGCCGTTGTCGGAGATCACCACGATGATGGTGTTGTCCAACTGACCGGATTCCTCGAGGTAGTCCAGGATCCGGCCGATCTGCGCGTCGGTGTAGCTCAGGAACCCGGCGAACACCTCGGCCATCCGGCTGAAGAGTCTCTTTTCCTCGTCGTTGAGGGAATCCCACGGCCGCACCGTGTCCTGCAACGGCCACGGCTCGCCGTTGGGACCCTTGACATCCAGATACGGGTTCACTGGCGACAATTCGGTGTCTTGCGGCACGATCCCCATCGACTTCTGCTTTTCCAGCACGATGTCGCGATAGCGCTCGTAACCCATGTCGAACTTGCCGGCGTACTTGTCGGCCCAGTCTTTGAAGACGTGGTGCGGAGCATGCCCGGCGCCGGGGCACACGTAGCTGAACCACGGCTTGTCCGGAGCGATCACCTTGGCATCGCGGATGAATTCGATGGTCTTGTCGGCGATGTCCTTCGAGAGGTGATAGCCGTCCTCGGGCGTTCCGGGCGGGCTCACCTGATGGTTGTCGTACACCAGGTCGGGGTACCACTGGTCGGTCTCGCCGCCCAGGAACCCGTAGAACCGTTCGAATCCGCGCGAGGTGGGCCAGTGCCGCTTGGTCGACGCCAGGTTGGACTCTTCGAGCGGCGTCAGGTGCCACTTGCCGACGCAGTAGGTGTTGTAGCCCTGTTCGGCGAGCGCCTCGGACAGCAGAGCGGTGTCAAAGGGTATGCGGCCGTTGCAGTTCGGGAAACCGTCGGTGAACTCTTCGATGGTGGCCATACCGACGGTGGTGGCATTGCGACCGGTCAGCAGCGAGGCCCTCGTCGGCGAGCACAGCGCCGTGGTGTGAAACTGCGAGAGCCGTACCCCGCGCTCGGCGATGCGCGTCATCGCGGGCATCTCGACCAGGCCGCCGAAGCAGTCCCAGGTCGCGATGCCGGTGTCATCCCAAACCAGGTACAGGATGTTCGGCGAGTTCTCCGGCGCGGTCGGCGCGGCGTATGGGCCCCAGTCCGGCTCGGAGTCCCGAATGTCGAGCTCGATCTTGCCTTGAAATTGCCCCGACTGCCCGGACCCAGTAGCCATCGTCAGCCTCACTCTCGCGGCGGACTCGACCGCCGAACGTCGCGTGAAGACTACACCCGGTACCGGGTGGTTGGTGGCGCTTGCGACTCGGCCTTACTTGGCCTTTTCCAGAATTTCGACAAGCCGCCAGCGTTTGGTCGCCGAGGTCGGCCGCGTCTCCATCAACGAAACGCGGTCGCCGATGCCGGCGGTGCTGTTCTCGTCGTGTGCCTTGACCTTCGTCGTGGTCCGGATGATCTTGCCGTACAGCGGGTGCCGCACACGGTCTTCCAGTTCGACCACGATGGTCTTCTGCATCTTGTCACTCACCACGTAACCGATGCGCATCTTGCGCCGGCCACGCACCTTGGGGGTGGCAGGAGTGTTCTTGGGACCCTTTTCCTTCGACGCGTCCGCGGCCGCCGCCTTCTTGGGGGCGGCTTTGGAGGCGGTCTTCTTCGCTTCTGCCATCACGATTCCTTGTTTCCGTCGGTGCCGTCAGGACCAGAAGCCAGGCCCAGTTCGCGTTCACGCAGCACGGTGTAGACGCGTGCGATCTCCTGGCGCACCGTGCGAAGCCTGCGGTTGTTGCTGAGTTGCCCGGTCGCCATCTGGAAACGCAGGTTGAACAGCTCTTCCTTGGATTCGCGCAGACGCTCGGTCAGCTCCTCGTCGGTGAGCTCACGCAGTTCACCAGGCGAAATACCCACTGCCATCAGAACTGATCCTCTCGGGTCACGATACGTGCCTTGATCGGCAACTTGTGGATTGCGCGGGTGAGTGCTGCCCGGGCCACCTGCTCGTTGGGGTAGCTGAGCTCGAACAGCACGCGGCCCGGCTTGACGTTGACCACCCACCACTCCGGGGAACCCTTACCGGAACCCATCCGGGTTTCCGCGGGCTTCTTGGTCAGCGGGCGGTCGGGGAAGACGTTGATCCACACCTTGCCGCCACGTTTGATGTGCCGGTTGATCGCGATACGCGCGGACTCGATCTGCCGGTTGGTGACGTAGGCGTGCTCCAAAGCCTGGATGCCGTAGTCACCGAAGTTGACCTCCGTGCCGCCACTGGCGATGCCGCGCTGGCGGGGGTGGTGCTGCTTGCGGTGCTTAACTCTGCGGGGAATCAACATGATTCAGCTCTCCGTGGTTTGCGGTTCTGCGGCGGGCGCAGG
>Ga0209112_10000080_pt1 | contig 14364 bp, 17 predicted proteins | sample TexAe_OM3H0_O3_FD_187947 | JGI IMG/M metagenome (GOLD analysis project Ga0209112, IMG submission 187947) | Forest soil microbial communities from Davy Crockett National Forest, Groveton, Texas, USA - Texas A ecozone_OM3H0_O3 (SPAdes) (version 2) | ecosystem: Environmental > Terrestrial > Soil >...
CGAGGCGGGGTGGCGGGTCATGGCCGTCGACTGTGCCGCCGACGACCCTGACCTGCCCTACACGCTGGGCACCCGCACCGAACTGGAGAAGGTTGCGGTCGACGCCGGGCCGAACGTGGTCACCGCCCTGGCCGACGTCCGCGACCTGGACGCCCTGGGCCGGGCCGTCGCCGCGGCCGAGGAGCGCTGGGGCCACCTCGACGCCGCCCTGGCCGTGGCCGGGGTCATCGCCGGCGGGGTGCCGGCCTGGGAGGTGCCGCCGGGCCGGGAACAAGCGGTCATCGACATCGACCTGAACGGCGTGATCAACCTGGCCCGGGTGGCGATCCCCGCGCTGCTGCGCCACCCCGAACCACGGCGCGGCCGGTTCCTGGCCGTGGCCTCGGCCGCCGCCACGCGCGGCCTGCCCATGCTGGCCGCCTACTGCGCGGCCAAGGCCGGGGTGGCCGGGTTCATCCGCGCGCTCGGGGCCGAACTGCGCGACAGCGGCGTCACCGCCAACGCGGTCAGCCCCGGCTCGACCGCCACCGCGATCCTGGACGAGAGCGCCCGCCTGTACGGCCTGCCGTCGGCCGATACCTTCGCCGCCCAGCAGCCGCTGGGCCGGCTGCTGCACCCCGGCGAGGTCGCGGCCGTGCTGGCCTTCCTGGCCGGGGACGGCGCCAGCGCGATGACCGGCGCCGTCATCCCGGTCGACGGGGGACTGGCCCTCTGAACGGGGAGCGGCCCGCTAGTCGTTCGCGATCTTGTCCAGCTCGGCCACGGCGTCGGCGGGCAGCTCCAGCCCCGCCCCGGCCACGTTGTCGCGCAGGTGCGCCACCGACGAGGTGCCCGGGATCAGCAGGAGGTTCGGCGACCGCTGCAGCAGCCAGGCCAGCGCCACCGCCAGCGGGGTGGCGTCCAGCCGCTTGGCCACCGCCTCCAGCTCACCGGACTGCAGCGGGGAGAACCCGCCCAGCGGGAAGTAGGGCACGAACGCGATGCCCTGCCGCGCGGTCAGGTCGACGAGGTCGTCGTCGCCGCGCTGGGCGATGTTGTACATGTTCTGGATGCACACCACGGGCGCGATCGCCTGCGCCTCGGCCAGCTGATCGGCGTTCACCGTGCTCAGCCCCAGGTTCCGGATCAGCCCCTGCTCGCGCAGTTCGGCCAGCGCGGTGAACTGCTCGGCGATCGAGCCCGGCTCGGCGCCCTGGAACCCGCCCATCCGCAGGTTGACCACGTCGAGGGCATCGAGGCCCAGGTGATCCAGGTTGTCGTGCACCTGCTGGCGCAGCTCTTCCGGGCTCCGCGCGGACGGCCAGCCGCCGCTCTCGTCCCGCCGGGCCCCGACCTTGGTCACCAGGTGCAGGTCCTCCGGATAGGGCGACAGGGCCTCCCGGATGATCTCGTTGGTCACGTACGGCCCGTAGTAGTCGGACGTGTCGATGTGGTTGATGCCCAGCTCGACCGCGGTCCGCAGCACGCGGATCGCCTCGTCCCGGTCCTGGGGCGGACCGAACACGCCCGGCCCGGCCAGCTGCATCGCCCCGTACCCGACCCGGGTCAGCTCGAAGTCTCCAACCGGGTACCGACCCCCGGGAAGTTGTTGGGTGCTCATGAGTTCCTTCCTGCCCGCGACGGCTCGCCGCTGGGCATCTCCACTCTGCCGTCCCCCTCTCTACCCAGCCAGCACCCTTATCTTCCTGGGACCGCCAGGGCCAGCCTCCCGCTTACCTGCCCGCTGATAACAGCAAGAAGCCGCCGCGCTCGGCTCAAGCCAGACGTCCGGATTCCCAGCGCCGCACACTCAGCCCGCACTCGGAGGCCGCGGACTCAGGCCGGCTCGGAGGTCATGTACTCAGCCGGACCCGGAGGCCGCGTACTCAGCCGGACCCGGAGGCCGCGTACTCAATGGCGTCATTGAGTCCCTCTGGCGTACTCAATGACGCCATTGATGCCGCCCGGCCGGCCCGGTCCCTCCCGCCCGATGACCCGGATTTCTCTCCGGGCTTAGTAGTTAGTTTGACAGTGCACTACAGCTAACCTATAACTGAACTTGTAAGTTTTATATGAGACAACGCGCAAGCTCACAAGAACCAGGCTCAACGGCCCACCAGGCTTTCGGAGGATGATGATCATGGTGCTGACGACGTTTGACCCGTTTACGCACTTCGAGCGGCAGTTCGGCCGGCTGGCCCAGCGCAGCGGCGCCGGCATGCCGATGGACGCTGTGCGGCGGGACGGCGAGGTCGCGCTCCGCTTCGACCTGCCCGGTGTCGACCCGGCGTCGATCGACGTGACCGTGGACCGGGGCGTGCTGACGGTCACGGCCAAGCGGCACGAGGAGTACGCCGAGCACGACAAGCTGGTCATCCGCGAGCGGATCACCGGGACCTTCACCCGCCGGGTGCACCTGTCCGACGACCTGGACAGCGCCGCGGTCGAGGCCTCGTTCACCGACGGCGTGCTGTCCGTCCGGATCCCGGTGGCGGAGAAGGCGCAGCCCCGCAAGATCGAGATCCAGGGGGCCGCGAAGGCTCCGGTGGCTGAGGTCGCCGAAGGCGAGCCCGCCCTCAACAGCTGACCCAGAGCTGACCCGCAGCTGACTCAGCAATACCCCGGCCTGGCCGGCGGGCGAGGATGACCCCGGTGCCCGCCGGCCAGGCTTTATCGTGTGCTCAGGAGAAAGGAGCGCCGATGCGGCTACCCATGCTGGACGACGAGCACACGCCGTTCTACACCGTGGGCCAGGTCGCCTCGATGCTGGCCATTCAGCAGGCGCTGCTGCGCCGGATCGACGACCAGCAGGTGGTCTCCCCGGAGCGGTCCGCGGGCGGGCAGCGCCGGTACAGCCGTCGTGACATCGTGCGGGTGCAGCAGGTGGTAATCATGATGGGCGAAGGGATGACGTTGCCCGCCATCCGCCGCATCATCGAGCTGGAGCAGCACCTCGCGGAGGTCATCCGGGAGCGGGACGAACTGGCCCGCCAGCTGGCCGCGTACCGCCAGCTCGATCCCGACTGAGGAAGGAGCCCCGTGACGCCGCTGCCCGCCGCCGAGCTGCACCTCCACATCGAGGGCACGCTGGAGCCGGAGCTGCTGGTCGCGCTGGCCCGCCGCAACGGGGTCGCGCTGGCCACCACCGACCTGGCCGAGCTGCGGGCCCGGTACCGGTTCGCCGATCTGCAGTCGTTCCTGGACATCTACTACGCCAGCCTGCCCGTGCTGACCGGCGACCAGGACTTCTACGACCTGGCCGCGGCCTACCTGGACCGGGCCGCGGTCGCCGGCGTGCGCCGCGCGGAGATCTTCTTCGACCCGCAGACCCATCTGGGCCACGGCGTCCCGCTGGCCGCGGTGTTCGCGGGCCTGTCCGGGGCGCTGGCCGATGCCCGTGCCCGGCACGGCCTGTCCGCCGACCTGATCCTGTGCTTCCTGCGCAACCTGGGCGCCGGCGCCGCCGACGAGACGCTGACCGCGGCGCTGCCGTTCCGTGACCAGTTCATCGGCGTGGGCCTGGACTCCACCGAGGTCGGCTACCCGCCATCGCTGTTCCGCGACGTCTACCGGCGCGCCGCCGCCGAAGACCTGCACCTGGTGGCCCACGCCGGCGAGGAGGGCGGCCCGGACTACGTGTGGGAAGCCCTCGACCTGCTCGGCGCCGAGCGCATCGACCACGGCATCCGGGCCATGGAGGATCCCGCCCTGGTCCGGCGGCTGCGCGAGGACCAGATCCCGCTGACCGTGTGCCCGCTGTCCAACGTGGCCCTGAAGGCGGTGAGTTCGCTGGCCGAGCACCCGCTGCCGGACATGCTCGCCGCGGGCCTGCGGGTCACCGTGAACAGCGACGACCCGGCCTACTTCGGCGGCTATCTCGACGACAACGTGGCCGCGGTCCGCGCGGAGCTGGGCCTGGATGACCAGCAGTTCGCCGCGCTGGCCCGCAACTCGTTCGACGCCTGCTTCGCGCCGGAGGCGGACAAGCGCCGCTGGAAGTCCGAAGTGGACGCCGCGCTGGCCCCCATCCGCTAGCGGTCCCGCGTGGTCGCCGGCACGATCCGGAAGTCCCGCTGGAACACCAGGTTGTGCAGGTCGGCCGCTGCGATGGCCCGCAGCACCGGCAGCTCGGCCCGGGCCTGCGCGTCGTCGAACACGTTCAGCGGCCACGTGCCCACCGTGGCCCCGCGCAGGTGCGGGTGGTGGAACCCCCGCCCGTAGGTGGCGTTGATCGTGACCGGGTCCACCCCCGCGTCCCGCTGCTCGGGCCACGACAGCGTCCACCGCGCTTCCCGGCCGCCATCCGCGCTCGGCCGGACCCCGCTGGCCTCGATCCGGCCCGTGCCCAGTAGCATCGCCCGGTCCAGCTCGGCCAGCACCTGTTCCGCGTACGGCCCGAGCAGCGCCACCGCCTCGGCGAACTTCTGCTCCTTCTCGGCCCGCGCGCTCACCCCGCCGTGGTTCCGGTCCCGCAGATCGGCGAAGTGCCGCAGCAACGCCCCGATCGTCGCGTCCGCGTCTTCGGCCGCACCAGTCTCGTTGACCTCGGGTGTGCTCTCAGTCACTGATTTGCCCTCCTTCGGCGCGCCGGGTGCCTGCTTCCACTACCTTGCCACCCGTGAGCTTCCGCACTTGCGCCGGCCGAGGTGGCTGGACGTCTCCTTTATGTGGTTACGCCGGGAAATCGTCGGTTTACAGCGGGACAATTGCGAGAGAGAATCGCGCTGAGTGTCTCCTTCATGGCAGGTGGTTACCTTCACCCTGACCGCCCTTCCCTGGCGCTCCAATGGCGCAGCGCTGCGATCCCGGTTATCGGCTCGAGCACCAGCAGGAAGCAGGAAGAGAGCAATCGATGGTCTGCTACGCCCCCAGCACCGGCACCCTCGCGGCCCTCGGCATCGGAATCTACGTCCTGTGGCATAAGACGATCGGCCACGTGCTGGGCCTGTTCGGCACCGTGCTGGAGATCGTCCTCATCCTCGGCGTCGAGGTCGCCGCGGCCATCGCCCTGGTCTGGCTGACCCGCCAGATCCGCCGCCGCCGCGCCGCGGCCGGCGCGTGCACCACCTGCCGCTTCCGCTGCCAGCAGGCCCTGGCCGCCCGGCCCAACCTGCTGGTCAACGTGGTCGACCGCCGCCTGCCCGCGCCGGAGCGCCCCGCCCTCACCTGCCACCCGGCCGCGCCGCTGCTGCCCACTCCCGTCACCGCCGCGGGCCGCCGCCTGCGCCCGGCCCTCCGGCAACTCGGCCCGGCCCGGCAGCGGGTGCGCCCCGCGCTCCAGCGCCCCCGCCCCGTTTCCGCGCTGCCCTGGGGTCATGCCCCGGCTCGCTTCATGGGCCCGGTGCCGGCCCCGTTCTCCGTCCGTGGGCCGGTCCACGCGGCGGTCTCCCCGCTGCCTCCGTCGGCCACCCGCGTGTCCTCGCCCACGCCGGCCCCCGATCCCGAATCGGTCGACGTGGACGGCTACGTCCTTACCCCGGACGGCGTGGACACGGCCGCCACTGAACTACGCAGTTAGACCGCCTGGTCGGCCACCGCGCGCACCTCGCGGGCGATCTCCGGCCACAGCGGCGCGGGCAGGTCGTGCCCCACCCCGGGCAGGATCACCAGCCGGGCGTCCGGGATGGCCCGGGCGGTGGCGCGGGCCGCGCTGACCCGCAGGATCGGGTCCTGGTCACCGTGCAGGACCAGCGCCGGCTGGGTCAGCTGGCGCAGCTTGGGCCCGTGCCACGACGCGCCCGCTTGCCGGGCCTGCGCCTCGGCGTCGCGCGGGCCGGCGTCCACCTCGCGCTCGATCCACTCCCGGGCCGCGTCCTCGTCGAACGGGTAGGCCGGCGAGGCGACCCCGCGCGCCACCGCCAGCGCGGCGGCGATGTCACCCTCGCGGCCGGCCGGGTGCTTGGCCCGGGCCAGCCGGGCCAGCAGTCCGAACCGGACGTACCGGCCGGCCCTCAGGCCGGACACGTCGCTCGGCAGGGCCCCGGCCGACGTCACGCTCAGCACCCGGTCCGGATGCCGGAGTGCGACCCGCTGGGCGATCACCCCGCCCAGCGAGGCGCCGAACACGTGCGCCCGGGTCCAGCCCAGCGCGTCCAGCACCGCCACCGCGTCGTCGGTCATGTCTTCGGAGGTGTACACGCTCCGCCGCCGGGCCACCGCCGCGAACGGGTTGCGCGGGCCCGTTCCCGGCATCCGGGTCGACTGCCCGGCGTCCCGCTGGTCGTACCGGGCCACCGCGAAGCCCTGGGCGGCGAACTCCTGTGCCAGCCCGGCCGGCCACCAGAACCGGGACACGCCCAGCCCCATGATCAGCAGCAGCGGGTCCCCCTCCGCGCCGGCCAGCCGGTCATAGGCGATCCGCACGTCCCCGTTCCGCGCGTACTCCGTCGCCGTCCATGTCCCCTCCCACGACGTCGGTGCCCCGCCCGCTCTCATTGCCTCAGCCATTCCGTCCTCCCGTACTGCGATCAATGTTCGCTATGCAAGAAAGGGTAGTCACTGAGTACAGTGTTCGCAATGAATCAGCCGCCCAGCATCTGGCTGCGCCCGGAACGGTCCGCCCGCGGCCCGGTCCCCGAGCACAGCCGGGCCGAGATCGCCCGGGCCGCGGTGGCCCTGGCCGACCAGGGTGGCCTGGCCGCGGTGACCATGCGGTCGGTGGCCGCGGCCATCGGCACCGGCCCGGCCTCGCTGTACCGGTACGTCGGCACCCGGGACGAGATCCTGGAACTGATGGTCGACGAGGCGGCGGGGGAGTATCGCTACGATCCGCCGGCCCCGGGTGAATCCCTGACGCCGCTGGCCGGGCTGCTGCGCCTGGCCCGCCAGGCCCGGCAGGTCTTCGGCCGGCACCCCTGGCTGACCGGCCTGCCGTCGGTCGGCAGCCTGCCCGGCCCGAACGCCATCGCCTTTACCGAGCAGGTGCTGGCCATTCTGGACGGCACCGAGCTGACCCCCGTGGCCCGGCTGGAGACGGTCGGCATCTTCACCGGCCTGGTCCGCCTGCTGGCCCAGACCGAAGCCGACCAGCGGCGGGCCGGCCAGGAACTGGCCGAGTGGCAGGGCGCGCTGGCCGGCTACCTGACCGCCGCCGTCTCCGGCGGCCGCCACCCGCACCTGGCCGCGGCGCTGGCTGGGCAGGGCACTGACCCGGGCGCCGTAACCGGCGGCGACCCCGGTCCGGCAGACTTGTTTGACCGCACCCTGGCCCGGATCCTGGCCGGACTGCTCGCCCCACCGGGATCTCAGCTCCCCGAAGGGACCGCATGACGACGCTGGCCCGCCCGGACACCGTGCTGTTCGACCTGGACGGCACCCTGGTCGATTCGGGACCGTCGATCCTGGCCGCCCTGCGCAAGGCGCTGGCCGAGGAGGGCGTGCCCCCGCTGCCTCCCGACGTGGAGCCCGCGCTGCTCGGGCCGCCCATGTACCTGGCCCTGCCCCCGCTGATCGGCGACGCCGCCGCCGTGCGGGTCGTCGCGGCCTATCGCCGGATCTTCATCGGCGAGGGTTTTGTCTACCGGGCCGCGCTCTACCCGGGGATCGAAGCCCTGCTCGACGGGCTGGCCCGGAACCGGGTCCGGCTGGCCGTGGCGACCAGCAAGCCCGAGCCGACCGCGCTGGCCCTGCTGGAAAGCCTGGGCCTGACGGGCCGGTTCGCCACGATCTGCGGCGACACCCTCGACGCCGGCCGCCCCTCCAAGGGCGCCGTGGTCGCCGAGGCCCTGCGGCGCCTGGGGAATTCCCCGCGAACGGTGATGGTCGGCGACCGCAGCCACGACGTGGTGGGCGCCCGCGAGCAGGGACTGCCCTGCGTCGGCGCGGGCTGGGGCTACGCCGCCCCCGGCGAACTGGAGGCCGCGGGCGCGATCGCCGTCATGCCCGACCCGCCCGCCCTGTCCGCCGCCTGGACCCTGACCTGACCTGACCCCAGGCTCAGCCGTCCCAGGTGCCCACTCAGCCTCCAGCAACCACAACTGACCATGATCCTTCGTATGAACGTGTACTTCCAGCAAAGAAATAGGACGACGACGCCTTCAGTGAAGCAAAGTCAGCGATTATCACTGACTTTGCTTCACTGAACACCTGCGCCCCTCCGACCCTGGGACGTGTGGTGCTGCTGGGATGCAAGAGGCAACACCGTCCCGGGTTCGGGACGCGGGTCCGACCCGGCTACGTCAACGGCCCGCTCGCCCAGCCAGTACTGCCACTCCCGGACCAGCCAGGTCGGCCAGCGCCACCAGCCGCCCAGTCAGCGCCAGGGCCAGCGACTCCCCGGTCCCGGCCACCTCGGCGCCCTCACCCCACGCCCAGTCCAGGTCGGTCGCGGTCAGCCGCAGCCCGTCGAGCCAGCCGGCTGGGACGAAGCCCCGCCCACCCGGCGGTGAGGTCAGGAAGGCGAGTGTCACTCGCCACGTATCAGGCGCGGCGGTGACGGCCAGGCCCAGCGGCCGGGCCGCGTCCCGCGTGTGGACGGCCAGGTCGGTCAGCGGTGCGGCCGGCCCGGTACCCGGCGGCGACACCTGCTCATCGGCCCGGGACCGCAACATCGCCACCAGCTCGGCGGTGGGCCGCCGTCCGATTTGGCGGGATCGCCGGGCGTTGTAGCGGTGCATCCCGCCCCAGATCAGGCTGCCGGCCACGAACCGGGGCAGGCTGAGGTTCAGCCCGCCGACCAGGTGGCCGGCGATATCCCGGACGGTCCACCCTGCGCACAGGCTCGGGGTGGCCCACTGCTCCGCACTCAGGCCCGCGAACATGTCCGCCGCCCGTCGGCGTTCCGCCGCGGCCAGCGCGAAAACCGTCGCTTCGTCCGCGGTCACGCCGCGGAGCGGGGCGCCGAGGTGGCCCAGCGGATCGCGCCCACCACGGCCTGCCCGGCCGGCCGGACCAGCGCCCGCTCGGCCCCCGGCAGCCACGGCACCCGCAGCGGCCACCGGGCCCAGCCCGGCAGCAGCGAGACCGCCGCCCCGGCCAGCAGCCCGTACGGCGGGCGGGCGATCACCGGCAGCGGCGGGTTCAGCAGCAGGAACCGGGCCGCGGCCCGGGCCTCCGGCGTGCTGGCCAGCTCGCCCCGGTAGGACTCGATCCGGTCCCGCAGCTCCCGCTCGGTGCGCGGCGGGTCAGGCACCCCCAGCTCGGCGCCGATCCGGGCCATGTCGGCCACGTAGCCGTCCCGGCCGGCCTGGTCGAGCGGCTCGGCCCCGAACCGGGTGTGCGCCTGCAGGAAGCTGTCGGCCTCGGCGATGTGCACCCAGGTCAGCAGGTGCGGATCGGAGGCCGCGTAGGGACGGCCGTCCGCGGTGACCCCGCTGACCTGCGCGTGGATCGAACGGACCCGGGCGATGGTGGCCTGGGCGTCACCGGCCGGGCCGAACGTGGTCACGGCCAGGAAGTAGCTGGTCCGCTGGAGGCGGCCCCACGGGTCGCCCTTGTACCCGGAGTGCCCGGCCACCGCGGCCATGGCCAGCGGGTGCAGCGACTGCAGCAGCAGGGCCCGCAGGCCGCCCACGAACATCGACGAGTCACCGTGCACCCGCCGGATCGGCCGGTCCTCGGCGAACCACCGCTCGCCCTCCGGCGCGAAGATCACCTGGTGGTGGGCAGGCCCCTCTGGCCCCGCGACCCGCTGGAAGATTGAGGTGCCTACCCGGCCGCGTACGCGGTCCGCTGCGTCCTGCCATCCCACCTCGCCATTATGAGCCGGGTGCCGTGATAGGAAGACAGCGGGCCTTTCCGTCTCCGCCGCCGGCGGAGACCAGACCGGGGAGAGACATGGCCGACGAAACGCAGTTCACCATCGGCGCCAAGGTGCACGGCCAGGACGGCGAAGCCGGCCGGCTGATCTGGGTCGTGGCCGATCGCGCCCGTAACCCGTGGGTCATCACCCAGCTGGTGGTGGAGCCCGTGCACCGGTCCGGGCTGGGCCGGTTCGTGCCGCTGGACCTGGTGTCCGGGGTGGACGCCGGCACCGGCGATGTCACGATCAACTGCACCGCGGACCAGTTCGAGCAGCTCGAATCGGCCGAGGAGACCCAGTACGCGCCGGGCAGCGAGGCGTACCCGCTGTTCGGGCCGACCCAGTTCCTGAGCGCGCCGTACTACACCAGCGACGTCAGCATCGAGGGCGGCGAGGTGCCGTTCACCGCGGCCACGGTGACCGCCGACGCCCCGCTGCCCAACGTGGCCGACGTGGCCGTGCACGCGGTGCCGGTGCACGCCGCCGACGGCAAGGCCGGTGAGGTCGAGGGGCTGGTCGTCGACCCGGCCACCCATCAGGTCACCCACGTGCTGCTGCGTGAAGGGCACCTGTGGGGCCGTAAGGACGTGGCCGTCCCGATGTCCGCGGTCAAGGACTTCGACCGGGATGACTCCGACCCCGATGTGCTGCGGCTCAGCCTGACCAGGCAGGAGATCGGTGACCTGCCGCCCGTCCCGGTCGTGCGCCACCACCGGTAGGCCAGCGTGACCGCCCCATCGGCCGGCCGCCGGTACGTGGTGATCGGCGCCGGGGTGCTGGGCGTGGCCCTGACCGCGCGGCTGGCCGAGGCCGGCGCGGCCGTGACGCTGCTGGAGCAGACCCGGCCCGGCCACGCCGCGACCCGGTCCAGCTTCGCCTGGCTGAACGCCAACAACAAGGTCCCGCGGGCCTATCACGACCTGAACCACGCGGGCCTGCGGGCCTGGTCCGCCCGCGCCGACGGTTTCGGCCGCCCGGACTGGTACCGGCCGTCCGGCAACCTGGAGTGGGCGGTCACCCCGGACGCCGGCGTGGAGCTGGCCGCCCGGGTCAGCCGGCTGGCCGACTGGGGTTATCCGGCCCACCTGATCAGCGCCGCGGCCGCCGCCGAACTGGAACCGGCGCTGCGGCTGCCGCCCACCGTGACCGCGGCGGCCTGGTTCCCCGAAGAGGGGTACCTGCTCACCGAGCCGATGGTCGATGCCCTGACCGAAAAGGCCGTACAGTCGGGCGCCACCGTGCTGACCGGCGAGGCCGGCCACGTGACCGGCCTGGACGTCACCGGCGGCGTGGTGCGGGCGGTCCGCACCCACGCCAGCCAGGTCATCCCGGCCGACGCGGTGGTGTGCTGCGCGGGCCGCTGGACCCCGGAGCTGGCCGCGCTGGCCGGTTCGGCCGCCCCCATCCCGCTGATCCCGTGGGCGCAACCGGGCGCCGAGGCCCCGGGCCTGGTCGTGCAGGCCGGCCCGGTGGGCCCGGGCGGACCGGTCCGGATGGTGCACGCCCCGGACGTGTACTTCCGCCCGCACCGCGCGGGCCAGGTGCACCTGGAAGCCCCCGACGTGCACGCCGACCTGCACACCGGGGAGCCCGCCCTGGGTGACCTGGCCAGCGAGCTGCTGCGCCGGGCCCAGCGCGTCACCGGCGGCCTGGACCGCGCCGAGGTGACCGGGTACCGGGTGTGCGTCCGCCCGATGCCGGCCGACGGCCAGTCCATCGTGGGCTGGCTGCCCGGCACCGAAGGCCTGTACGTGGCGGTGACCCACAGTGGCGTCACGCTCGGCGCGCACCTGGCCGAGCTGATGGCCAGCGAGCTGCTCGCCGGGGTGCAGCAACCCGAGCTGGCGCCCTACCGGCCGGGGCGGTTTTCCGCCCTTGCGTCATAAGCTGGGCGGTACGGGAGGTGCGTGCCGATGACGGACGCAGAACCACAGCCCACGGGGACCAGCCGGGCTGACCAGACCATCGCCGAGTGGCGGCTGGCCGCCGAGAACCACGACGCTGCCCGGGCCATCGCCTGCCTGGCCGGCAACGTCGTGCTGATCTCACCGCTGACCGCCCAGTTCACCTTCGACGGCCGGGATCGCGTCGGCGACGTCATGATCGCCGCGTTCCAGGTCATCGACAACATCCGCTTTCACACCGAGGTCGGTGACGACCGGACCCGGGCGCTGTTCTACCACGCCCGCTGCGGCCGGCAGCCGATCGAGGAAGCCCAGCTGATCCGGCTGGGTCACGACGGCCTGATCACCGAGATCACCCTGTTCGGCCGCCCGCTGCCCGGGCTGACCGCGGTGATGCGGCGGATCGTCCCGCTCATCCTCGGCCGCCAGGGCAAGTCCCAGCTCGGGGTGGCCCTCGGCGCGGCCACCGTGCCGCTGCACGCCATCACCAGCTCGGGTGAACAGCGGCTGGTCCCGCTGGCCGACCCGCGCCGGCCGCCCGGCTTCCGGTGGCGTCGCCGTGCCCGCCCTTGACGACGCCGCCCGGCTCGCGCTGGCCCTCCCCGAGGTCACCGAGATCGAGCGGCACGGCAACCGGACCTGGCAGGTGGCCGGTAAGGCGTTCGCCTGGGAGCGCCCGTTCAGTAAGGCGGACCTGAAGCGGTTCGGTGACCAGACCCCGCCGGACGGCCCGATCCTGGCCGTCCGCACCGAGGATCTGGCCGAGAAGGAAGCGCTGCTGGCCGCTCACCCCGGCTGCTTCTTCACGATCCCGCACTTCGACGGCTACGCGGCCATCCTCATCGAGCTGGCCACGGTGACGGGCCCGGTCCTGCGGGAGGCTCTCACCGACGGCTGGCTGGCCCAGGCCCCGCCCAAACTGGCCCGGCAGTTCGCCGGCCGCTAACCAGTGTCGCGACGCTTTCTCTACCGCTATTAATAAAAGGTATGACCTCGCTGACTCACCGGGGAGAAGGGCCGTCCTTCCCCTACGCCGGCCAGATGATGCACATTCTGGCCGGGCTGGACGGGCAACCGCCGGGGTTCGCGGCCATGGAGATCACCGTGCCCGCCCGGTTCGCCGGCCCCATCCCGCACGCCCACGACGAGTTCGACGAAGCGATCTACGTGCTCACCGGACGGCTCATGGTCGGCGGAACGGCGGAGCTGGAGGAGGCCCGCCCGGGCTCGATGTTCGTGGCTCCGCGCGGTCAGCGGCACGCGTTCAGCAACCCGTTCGGGGAGGCGGCGGTGGTCCTGGGCCTGTGGGGCCCACCCGAGCCCGCGCTGGCCTTCATGCGCGACGTCGGGGTGGCGCTGCGCGCCGACGGCCCGCCCGACCCGGAGCAGATGCGCGACATCTACGAGCGCCACGCCAGCCGCCTGCTGCCCTGACCGGTGTCCCTACGCCGGGTCGCCCGGGGTGACCAGGCCGGTCTCGTAGGCCAGGATGACCGCCTGCACCCGGTCGCGCAGCCCCAGCTTGGCCAGCACGTTGCCGACGTGGGTCTTGACCGTGGCCTCGCTGACGAACAGGGCCGCCGCGATCTCGGCGTTGCTGCGGCCGCGGGCCAGCAGCAGCAGGACGTCCCGTTCCCGTCCGGTCAGCGCGGCCACCCGGGACGGCGCCGGGTTGGCCGCGGCCGGCCGCTGGGCGAACGCCTCGATCAGCATCCGGGTCACCGACGGGGCCAGCAGCGCGTCCCCGGCGGCGGCCGCCCGCACCGCGGCGATCAGGTCGTGCCGCGGCGAGTCCTTGAGCAGGAAGCCGCTGGCCCCGGCGCGCAGCGCCTCGTACACGTAGTCGTCCAGGTCGAACGTGGTGAGGATGACCACCTTCGGAGCCGGCTGGGCGGCGGTGATGACGCGGGTGGCCTCCAGGCCGTCCATGCCCGGCATCCGGATGTCCATCAGCACCACGTCGGGCCGGATCGCGGCGACCGCGGCCACCGCGGCTTCCCCGTTGGCCGCCTCGCCCGCCACGGCGATGCCGTCGGCGGCGTCCAGGATCACGCAGAACCCGGACCGGACCAGCTCCTGGTCGTCCACGACCAGCACCCGGATCGGTCCGGCCGGCTCGGCCGGCGTGAGCGCGGTCATCGCACCGGCAACCGGGCGCTGACGCAAAACCCCCCGGCCGGGGTCGGCCCGAGCGACAGCTGGCCCCGGCACGAGGCGACCCGTTCGGCGATGCCCGCCAGGCCCAGCCCCGATCCGGGCAGGACTGCCTCGTCCCTCGCCGGCCCGGGCCGTCCGGGGCCGGAGTCAGCCACGGACACGGTGACGTACCCGGGCTCATAGCTCACGGTGACGGTGGCCCGGTCGGTGCGCGCATGCCGGATGGTGTTGGTCAGGGCCTCCTGGACGATGCGGAACGCGGTCAGATCCACCCCGGAGGCCAGCCGTACCGGCGACCCCACCACCTCGAAGTCGACCGCCAGCCCGGCCCCGCGCACCTGGTCCAGCACCCCGCCCAGCTCGGCCAGGGACGCCGACGGGGCCGTCTCCAGCCGCTCGGACGGGCTGCGCAGGACGCCGAGCAGGCGCCGCAGCTCGGTCAGTGCGGCCCGGGCGGTGTCGCTGATGATATCGGCCGAGCTCTTGGCCCGGGCCGGCTGATCGGGCAGCAGCGAGGCGGCCGCCTCGGCCTGCACCGCCATCAGGCTGACGTGGTGGGCCACCACGTCGTGCAGCTCGCGGGCG
>Ga0209112_10000081_pt1 | contig 14262 bp, 11 predicted proteins | sample TexAe_OM3H0_O3_FD_187947 | JGI IMG/M metagenome (GOLD analysis project Ga0209112, IMG submission 187947) | Forest soil microbial communities from Davy Crockett National Forest, Groveton, Texas, USA - Texas A ecozone_OM3H0_O3 (SPAdes) (version 2) | ecosystem: Environmental > Terrestrial > Soil >...
TGCCCCCCGCAAGCCACGCGCTGGTGACCGCGCGCGTCTGGGGCGGCGGAAAGACGGCATTCGGTGCGCCGAGTTGACCGACCTTGACCGTCCACACCGACGATGAGCGGTCGATGCACGTCCCGGCGCCCTGGCTGGGCAGCCATAGCACCGCGAGGTCGGCGTGGGGGTCGAGACAGCCGTAGGCGCCGACGTACCCGTCAGCGCGCCCACCCCACGCGCCGCCGTTGCGGAGCAGGCAACGCGTTCCGTCGTCGAGAACCAACGCGAACGGGTCCGGCGTCGCGGTCGGTTGCACGGGCGGTAGCGAGCCGTCATACATCACCCGATGCAGCTGCATGTCCCAGGGATTGTCCACGCATAACAGCGATCCGGGGGTCGACGGCCAGCAGGTGCCTGCGCCGGCCGCGCTGGGCGAGCAGTAGTACACGTCGGCGGCCACCGCCGAGGGCGACGGATCCGAGCAGGCGCTCGCCTGGCCGACGTTGCCCGGACCGGAGGCCACGTGATAGCCGTTGATCGGTTGGCCGGCGGGCCCGACCGCCACTGTCGTGATCACTCGGGTGGGTGGCGGGTCGGCGGCCGCGGATCCGCTCGGCCCGAACACGGCAACGAGCGCAACGACACTCGGCGCCAAGGCAATTCGCGATACCGTCACTGGACCGACCTTTCTGTGCCGCGGCCGCCTGCCCGCCACTTTGGACAGCGTAGGACGCGCGCCTGATGGCAACAGCGGAATACGCATGTTTGGGATCGGTAGCCGCTCGCGGGACCTGTACTTACTCCCAACGACGCCAACCAGGCGGCGGCTCATGAAAGGGAGTCAGCAATGAAGATCGTGCCCGCCAGCATCGAAGACCAGATCAACCGCGTGGAGCGGCAACGCAGCCTGTACATCGGGATCAGCGCCGGTGCGCTAGCGCTGTGGAGTGCGTTCCGTCTGATCTGGACCGTCTACATCGGTATGACGTTCGGCTGGTTCCTGGGATCGATGGCTTTCGGTCTGGTGCTGTGGGGCGTGATCGGCACCGTTGCGGCGGTGGCGTCCATCGGTTTCCTGACCCGGTACACCAGGGGATCTTGATCCCGGGCCTTCAGGCAAGGCGGAGTTCCGAACCTGCTCGAGGTTCGGAACTTTCGCGTTCGATCTCAGCTCGCCATCAATTCCGCCAGCCGCTGCGGCTGATCGACTTGAACGTATGTACGGGCGTCGTCGACGGTTTCCAATCGAGCGTGCGGCAGCACGCGGGCGAGGCGCTGGGCATCGCTGAGCGGGAAGAAGCGGTCGCGGGTTCCCCACGCGATCAGCGCCGGGCGGTCAAAGGCTGTCAAACGTTCGGCGGCGGCCAGTGTGTGCCGGGGCGAGATGCCTGCCAGCACCGCACGCACGTCGGCGCGAATGTGCCGGTCTCCCAACGGTTCGAACCAGCTGGCCAACAGTTGGTCGGGCAGCGGCCGCATTGTCAGGGGCGCGGCCGCAAGCGTCGCTCGGCGCAAAAGCCGCACCCGCAGAAAAAGGTCGAGACCCGCGATCGCCCCCGGGATATGCGAGCCGATGCGCTCGATCGCTCGGAACGCGACGGGCGGGAAGTGCTCGAACGCATCGCAGTTCGTCAATACCAGACGTTGGACCAGCTCGGGGTGGTTCGCACACAGGATCTGGCAGAGGGCGCCCCCCGTGTCGTTGCCGAGCACGGTGACCTCGCGCAGGTCCAGTCTCTCGATCATTTCGGCGATCATTCGCGCAAGCCCCGGCGGTGACAGATCGGCGTTGCCGTTCATCGGTGTTCGATGCGCACCTAACGGAAGGTGCGGCCGTATGCAGCGTGCCCACGGCGTGAGCAACGGCACGAGGCGATCCCAGACCCGACCGTCGACGAACAAGCCGTGGATCAGCAGGACGACGCACGGGCCGGCGCCGTCATCCGAGTAGTGGACTGCGCCCTGTGAGAGGTTGATCGCGGGAATGGTTGGCACCTCCCGGCACTGACCGATAGATCGAAGCCGTGCGCTGAAAACGGTTGTGGAACAGCGTCACCCACATACTAGACCTGCCTTGGGCGTCAGAGCTGGATCCAGGCCGACTTCGTCTTGAGGTACGTCTCGATGCCCTCTTTGCCGAACTCGTGGCCCCAGCCGGACTGCTTGTAGCCGCCGAACGGCACATCGTGGTCGAAGACCAGCTGGCAGTTGACCTGGACGCTGCCGGCTTGCAGCCGCTTCAGAATCCGGTGCGCGCGCCCGACGTTTTCCGTCCAGGCCGTGGCGGCCAGGCCGTAGGTGGTGTCGTTGGCCAGAGCCACGGCCTCGTCCTCGTCGTCGAACGGCAGGATGGTCACCACCGGGCCGAAGATCTCCTGCTGGTAGAGCCGCATGCTCGGGTCGACATTGGTGAGTACCGTCGGGTGGACGAAATAGCCCTTCCGATCAAGGCGGTGGCCGCCGGTCACGACCTCGACCCCGTCGCGCTTGCCCTCGTCGATGAAACCCATCACGCGGGTCAGCTGCTTCTGGCTGATCAGCGGGCCGCTGACGCAACCCTCCTCGCTGGGGGCGCCGAGCTTGAACGTATTCGCCATCCCCGCAATGCCTTCCACGACCTTGTCGTATACGCCACGCTGTGCGAAAATTCGCGACCCGCACACGCAGCCCTGGCCGGAGTGCACGAAGATGCCCAGCGACGCCATCATGATGGCCTTGTTCAGGTCCGCGTCGTCGAAGATCAGCACCGGCGACTTTCCGCCGAGCTCGAGCGTCACCTTCTTCAGGTTGCCTGCCGACGCCCGCACGATCTCCTTTCCGACCTCGGTCGACCCGGTGAAGGCGACCTTCTCGACGTCGGGATGTGCGCTGATCGCTGCGCCCGCGGTGTGGCCGTAGCCGGTCAGCAGGTTCACGACGCCTTCGGGGACGCCGGCCTCGTGGACCAGTTGGTCGAGCAGGATCGCCGAAAGCGGAGTCTCCTCAGCGGGTTTGACGAGCAGGCTGCCGCCGGCGGCCAGCGCCGGAGCGAGCTTGGCGCTCGCGTTGAAGATCGGACCGTTCCACGGGAAGATCAGCCCCACCACCCCGAACGGCTCCTTGAGGGAGTAGGCGTGCATGTCGACGTATGCGTCCGTCGCAATGCCGTCGGTTTTCACGTCGTACGCGGTGCCGTTGATCTTCGAACACCAGCCGGCGTAGTAGCGGAAGAACTCTGAAACGGTCGACATCTGCAACTGCGCCTGCAGCAGGGGCATGCCGGTGTTGAGGGAGTCGAGTTGAGCGAATTCTTCGGCGTGTTCGTCGATCAGGTCGCCGATCTTCCAGAGGACCTTGGCCCGTTCCCGACCCGGCAGCTCGGACCAGACACCCGACTCGAAGGAGGCCTTCGCCCGCGCGGCGGCCTCGTTGACCGCCTCGGCCCCGCAGTCGGTGAATTCAGTGATCGGCTCTTCGGTCGTGGGGTCGATGACCTGGATGACGTCCCCAGAGCCGGGGCGCTTACGGATGTCCTCCAAAACCGTCTGCAGCGTCATCTGATCCCTTCCGCGTTGCCAGCCGTCATCGTCAGCGTCCGATGCGCTGAGATGCTGAGCACCTGCTTAGCATTGTGCGCACGGCGCGGTCAAGGGCCGCCCGACGGATCGGCCGCGCGGGTCGATCGGGATCTAGCGCGCGCTCAGCGCAGCTCCTGGATGCGGATGAGGTTGCCCGCGGGATCGCGGACGGCGCAGTCTCGAAGTCCATACGGCTGATCCGTGGGCTCCTGGACGATCTCGACGGCGTCGGCCAAAAGCCGCTCGAAGGTGCGGTCGAGGTCTTTGGTTGCCAACAGCAGGGTGGCGTAGCTGCCCTTGGCCATCATCTCCGCGATGGTGCGGCGCTCATCGTCGGTGATGCCCGGGTTGGCGGCCGGCGGGTTCAGCACGATCGACGTGTCGGGCTGATGTGGTGGGCCGACGGTGATCCAGCGCATCTTGCCTTTGCCGACGTCGAGCCGGACTTCGAAGCCCAGGCTGTCGCGATAGAAGGCGAGCGAGGCCTCCGGGTCGTCATGCGGAAGGAAGCTCGAGTGAATCGTGATGTCCATGCGGTCAGGCTAGGTGGGGGCCGGTGCCGGGCGCTTCTCGATTCCTGATCGGTCGCGTCACCTGTTTGGCGACACAGGGCGGCATTCCCGCCAGCGCGTCCGCGGACTGCCGCCGGTAGGTGCTGGGCGGCACACCGACCAATTCGGTGAACCGGGTGCTGAATGTGCCCAACGACGAGCAGCCCACCGCAAAGCAGACGTCGGTGACGCTCATGTCGCCCCGGCGCAGCAGCGCCATCGCGCGCTCGACGCGGCGCGTCATCAGATAGGAGTACGGCGATTCGCCGTAAGCGCGCCGGAATTCGCGGCTGAGGTGCCCGCCCGACATGTGCACCGCACGCGCCAGCGCCTCGACGTCCAGCGGCTGGGTGTAGTCCCGGTCGATCCGGTCGCGGACGCGGCGTAACAGTGCCAGGGTGCGCAGGCGCTGCGCTCCGTCGGGTCCGCTCGTCACCTGGCGATGGTGTCACGTCCGGTGCGGGGTGCCCAGCGGCGCCGAACCCCTTGCGTCAACCCGGCAGAAGCGTACTGTCCCCAAACCATGGGCGATGAAATCCATTTCATCGAAGCCAACGGCCTGAGATTCGCCTATCTCGAGCAGGGCTCGGGGCCATTGGTGCTTATGCTGCACGGGTTCCCCGATACGGCGCACACCTGGGACGAGCTCCGTGGGCGCATCGCGGCCAACGGCTACCGCGTGGTCAGTCCTTACCTGCGCGGCTACCGTCCCAGCGGGATCCCGGCGGCCGATCCCGACCAAGAAACCCTGGCGCGCGATCCGCTGGCATTGATCGAAGCGCTCGGCGCCCGCGACGCCGTCGTGATCGGACACGACTTTGGCGCCACGGCCGCGTACGGCGCGGCGGCGATCGGTGCGAACCTGGTGAAAAAGCTTGTCGTCATTGCAATTCCGCATCCCGCCACCCTCAAGCCGTCGCCGCGCAAGCTCTGGGGCGTTCGCCACTTTGCGGCCTATAAGCTGCCGGGGGCCGCGGAACGATTCGCGCGCAACGACTTCGCGGCGCTGCCCGCCATCTATCGGCGATGGTCTCCGACGTGGAACCCCGATCCGCGAGAGTTCGACGCCATCCGCGAGACCTTTTCCGACCCGGCGAGCCTGAACGCCGCCTTCGGCTATTACCGAAAGCTCTCCCCCATTCCCAGCGCCTCTCTGAAGGCGCGAATCACGGTGCCGGCCGTCGCTTTTGCGGGTCTTGACGATCCGATCGCCGAGCCGTCTGACTATCGGCGCGCGGCGCGGATGTTCGACAACGAGTACATCGTCGAGGAGGTCCCGGGCGGGCATTTCATGCACCGGGAACATCCCGACGTGTTCGCCGAACGGCTCTTAGCGCATCTGTGAGGGGCGCCTAGACGCCGACCAGCTCCGGGTGGAATTTGGCCGCCATCCGGCGAATCCCGTCACGCCAGTCGACCGTGGTGCCGCCGACGAGCTCGTGCATCCGGTCGACGCCGGTCGGATTGCCGCGCAGCGCTTGCTCGCTCGCCTCGAAGACCGGCACCTTGCCGACGAGCGAGCCGAGGTAACCGCACCACTCCTGGAGGCTGACGGTCTGATCGCCGCACCAGTTCACCGTGGTCGCCGGGACCGACGCCGCCTCCAGCAATTTCGGGATGGTCGCGATGACGTCGTCCTCGTGGATCGGGTTGTAGCGGGCGGGCTCGCCGAGCGGAACCGGAATCGGGATGCCGGCCAGCATCATCTCCATGTGGTAGAACGGCCAACCGCCGTTGTCGCCGTAGGGGACGTTGAGCCGGGCGATCGTGGTGGGTATGTCGAAGACTCGCGCCATCGACCGGGCGACGACCTCGCCGGCGATCTTGGAGATGGAATAGGTGGGGAACATGGCCTTGTGGTTGTCACCCAGGGCGGTGCGCTCGGTCCGAGGGTCGTCGCCCGGCGGGTCGTAGACGGCGGCGGAGGAACAGTGCAGGAAGGCCCTGGCGCCGCGACAGTGGGCCATCAGGAGGCCGACGGATTCCGCGTTGGCCGCCAGGTCCTTGTCCCAGTTCCCGCTCTTGGCCACCGCCAGGTTGAGGACATAGTCGAAATCGGTTGGCAGACTGGTGAAGTCACCGGCCGCCAAGTTCACCGTCTGGCATTGAACGCCGGCCTTCTCCAGGCCTTCTCGCGCCGCCGGATCGGTGAAGCGGGCGATACCCCAGACTTCGTTATCGGCCGCGAGCGCCCGGGCGATGGGGGTGGCGATTTGACCGGTCGGACCGGTGATGAGGATCTTTGAGCCGCGCATGGGGTGATGGTAGCGACGTCGCGGCGAAGACGGTCATGCTTTCGCGCATTCTGCTCACCAGCGCGGTACTGTCTTGCCATGGCTCCCAGGGGCCGCATCGACGTGCGGCTCGCCACGCAGATACTCGTGTTGCAGCTCGTCATCGTGACGCTGACGCTAGTCGTCGCCTTCGTGCTCTTCGCCCTGTTCAATCGCCAGCGCCTGGACAGCCAATACCATGTTCACGCCATAGATATCGCCCGCGTGGTCGCCTCATCCCCCACGGTGGTCACCAACATCGCCCGCTACGACAACGCCGCGTTGGCGCCGACCCCGGCACTGGTCGACGAACTCGCCACGGGTCCGATCCAGGGGGTTGCGTCACGGGTCGAGCAACGCACCCATGTGGCATTCGTCGTAATCGCCAACGCGAGCGGCATCAGGGTCGCGTGTCCCGAGCGAGACAGGTTGGCTCAGCACGTCGCCGCCGACCTCGCAGCACCGTTGGCCGGTCAAGAGCGGACATCGCATGACGACACCGTTTTGGGGCGGGCAATCGTCGCGAAAGTCCCGGTATTCGAGCCGGGTTCCACTCGGGTGTTGGGGGTGGTCATCGTTGGCCTCTCCACGCGAGCTTTCGATGAGCAGTTCTCAAAAAACCTCGGCGTGATGGCCGCGATCGCTGGTGCTCTCCTACTGATGGGCGTGGCCGGCTCGTTGGCGCTCGCCCGGCGCTGGCGAGGGCTGACACTGGGTCTGCGGCCGGGCGAGATCACCGAATTGGTGCGCGCCCAGGCGGCGGTGCTGCAGGGCATCGGTGAGGGGGTGCTGGCGGCCGATACGTCCGGCTACACCACGTTCGTCAATGACGAGGCATCCCGGCTGCTCGAGATCGCCGACGAGACGGGGCGGCCGGTCGACCAGATCGGCCTGACACCACGGGTGCTCGATGTGTTTCAGGCCGCCGATTCGGCCCCGACATTAGCAACCGTGGGCGAACGCATCGTCGTGGTCTCGGCGCGGCCGGTATCGCGCGAAGGACGCGCACTGGGAACGGTTTTGGTGGTGCGCGACCGAACCGACGTGGAATCGCTGACGCGGCAACTCGACGCGGTGCAGGTGATGAGCACGGTGCTGCGCGCACAGCGCCACGAATTCGCCAACCGTCTGCACTTGCTGAACGGGCTGTTGCAGGCGGGTCATGTGGACGAGGGGCTGCAATATCTGGAAGAAGTTCTCGGGTCGGGACCGCTGGGATCCGCGCTGCCGGGAATCGAGGCCATCCGTGATGCCTATCTGCAAGCGTTCCTGGCGGCCAAGGGCGCGGCCGCGCGGGAAGCCGGGGTGACGCTGAAGATCGGCGAAAACACCTGGGTGTCGGGCCGTCTCGCGCTGCCCGTCGACGTCACGACCGTGGTGGGTAACTTGCTGGACAATGCGATCGACGCGACCCGAACCGGGCACAACGACGTGAAGGAAGTGGAAGTCGAACTGCTACAGGACGGTTCGACGTTGCATATCACCGTGGCCGACAGCGGCGACGGTGTAGCACCCGAGTTCGTCGATCACCTCTTCACCGAGGGCACCACGACCAAGCCGGACTCCGGAATACCGGGCGGCCGGGGTATCGGGCTTGCGTTGTCGCGCCAGATCAGTCGCGCGCTCGGCGGTGACCTGTGGCTGGCCAGCCCTGGCAACGCCGAACTGCGGCTGCGCGGTGCGGAGTTCATCGCCCGGCTGCCGGGCGTAATGGTTGAGGAGGAGCAATGGGCGACCCAGACCTGACCGTGCTCGTGGTGGACGACGACTTCCGAGTCGCCAACATGCATGCCGAGATCGTCAGGACGCTTCCCGGTTTCACGGTGGGCGGGACGGCGAACACGCTCGAGGCCGCGCGGCAGGCCGATCCTGCCGACCTGGCCCTGGTCGACGTCTACCTGCCCGACGGATCGGGAGTCGACTTCGTGCGCGAACGTGACGGCGACAGCATGGTGCTGAGCGCGGCCACCGAGGCGGCGACGATCCGGGCTGCGATGTCCGCCGGGGCGCTGAGCTACCTCGTCAAGCCGTTCGCGCCACCCGAACTGGCCGCGCGGCTGGCCGGCTATGCGCGCTACCGCAAGATATTGGCCGGCCCCGATCTAACCGCCGCCGACGTGGATGCGGCTCTGGACGCGCTGCGCCCCCGGGTCGCTCCCCCGCCGGCCGCCACCATTGCGGCCTCATCCACCAAACAGCTTGTGTTGCAAGCATTGCGAACGGCCCAACAGCCGATGTCGGCGGCCGAGGTTTCCGCGGCGATCGGGATATCACGGGCGACCGCGCAGCGGTACCTGGCGGCGCTCGCCACGGCTCGCGACGTCACCGTCGGGTTGCGGTACGGAACCACCGGACGGCCCGAACAGGAATTCGCAGCCGCTGCCAAGCGGCCGGCCGGGCCCCCGCGTTGACTCAATTGGTCGAGGCATTAGTCCTACCGGGGCCCGCGATGGACACGCGACGAGGCCGTCTGCCGTGCTGAGTGACTGCCCGCCGCCGCTGGGCGGCGGAACGACGGATGTTGTTGGCGGCCAACCGATGAGAGAAGTCGCCGCGAACCCCCGTGGTCACCGGCAGGGCCGGAAGATCGGCAACACGGCGCGGCACTTCGGCGTCGGCGGTGTCAGCCGTTTCAGGGGCTGGGGTGGCGCGAGTTTTCCTGGACGGCCACCAGTTGGCCTTCCCGACGATTGCCGCCATGGCCGGCACCGTGACAGTGCGCACCACAAAGGTGTCGATCAGCAGGCCCGCACCGATGATGAGCCCGGTTTGCACCATGGTCGCCAGGCTGCCGAACAACAGACCGAACATCGAGGCGGCGAAGATTATGCCTGCCGAGGTGATGACACCACCCGTCGAACGGACGGCACGGATGATGCCGGAGCGGATGCCCGTGCGCGACTCTTCTCGAATTCGCGTGATCAGCAACAGGTTATAGTCCGCCCCGACGGCGACGAGCACGATGAAGGCCGTCGCCTGCACGTTCCAGGACATCGCCTGATGAAGCACGAACTGGAAGAAAACGACTCCCAGCCCCACCGCCGACAGATACGAAATCACCACGGAGGCAATCAGATACAGCGGCGCCACGATCGCGCGGAGCAGGATGACCAGGGTGGCGAAAACAACGAGCAGCGTCATGATGACGATCAGATGGAAGTCATCGTTGTAGTAGCTGCGCAGGGTGCTGTACATCGCGTTGGGTCCGACCACAAAGATCGATGCGTCCGCGAGTGCGGTGTTCGGCTGGGCACCGCGCGCCGTGTCCAGAATCGATGAGACCTGATCCATCGCGGCGGAACTGAAGGGGTCGAATTTCGATTCGACCAGGTAGCGCACCGAACGGCCATCGGGCGAGAAGAACAACTTCGCGGCGTTCTTGAATTCGTCCGAGGTGAGCACCTGGGACGGGATGTACATCCCCGCCATCGAGGGCTGCGTCGCGTCGCGCTTCATCGACAGCAGTAGGTCGGCCGCCTGGTTCATGCCCAGACCCATTTGCTTGACCTTGTCGACGAGTGTCCGTACGCCGTCGGCCAGCCGCCGGCTGCCGGCTGCCAGCTGATCGGCCGCCGCCTGCATGCCCGCGATCTTGCGCTGCATGGCGGCGGCGTTGCCGTCCACAGCGCGCAGGCCATTGCTCGCCAGTGCCAACTGCGCGGTCAGATTCTGCGCTGCCGCCTGCAGGCCTTCTACCGCCGGCTGCCTGATCGAACCGTTCAACATCGGGCCTGCCGCCGCGGCGACATTGTTGGCAAGCGCGGAAACTGACCCGGTCGTGAGCCCACGGACGTTGTCCAGGACGTTCGCCGCGGTGCCGAGCTGCTGCTGCACCTGGTTCAGTGTCGCGGTCACGTGGGCCATCGGCCCACTGGCGGCACGGATTTCGTCGCGCACCTGCGCGAGGGCCGCCGCCAGTTGGTCGGCGCCGTTGGTCAGGGCGTCGAGGTCACTCGTCCTGTCGTTGATCTGAGTTGAGGCATCTGCGAGCTTGCCGCCGACCTCGCCGGCTTGAAAGCTGAGCTTGGCCTGGTCCAGCGGCTTGCCGCTGGGTCGCGTGATGCCGCGCACCGCCGCAATACCGGGCAGCTGAGACACCCGCTGAGCCATCTGGTCCAGGTCGGCCAGCGCGCGCGACGTACGCAGGTCGTGGGGAGACCGAACGTAGATGTACTGCGGCAGCAACATGCTCTTCGAAAAGTGATCTGCCATCGTCGAAAAGCCGATGTTGCTCGGCGCCGACTGCGGCAGTTGCAGGCGGTCGTCGAAGGTGGGCCGCAGGAACGCCGCGCAACCGGCCAGCGTGATCAACATCGCGAGACTCCCCAGCAGATGCGCTTTGGGCCGACGAACGAGCTGAACGGCTGAGCGCTGCCACAGACGGCCGGTGAGCGCCGCTCGCGGCGTGACCCATCCGCGCCGGCCGGCGAGAACGAGTATGGCGGGCAACAGCGTGATCGCGGCGAGAAACGCGATCCCGATCGAAATCGCAAGCGCTGGACCGATACTCGTGAAGGCGGGTAAGCGCGTGAAGATCATGCCGAAAAAGGTGACGGCAACGGTGGCCGCCGACGCCGCGATCACCTCACCGATGGAGCTGAGAGCTTTTTGGACGGCCAGGTCGGAGTCGATGCCGGACCGGAGGTACTCGTGGTAGCGGCTGATCAAGAAGACGGCGTAGTCGGTGCCGGCGCCGAAGATCATCGCCGTCATCAAAGCGATAGTCAGGGAGGACACCCCGAGCCCGATCTGGACCAGCCCGGAAACCACGCCCTGGGCCGACGACACCGAAATACCGATGGTGATCAGCGGCAGCAACACGGTCACGGGACGTCGATAGATCACCAGCAGGATCATCAGCACGAACAATGCGGTGACCATCTCGATCGTGCGCATATCGCGAGCTGTGACGATAGCCAGGTCGCCTGCCATGGCACCCTGTCCCGTCACCTGTGCGGTCAGCTGCGTGCCTGCGACCGAGCGTTTGGCGATTTCTGTGATCCGTTGGTAGGCCTGCGACGACTCGGGCGATCCGACAGGCGCGCGCAGGATCACCGCCATGTAGAACGCCTTGTTGTCTGCGCTGACCAGCAGTGACCGCAGGGCCGGTGTGGCAACGATGTCCTGCACGCCGGCCACGTCCTTGGTCTCGCCCCGAAACTTGGCGGCCAGCCTGCGGTAGGCGTCCTCGTCGGCCGGCTGCAGGCCCCGGTCGTCGGTGAGCACGACAATCAGAATGTTCTGGCCGGATTCACCGAAATCCTTGGCCATCTGCTCGGTCGCAGCCATGGCTTTGGGTGGCAGCGGCTGTACCGTCTGGCCTTCGACCACTTTCGTCAACGGCGGGAAGGCAACGGTCAGCACGGCTACCGCAGCGACCCAGGCGGCGATGATGAGCCAGGGCGCGCGCACGGCGACGCGACCCAACACCGAGAACATGCCGCGGGGTTTCGAAATGTCAGGGGCGTCGGCCTTTTTCGTCATGGTGCAAACCCTTCATTGGTGATCCGCGCGACTCGTCGGATACCTGGCGCGTTTATGGTCTAGACCGAACTTATGGAAGTGCCGGCGCCCATGTCGCGCTTGTCAGCGATAGTCGGCATTACCGACGATCTTGCGGTTTTGCGCATTGCGCTCGCGCCGGCTCGAGGCATGGCCAGCCGATCGTGGCGGTGAGCGAGAAGTCACTCAGAACGGCCGAAATATGCTGCCGCAAAATGTCATTCGAGTTGTCGCGGCCCGCCTCATACGCAACGACCGAGACGAAGACCCGCCCGTGCGCTCTCCCCGACAGCAGCCCCAGCAGTCCGCCGGTCTGGTGCACCGTCGCCTTGGTCACCCCTGGGACGAGCAACCTGACGGCGAAGTAGTCGGCATCGGTGCCATCTGGCCGATTGACGGCCGGGTTGACCGCACCGAGATTGGATGATCCGCTGGTCGTCGCGCCGCCGAGGGCCACGCCGGCCATCCGCCTGATCAGCCACCGCGGCATCAGCGGAGCGAGGGGCAGTAGCGCCAATCTTTCATCGGGGATCTCTTGATGACGGATCAGCGCTTGCTTGATCGCGGCCCGGATCTCGCGCAGGTCCGTCGGCGCACCTGCGGGGTCGACCGTGATGTCGACACTGGCGATGGCGTTGGCGCGAGTATCGCCGTCGGCGCGCTCGTTGACGGGTATCGCCAACGTGGCTGAGCCGTCACCGGCGACCCGTCCCGTTCGCTGGGCCAGGCGACCCGCCAATCCGGCGAGCAGCGCGTTGCTGGTCCCCCCGAGTGCGAGCGCGCGGGCATCCCACTCGTCGGCGTCGACGAAGAACGTTGCCTTGGAGAGATCGACGCGTTCGTCAGGCCCGGCGAGGGGCGCACCCGGCGCGCCGGGCAGCTGCGCGCCTGATCCGTCGCCGCGGTTACGCGTTGCGAATCGTGCCGCGGCGACGACGGCGCGGCCGACGCCGGGGATGTCGCGCGCGGTTTGGCGCGCGTCCTCGCGGATCGCCTGCCACCGCCGGCGTGATCCGGCGGCGGGCCAGGTGATCGGGTCGTGGCGCCCGGTTGCCGCGTCCGCCAACGCCTCGCACAACCCGACGCCGTCGATGAGGCTATGCGAGATGACGAAGCTCACTCCGGTGCCGCCGTCGCTGAACGGCTGCACCGCGAGGTGCCATCCGGGTCCGTGCTCGGAATCCAGTGGGGTGTTGGCCTGCTCGCTGACCCAGGCGTCGAATTCTTCACGTGGCCGTGGGATCGCGACGATCTCCAGGTCGGACTGCGTGCCGGGCGAGACCCAACGATGCCGGCCGAACGGCACTCGTGACCGCTCGATGCGGCGGGACAACCGTCCCCGCTGCAGATGCCGATGGAACCGGCGCAGACCGTCGATGTCGATCGCACGGTCGTAGATCCACACGCTCTGCAGCAGGTTGGTGGTTCCGGTCGCTCGCTCGCCGAGAAACGCGCTCTGGTCGATGAGGTCGATTACGTTGTCCATTTTCCCAGGTTCCTTTTTCTGTCGGTTGCCTACGCTGTCAGGTCGGCCGCAGGCACCGGGCCTGGCCAACCAATCGTGGCGGTGAGCGAGAATTCGCTGAGTGTGTTCCAAAGGTCTTGTCCCAACTTGTCATTCGAGTTAGAACTGCCCGGCTGATATGCAAGGACCGAGACGAAAACGCATCCTTGCGTTCTGCCCGACAGCAACACCAGCAAGCCGCCGAGCCGGTGCATGACCGCCTTGGTCACCCCCGGGCCGAGGGGCTTCATGACGAAGTGGTCGGCGTCCGTTCCGTCCGGCCGGTAGGCGGCCGGATCGACCGCACCGAGGTTGGATGAGATGACGCTGGCGGCGCCGTTGGCGGAAACGCCGACCCATCGCCTGACCAGCCACTGCGGCAACAGAGGAGCAAGGTGCAGCAACTCCCACCGCGCGTTGGTCTCGTCCTGAGAGGCGACCAGCGCTTGCTTGATGATGGCCCGGATCTCGCTGAGATCCCTCGTCGCGGGTGCAGGGTCGACGGTGAAATCGACATTCGTGATGGCGTTGGCGCGGGTGTCGCCGGCGGCGCGTTCGTTGACGGGCATTGTCACGGCGACCGAGCCGTCCGCCGCGATCCGTCCCACTCGCTGGGCGAGCTGAGCCGCCAGTGCTGCAAGCAGCGTGTTGCTGGTCCCTCCCAGTGACTGTGCGCGAGCGTCCCACTCGTCGGCATCGACGAAGATCGTCGCCGTTGGGAGCGTGATGCGTTCGTCGGCTTCCCCGGAGATGACGGGCGGCTCGGAAAGGGGTGCCGCGGCCGGTCCGGTACCGGCGCCGTTACGTCGCGCCAATCGCGCCGCGGCCACGACGGCGCGGCCGATGCCGGGGATGTCGCGCGCGGTTTGGCGGGCATCCTCGCGGATCGCCTG
>Ga0209112_10000082_pt1 | contig 14210 bp, 13 predicted proteins | sample TexAe_OM3H0_O3_FD_187947 | JGI IMG/M metagenome (GOLD analysis project Ga0209112, IMG submission 187947) | Forest soil microbial communities from Davy Crockett National Forest, Groveton, Texas, USA - Texas A ecozone_OM3H0_O3 (SPAdes) (version 2) | ecosystem: Environmental > Terrestrial > Soil >...
GCTCTGGCCGCTGACCGCGGGCAGCAGCTCCCAGTCGAAGTGGCGGCCGAGGATGGCCGCGGCCTCGATCACCGCGCGCTGCGGCTCGCTGAGCGCGGCCAGCCGCTCCCGGATCGTCCCGGTGAACGACTCCGGCAGCCCGGGGGAGGCCAGCATCTCCTCCACCAGCAGCGGCACGCCTTCGGCCAGCGCCTGCACCCGGTGCAGCCGGGCCGCGTCGGCGTCCGGGGCGCAGGCGCTGATCATGGCCGCCAGCTCCTCGTCGCTGAGCCGGTCCAGGCCGAGGTGGACGACGCCGGCCCGGCCCCGCAGCCGCCGGGCCACGTCGAGGGCGGCCGACGGCGGGCTGGGCCGCAGCGTGAGCACGAACAGCAGTGACTCGCCTTCGAGGTGCTCGCCGAGGTACTCCATCAGGGCCACCGTGTCCGGGTCGGCCCAGTGCAGGTCCTCCAGCACGATGACCAGGCCCTCGGGCGCCAGGCGGCGCAGCAACTGGATCAGGGCCTCACCGCGGATCCCCGGCGGGACCTCGGTGCTGGCCGGTGGCGGGATCTCGCCGCTGGCCGGCGTGCGGCCCGCGATCCCCGGCAGCAGCGCCCCCAGCGCGGGCAGCCAGGGCTCCATGGCTGGGTCGTCGGGCAGCCCCCGGTCCCGGAGCAGCCGGATGAGCGCGTCGGTGAGTGGCCGGTACGCGGCCGTCATGGCCTGCGGTACCGCCCGGCCGGTCACCACCGGGACGTCGCGGCGGCGGGCCAGCGTGGCCGTCTCCTTGGCCAGCCGCGACTTGCCGATCCCCGGTTCCCCGGTGATCACCACACACCCACCGTGCCCGGCCATGGCGGCACTCAGGGCCGCGGCCGCCGCGGCCAGCTCGGCGTCCCTGCCGATGACGACGGGGCACAAAACCTGCGCCATCGGCCCATTCTGACAGTTATTTCTGTAACCGGCAGGGTGGCCGCCGAGGCGGTCTCAAACCGCGACCAGCAGCATCCGGCCGGCGATTTCGGTCGCGGTGGCGAGACTGCCCAGGAAAAGCGTTTGCGCATAGTCCTCGTTGCGCAGCGCCCACAGCAGCAGCGAATTGTTCCATGCCAGGTCGCGGGCCACGTTCATGGTCCAGTTGCAGGTCAGTGTGGCCACCGCGGCCACGTGACGGTCGATGGCCCGCTCGGTGGGGTCTTCGAACTTTTCCCGTATGGCCTGCTCGGCCGCGTCCAGCAGCTGGTCCACTTTCGTGTAGTCCGCGTAGTGCGGGTCGGCCTCCGGCGCGGTCGCCAGCGCTTGGCAGGTGCGGACCACGGCCAGCGGCAGGTCGTGGTTGATATGGGCATTCATGCCCGCCAGCGCGAACTGGATCTCCTCGATCCCCGCGTCCGTGCGCTGCTTGATCAGCGGCCGCCAGGCCTTCGGGACGTCCGCCGGATTGGCCGCCGCGCCGGCCGCCTCGAAGTACAGGTTGGCGAACGTCACGTCCAGCTCGGTCATGAACGCCGGATCGTCGTAGAAGTTCTGCTCCAGCTGGGCGTTCACCTTCTCGGTCACGTCCAGGTACATCCGGTTGAAGCAGGCCAGCCCGTCGGTCCTGGGCAGCGCCGCGTCGATCGCCTTCATCCGGGCGATCGCCTCCGCGACCGTACCCACCGGTCCCTCGGGCACCGCCGGACCAGGCGCGTTGTCGGCCATGGCAGTCACTATACGATCGCGGGACGTTTATTTCGGTGATATCGGGTCCAGCCACATTCGCGCAAAAAGACCTTCAGGAGCGAGCAGCAAAACGCACCGTCGCGCGTCTTTAGTTACATGGAGTTCGATGACCGGGGCGTCGTGGACGAGATCGAGTTCCCCGGCACTCTCCGGCGGCCGCAGGACGCCGAGGCGGCGGTCGGGGCGCTCTACCAGGCGCACGCGCCGGGCCTGATCCGGCTGGCCTACGTGATGCTCGGCGACCGGCCCGGCGCCGAAGACGTCGTCCAGGAGGCGTTCTGCGGTCTGTACCGGCGCTGGGAGCACCTGGCCGATCCGGACCGGGCCCTGGCCTACGTGCGGTCCTCGGTGCTCAACGGCTGCCGGTCGGCGCTGCGCCGCCAGACGGTCCGGCGGGCCCTGGTCACGTTCCAGCGCCCCGCCGTCTCGGCCGAGGCCACGGTGCTCAGCGGCGAGGAACGCCAGCAGGTGATGCAGGCGGTCCGGCGGCTGCCCGGCCGCCAGCGGGAGGTGCTGGTGCTGCGCTTCTACCTCGACCTGCCCGACGAGGAGATCGCCCGGGTCATGGGCATCCGGCCCGGTACCGTCCGGTCGGCCGCGGCCCGTGGCCTGGCGACCCTCGGCCGCGCCCTGAAGGAGTCGTCATGACCAGGCTCGAGGACGAACTGCGGGCCACGCTGCGGGCCACCGCCGGGAAGATTCCGCCGGGGCCGCCGCCTCCGTTGCGGCTGCCGGAACGGCGCCTGACCGGATCGCTGCCCCGGAGCTGGCGGGCCCGGGCGGTCGCGCTGGCCGCTGTGGTCCTGATCGGCGCGCTGGTGGCCGGCGCGCTCGCCCTGGCGTCGGTCCTGACCTGGCGCCCGGCGCCCGCCTCGCTCCCGTTCCGGCCGCAGCCGGCCAGCGTGCTGGGCGTCCCGGCCTACTACGTCGCGCTGACCTCGCCCGATGGCCACCCGCCGGATGTCCCCCCGGAGGCCACCGCCGCGACGATCCGCGCGACCGCGACCGGGAAGGTGCTCGCCACCGTCGCGGTGCCCCGGCCGTACGGCAACTTCACCGCGGTGGCCGCGGCCGCCGACGACCGTACGTTCGTGCTGGCGGCGGAGGAGGGTAAGGTCGCCGGCCCGGAGCTGAGGCCCGTGCCGGCGGCCCGGTTCTTCGTGCTCCACCTCGACCCGGCCAGCTCCACCGCCGCCGGACAGGTCCGTTTGCAGGCTCTCCCCGCCAGCTACATACCGGCCGGGACCACGATGGAGAGCATGGCCTTGTCGGCCGACGGCACCTCACTGGCCGCGGTCATCGGGGAAGACTTCGCAGTGGACAAGCTGTACGTCTACCACCTCACCACCGGGGCGCGGCACTTCTGGTCCGCGACCACCTGCGCCCGGTGCGGTGCCGCCGGGGTCGGCCTTGGCCTCGATGACGCCAATCCCGGCACCCTTTCCTGGGCTGCGGACGGAAAGACGCTGGCTTTCCTGTTCTTGGACGGCGAGGACGAGAATCAGGATGGGGTCCGGCTGCTCAACACCAGCTCGCGGGGCACGAACTTGGTGGCCGACAGCAAGCTCAGCGTCGCCCGGAGCAGAGTCCCGTTCGCCGCCGAGGCGGTCCTCACCCCGGACGGCCGGACGGTTTTCACCGTGCAGCTTCTCGGTAGAGCCCGGGAACAGGAGCGCCAGCAGCTTGAGTCGGTCTCGGCGGCGACGGGCAAGCTGACCGCCGTCCTCAACCAGGTCTCCTGGCGCGCGAACCTCGAGCAGATCCAGTGGACCAACGCCTCCGGCAGCCAGCTGCTGATCAGCGGCCCGCACGATACCGGCGGCGGAGCCGGGGTCCTCAAGGGTGGCCGGTACACGCCGATCCCCTGGTCCAGCCAGATCTTCGCCGCCGCCTGGTGAGGGGTCACTGACTGCCCGGTGAGCCGCTGAGGGGGCAGCTCACCGGGCTGCAGACCCGGGGCCGCGCGACAGGGGCCGCGCGGCCCCGGGGGAGTACGGGCCGGCCCGCCTGCAGCCCACCCAGCACCGGCAGCGTCCGGGTCTTCCTAGCGGCCCGCGACCGCGGGGGCTTCGCGGCGGCGCCGGATGAGCCCGAAGACCACCGGGACGGCGGCCAGCCCGGTCAGCCCGCACACCCACAGGGCCAGCCCGAAACCGCCGGTCAGCGCGGCCGCGGGGGAGTAGCCGCGGTGAAGGAGCGCGCCGGAGTGCGAGGCCGCGATGGACGAGGCCACCGCCACGCCGATCACGCTGCCGAGGTTCTGCGAGGTGTTGAGCAGACCCGAGGCGACGCCCGCGTCCTGTTCGGTGACACCGGTGAGCGCGCCGATCGAGATCGGGATGAAGGTGAAGGCGGTGCCGATACCGGCCACGAAGAACGGCCCGGCCAGATCCCGCCAGAAGTTCCCGTTCGCCGGGGCCTGGGCCGCCCACAGGATCCCGGCCCCGATCAGGGTCATGCCGGCCGCCATGACCGCTTTGGGGGAGGTGCGGGTGACGATCTTCTGGGAGAGGTTGGCGAAGGCCAGCGAGGTGACCGACGCCGTCATCCAGGCCGCCCCCGTCGCCAGCGCGGAGAACCCCAGGACCTGCTGCATGTAGAGGGTGCCCACGAAGACGAAGGTCAGGAAGCTCGTGCCCAGCAGGAAACCGGCCGCGTTGGATCCGGCCACGCTCCGCAGCCGGAACAGCCGCAGCGGCAGCAGCGGGGCCTCCACCCGGGTTTCGATGACGAAGAACACCGCGAGCAGCGCCGCCCCGGCGGCGAGCATGGCGACGGTCTGCGGGCCGCCCCAGCCGGCCTGCGGCGCCTGGGAGATCGCGTACACGAAGACCAGCAGCGCGGCGGTGATCGAGAGGGCGCCGAACGGGTCGTACCGCCGCCGGGCCGCGCTCACCCGGCTCTCGGGGATCAGCCGGGGGATGAGCGCCAGCGCGATCGCGCCGATGGGGACGTTGAACAAGAAGATGTACCGCCACCCCACGTAGGTGGTGAGGACGCCGCCGGCCAGCAGTCCCACCGTCCCGCCCAGCGCGCCGACCCCGCCCCAGATGCCCAGCGCCTTGTTGCGTTCGGCCCCCTCGCGGAACATGTTCATCACGGTCGACAGCGCGGCGGGCAGCACGAGCGCCGCCCCCAGTCCCTGGAGCCCGCGCATGACGATGAGGAAAGTGTCTGACGTGGCCAGCCCGCCGCCGAGTGAGCCGAGGGTGAAGACACCCAGGCCGATCATGAGCAGGCGGCGCCGGCCGAGCAGGTCGGCCGCGCGGCCCCCGAGCAGCAGGAAGCCCGCGAAGGTCAGCCCGTAGGCGGTGACCACCCACTGCAGGTCGGACTGGGCGAAGTGGAGCCTGCGGCCGATGGTCGGCAGCGCCACGTTGACGATCGTGAAATCCACGATGGTGATGAAGTAGGCCACCACCAGCAGGGCGAACGCGCGCCAGCGCTGGCTCGTCGTCCGGGTGGGCCGGCCCGCTCCGGACCGGGGGGACCGGGCGGCCGCCCGGCCACCGGCGGGCGCGGCACCGGCCCCTTCCGTGCTCAGGACGTTCGGCATGTTGTCCTCCTTCTCGATATGCAACCAACAGTTGCACATATCTGCCGGACATGCAACTAACGGTTGCACTTGTTCGGTCTACGTGCTACCTTCAGTTGCAGTTCGATGGTTCGAGAGTGTGCTGACCAAGAAAGGACCGGATAGCAATGGCAAATCTGACGATTGAGCGGGACATCCTGATCGAGGCACCGCCGGAGGTGGTGTGGCGCACCATCACCGAGCCCGACCAGATGAGCCAGTGGTTCGCCGACCAGGTGGACCTGGTCATCGAGCCGGGTGCCCACGGCTTTATGGGGTTCGGGGACCAGGGCGGCCCGGTCGTCGTGGAGACGGTCGATCCGCCGGCCCGCTTCTCGTTCCGCTGGAACCACCCCCGCGGCGAGGAACCCGTCGAGGGCAACTCCCAGCTCGTCGAGTTCACGCTGACCCCCGAAGGGAACGAGCGGACCCGCCTGCGCGTGACCGAAAGCGGCCACGAGCTGCGCGACTGGCCCGAGGCGGAGCAGCAGCGTTACGCCGACGAGCACCGGGAAGGCTGGGGTGACTTCCTCGACCGCCTGACCGTCGTCGTCGCGAAGCGCTGATCATCATGACCACGCAGGCCGATGACGAGCTGTGGTCGGCGATCGCTGACCCGTCCCGCCGCCGGGTCCTCGACCTCATCGTCAGCCACGGCGACGTCAGCGCCAGCTGGCTGGCCGGGCAGGTCCCCTTCACCCGCCAGGCGGTCTCGAAGCACCTGGCCATCCTCGAAGAGGCCGGCCTGGTCAGCCGCCACAAGCAGGGCCGTGAGGTCCTCTACCAGGTCGAGACCGGCCGCCTCGACCAGGCCACCCAGGCCATGACCGACCTCGCCGCCCGCTGGGACCAGCGCCTCAACGCGATCAAACGCCTGGCCGAAGCCGCCCACGCCCAAGCGAAGAAGAACAGCGACCCCTGACCCTTCCGCCCCAGGAGGAGGCCGCGTTCCGCACGGAGCCGCCAGCAGCCGAGGCCGGGGACCGTGCTGGCCCCACCTCAGGTTCGGGGGCCCGCACGGTGGATGCCGGGTTGGCGCGCGGCCGCTGCCCGTGGTGGCAGCAGCCCGCGCACATCAATCAGGCCTGGTCGTTCTCCTTCAGCGATCCCCACCCGTACCACCGGTCGACACTGATCCAGGCGCTGACCCGCCGCCGATCGCGTATCGGATACGGGTTCCCGCCGTAATGAATGGCCACCCGGTCGATGTCGGAGAGGTCCGTGTCCTCGCGCCACTCGCTGACCCGCCCAATGAGCGTGACGGTGGTGTACCAGCTGCTCTCATCGAGCACGGTCAGCGTGACCCGGGGGTCCCGGCGCATGTGCTCCAGCCGCTTGCGCCCCTCGTCCATGTTGACCAGCACCCGCCCGTCGTCCCACAGGTACCAGGTCGCCGCGGTCACCGGCTGGCCGTCCGGCCGCAGGGTCGCGATCACGGCCGGGTTGGGCTTGGCCAGCATCTCGAGGGCGGCTTCGGTCAGCGGCGGCTTCGACATGCGGTTCCTCCTTGGCGAGCGGCCGAACGCCTGAACCAGCGGCGTCCAGCGATCATCCTGCCACCCCGCGCCGCCGCAGCTGCCGCTCCACCGCGTTCCGGACCCTACGGCGGCCCCGGCTACGGCACCGCTGTCGGCTGCTCCTCCAGCGGGTCCTCACGGGACTGCGACTCCAGCTCCTCCGGCACCGGTTCCCGGTACAGCCTGCTCGGCCACCACACCCAGCGCCCGAGATCCAGGTTGAGCGCGGTCACCAGCACCGACCGCACGATGATGGTGTCCAGCAGGACGCCGAATGCCACCGCGAACCCGATCTCGGCCAGGAACGTGACCGGCAGCGTGCTCAGCGCGGCGAACGTGCCCGCCAGCACCGCGCCCGCCGAGGTGATGACCCCGCCGGTCGCCGACAGCCCGGTCAGCGCGCCGCGGCGCGGGCCGTGCCGCGCCGCCTCCTCCCGGACCCGGGTCATCAGGAAGATGTTGTAGTCGATGCCCAGCGCGACCAGGAACACGAACACGAACAGCGGGAACGAATTGTCCGCGTTGCCGTAGTTGAACACATGGTTGAAGAAAAGGGAGCTCACGCCCAGCGACGCCGCGAACGACAGCGCCACCGTGGCGATGAGCATGATCGGCGCGACGATCGCCCGGAGCAGCAGCCCCAGGATCACGAACACCAGCACCAGGATGATCGGGATGATCAGGTTCCGGTCGTGGTCCGCGGCGTGGGCGATGTCCAGGGTGACGGCGGTGTTGCCGCCGACCATCGCGTCCGCCCCGGGCACCGCGTGCACCGCGGTCCGGGCCTTGTCGATGGTGGTGAACGCGCTCTGGCTGTCCGGCGCCGACGTCAGCGTGCCCTGCATGAAGGCGTAACCGCCCGACGTCACCGGCAGCCGGGTCACGCCGGTGATCCCCGGCACCCCCTTGAACGCCGATTCCACCGCCCCCGCCTGAGCCGTGTGCGAGACCACCACGACCGGCTGCCCGGCCCCGGCCGGGAAGTGCGCGTCGAGGACCTGCTGCCCGACCACCGACTCCGGGTGGTGCCCGACGAACGACTCGGCCGCGGTCAGCCCGCTGGCCTTCAGGCCGGTCAGCCCGATGGCCATGACCCCCAGCACCAGCGCGGTCACGATCCACACCACCCGCGGCCGGATCGCGATGCGCCGCCCCACCCCGGCCCAGAACCCCCGGGTCGTCGGCTCGGCCGTGCCGAACGTGGGCTTGACCGGCCAGAAGATCTTGCGGCCGAAGATCAGCAGCAGGGCGGGCAGCAGCGTCATCATCGACGCCAATGCCACCGCCACGCCGATGGCCAGCACCGGGCCCAGGCTCTTGGTCGAGTTCAGCTCGGCGAACGACAGCGTGAGCAGGCCCAGGATCACGGTGCCGGCGCTGGCGATGATCGCGGGCCCGGCCCGGCGCAGGGCCAGCGCCATGGCCTCGTGCCGGTCCTCGTGCCGGCGCAGCTCCTCCCGGTACCGGGCCGTCAGCAGCAGGGCGTAGTCGGTCCCGGCCCCGAACACCAGCACGTACAAGATGCCGGCGCTCTGAGCGTTGACGGTCAGGCCGGCCCGCGCCAGCAGGTAGATCAGGGCCTCGGCGCTGACCAGGGCGATGCCCGCGGAGATCACCGGGAACAGCCAGAGCGTCGGGCTGCGGTAGGTGATCAGCAGCAGCACGATCACCACGGCCAGGGTGGCGATCAGCAAGGTGCCGTCGATGCCCTTGAACGAGTTGGCCGAGTCGGCCGCGCTGCCCAGCGGCCCGGTGATGTACACCGACATCCCGGCGGCGCCCGCCCGCGCGATCGTGCGCAGGCTGGTGGCCGTGTCGGAGGCCTTGTTCCAGCCCTGCGAGCCCAGGTTGACCGGGACCAGCGTCTCGATCGCCTTCCCGTCCTGGGAGACGATCGGCCCGGCCAGCTGCGCGCGCACCACACCGGTCACCCCCGCGAACCGGGCCCGGTCAGCCGCCGCCTTGGCCTTGTCCGCGCTGGTCAGCCCGGATGGCCGGTCGTACACCACGACCGCGGTGAACACGTTCGGCGACTGGACCTTCGACTGCAGGTTCAGGACCTGGGTCGATTCAGCCTTGGCCGGCAGCCAGGACGAGGAGTCGTTCTTCTCCGCCCCGGTCAGCTTGCCGGACAACGGCCCGGCCAGGGCCACGACGATCAGCCAGAACACGACGATGCCCCATTTGGCCCGGCGTCCACTGGCGAACGTGATGATGGCGCGAGCTCGGCTCATGATGATTCCCCGTTAGATAACTGGTCGTGCTGCCCCGTCTGGCAAAACTATCGGGCATGGCCGCGCGCCGAGTCAAGACATATCTTGAGTGTGAACGTTTTCTGATGCCAGGCCCATCCGTCATTCCGATGCCAGCATGCCCGGTGCTGCCAGACTGGCCAAATGAGTTTCTACGGGGAGCACGTCCTGCCCCGCCTCATCAACGTGCTCCTGGGGACCAGGGACACCCATGACCTGCGGTCCCAGGTGGCATCGGGCCTCACCGGCGATGTGCTCGAGATCGGCTTCGGCTCCGGCCTCAACGTGCCGTTCTACCCGGCCGGCCTGACCCGGGTGTACGCGCTCGACCCGGCCGAGGTCGGCCGCAAGCTCGCGGCCAAGAGGGTCGCGGCCAGCCCGGTGCCGGTCGAGTACATCGGCCTGGACGCCCAGCGCATACCGCTCGCCGACGGCAGCATCGACTCCGTGCTCACGACCTGGACCCTGTGCACGATTCCCGACCCCGCCCAGGCGCTGGCCGAAGTCCGCCGGGTGCTCCGCCCCGGCGGCACATTGCACTTCGCCGAGCACGGCCGGTCTCCCGATCCCGCCGTGGCCCGCAGGCAGGACCGCCAGGAGCCGTTCCAGCGGCGGGTGTTCGGCGGCTGCCACCTCACCCGGCCCATCGACCAGATCATCAGGGCCAGCGGCCTGGAGCTGACCGACCTGAAGACTTACTACCGCCCCGGCCCGCCCGCCACCAGATACACCTACGAAGGCCAAGCGGCCAAGCCGGCCTAGCCGCGGGCCAGCACCGAGCGCACGTAGTCCGCGCTGACCCGCACGTCGGTCACCGGGCCCTCACCGCCGGGCTCCTCGGTCAGGATCGTGTCCTGCTCCAGCACGTACCAGCCGTCGTAGCCGTGCCGCCCCAGCGTCGAGACGATGCTCTCCACGTCGACGTCGCCGGTGCCGAGCGGCCGGTACATGCCGCCCCGCACGGCCTCGGAGTAGGTCAGCCGGCCGGATCGCACCTTGGCCGCCATCGAGTCGTCGACGTCTTTCAGATGGGTGTGGGCGATCCGGTCCGGGACCTGGCGGGCCAGCGCGGCCGGGTCGGTGCCGCCGATCAGCAGGTGCCCGGTGTCCAGGCACAACGCGATCGAAGACCCCTCCAGCACCCGTTGCACCTCCGGCCCGGTCTCCACCATCGTGCCCACGTGCGGGTGCAGCACGGCCAGCACGCCGCGCTCGGCGGCCAGCGCCCGGATCCGGTCCAGGTTGACCAGCAGCGCCGACCAGCCCGCGTCGTCCAGCACCGGCCGGGTGTCGTACCCGGCCTGCCCGCTGTCCGCCGACAGCACCAGCACGGTCGAGTTGGTGTCGGCGTAACCGGCCAGGACCCGATCGATCTCCGGCAGCGGATCGTGACCCGGCACGTGCAGCACCACCGGGGTGAACCCGCCTATCGCGGCCAGGTGGTGGTGGCCCAGCACCTCGGCCGCCCGGTCCGGATCGGACGGCAGGAACCCCAGCGGTCCCAGCTCGGTGGCGGCCAGCCCGACCTGCCGCATCTCGGTCAGCACCCGGTCCGGGCGGAGCTGATAACCCCAGTCCGGCACCTCGCACACGCCCCACGAGATCGGCGCGCCCGCGATTTTCCCTGTCGTCACGATGACTCTCCTTCTGGCGCCCGGCGCCGTTGCTGGGCCGCCAGTTCGGCCCGGAACTGACTGTCGTCCCAGCCCTGACGAACTGCCCGCGCCAGCAGGTCGGCCTGGGTGGGCGGGGTCATCCCGCCGATGGGCTGATCCCGGTCCAGGTTGGTGGGGAAGGCGTAACCCTCCGCCGCCACCGTGATCAGGTTGCGGACCTCCTGCTCGCGCCCGGCCGCCCAGCGCGCCTTGAGCGTGGCCAGCAGCGCGGTGCTGATCGCGGCGGTGTCGACGGCCTCCATGGCCCGGCCGAACGCCGACGACACCTGCAGCAGGTTGGCCATCCGCTTCACCGTCGCCGACCGGTTCGTGCCCGCGCCGTGGAACAGCGCCGGGTTGAAGAACACCGCGTCGCCCCGGGCCAGCGGCAGCTGTACGTAGTGCTCGTTGAAGTACCCGGTGAACTCGGGCAGGTGGAAGGCGACGTAGCCCGGCCGGTACTTCTGCGAGTGCGGCAGGTACATGGTCGGCCCGGTCTCCACCGGCATGTCGCAGTGCGCCACCGCCCCCTGCAACGTCAGCACCGGGGACAGCAGGTGCGCGTGCGCCGGGTAGGCCATGGCCTGCTCCCGGTCCATGAACCCCAGGTGGTAGTCGCGGTGCGCGACCTGGGCCTGGCCGCCCGGGTTGACCACGTTCGGCTGGGAGGTGACCTGGTAGTCCGGTCCCAGCCAGGCTTCGCAGATCAGCGCCAGTGCGTCGTTGGCGTAGTAGTCGGCGAACACCTCCGGCGCCCGCAGCGCGAACTTGTCCACCGCGCCCCAGATCCGGTCGTTGGCCCCGGGCGGCGCGAAGTGATCGCCGCGGGCTGCACCGTCCCGGTGCTGCTGGTCGATGATGGCCCGGAACACCTCGCTGGCCCGGTCGACCACACCCGGATCGAACGCGCCGGCCAGCACCACGATGCCGGGGCCGTCCAGCAGCGCCCGGGCCAGTTCGGCCTGGACCTCCCGCCGGCCGGCCTCGGTGGCGGCCCGCCCGGACAGCTTCGGCCCGTAGATCAGGACGTTGGATCGAACCGACTCGGCCGTGGGGTAATCAGCCAGGTCGGTGGTCTGCTCGACCACGGCGCGGAAGTCTTCCAGCCGGCAATCGCCCGGAGAGAACCAGCCCCGGGTCTCCGTCGCGGACATGCTCATGGCCTTGAATCTAGGCCGCTGATTCAGGCTGACAATGTTGAAAAACCCTCAATTCCCCATCAGGATGCTGACCATGGCCCACCAGTTCCGGGTTCGTGAGATCGCCGCCCAGGCCGGCCTGTCCGAGGCCACCGTGGACCGGGTGCTGCACCAGCGCGGCGGGGTCCGGGCCAGCACGGTGGACGAGGTGCAGCAGGCCATCGCCGACCTGGGCCGCCAGCGGTCCCAGCTGCGGCTGGCTGGGCGGACGTTCATGGTTGACGTGGTGGTGCAGGCCCCGCCCCGGTTCTCGGTCTCGGTCCGGGCCGCACTGGAGGCCGAGCTGCCGTCCTTGCGGCCCGCGGTCATCCGGTCCCGGTTCCACCTGCACCAGGGCACGTCGGGGCCCTCGCTCGCCGCCGACCTGCGCCGGATCGCCCGCACCGGCTCGCACGGGGTCATCCTCAAGGCCCCGGACCTGCCCGACGTGGTGGACGCGGTGGCCCGGCTGGCCGAGGCCGGCATCCCGGTGGTCACACTGGTCACCGACCTGCCCGCCACCTCACGGGCCGCTTACGTGGGTATCGACAACCGCGCGGCCGGCGCCACCGCCGCCTACCTGCTCAGCCAGTGGCTGGGGGAGCGGGCCGGGGACATCCTGGTCGTCCGCGGCCGTGGTTCGTTCCGCGGCGAAGACGAACGCGAGATGGGCTTCCGCGGCACGCTACGGGACAGCTGGCCCCGCCGGGCCCAGATCGACGTGGTCGACGAGGAAGACCAGGCCGACGCGGTCGGCGTCAGCGTCCGCACCGCGCTGGCCGCCCACCCCGGCATCCGCGCGGTCTACTCGATGTACGCCGGCGCCGGCGGCAACACCGCGGTGCTCGACGCGTTCGGTGCCCTCGGCCGCCGCTGCGACGCCTTCATCGCCCACGACCTCGACGGCGAGAACGCCCCCCTGCTCCAGCAGCGCCGGCTGACCGCGGTCCTCCAGCACGACCTGCGGCACGACCTGCGCCGCGCCTGCCAGGTCATCATGCAGGCCCAGCACGCCCTCCCGGGTCCGATCGCGGCGCTGCCTTCCACCGTCCAGATCATCACCCCGCACAACGTCCCCCCGGCCCTCTTCCCCCCGGACTGACCGGCCGCGGGCCCTCAGTCGTGCGCTCCCGGCACGTTCTGGTCCCAATCGATGACCGAACCGGTCACCACCCCGCTGCGGTCCGACAGCAGGAACGTCACGAAGTCGGCGATCTCGTCGGGCTGGCCGAGCTTGCCCATGGGCAGTTCGCGGGCCGCGCGTTCGCGCCAGCCGTCGGTGGCGCCGTGGAAGCGGCGCTGGGTCTCGTCTTCGCCGTCGGTGTCGGTCCAGCCGATGTTGACGCCGTTGATCCGGATCCGGTCGAACCGGTGCGCGTACGCGGCGTTCCTGGTCAGCCCGATCAGCCCGGCCTTGGTGGCCACGTAGGGCGCGAGGTAGGGCTGACCGCCGTGCGCGGACATCGTGATGATGTTGACGATCGTGCCCGGGGCGCCGCGCCGCACCATGTCCGCCACCGCCGCCTGCATGAGGAAGAACGGGCCCCGCAGGTTGACCGCGACGTGCTGGTCGAACAGCTCGGGGGTGGTGTCCAGCAACGTCCCCCGGGTGGTCAGCCCGGCCGCGCTGACCAGGCTGTCGATCCGGCCGAACCGTTCGACGGTGGCCGCCACCGAGGCCTGGGCGCTGGCCGCGTCGGCCACGTCGGCCCGGACGTAGTGCGCCTCTCCTCCGCCGGCCCGCAACTCGGCGGCCAGTTTTTCCCCGGTCTCCGGGCGGCGTCCGGACAGCACCACCGCCGCGCCCTCGCGGACGGCCGCGCGGCTGACCTCCGCGCCCAGCCCCTGCGTGCCCCCGCTGACCAGTACGACCCGATCCGGCAACAGTCCCATGGCTTGATCATGAGCAGCCCGGCGTACCCCGGGCAAGCGGCCCGATCCTTCAAAAAGCCCTCAGAAAAGACCGGTCAAACACCTGCATCAGAACCGGGCTGGGCGCCTCCGACCGATTGAGACCGATGGTTCGTACCGCCCCGGGGAGGCTGCTCATGACCATCTCGTCCGTACGCCTGGCACCCAGCAACAATCAGGTCCTCGAAGACCTGGGGCTGCTGTCCGAATTGGTCGGGACCTGGGAAGGGCGCGGCTTCAACCTGATCGCCCGGCCGGATCACGTTGACCGGGCCAACCTGTTCCTGCAGCTCAGCCAGACCCACGAGGCCCTTCGGGTGTCCCCGATCGGTTCGGGCATTCCCAACCGGGGTTTCGGCCAGGACGACATCAACATGTTCGGGGCCGACTACCTGCAGAAGATCCACGACCACGCCACC
>Ga0209112_10000083_pt1 | contig 14168 bp, 8 predicted proteins | sample TexAe_OM3H0_O3_FD_187947 | JGI IMG/M metagenome (GOLD analysis project Ga0209112, IMG submission 187947) | Forest soil microbial communities from Davy Crockett National Forest, Groveton, Texas, USA - Texas A ecozone_OM3H0_O3 (SPAdes) (version 2) | ecosystem: Environmental > Terrestrial > Soil >...
GATGGATGCCATTGCTGGGTAGGGCGTCGCAACATCTTGTGCCATCGCCTGATGTGCCGTCCCCAGCCCAATCAACAGAACGGAGTACTTCATCAAGAAAGCACCAACCTTGTTCTTGCGCATGATCCTTTCCTCACCTAGGTTATTTCACATGCAAGCGTGCCGCTCGCCTGACAATCTGCGCAGCACCCATTCGATACTGTTGTGCCGCTCAGTCTTCGGCGGGAGCGGGGTTGAAGAAAATCTCCCGCACTTCGACTACACCATGAAGTGCCTTGGCGCCTTTACGCATCCACGCCAACACCTCGTCCAGATTCTCGGTTTCCAGTATCGAAAGACCGCCCACAAATTCTTTCGTCTCCAGATACGGCCCATCGGTAACAACCACCTCACCGTCGGGTCGCGACCGCAGTGTCACGGCCTTGGGGCTCAAGCCACAGGCGAACTTCCTGACGCCAGCAGCGGTCATTTCTCGGTTGAACGCGTGGATGGCCTCGATGGTCTCTTCGGTAACGAGGGACGGGTCAAAGTCTCGGGGAAGGTAGGTAGAGATCAGATACTGCGGCATGTTCGTCTCCAGTTAGGGTCATCCGTCGGGCTGGTTACCCGACCCTTACTGTAGTGACGAACGGCTGGACCGGATTTCGACAAGTTTGCCTAGAATTTTTGATTCTTTTTGCTTGGGCATGTATTGACCCGGCAAGCGCCTGGGTAAGATCCAACATCGAAAGCAGGCTCTCGCCCGCCCCTCTAGTTGCGATATGGCTGAAACGTCAGCTGAGACAAAACGGCCTTTTCAGCCATCTCGATTTTTATGGGCCCCAGAAAGGCTGCTTGTCGTTAAAATCGAGCGCCTGGGCATGAAGAAGCTCACCATGGTGCCCATAGAAAGCTGGCTTGTGATAGTTAGCCGACCACCGATCTTGTCACTGCGCTCGCGCATGCCGGCGATGCCCCAGTGCCCTTCTTTTTGACGGTCTTCCACCTGTTGTCTACAAAGACCGATGCCGTTGTCCCGAATGGAAATTCGCAGGCCACGCTTCGCATAGCTGAGGATGACGCGAATCTGCTTCGCTCGCGAATGCTCAAAGGCATTGCGCATCCCTTCTCGAACAATGGCCAGCACCTCGCAGCGAACTTTTGGCTTCAGTCTCCACGGAGTGCCGTTCATGCTTAGCGAAAACGCTATTTTTGATTTTTCGGACAGGCGATCTCCCATATCGACGATAACGGTCATCCAATCCCTTTCCCGGTTCGGCGAGCGAAGCGAACAAATGGCATCGCGCCCTGAGATCACCATGCCACGCAACTTCTGCTCTATTTCGGTCGCACGTTCCCGCTGATCTTCCGTAAATGCAGACGTCTGCGAAAACAACTCCATCTCAAGAAGAACACCCTGGAGCCCTTGCAACAGTGTGTCGTGGAGCTCGCGCGCGATGCGGTTACGCTCGGCTCGTCGCTCGTCAGTCAAAAAATGGCTTCGTTGACCTTCTTTCTCCTGCCCAAACGTACGCAACCGTTGAAGCAGGCTGTCAAAAATGCCCATGAGCCCTTTTCTATAGTTGCGTGCTGGCGAAACGCATCTTGAACGTACTCCCCTTCCTCGTAGCAGCCTGCTTGAGCGCTCATAAGGTGCATTCAACGAATGCCGCCAGTCGAAGAGCCGGCGGGGGCTGTCAGTTTGCTGGGGCATCTCGCCCAGCCCCTCGTGGACGGAACCTTGGGCGGGAGCCCTGTGCTGGTAATGAGGTATTCCGGCCTTCATCTCGTTTTTTCCCAAGCGGATTGCCGCCAAGACCGCGGACGATGGCGCAGACAGACAACTGCAGCGCCTGGCTGACATCGCTTTGCCCGAGACCCCCGTCGGTAAGCTCGTCACCCATGAACGGAGCAAGTCCTGGGCCAGGAGAAGATCTTTGAATTTGTTAAATTTATTGGACGAGCACGCTGACCGAATTTCGCCAATGGCGAAATTCTGCACAACATTCAACTAGTCTTCGGTCACCCGACGCCGAAAGCGGCTTTTATCGATCTTCAGGGTCCTGATTTTGGATTCGAGGGTAGAACGCGGAATCCTGAGCCGGGCTGCCGCCCCGGTGGCCCCGAAGACACGGCCATTACAAGCCTGAAGCGCCTCCTCAATCATCGTCTTCTCTTGCAACGCAAGCTTGCTGGATAGCGCTATGTGACTTTCGATGTGGGGAGCCGGCGCAGACGATAACCAGCTGTCATCGATCTTGAACTCCACCGAGTCGCACACGATCACCGATCGCTCGATGACATTCTGCAGTTCACGCACATTTCCTGGCCATGGATACGCCTGCAAGTGTTCAAGCGTGCGCGCATTGATGCGCTTGAACGTTTTTCCGGCTTTCTGTGCATAGCGCTGGATGAAATATCTGACCAGATGCGGTATGTCTTCCGACCGCTCTCTAAGGGGCGGCATCTCTACAGGAAACACGTTCAAACGGTAAAAAAGATCTGCGCGGAAACTTCCATCAGCGGTTGCACGGGCTAAATTGCGATTCGTAGCGGTGATCACGCGAACATCGACGCGAATCGCCTCACTGCCCCCGACTCGTTCGAACTCCCGTTCCTGCAAGATCCTCAGCAAGGCGGCCTGCGTATCCGGCAATAGCTCGCCTACCTCATCCAAAAATATCGTTCCGCCATCTGCAAGCTCGAAGCGGCCGAGTCGTCGCTGCGTGGCCCCGGTAAACGCTCCTTTTTCATGTCCGAACAATTCCGAGGCAACCAGTTCGCGTGGGATGGCGGCGCAATTGACAACGACAAATGCTGCTGAGAAGCGGCTCGACCGTCGATGAATAGCACGAGCAATGAGTTCCTTGCCTGTACCGGTTTCTCCAGTAATAAGGACTGTCGAATCGCTCGTCGCGACCTTGGAAACGCGTGACAGCACGGCAGTGAGCGCGGGTGACGTGCCCACGATTTCCTCGAACATCGAGTTCTTTTCGATTTCCTCGCGGAGTGCGACGTTTTCCTGCTGCAACCGCTCCTCGGCCTTCTTGCGGTCTTCGATATCCGTACACCCGACATACCAGCGCAAAAGTTGTCCCCTGTCGTCGCAAACAGGGTTGTATCGCGCCAGAAACCAACGATAAACCCCGTCACTCCTGGGCAGGCGAAGTTCTATTTCGTTGGTTGACGTGGTGGACAGATGCGCGGCAAACGCCTTGAGTCGTTCGCGATCGTCGGGATGAATATAGAAGCCGATGGGCTCGCGCAGCCATTCTTCGAGAGTGACGCCCATATAGGCAAGCGAAACGCGATTCGCATAAAGGCGCTCACCATGGGGGCCCAAGACACCCACATGTTGCGGAACAAGCTCCACAATCTGACGAAATTCCTCCTCGCTCTTGCGCAATGCGTCGGTAAGTTGCTCTTGTGCCGTTACATCTATTTCTGTTCCCACGAAACCACGAAAAACTCCGTTATCTATGACCGACGTACCGACGCAACGAATGTGACGAACTATCCCATCAGTTCGTACGATGCGCTTTTTAAAGTCAAACGGAATCTGGTTGGTCAGAACCCTCTGAACTTCGCGTTCAACAAAGCTCCTGTCTTCAGGATGCACAAATGCCACGCATTCCTCGATGGTAGGCGTTTTGCTGTCCGGTGCCATGCCGTAGATGCGAAACAACTCGGAAGACCAGTATTCAAAACTAGATTTGTTGAATACCCAACTACCCATGTGGGCCAGGCGCTGACCTTCCGCGAGATGAAACTCAGCCCTCTTGCGTTCTTCGATATCCAGGTTGATACCGATCCAGAACAGTAGCTCGCCGTCCTCTCCGCGATGAGGTTCGGCGTGACTGAGAAACCAACGATACTCACCGTCGGCAGCGCGCACCCGAAAAGAGGTTGCGCAAGCCTCGCCCGAGCTGACGACAGACGCCCAGGTACTGCGAGACATCTCCTGATCATCCGGATGCAAAAAAACCACATGAGCATCCCAGGCACCGCCACTTGCGGTGCCGAGCCGAAGCGGATGGCCTTGTGGGATCCCGAGGTAGTCCGCACAACGTTGGTTGACGAAAGTAAGCGCACCAGAGGAATCTGCGTACCAGGTATGAGCCGGAACCAGATCGAGGTTGCGCAGTAAAAGTTGCCTGGAAAAATGGTCCATAAAAGCACCCAACCCCACGAAAGCCGGCGAGAGAACTGACCAGTAGCGAGACGCTGAAATCGTGTCGCCCAGGAACGACAACCGAACTGCAGCCCAAGGACGGTACGCTGGGCGCTCAGATTACTGTCGTTGACGAAAATTCGCCATTCCCTCGCTCAGCCATTGGGCTGCTCAGTCTCGTGGCGTCGCAACAGCGGGAACCGCCCCCTATCTAGCTACTCACCGTGTCGTCCGGGTCGCTGGTAGAGCACGCTGCCAAGCGGTACGCGACGCACGAAGCTCCCTGCCGACGCTTGATATCAAGCCATCACTTTCGATCAAAAACGGTAACAAAGGTGATAGAGCAACCCCGCTCGAGTGGTCCATTCTTGTTAGATGCGGAAGTCACGCATAGTGGGCACAGACCAGCTTGTCATGTCTCTTCACCCTTGATGGGAGTGTTGTCATGAACAACAAAGATAACGTCGATGTCGTCAGAGAATCGCGGCGCAAGGTAATGATCGGAGCGGGCGCCATCGCGGCTGCCTCGGTGGCGATACCGCTCATGGCTTCGCCAGGTGCGGCGAACGCTGCGCCCGGCAAGGTAAATCACCCATCCGCCACCGGCCGACAGGTCAGTAGTACCGTTGTTACGAAGGATGGTGTTGAGATCTTCTACAAGGATTGGGGCCCGAAGGATGCGCAGCCCATCGTGTTCCATCATGGCTGGCCGCTGTCGTCCGACGACTGGGACGCCCAGATGCTGTTCTTCGTTGCCAACGGCTACCGGGTCGTTGCACATGACAGACGAGGTCACGGCCGCTCTTCGCAAGTGGGCACGGGCCACGACATGGACCACTATGCGGCTGATGCGTCCGCAGTGGCCGAGTATCTCGATCTGAAGAATGCGGTCCACATCGGTCATTCGACAGGTGGCGGTGAGGTAGCGCGCTATGTTGCCAAGTATGGTGAGCCTCAAGGGCGTGTCGCCAAGGCGGCGCTTCTTGCGGCCGTTCCGCCGCTGATGCTTAAGACCGATCGCAACCCGGATGGCACACCCATCGATGTATTCGACGGCCTTCGCAAGGCGTTGGCGGCCAATCGCGCGCAGTTTTTCCTCGATGTTCCCTCGGGTCCGTTTTATGGCTTCAACAGAGCCGGCGCAAAGGTCTCACAGGGAATCATCCAGAACTGGTGGCGCCAGGGAATGATGGGTAGTGCGCTTGCGCATTACGAAGGCATCAAGGCGTTTTCGGAGACGGACCAAACCGAGGACCTGAAAGCGATCACAGTGCCGACCCTTGTGATGCAAGGTGACGATGATCAGATCGTTCCTTACAAAGATGCCTCATTGCTACAGGCCAAGCTCCTGAAGAACGCCACGCTCAAAATCTATCCTGGCTTTCCGCACGGACTGATGACGGTCCAGGCAGACATCATCAATGCCGACCTTTTGAACTTCATCAAGCACTAGTGTGTTGCGATCGAATGGGATTGGCTTAGCTGCTTCTGCCGCAAGACCTGCGTTTGGTTCATGATGCGAGCATCCATAACCCTGTCATAGGAGACATCGACCGCAGCCGTGTACTGCGGTCGGCCACCCCATTACTTTCAATGCGTTTTGTGCTGACTGGCGGCGGCAGTCTCACACGGTAAGCCATACGCGAATCAGTGACAGAAGCTTGTCGACATCGAGGGGTTTTGCCACATAGTCGTTTGCGCCCGCCTGCAAGCACTGCTGCTGGTCATCCGGCATGGCCTTGGCTGTCAGGGCGATGATGGGCAGCTTTGCAAACCGTGGGTCCTGGCGAATTTCGCGGGTGGCGGTGAGCCCGTCCTTGACCGGCATCATGACGTCCATGAGTACGAGGTCGACGGCTTCCTTGGGATCCTGGGTCGATGCGTTGAGCATGTCGATGGCTTCCTGGCCATTGCGCGCAATGGTGACCACACACCCGTGCGGCTCAAGAACGCTCATGAGCGCATAGACGTTGCGCACATCATCTTCGACAAGAAGGATGCGACGTCCATCAAGCGTCGCGTCCCGATGCAAGGCTGCGCGAACCATGCGTTGCTGGGGCTCCGGCAAGTCGGCGATGACTCGGTGCAGGAACAATGTCACCTCGTCGAGCAGCCGCTCTGGTGACCGGGCGCCCTTGATGATGATGGAGCTCGAATAGCGCCTCAGCCGCTCCTCTTCGGCTGCGGACAAGACCCTTCCGGTATAGACGATGACCGGAGGGAACGCGTAGGCCTCCTGGCTGCTGAGCGTTTCCAACAGCGCAAAGCCCGATGTATCCGGCAAGGATAGATCAAGCACCATGCAGTCGAAGGTCTGATGCCGAAGCAATGACAGGCAGTCGGTCGCCGTGGAGGCGCCAACGGTTTCGACATCCGCCGAAGCAAGCAGCTGACGGATAGCATCGAGCTGCACAGCATCGTCCTCGACCACAAGCACCCGACGCGGGCTCTGGGACAGACGGGACTCGAGCGAATTGAGCACCTGGATCAGTTCGTCGCGGGTCGTCGGCTTGATGAGATACCCGACAGCACCCAGCGCCAGCGCCGTGCGGGAATGGTCCTCGGCCGAGACGACGTGGACAGGAATATGGCGTGTGCGAATATCGTGCTTGAGGATGTCCAGCACAGATAACCCGGACTGATCCGGCAAGCCGATATCGAGCACGATGGCGTGAGGCAACTGCTCGCGAGCGACGACCAGGGCCTCGCCCGCCGTGGGCGCCACCAAGGCCCGGAAACCCATTTCGGTGGTCAGGTTGCTGACGATGTCGGCGAATGCGCGATCGTCCTCGATGATAAGAATGAGTCGGCGTGGATCCGCAGGCTCTGCCCTGGCGGGTTCCTCGGTGCGGAATGCAACCGGCGCGGGTACCGCACGAGGACGCTGCGTCGGCACCGCCGGCACCACTACCGGCGCCGTGATTACCTGGGATGGCGTGTGCGCGAGTTTGGCGGGAACGACCAGGGTAAACGTGCTGCCCTGGCCGGGATGACTGGTCACTGTAATGTTTCCGCCGAGCAGTCGTGCAAGTTCCAGGGATATCGACAGCCCAAGGCCGGTGCCACCGTATCTCCGGCTGATGGAGCCATCGGCCTGCTGGAACGCGTCGAAGATGCGCGCCTGCTGGTCTGGCGCAATACCAATGCCCGTGTCGGACACCGAGAAGACAATGGTGCCATCCTGAGCCTGGCGAACGCCCAGTGTCACTCCGCCGGATTCGGTGAATTTGAGGGCATTGGACAGCAGGTTCTTGAGCACCTGTTCAAGGCGCTGCCGGTCGCTTTCGATGACAGCAGGGCAATCGGCCGACGCCGAAACCGCGAGCGACAAGCCCTTTTCAGTGGCCACCGGTGTAAACAGCGCCGATAGATCGCTGAGGAGGCCTTCCACCGGAAACGCTTCGCCACGCACCTCGACATGACCGGCTTCGATCTTGGACAGATCGAGGATGTCGTTGATGAGTGTCAGCAAGTCGGTGCCTGAGGTGTGGATCGTTCGCGCAAACTTGACCTGCTCTTCGGTCAGGTTGCCACCCGGGTTGTCCGCTAGCAGCTTGGAGAGAATCAAGGCGGAATTCAGTGGCGTGCGAAGCTCATGGCTCATGTTCGCCAGGAACTCCGACTTGTATTGGCTCGCCCGCAGCACTTCCTTCGCCTTGGCCTCGATGGCTTCATTGGCGTGCGCCAGTTCGTCGCGCTGGGCCTCCAACTGCTGCGATTGTCCGGACAGATGGGCGTTGGTCTGTTCGAGCTCCGCCTGCTGCGATTCGAGTTCGTGCTGGGACTCGCGCAATGCACGACTCTGTTCCTCGAGCTCCTCGTTGGAAACGCGTAGCTCCTCGCCCTGTGACTGCAGAGTCTCCGACTGGCGAAGCGTCTCTTCGAGAAGCCTGCTCAGTTCTGCACGGTAGGCCGCCGAACGCAAGGCGATGCCAATAGCCGGAGAAGCTTGCTCCAGGAGGGCGACTACATCGGCATCGACCGGATGGAAGAAGCCCAGTTCGACGACGCCTTGCACATGGCCGTCATTGACGCCCGGAGCAATGACCAGGTGGCGCGGTACCGCGTTGCCCAGGCCCGATCCGATCTTGAAGTATCCCTCCGGCACATCGGACACAACTACGACCCGCTGCTCTTCGACCGCTCGACTTATAAGGCTGCCAGGAGGTATGGCTGAATCGCCCGAGCTGGCATCCGGCGCCACACCCAACGCGCCGACCCGCTCGAAACCTTTATCGCTCGGCGTAAGCAGAATCCCGGCCTCAGCACCGAGAAAGCGAGCAAGGAAGGACAGGATGACATTGGAAAGCTCGCCGAGGTCCTTGTCCCCAGCCATGGCCACGCCCAGCTCAAGCCGCCCCGCCTGCAGCCATGCGTCACGTTCGCGCACGGCGGTATTGCGTCGAATGAGCACGGCAACGAACAACGTCAGGGCAATGCCAAGAACAGCGCTGGCCGCTCCGGAGACCAAAGCGTTGTTATATGCCGTTTCCATTTCGGCGAGCCGCTTTGCCCGTTGGTCGTACTCCATGCCTCGCATGGCAGCGAGCCGGGAGCGAATGTCGTCCATGGCGGCTTTGCCGCGGTCCGAATTGACGATCGCCAATGCCGCCTCAGGCCCTTGCTTCCTGCGTGCATCGATCGTGGCCTGGAGTTCATCGAGCTTGCTCTGCACACGCGCCGCGAACTCCTTCAGCCGCATCTGCTGACCGGTGTCGTCAACCATGGCGGCCCGTATGGCATCCATGCGAACAGGAATGACGCCGAGTGAGTTCCGGTAGGGCTCGAGATATTGATCGTTTCCCGTCAGCAAGAAACCGCGCTGACCGGTTTCGGCATCCTGGATGCTCGACAAAACATCCCCAAGTGCACTGACCGTTTCCTGGGATCGAATGACCAGGCTGTTGTCATGGCGAATCGTCCGGATATTGGACCAGGCCACCAACCCACTGCATACAAAGAAAACGATGACTGAGGCCAGCGCGAGCTGCGTGCGGGTATCGTTGCCCGCACGAGTCGAGGGGCGATGGGACTTTGGGTTTGAGGTCATGAATGGCAACGCAAGCTGACGAAAGAGGTTTGGTAGTGAGAAGGAACTACGCGGAGAGAACGGTGATCATGCATGATCGAGCATGCCGTTGACGGTCGCGACGATGTCCCGCATGGAAGCCGGCTTCTGCAGGAACGTCCACGGCTGCAAAGATGCAGGCACGTGCGCCGGGCTGGACGCAGAAAACAGCGTGTACGGCACATCCGATTGCTGCAAACGCGAAGCCAAGGGATACACCTCTCCATCCGTCAGGTTCACGTCGAGTAACGCCGCATCGGGCAACTGTGCCGTCAACGCGATGCTGGCCATGTCAAGCGATGGAAACGGGCCAAGAACGACGGCACCTTCGCCTTCGAGAAGATCGACTAGCAAAGGAGCAATAAGCGGGTCATCCTCGGCCACAAGAATGGTGCGTCCCTGCAGCGTTCTGATCGTTCCTGTGTCGGGCTTTCTCGATCCAGTCTGGTAAGGCTTTTGACGAGGCAGGCGAACCTCGAACCGGACACCTGATTCATTGTTTTCGGCACGTACCGTCCCCCCGTGTGCGCGGACGAACTGGTCGACGATGTAAAGCCCCAGACCCAGCCCGTTGCTGGGATTGAACGCGCCCTTGAAGGGTTCGAACAACCGGGGCAAGAGGGTGTCGGCGATACGCCCGGCGTTTTGCACGGAAAGAACAAGCGCATCGCTGCGGGTTCCATTGACCTGAACCAGGATGTCCGTGCCCTCTGCGTACTGGACGGCGTTGCCGAGAAGATTGGCAACTACCTGCCCCATGCGTACTTCGTCGAAGCTGCCTTGCAGATCGCCCTCGGTCGACAGATCGATATGGCGATCAGGGTGCGCGCGGTGGATCTCCGAGACCATGTCTTCGCAGAGCTGTCCGAGATTCCCCACTTGCAGGTCCATGGTCAGGATCGACGAGCGGATGCGCGAGAAATCGACCATCTGCTCGATCATGCGCGCCATGCGATCGGTGCTGGTCCTGACGAACGACGCCGTCCGAGCCAGCGTCGTGTTGGCGGTCTCCTCCATGAGCCGTTCGGCGCTGAGGCTGATGGCTGCGAGCGGTGTTCGCAGGTCATGAGTGAGCACTGCGATCATGGTCTCGTTGAGCTCGAGCGAGTGCTCCAGCTGCTCGTTTCGTTTCTCCAGCTCAAGGCGCTGACGATGCAACTGGATGAAGACATCCACCTTACCGACGATGACCCGGGGTTCGATGGGTTTATGCAGGAAGTCCACGGCGCCGGTGTCGTAGCCCTTGAACAGGCGGGCAGGATCGTTGGGCGATGCCGTCAGGAAAATGATCGGGACGTGGCGCGTACGTGTCGACCCCCGCATGAATTCGGCAAGGGTAAAGCCATCCATCTCCGGCATCTGGACGTCGAGAATCGCCAGCGCCACGTCGTACTGGAGCAGCAATTCGAGTGCTTCTGCGCCTGAGGCCGCCTTGAGAATGACGACCCCTTCCTGGGCCAGCAGGGCTTCCATGGCCGTAAGATTCTGTGGCACATCGTCCACGATAAGGATGTTCGTCATGCGCTGAGGCGGCGCTGTAGCCGGCTGCGCACCCATGATGAGACTCATTTGATACTCCCCCGAAGCCTGTCACACATATCTTGCAGCCGAAGCACCGCATCGGCGCCCGCCAAGGCCAACGCCGATTCTGGCATGGTGGAGGCGGTAGCTTCCGACGGACATTGCACCCACGCCTTGCCACCCGCCTGTCGGACCGACGCCACGCCTTCGCTGCCGTCGGAGCTCGCTCCCGTAAGCAGGATGGCGAGCAGGTCCGCGTCGAAGGCAGCCGCCGCCGATTCGAATAAAACATCTATCGAGGGCCGGGAGAACTTCACCGGCTCATCTATGGATAGCGCAAGCCTCTCCCGGTTTTCGACCAGCAGATGGTAATCAGGCGGAGCAAACACCACCCTGCCCGGACATATCGGTTGTTTGTCCTCAGCCTCGATGACCGGCAATACGCAGATTCTTCTGAAGATCTCCGACAGCCTGCTAGGCGGGTCGCGCGGAATGTGCTGGACGATCAATACGGGTGGGACGAACTCTGCGGGCAAGCTCCCCAACAACACCCGCAGCGCCTGGATGCCCCCGGCCGACGCCCCGATGACAACCGCTCCAAGCCGGTCAGGCAGGTCGTTACCCGTTGTCACGACACGGTCCTTTGATAGATACGTTCTGCGGGAGCGAACGGCTCGAACATCTGGGCATGCGCGCCGAACTGGAGTGACTCCTTGCTGCCAATGCCGAGAAACCCCTTCCTGACCAGTGCGTCACGAAAAAGGCCGACCGCACGATCTTGCAAGGCGCTGTTGAAATAGATCAGGACATTGCGGCACGAGACCAGGTGCACTTCCGAGAACACGGAATCGGTGGCCAGGCTGTGATCGGCAAAAACCACCTGCTTGATCAGCCGGCGGTCGAATATGGCGTTGCCGTAGGCAGACGTGTAGTAGTCGGACAGCGATCCCCGCCCGCCCGCGGCAACGTAGTTGCGGCTGAATTGCACTATGCGTTCTGCGCGGTACGTTCCCTGCTGTGCCTTTTCCAGCGCCTCCGGATTGATATCGGTGGCGTAAATCATGGTCCGCTCCAGCAAGCCTTCCTCTGCCAGGAGGATCGCCAGGGACCACACCTCTTCCCCACTGCTGCAGCCCGCCACCCACACCTTGATGGAAGGGTACGTAGTCAGCACGGGCAGGACTTCCTCCCGCAGCACCCTGAAGTACGCGGGGTCGCGGAACATCTCCGAGACCTGCACCGTGAAATACTGGACAGCCTCCGCAAAAAGCGCGGGCTCATGAACTATGCGATGTTGCAGATCGCTGACCCGGGCACACTCGAACCGCGTCATGGCGTGACGCACCCGGCGCCTGAGCGAACTCAGCGCATATCCGCGAAAATCATAGTGATAGCGCAGATAGACTGCCTCGAGCAGCAGCCGGAGTTCGAGGTCGAAGACCTCGGTCGCCTCGTCTGTCACCACCGGACCTCATGAGCCGAGCCAACAGCTACCCAGCCATGGCAACGCCGATCAGTGGCAAGCCGCCTGGCGCACGGCCAGAAAGCGGCGATGATACAAGCCGATAGGTTGAAGTCCATGGGATGTCGGGAAAAGAAATGGTCGTGAATTTAACCGGCTTTTCCTGTGAAGACATTGTGGAGAGCCTTGCGCTTCCAGCGCTCCGCAGTTATCTCCGCGCAGAAGCTGGCTATCCATCGCCCAGGCGGCTTCGGCGCCGCCCAGGCATGCAGTCGGCGCTAAGGGCCCGACGCCAAAGGCTCGGCGCCCCATGCCCGCCCCTACCCTCACCCCGCCTTCGACTTGCCACCAAAGTGGTAGTCGAACTCGACCCACCACTGCCGCCCGTAGATGTCATAGGTACTGGACGGATAGTTGGGCCAGCCTTCCGTCCGGTCGACGGGAATGCGATTGGCGATGTTGTTGATGATCAGGGAGACAGAGGCTTGCTTGGTGATCTGGTATCCGACGCTGGCGTTGAACAAGGTATACGGCGCCCGATAGCTCAGCTGGTTGAGATACGGAATACGCCCATAGCGAATGCCGTTGAGCGTCGCGGACCAGGCGTTGTTCTGCCAGTTCAATGCGGCGTTGGCTTTGCTGCGCCACTCGTTCTGGTAGGAGATGCTGAGATCGTCCTGCACCGCATCGCCGAGGAACTGCTGGTACTTGTGGCTGAAGACCGTGGTGTAATCGAGCTTGAGGCCAAAACGGCCGAAGCGGTCCCCGCCCCACCGGATATTCGCGCTGGCATCCAGGCCACTGGTGTGTTCGTTGGCGGCGTTGATCGGGTCGATATCCACCAGCGTCACTACGTTTGGGTTGACCAGGGCGGTAGCCGGGTTGCGATGCACGCGCGAGGCAGCGTCACGGCACAATGAGGACTGCGGGTCCACCGGCGTGCCTCCGAGCGTCTGACCCACCAGGCAATCGGCATTCGTAAGCAGCAACTGGTCGACGCTGAGGTCGGTGACTTCGTTGGTGATGGCGATATGGTAGTAATCGACGGAGAAGTCCAGATCCTTACTGGGCGACCACACCACGCCATAGGTAAACGAGCGCGCTTCCTCCGGCTTCAGCTGACGGTTGCCGCTCTGGCTGTAATTGATGTCGAAGTTCTGGTCGCAGCTACCATAGGGTTGGTGGCCGAGGCGGCACAGGTAGTAATCGGTCTGGCCGGGGTTATAGCCAAGCGTCTGGTTGGAGAAGATATAGTTCATATCGGGCGCGCGGAAACTCGTGGCGTAGTTGCCGCGAATCAACAGGCTATCGATGGGCCGGTACTCCAACCCAAGATTGAAAGTGGGCTTGCTGATCGAGTTCCCTCCGAAATGAAAGGTGTCGTAGCGGGCCGCACCCGACACGGTGACGGATTTCAGGATCGGCGCATTGAATTCCACGCCCACCGCCTGGTTCCGGCGCGTGCCACCGGATGAGTCCGCGACGCTGTTACCCCAGAAATAACCTTCGTTGATTCGCGGATCGGGGTGATCGTGATAGCCCTGGTCGCCGAGCTCGGCGACCGCGGCCACGCCAAAATCGCCACCGGGCAGCTCGAACAGCGTGCCATTGACAACAAAGCTGGCAGTCTGTGTCCACGAGCTGTTCTTGCTGGTACTCGATGCCGCCAGGCCTTGATACTGCGTAGCCGACAATGGGCTATAGAGCCTTGCGAGGTTGGGCGCATATGCCGGAAACGATGTGCCGTCGACAACCTGCGTTCCCACCTGCGGCCCGAGGAAAAATGCGTCCACGCCGCTCAGAAAGCGATAGCTGGTCTGGTCGCTGCTGTAGTGGGATATCGAGTAGTTGGCATCGTAATGCCAGTCGCTTTCACCGAATTGCCCACGCGCGCCGATCGATGCGCTCCAGGAGCGCTCCAGATAAGTGTGATCGTAGGCATCCTGACCAATACCTTCATCAACACC
>Ga0209112_10000084_pt1 | contig 14101 bp, 24 predicted proteins | sample TexAe_OM3H0_O3_FD_187947 | JGI IMG/M metagenome (GOLD analysis project Ga0209112, IMG submission 187947) | Forest soil microbial communities from Davy Crockett National Forest, Groveton, Texas, USA - Texas A ecozone_OM3H0_O3 (SPAdes) (version 2) | ecosystem: Environmental > Terrestrial > Soil >...
GGTGCACACACACACACCTGTGCACAGTAGTGCACCGCGTATAGCACACTGTTTATACGCGGTGCACTACTGTGCACAAGAGCATCCTTCCAATTCATGCTTTGGACAGATTTGTTCTTAGCTTGTTCTCATGCCCATCTTAGGTGGTCTCGTGGTTTGGTGCGGGGGTCCATTGGGTCCCACACCTCAAATCAAAACAGTGGGTCATTCATGACCATTGCGATGCGGCCTTAGCTGCTGCAGTTCGCGACCCTCTCCTCATGCCCAATGCCCTCGGTGGGCTTAGGGCAGATGTACGTCCATTTTATTTAAATCATACTCTCTTGCTCACTGTTTCATTTCCTTCTATAGATATGTCATGTGCTTTTCTCTCACCTCACAAGTTCTGTGGTTGCGGTCGATACTTACATCATGAAGAACCGTATCGAGTTTCGGGAGAGTGTGAAGGATCTTGGGGTATTCAAACTCATCGCTGGCACCGGTAAGGGTTCAGCACCGAAGAGTCAGTCAACTGGACAGCGGGTCAAGACCAACTTGTCCACAGCTCACGGTCTTCTCGGAGATCTCAACTCCTCCCCGGATGCCTTCAAAGACCTTTACAACAAGGTTTTGCAAGCTATGGGCAACGATTGCGATGAGAGGCTCCGTAGGTCAAGTACCCTTGCCCTTCGTTTGGTGTCTTCGAGTGCTCTCCGTTGGAACTTAGACTCGCAGAATAAGCCCCGCGATTGGGTTCTTCTGGCTATCGTCTTTGCTTTGGAGGCCACCTATGTCCCTTCCTACAGACCAAAACTCCTTCGCGAATGCCCTGGTGTTCACGCACTCAGGTCTGATCTCCATACTTTGTTCTTCTCCATCGCTAGGACCATCGCCCTGCCCACCTCTGGCTCCTCAGAGGTTTCTTATGCTACTACTTGGGAGTTCCCTGACGGTATCCCACTCGCGGAGGATCGCACTGAGTCGTCCCTCGGCTCGTTCACCACTCTTCTCGCCAACTGGAGAGCCGCACGCAATCTCCTCCCTGGGGGTGGCATGGACCCCGCCTTCGACTTGATCTGTGTCCTCGAGAAGAATAAATTCCTTCAGTCCTCCGTCCCTGGCTCTGTCGATGCCCTCGCTCATTATCACATTTCTCAGCTGGCTGAGGTGCATCTGTTCCCCTTTACCATCCTTCCCTTCTTTTTTGACACCCTCCTTAGATTGTGTATAAGAACAAGGCTCGCATCGATCACGAGTCCGAAATCGAACGTAGGCGCAGCCTTCTCTCCGAGGACGATGACGGGACTCTGGGTGTCAACCCGCCTTTCAATATGTCAGAGGTCTCCCTCCCCGACTACCCACGCAGACCGCATGCTTACTCCAGTGATTGGTCCGCTGAGGTACTCCCCTTCCCTCTCTTTTTCTGCTTCCTCTTCGCCTCTCACCTCCCTTTCAGCTTGGTTATGATAAGTGCGGCCTCACCTTCGATCATGCTACAAACTCCTTTGTTTTACCTGTCTGTCCTCCTCGTCCCTCGCTCTTTCCCTCTGCTTGCTCACCTCTTCCCTCTCACCATCCACAGGTCTCTGCTGCTCCCCCTCCTGCCCCTCCGTCCCATCATTCTTCCCCTTTTCTGCTCGTTACCCCACACACCGATCCATCTGCCGACCAACGTCTGCCACTTTCTCTCCTTTTTCCTTTCTTGTCTTTACTCATCCCTGCTCTTTCTCCAGCTGTTGCCGACGCTTCCCGTTCTTCCCAGCACAGAGGTGTGTCTTCTGCTCCCGTCGTTGTCTCTCCTTTGTTGACTTCATTTCTTTCAGCCAATCCTTCCTTAAGGAAGCACGCTGCTCCCTCATCCCCAGGTTTGTCTCTCCCTTACCTCTCTCTCTTTCCCCTTCTCATCCTTTTTCCACATCTCTTCTAGAGAACCCTCAACCCAAGAAGAGGGCCACTCACGGCAATTATCGCGTGGGGGCAGCTGTGTAGGTCCTTCTGACGCCTTTTGAAATCTCCACATGTCTGTAAATTGTTCATTTGTCTACCTTGTACTATTAGTCGCCGTTATGTGTAGTTGTGGAATGTGACTCCGAGTTTCTGATTGCCCATCTACTTGTATCTGCACATCTGCTTTTTGTCACACATCTGCACCCTCTTGTGCACGCCTTGTGCTCATGCTTGTGCGTGCACCTGTCTTTGCACATGTCCTCGCCCCTCTGTGCACATGTGTGCACCCATGTCCTCACTCTTCTGTGCACATATGTCCTCGCTCTTCTGTGCACACGTGTACTCACACTTTTGTGCCCATGTCCTCGCTCTTCTCACGCTTGTCCTCATCTCTCCTCCCCACTCCTGCTCGTCTCTTCATGTCCACTCCTCCATCCTGCACACATATCTCTCCATCTACTCCTTCCTCGCCTTTTTAACCAATGTCCCCCCTTGGTGTACATTCTCTATCTCCATGTTACTCTCCTCTCATGTATCCCTGCTTCTCACCCATCTTGTCCGTTTTCCTCTTTCCTTCCTTCCCCCTCCTCTGATCCCTCCCCTCTCTCGCTTCATGGTCCCTTCGCTTCTCATCACAAGTTGGCCCTTTCAGAGCCCCGTTTCCCGCTTTAGTGCACTCAGAGGCCCAGGGTACCAGCCCTGCCTTTCCTCTTCCCTTGCACCAGACTTGTCTCTTATTGATGCTGTTGGCTTTGCTTCTCCTGCTGTTTTGGGGCTTCTTTGTGTCTTCAGTCATCTTTTAGGTCTGCCCTTCCTGGCATGGCACTTGCCTTCCTGTGCTTGGCTCCCTCCTCTCTCCTCCACCTCTTCCTCTCTCTTCCTCCTCCAATCTCCCCTCCTCCTCTCGGTCCATTCATTCCGCCTCTTTGCTCTGGTAATTGTGTCCCTCTGTGTTTGGGTGCATTCAAAGGGCTGTCCTGCATAAAGCCCTTCATGCTCTGCATCCTCCTTGTCAAAGCCACTTCCCACACTGCGTGCACCCTCTGCCCTACCACTTTCGTGTGGCTATGCATTCAGCACGACATGCCCTGTCCTCAGCTGACAAATGTGCCTTGCTTCTCACCTGCGGAGTTTGTCATCGCTGATTGCTTTTATGGATTTATTCAAGGGAAGCAAACCATCTACATCCATAATCCTGTTGTGTCTTGGCAATGTACTCCACTCATCTCCCTGCCTTGCCTTGAGCTGGCTCTGCCCTTCTTGTCTCAACATGGCTTTCCTGTGAAATTCTCTTCTTCCATAGCAGTGCCAGTCACACTTTCTTGATTGATGTTGGCCCCTCAGCCCCTTTCTTGACTTCCCTGTCCACTTCTTCATTACCTGCTAGTCCTACATGCCCTGCGCTCCAACTAACCATCACTGAGTCCTTTCCTGCCTCTCTGATGTTTGAAGCAGTTTCTAGCATTCTATCAGTGGTGTTAGGGTCAGGGGGTCTTGTCACTGCTTTCAGTGCACTCAGGGCCTCTTGGTTGCTAACCCTTGTCAAGTAGCTTGTCCTCCTTCTTATCTCTCTTCATTATTTGCAAACCTTATAGAATTCCTGTCAGCCCCCCCCCTCATACACAGTATGAGGTTGACTTGATCCCAGGTGGAAGTGTAATGGTCTTGTTGTTTTCCCTCCCCATATAGCACTGCTGCCCCCCCTACTTTCCTGTTATGCTCTGAGCAGTCAGTATGTGCTTTTATCTTCTCTCTGGCTTGCTCAACTTCTAGTCCCAATACATCTTTCTTAGCCAGTACACCTACATTGAAGGGCTTTTTGTGCAGTTCGACAAACTAGCAGCATCCTTTGGACATCTTGGTCAAGTCACTGTTGGCATTGGTGCAATGCTGACCACTTTTGCCATCCAACCTCGGTTTCAAGCACTGATTGCTCTCACTGCTCTTCCTTCTAAGTGGGAGACACAGATCACCATCATCACTCTGAATAATAATCTTAGAGCATGTCTGGCACATGGTTTGTCAGATGCATTCTCAGCCAAAATATTCGAATTATTTTTAATTTTATGGGCTGTGTGTCAAGTGTGCAAAGGGCCAGGTGCTTGACCTGTGCAGAAGACAAACTGACCAGTGGCATGAGTGCTGTTGAGGAGGTTTCTGATCTTCTCAAAGAGAGGGAACCCCTTGTGGAAGGGATTTGCCTTGGGGTGAGACTTAGGGAATGGGGGGCAAGTGAGAGGGGCAAACACAATGAACAAGTATATCACATATGTGTATCTTGCAGTAATCTGTCCATACACCATTGGACACAGTGACACATTTCTTCATGTCATCCCAGCCAAAGTGTGAAGAACCGTGTTGTACACACTTCTACCCAGCCCTCACAAAATGTGCTTAGGGGAGACGCAGCGGAGGAGGAGCAGGAGATCGCCCGTCTGGTAAGCAGTACTACCCTGCCACACCAGAACTCACAGCCTGGCGGGAGAGGCCGGCAGATGGCTCGCAGTAAAGTGCTGAGCAGACGCGCAAGAAACATGTGATCAGTCACGTGACAACACCCCCGGTTCCACACACGTGATGGGTCTTCTACCCCGCGTGCTTCAGGATTAATAAGATAAGTCATGGGGGATTATGACTAACAAGAGTAGGATGGAAGGTTCCACCCCTCAGGTGGGTCTTGCCGAGGGAGTTGCAGATATTAGCGCATAGGTAGGCACATGGGTTTGGGCATTGGGCTGGGCAGTCCGGCACGAGATTGACGCCAAGGTCTCATGGTGTGTAGTGCACCTTTACAATAGCTGATTGTTGGACATGTGGTATGCGTCCCTGTCATGGGACTTGTTATATTTAGGGTGCCCCTGGCAGATAGTGCCTTGCAGCGGTGTTACTTATCTAGTGGCTTGATGGTGGCTTGATCCCATCCCTGTGGCTGTAGGTCTTATCTCATGTTTCATAGTACAGCTGAGATTGAAAGCAATAAGGACTGGGCTATATATACTACTATAGTTCGTCCAGTAGTACTTAGCTTAGTTCTCTTGTACTTGCAGCTACAAAGTCTCTGTAGTTGCCTTGAGTTCTTATAGCAGAGGTTTCCACTTCGCCATGAAAGAGTCGGCTGTTCATAATTGTGTGGTTGCCTATAACCTGTGCCTTGCCTTTGCACAGAGGGAGTCGCCGTCTCCTCTATCAAATCAGGCGGGAATTGCCATACTATCGGTGCCGAGGGAAACGCCTAAGTCAGGCAGAAGCATCGCCAACGCGGGTGCTTAACACAAAGAGCAAGAGACTGTGGAGCTCCTTGATGATATCATATTCCTGTTTGAGCTGTAGATCATAAGTTACCTGATATACACACATACATGGGCACAACCAGGGAGCACCTTTTGCCATCAGCCCCTGACAACAGTAACACCTTTGGGTGCTCCACCTGATTCACTCTCACTTCTGGCTAGTGCCTCTACACACACTACCCATGCTTTTGGCTTAAGGTTGTTGTCACCCCAGTTCCCCTTCACCTTCTGCCGAGTCAGCATATCAATGAGCGCAGTGTCACCAGCCTTGGTCCATTTCAGATTCCCACCTCTGGAATCATTGTCCTTTGACTTTTCCTTTTTTTTGCCTTCCTTTTTTGTCATAGCAAGCTTTGTGGAGACAGGAAGAGAGGGAGGTGGAGGTGTGAGATGCATCTGCATAGAGGGCAGACTGGTCACATGGCCCAGCAGAGGGCACATGAGCAGCATGCAATTACATGCTTTTACTACAGTACCATACAGCATAATGAGAGTGATCTTGATCAGAATGGTACTGTCTAGTGGTGCACTCTCCTGCCCTGGCATCTTTGCCTGTAATTTTCCCACATAGCAAGGGTGATCATATCCCTGTGCTCTGCCACCCTGTTTCACTCATCATTGTTGACAGCATACTCAGCCAGTTTTGTGGTCCTGTCAGCCACCTGAGCTGGTTCCACATCAGGGATCTCCAACTCAGCATCATTGGGTACATCAGAAGGGTCATAGGCATGAATGAAATTGTGTAATGCTGCTAGTCTGCTAACCAAACATGATTGAATCTTGGGTGAATATTCCTGTGTGATCACAAGGACCTTGAAGCACCACTTGACTACTCCAAAGATTCGCTTGATAACATTGCAAAGCCACACATCCCTGTAATTGAAGAGTTCCTTATGATTTTGGGGCCTATACCATGTCATACTGTGATTCCTGTTGGAGTGCAAATGAATCAGACCTACCTGTTGGTGCTAGAGCCCCACTCCTTCAGATGGTACCTGATGCCACAATACAGGACTAGCAGGGTGTCCAAGTTTCAATACCCAGCATCAGCTAGGTAGTAATGCCTGTCAGGTATCCTGAAGTCCAGGCTCTGCACATTTTCAAATATGTGGCTATCCATCACACTACCTTCCAATCCAGGTAACATGTGAAGAAAGTCCATATTCATGGAGCACACCACCAGAACACTTTGTGAAATCTGGCCCTTCCTATCTTGGAACCTGATGTGCATTGACTCTGGGACAAATGCCAGAATATGCAAGCTGTCAATTGTGCTGATGCAATCTCTGAAATATGGCCAGAAGTTGGCTGAGTCCTGGATCTCAAGTGGAACTGGGGACCTACAGTATGTGTCAGAAGCTTAACATAGGCTCCATAGCTCTTCTCTGATGTAAGTGCATCCAAGATTCAATGAATATACTTTGTAATTGTATCCCTGCTCCATTGAAACCACTCCTGGAGTGCACAATTTGATAATCCTCAGCATGCATAGTGTAGGAGCACAGTGACTTGCTCCTTGGCTGAGATGTGTTGGGTATCAATTATCCCAGTGTCTTGCCAAGTATGGCAACAAGTCTTGTAAACACATGCTTGCAGAGACCCATCTCATTGTGTCTCATTGTGGAATCTCCTGTCATGCCCCACAAAATGCTTGTCAACCCATTGTTGACCAGATAGCTGAGATGTGTGAACAGGCATGTGATTGAACCAGTCCACATAGTGTATAGCCATGTCCCTCTCCACAGCTAAGAAGAGTAATGTGGCTGTAGATATGAGATTGAACATATGAATCATCAGTCCTTCAGTAAGGTCCATCCTTTCAGGTGTGAGGTGATAAGATAAAGAGATAACATTGCCATTGAGTTCCATCAAATTGTTACATTGGTCACACAAGTCAGTCACATGACAAAAAAATATATTCAGTATCTAATGCGACAAAATTGGGTGTTCAGGAACCCATTAGCACTTTCTTAAATCCAGGTCTGACAAATATTTGCAGGGTGTAAAATAGAGATTGCATGTGTTAATTATTTTTGACAAAATGCATGCTGGACAGGCTCTTAATGGTCTGAGTTTGACAGATGTGTGTGAAGCAATTGTTGCTCAGTATCAAACTGAAACAAACTGAGGTCAGCATAAAGAACCAGCACAACAAGCCAACATGATTTCTGCCATCAAGTGCAAGTGCAGTAATCCTGGCTTTAACAAGCAGGAAAACCAGCAGCAATTCCAGCCCTCCTCCTCTTCTTCGTCCAAACAATCCAGTAACCAGCAGCAGTGAAAGCAGCACAGGGCTAGAGGCTCTGGGGAAAAAACAGGAAGGAGAAAGCAAGCAACATGCCCATTCCCATTTCACCTCTGTTACTGCACTTCCTCCTCCCTCCTCACATACTGTGCTATTACACATATTGGGTCCTCTTCAATGACCCAGTGTGTTGTCTCAGAACCTACCCCTCCTGCTAGGACTCCTGATCCTTATTCTTTAACCAATAATGCTTCAATGCTCACTGAACATCTGGAAGTCAAGCCCACTATACAGACTCTAAAGATGCTTGAGCAAAGCTTTGGTGAGTTTGATGGGATGGTTAGAATTGTTATAACTACAATCTAAACAAGGAATATGACTCTGAGTTCAACATTGATATGTCACAATCAGTTTTGAGTCACATTCCCTCACAGACAGAAACTCATATTGACAGTCTCTCCTCCAGTGAGTTAACTGAGCTATGCTCTGCTCTTGATAGTCTTGATACTGATTCTGTTGATTCTAACAATGCAAATTGAGCACCAACTCCAGAGTATCATAATCCTCTCACTGCAGATGATATACTAGCATTCTTGGGGAAGAATACAGAGGTACAGGAAATAACCAATATGTGGGATAGGTTTACTTCTGGCACACATGCCATCAGCACCACAGTTCAAATGAACTAATTGAAGAAGCCTACAGGACATACCAAGAGTATGTGATGGGACTTATTTGCTTGGTGCATACAACAATCTCATGTGTGCCTACTCCATGTCCCTTTATAACCTTGCCAAGCACAGATGAAAAAGCACTTGATTGGGGCAGCAATGAAGAGAAGTACATCTTTTCTTCATCACTATGCACACTTTATGCTAAGAACCACACAGTATTGGCCCCCTTACTAAAAATTACAAAGGGTGGAACTTGTAGCAATATGGTGGGTGGAAAAGAAGTAATACAACTGTACTCATGCCTGTCAAAAGTATGGAAACACGTGACCAAACACGTTCTCAATTTTGCTTGCATCCCGACATTCTTCTTCCACATCTTGCGTTAGCTTTCACTTCAAGGTACCAAAATGTATATGCAGGTAGAATACATATAATAAAATGTCTCTGTGTGATCAGAAACTTGTGTGCCACCCCTTTGCCTTTAAAACCTCATCAACACGATCCTGCATCCTATTGGTATGCTTCCTCACTTCTCTGATAGTTAGCTCATCCCAGACTTGCTGAACTGCAGCCCAGAGGGCATCAATGGAATTTCAGGATCCTGGAATATCTGCCACCCAGTTCTTCAGGACCAGCCATAGAGGTTCAATAGGGTTTAAGTCTGGTGAGGAGGGTGGGTGCTCCAGGTTTCTGATTCCCAATTCATGCCGGATGTTCTTTGCCACTGTGCTTCGGTGACATGGGGCTCCATCTTCAACAGCAAGGACCTCCCTACCCTCCTGTTCCTCAACTGTATCCAAAAACCGCTTCAGAGGCCCTTTCAGGATCTGATCCACATACCGAGGACCATTGAGCCCACCTCCCCTCTTTTTCCCATTCATTGCAGTTGCCTTGGGCACCAAATTTAAGCGAATTGTTGGCCCCTTTTGATTGTGAGTAATGCATGCCCACACCATAATCGACTTTCAACCACGTTTGAAGGTGGGAGAGATGTTTTCAGGGAAGTATTCTTCACCTGGTCATCGTGTAACCATTGCGTGACTTGGCCACTCGCCCAATTCAATTGAGGCCTCATCTGTCCAGCAGATACCACCCAGTCTCTCCCATTGTTAGCATGTGCCCATTGAAGCCTTTTGGTGGCCACTTGATGGGTTAAATAAGGTTTACAACATGCAACACAGCAGTGGTATCCAGCTGCATGTGCAGTCTTTCAAACTTGACTTTCTGTGACACATCCCAGCATTGCAGCAATGTCAGAGAATGGTGTAAATCAATTGGAGCGAAGGGCTTTGATAATTCGACATTGTGTTCTGTCATTGAGTGTGCATGGATGGCCAGAGTGAGGGAGTGTATGTCGAGTATGATGCTTGAGTTCCTGCTGAACAGTCTTCCAGGCTGCCAAAGGTGTACAATCACTGACTTTTCATGCTATGTCCCGGTAGCTGTATTTCTCATCTCTGAGGGCTAGAATATGGCCTCTCTTAGATGGTGTGAATTCATGGTTCGATTTGCGAGGCATGGTACAACAACGAAAGACGACTATGCAGATTCAACCAGATAACGATTTCATGTGACTACATGTTTCCATACTTTTGATGGACACGAGTACAATATGTCTATTGATGCCCTGACATTCTTAAATGTGAGCATGATGTTATCTTCTCTCAGTGTGCTAAGTGTTGGATGGAAAATGAGCTCCATGTGGCTTTTGGACTCAGGAGCATCAGCACATTTCACTTATAATAAAAATGACTTCATTGAATATATGCCTTTCAGTGAATCTGAAAGATTACTTGTGAGAACTACTGCTCATAAGATATTTGTTGAAGGAACTGGAACTCTATTGCAATAGCATTATATTAATGGATCTCTTACTATAACTCAAATCCATCCAGTTCTTTATATTCTAAATATGACCACATGTCTACTCTATGGGAACATTTTTACAACAAGGAATGTGTGTTATGAGGAATTCACTGCGAACATCCTTGTCACATAAAAATCATCTGTTTGTCCAATGTAATCCCCTTATAACAGGACAAACACTATATTGGTTACAGTAGATGCTACAACTACTGCTGTAGAGGCTCAATCTATGATCATGCCTATCATCAACAAAGTATATTATGATATTATGCATTGTCACCTTGAACACCCATCCAAAGAGGTACTAAAACATGCAATAGCTAATACCAAGGGTTTCCTTGAAGGGATTAAGATTCCTACCACCTCTGATGTATGTCCAAGGTGTGCACAAGACAAAATGCCTGCTGCTTCACATCCTCAATCTAATAAAAGAGCTCCTGCAGCATTCTTGTGGATACCCTCTGATTTAAACAGTTTTCCAATACCATCATATCACAGGTACAAGTATTTTATTGTCTTTCTTGTTGATTATATTTCACATAATGGATAGTCATGGCTTATATGATTGATACTCCCAGCCAACACTTAGAGTCTTACATAATTCTTACCCCAGCTGATGTTGGCTGATGTTTGGATTCTTACATATTTGATACATTGGCTGACATGTCAGCCCCTCTGGTGATCTCCAATGCATAAAATGGACCATCTGGCTGTTTTTAATATGATGAGTGGGTCACCAAGCTTCCTGTTGAGTATCTTACATCAATGGAAAGTTGTGATATGCAGGATACCAGCAGTATATCATAGATATGTGTAACATCAGTACATTAGTCAAAGCACCCCCTCTGATGATCTCCAGTGCATCAAATGGACCATCTAGCTGTTTATGATATGATGAGAGGACCATCAAGCTTCTTGTTGAGTAATTTACATCAATGGAATGCTGTGATATGCAGGATTCCAACAGCATATCATATATATATGTAACCTCAGTACATCAGTCAATGTGGCCCATCTGCTGATCTCAAGGGCAGATCTATGTAATGCACTGGAGATGATTGGACAGGTCACTTTGACTGATATATGGTGGTTACAAATATATGAGATATACTGTTGGAAACCTGCCTATCACAGCATTCCAGTGATATAAGATACTCAATAGGAAGCTTGGAGGTCTCCTCATCATACACAAACAGCCAGATGGTCTATTCAATGCACCAGAGATCATCAGAGGGGCTGCTTTCACTGATGCACTATTGGTATCCTGCATATCACAGCTTTCCATTGATGTAGGACACTCAACAAGAAGCTTGATGGTCCTCTCATAATATCACAAACAGCGAGATGGTCCATTCAATGCACCGGAGATCATTGGAGGGGCTGCTTTCACTAATGTACTGTTGGTATCCTGCATATCACAGCTTTCCATTGATGTAGGATACTCAACAAGAAGCTTGATGGTCCCCTCATCATATCACAAACAGCCTGATGGTCCATTCAATGCACCAGAGATTATTAGAGGGGCCCCTTTGACTAATGTACTGAGGTTACACATATATATGATGTACTGTTGGTATCCTGCATATCATAGCTTTCCATAGATGTAGGATACTGAGCAAGAAGCTTGATGGTCCCCTCATCATATCACAAACAGCCTGATATTCCATTTGATGCACCAGAGATCATTGGAGGGGCTGCTTTCACTGATGTACTGTTGGTATCCTGCATATCACAGCTTTCCATTGATGTAGGATACTCAACAGGAAACTTGATGGTCCCCTCATCATTTCACAAACAGCTGGATAGTCCATTTGATGCACTGGAGATCATCAGAGGGGCTGGCCACTTTGACTAATGTACTGAGGTTACACATATATATGATGTACTGTTGGTATCCTGCATATCACAGCTTTCCATAGATGTAGGATACTCAACAAGAAGCTTGGTGGTCCCCTTATCATATCACAAACAGCTGGATGGTCCATTTGATGCACCAGAGATCATTGGAGGGGCCACTTTCACTGATATGCTAATGTTACAAACATATTAGATATACTGTTGGAATCCTGCATATCACAGCTTTCCATTAATGTAATATACTCAACAGGATGCTTGATGGACACCTGTCATATCACAAACAGCTGGATGGTCCATTTTATGTATCAGAGATCACTGAAGGGGCTGACATGTTGGCCGACATATCAAATATGTAAGAATCTAAGCATCAGCCAATGTGGGCTGGAGTAAGAATTATGTAAGACTCTAAGTGTTTGCTGGGAGTATCACTTACATAAGCCATGACTAAACATTGGCTGTATATTTGACCCATGTGGATCACACTCTTACACAATGAAGCCTCTGCTATTAGTGCTCTTAAGCAATGGCTTGTATTAATAAAAAACCAGTATAACACTACAATAAAAGAGTGGATGTTTGATGCTGGTGGTGAATATAAATCAGATGCCTTTATAAAGCATTTGAAGGATGTGGGGATTAAAGTACTGTGCTGGACCCTCACTTGGGGCAGTACAAGGGTCCCTGTGAAGAGCAGGGGACAGTAGTTCAATGGTAGAGACAAGAGGATGTATTGAGTCTGAGAGTAGATGTAGACAAGACTAGGGAGTACCACTACAACTAGCCTTGTATATATGTAGTCCAAGAACATATAGCCTCATACTGTATGAGTTATTCCTAGAACAGGGGTCCTAGGGTAAAGTATTGTACAGCCTTCAGGCCCAAAGGTGTATAGCCATCAGATACACAGGGTGATAGAAAGGGGGTAAGAGAAGTGAATACATGATAATGGGGAATAATGGGGGTGGGTGTAAAGATGAAAGAGGGAAGGAAAAAGAAAAAGAAAGACACATGTCTGTGATCATGACACTATGGGAAAGGTTCTATCACACACAGCAATGAACATACACCCTGATTGCTACATGATAGCCTCTCTCTTGCAGATACAACAATGCAGAAGGCTATAAGCAGTTGGAAGTGAGTCAGCTTGGCATGTCAGACCTGATTGCTAACAAGGCCAAAGGTGGGCCGATGCTCAAGCTTCAAGTCCCTTCTTTAAGAATGGCAGACCCATTAATCCACAGTGTTTCACTCAATCAACCAAAGTTTGCTCCTGTTCAGGTGTTAGCAGCTGTCTCATGGCATTGGCCTCACTCTAGCTAGCATGATGACAATTCCCACAGTCAGTAAGAGTTGTGCAGGCATCTGTCTGTAGCATGAGCACTGAGGGCTCCAGAGCATGCTTCCTTCCACATTTGGAAAGTTGTCAGCCACTAAATTAGACCCCAGCATGGCATGGGTCAGTGAGCATGACATACTGTGATTCTGCTAACATCACAACATGATGATATTGCAACAAAAAAAAGGTCAGAATATGTTAAGGAGTAGTATTATATGTCATATGTTAATTTGGTAGTGATTGAGCTAGAAATGAGTGAGAAATTTACAGTGGCTGACTGAGGGATCCAGTACAGTATGCTTTGAAGAGGTGGTCATCAAACCTGGATAGTCATCTGGATCTCATGCCAGTACATCTGCAAATCTGATGCCAGTAATCATGAAACCAAATGCTTATCTTGGAAAGGTGGACCCATTCTGGCATTCCATAGCCTGATGCCTATACCAAAGGAGTTATATCATAAACCGTTAGAACATATACAAACTCAGGCAAGAGGTGTGGTAATGTGCATCCACAGGCTAGAGGACCAGTCACATGCCCAATCATCATGTGACCCATTTGCATCTGCTTAGCACCATACAGTGATCCATATGCACTCTCTGCAAGCATATGATACTTTTGAGGATAAGTAAAGCTGTTTACCAATTTGCACATGTGGGATGACATCACTGCCTATTCCTGAGCTTGTTTTTTTTTAAAAAAAAACCATTTATATTCTGGGACAGCACAAAGCACAAGACTGGTCATAAGACCCACAACAGGTCATGAGTCTTGTATAGTACATTACATAAGGTGGCATGCGATGAAACAAACAAACATACAGTGAGGGACAAAACTGTTCGTGAGATTGGTGGATTTATATTAATCACAGTGTATCTCAGGATCTAGAACACCTATGAGAATGTAA
>Ga0209112_10000085_pt1 | contig 14098 bp, 10 predicted proteins | sample TexAe_OM3H0_O3_FD_187947 | JGI IMG/M metagenome (GOLD analysis project Ga0209112, IMG submission 187947) | Forest soil microbial communities from Davy Crockett National Forest, Groveton, Texas, USA - Texas A ecozone_OM3H0_O3 (SPAdes) (version 2) | ecosystem: Environmental > Terrestrial > Soil >...
ACATCCCGCTCCCGCGCAAACACCCCCGGATCCGTCATCGCCACCCGGCTCACCCGGAACCGCGGCATCTCACGATCATCATCAACGTACTGGGACACGGATCGGCTCCTTGGCTGGTCGGTGATCATCAGGCCGTAAAGGCGGCGCGCATTTCACGCTTAAGCATCTTGCCGGCCGCGTTGCGCGGCAATTCGGGCCAGAATTCGATGGAGGTCGGGCATTTGTACCCGGCCAGGTTCTGCTTGGCGAACCTGATCAGCTCGGCCGCGCTTAGATCGGGTGCCGACGGGCTGCGGACGACGATGGCCTTCACCGTCTCGCCCCACTTCTCGGACGGGACGCCGATGACCGCGACGTCCGTGACGCCGGGGTGGGTGATCAGGACATTCTCGACCTCGATCGGATAGACGTTCTCGCCGCCTGAGACGATCATGTCCTTGATCCGGTCGCGCAGGTACAGGTAGCCGTCCCGCAGATAGCCACCGTCGCCGGTGCGGATGTAGCCATCCGGAGTGATCGCCGCCGCCGTCATGGCCGGGTCGTGCCAGTACCCGGACATCTGGGTTGTGCACCTGACCCATACCTCGCCGAACTCCCCCGGGGGGACCTCCTGCCCGGTCACCGGGTCGGCGATACGCACGGACGAGCCGGCTACCGGGCGGCCGGCCGACAACCGCCGTTCCGGATGTACCGGGTCGGTGTGATCCTCCGTGGTGAGCAAGGTGGCCAGCAGGGTTTCAGTCAGACCGTAGAGCTGAACGACGTCGCAGTTGAAGCGATCGACGATCGCCTGCAGCAGCACCAGCGTGATCGGCGAAGCCGAATAGGAGATCGAGCGCAGGCTCGACAGGTCGCGTGAGCCGGCCGACGGGCTCTCGATCAGCATCTTCAGCGCGGCTGGGACGAGCGGCGCCACCGTGATCCGCTTACCTTCAATGAGCGAGAGCAGTGTTTCCGGCACGAAGTCGCGGGCGATGACGCACGTGGCGCCGACACTGAGAGCCTGAATGCCGAAGGCCGAGCCGACCGCGTGGAAGACCGGCATGGCCACGAGCACGACCGCGTTCTGGTCGATCCGCAGCAGCGGAGCCGACGCGATGGTCGCCCGGACGGCCTGGTTGCTGAACATGACGCCTTTGGGCAACCCGGTGGTGCCCGAGGTGTACATCTGGAACGCGATGTCGGCGGCGAGCAGTTCGACGTGCGGATCCTTGGCCAGGCTGGCGTCCAGCCAGGTCTCGTACTCGCTGTCCCCAGCGCCCGGGCCGATGACGATGACCGTCTCGAGGACGGTGAGTTCGGAGTGAATCTGCTCGATATGCCCCACGAACTCCGAGTCGACGAAAAGCACGCGCGCCGTGCTGTGATTGATGATCTGGAGCATTTCGCGTGGCGCGAGCCGCCAGTTGACCGCCGCGGTCACCACGCCCGCCATGGAGGCGCCGATGAGTATCTCGAAGAACTCCGGCCGGTTCTTGCCCAGGTAGATCGCCCGGTCCTGCGGCGCCAGGCCAGCTTGCAGCAGCGCGTGGGCCAGCCGGCTGGTCCGGTCGTAAAGCTCTCGCCAGGTCCGGGTGGTCTCGCCGCTGACCAGGCAGGGCCTTTCGGGCGTACGGACCGCCCACTCGCGCACCATGCGTGCGATGGCCCAGTCCGTCCTCATCGCCTCACCTCCGGCTGCGTGGCGTGGCAGGGGCGGCCGACGCTCCGCACCAGCAGCATCCGTCCGTGCTTGGCCGGAGGGCAGGGGCAGTTCCGGCGGCTGGAATCTGGCGGGCGTCCGCTCACCGGGCGGCCGGCGGAGGTGGAATGAACCCGAGCGTGCGCAGGTCCTGCAGGCACTTGCGGATGAACGGCTCATCCAGGTGGGGGACCTGCAGGTCATCGAGTTCGCGCAACGCCGCCTGGAACTGCGCAGAAGCCGGCTGGTCCGGCCGCCCCGGGCGCGGACGGCGCAGTGACTCCAGGATGGCCAGGGACGAACGGGTGCGCGCGGCCTCGGGCAGCGCGCGCAGCGCGCCTTCGAACCGCTGCAGCCACTCGTCGTATGCGGCGATCCGGCACACGGGGTAGCCGGCGGCCTCGATCCAGTCCACGAACGTGTCAAGCGATCGGCCGTCGTCGTGCGGGTTCACCACGTTGACCGTGCGGTACCCGCCGTCGCGGCGGTCACCCAGCCCGGTCATCACAGTGGCGGTGAAGTCGACCGGCAGGCCGTCGTAGTGGGGGCGGGCGCGGCCGCCATCGGCGGCGGGCTGATAGAACGACTCGGGCGCGAGCCCGGTCCTGACGATGCTGTACAGCAGCCGGGTGAAGGTGTCGGACACGTTCAGCTGGGCCGCGTAGCGCCGGTGGGCCAGGATCATGTCCGACCGGTAGACGTTCACCGGCAAGCCGAACTTTTCGTGCGCCTCACGCAGCAGAACCTCGGCGGCCCACTTACTGGTGACGTAGCCGTTGATGTAGGCGCCGGTCAGCGGGATCGCCGCCACGTCGCGTACGTCAGCATCCTCGTGGTGCAAAGCGGTCTCGCCGTTCAGCCGCGCGACCGCCACGGATGATACGTAGTCGAATCGCTTGCCCGGGCCGCTCAGAGCCAGCTTGATCAGCTCGGCCGTGCCCGCCACGTTGGGCCCGAACAGGTGCGAATAGGGCAGCACGTGGTTGACCAGCGCGGCCGAGTGGACCACCAGGTCGACCGATTCAGCCAGCCGCGCGTACTGTGCTTCCGGCAGGCCCAGCCCGGGCGCGGTGATGTCACCGGCCAGGACCTTGAGGTGGCGATCGGCGAGCGACCGGAACCGCGCCGCCAGCTCCGGGTCGCCGCCGGTGAGCTCGGCCTCCAGGCGGCGGCGGGCGGCCGTGTCGCTTTCGGCCCGGAGCAGGCAGATGACCCGGCCGTCCCGCTCGGCCAGCCGGGACATCCAGTCCAGGGCCAGGAACCGCCCGAGGTAGCCGTTCGCGCCAGTGATCAGGACGGTCGTGACATCCGGCCGTATCGGTTGCGTGCTGGCCGGCCGGATCGGGGAGAGGTCAAAGAATTTGTCCAGCTTCAGGTCACGCGCGGACACGGCCGAGGCGGTGCGCCCGTGCACCTGCCCAAAGGTGGCCAGGGTCCTACCGTCGGTGGCCACGGCGGCGTCGATGAACGAGGCGAGGCGGTCCGCGGTAGCTCCGGGCCCGGTGAGGGTGCTCACCGGAACGGGGACGGCGAAGATCTCCTCCAGGAGCGCAGCCAGCCCGACGGCGCTCAGCGAGTCGCCACCAAGCTCAGCGAAGGTCCGCTCAGCGGAGAAGCTGAGGTCGGCCAGGCCGATCGTGGCCCCCAGCGCGTGGGTGACCTTCTCCAGGGTGGAGCCCGCCGGATCCTGCTTGAGAGCGGTCAGCTCATGCCGCTGACGGTCCTCAAGTTCCTGGTAGAGCGCTTCCAGCCGGGCGCCGTACCGGCGCAGGAGATTCTGCCGCAGGAGCTTGCGCACTCCGGAAAGCAGCCCGTTCTCCGGGGTGAACGGCTCGGTCTCGATGATGACGTCACGCGGAATCTCGTGCGCGGCCAGGGCCAGCCGGTCCTTCGCCTCCTGCAGCGCGTCGAGCACCAGGTCATGCAGGTCGCCGGGGTCGGGCTCGGGCCCGAGCCGCGCCCGGGCCGCCTCGAAGTCCGGGACGATCACGGCCAGCAGGTACGGGCGCCGGGAGTTCCCGTAGAGGTAGATCTGGCCAACCAGGTCGATACCGCTTTCGAATCGGGCCTCGAGCGCACCGATCGCGACGTACTCACCCCGGGACAGCTTGAGGGTCGCGTTCTTGCGGTCGACCCAGACCACGTGATCGGGTCCCAGTTCCTGCACGATGTCACCGGTGGCGATGTAACCCCCGGCCTCGAAGAGGGCGGCGGTCGCCTCGGGCCGGTTGAAGTAGCCCGAGATGGCGGTGCGGGTCTTGACCAGCAGCTCACCGCGCGGAAACGGCTGATCGCTGGCGAAGTAACCGAGTTCCGGCACGTCCCGCAGCCGGTAGTCGATTACCGACGCACGGTGAATCCGGTCGCCGATGCACACCGTCCCGCCGGTCTCGGTCATGCCGTAGGTCTCATCGATGTCGATGCCAAAGCACTCGCGCAGGAAATCCTGCACCTCGGGCGGCGTCGGCGCCGTCGACAAGGTCGCTGAGATGAGCCGGTCCCCCAGGTAGGACGATCCCATCTCGGCGAGCACCTGGGACTGTGCGGTCGCGGGATCACCAGCGTCCGCCGCGGTCCGGCGGGCGACCTCCGTGTGGAAATGGTGGTAGATCGCCTCGGCCACGCGGGGAATCAGGGCCAGCGTCGTCGGGCGGACGAGCCGGATGTCCTCGAACAGGGTGGACATGTCGCTCTTCAGCGTGAAATACATTGTTCCCCCCTTCGACAGGGTCCGGGCGAGCCCTTTGCGGGCGTGCGTGTGGCTCATCGGGGTGTAGCCGAGCGTGATGGTCGGCAGTGACCCGGCCGGCGTCCACGGTTCCCGCATGAGGCCCTCGGAGTAGATCGCGCCCTTGGGAGTCCCGGTGCTGCCCGAGGTGTAGATCAGCGAGCCCATGCGGGCGGGATCGCACTGCCGTGGCTCGACCGGTGTCCATTCGCGTCCGTGGCCGAACGCCACGAGATCGGCCAGCGCGAGCACGACCGGGCCTTCACCGCTGTCCGTGACCTGCTGCCGGGCCGACGCCAGCCGGTCGCGATCGTCGTCGTCACCGTCGTCGTAGTCCATGACCGCGATGGCGCGGACGCGCCCGTCGGCGACGGCGAGCGCCACGGCCAGGTCGAGCTGCGCGACGCTGGCCACGATCACGGCCGGGGCAGTCTCGGCGACGATGGCCGCCAGGTCGTCCGGCGCCATCGTCGGCTGCAACGGGACGGCGACCGCCCGCGAGTAGATACAGGCCAGGTCGGCGACCACAAAGTCGATCCCGGTGAAGCCGAGCAGGCAGACGAACTCGCCTGCGCGCACCGGCGCCCGGTCGTGGTGACGCCAGGCACTGGACAGCGCTTCAACCCGGGCCCGCAGCTGGTCGTAAGAGATCGTCTCGAACCGGGGCAGGTGCTTCCGGACGGTGTGGCCAGTGCCGGGGTCGCGGCTCAGCTCGTACGCGCGCTGGCCGAGCGCCGGGCGCTCGGCGTAGACGCGCAGCAGCGTGGCGATGAGCTGGGCCAGGGAATCAGTGGCCTGCTCTGCTGCGGCCTGAGCCGACTTGCGCGGAATCAGGCGGGCCAGCTGCGGATCCCGCTCGGCCAGCGCCATCGCCCGCTGCTGGCGACGGTCCAGCGCCGAAGTGGTCATTGTGTCCCGTCCCGTCGGCTCGGTCGTATGTGCTTCCGCAGCGTAGGCAGCTAGGGCGCACGGCAGCACGCGCCAGGTCCGGGGAATGGAACACCGGCATGGCTGGTGCTGGCCAGGCCATTACGCTTCCCCGCGACGCCGACGGCAGGAGAAAACATGACGACCGTAATTGCTGGCCCCCTGACCGGCCGGGTCGCACTCGTCACCGGTGCCTCGTCAGGCATCGGGCAGGCCACCGCCCTGGCGCTGGCCCGGGCGGGCGCGTCGGTGGCGGCCGGCGCGCGTCGGGCCGGCCGGCTCGACGACCTGGCCGCCCGTATCCGCAGCGAAGGCGGCACGGTGCTGGCCACCGAGCTTGATGTGACCGACCAGGCGGCGTGCGAGCGGGCGGTCGCCCGGGTTGCGGCAGAATGGGGCCCGGTGGACATTCTGGTCAACAACGCCGGGGTGATGCTGCTCGGTCCGGTGGTCGGCGCCGACACCAGCGACTGGCACCGAATGGTGAATACGAACTTGCTCGGCCTGATGTACCTGACCCACGGCGTGATCGGCGACATGGTGGCGCGAAAGGCGGGCGATATCGTCAACATCTCCAGCATCGCCGGGCGGACCACGCGCTCAGGATCGGCGGTCTACAACGCCACCAAATGGGCGGTAAACGCGTTCAGTGAGGCGCTCCGGCAGGAGGTCACCAAAAGCGGCGTACGTGTCTCACTCGTCGAGCCGGGTGCGGTGGCCACCGAACTGCCGAGCCGGATCACTCACGCCGAGACGCGGGAACGAGTCCTGAAGGTCTACGGCGCTTACCAACAACCGCTGTCCGCTGACGACATCGCCGACGCCGTCTGCTACATCGTGACGCAGCCCGCGCATATCGCGATCAACGAGATCATGATGCGCCCCACCGAGCAGGCCTGAACCGGCGATCTTCAGGACGGCGCTTGCGCGGGCGTGAGCAGCGAAGGGGTGGCGCATCCCCCGAGCGATCGCACGTGCTCGCGGCGAGCGTCCGGATCGGCCGAGATCTCGCGCAGTTCCTGGATGGACTCCGCCTGCATGCCGTCGTCCCCGAACGGGAAGACCAGCTCTTTGGCCTCGGTCGACGCCGGCGAGGTGAATTCCCAGAAATTGTCCCGGCGGACCTGCGAGTAACGGTCAAGAATGTCATCACCGCGCTCATGATGGATCACCGCGGTTAGCGCCTCGGTCAGGGCGTAGGCATCGAACAGCCCGCTCGTCATCCCCAGGCCGCTGGCCGGGTTGGTCAGGTGCGCGGCGTCGCCCACGAGCAGAGCCCGACCCACCCGGAAGCGCTCCGCGGATCGCTGGTGGATGCGGTACGGATATGACTTGCCGATCAGCGGATCCGTGCCGTCCGGGAGAACCGCGCTCAGGACGGAGCGGACGCGCTCGTCTATCGAATCCTCCGGCAACGTCCGGCTTTCCGCAAAGATGTACCGCCAGAGCCCGGTCTGGTCCACCTGGGACACGACGGCCCCGTAAACCGGATCGACCTGGTACCCGGCCTTCTCGAAGCCCAGGCCGCCGAAGTCGAACCGCAGATCGGTGGCGACGAACCGTTCGGGCCAGGTCATCCCGGCGAAAGCGAGACCCTGCTGACGGCGGACGATGCTGCGTGATCCATCGGCGCCCACCACCCAGTCGGCCCGCCAGGTGCGCGTCTCGTCCGGGCCTTCGGCGATTACGGCCACACCCGAGGAATCCTGCGCGACCCCGGTGACTTTTGTGCCCCACTCGACGGCGACATCAGGATACCGCGCCAGGTGGCTGAGCATGATTCGCGTCATCGCGCTCTGCTCGAGATGCAGGTTGAACGGATGGGGAATCTCATCGGCGATGGCCGAGAGGCTGAACCGGATCGTTTCGCCGGTCTTCAGCAGCCGGTAACCCCACTGGTTGACGCGCAGGCCAGCCTGCTCGCAGTCATCCAGGATCCCCAGCCGGGACAGCCCATCCAGCACAGACCAGTCATAGACCGGGTCCCGGGGCGCGGTGACCACCGTTTCAGCCGCCTCGAGCACGCGGACGCTGATCCCGGCCTGGGCCAGTCCGAGCGCCACCGTCAGGCCCACCGATCCGGCGCCGACTACGACGACGCTCTGGTTATCCATTGGCTAGCTCACTTTGGCCGGGGCTGTAGGGCGTCCCCGCAACCGCAGGACGTTCCCGCATTCTACATTTACGCTCACTCGCCAGAACATGCAGTGGCACTACTCGCCGGCCCCGGGCCTGCAATTTGGCCGAAACGACACACCCCGGAGCGAGCCGGTCAATGACGTAGCCAGGTAATCTTGTGGCGACGCCGCCCTGAGTCCCTGAGGGGTTGTTGCCATTATCACTAACTCCGCAGACGAAGAAATCGCCGAACCGCCATCGATTTTGTCGAAAGCCTTCGGCCTGCTCCGCGCGTTCACCCCGGACGAACGCGTCATGACTCTCAGCGAGCTGGCCCGGGCCGCTCAGCTACCTAAATCGACGGTCCACCGGCTGCTGGCGCGGCTGGTCGAACTGGACGCCGTAGAGCATCACGGCGCGGGCTACAAGCTAAGCCTCGGCTGGATCCAGCTCGGTGCCATCACCCCGGCGGCCAGCATGCGGGACGTGGCCGTTCCGCACCTGGCCGGACTGCACGAATGGTCCGGCCAGACGGTACATCTCGGCGTCCTGCGCCAGTTCGACGTCGTGTACCTGGAAAAGCTCGCGCGGGTGGAAGCGTTCCCGACGCTGGCGGCGGTGGGGATGCGCCTGCCCGCGAACTGTACGGCCATTGGCAAGGCCCTGCTGGCCTGGGAAGACCTCGACGACCTGGCCCACTTTCTGCCCTCCCCGATGCCCAGGCTGACCCCGTCGTCGATCACCGACGTGAGTCAGCTGATCGAGCAGCTCCGCCAGGTGAGAGCGCACGGGCTGGCCTACGATCGGTGCGAGGCTCAGCCGGGACTGGTATGTGTCGCCGCACCTCTGGTGGTCGACGGCTTCGGGGTCGGGGCGGTCTCGATCGGCTGCCATGAGTCGGCCAAATTGAATCCGCAGATAGACACCGCGCTGCGCAACACCGCCGCACGGATCACCCGGGAGATACGCAGAGGGCTGGCCGACCGGCGCCGCTCCTACTGGTTCCCGCACCAGGTCTGAGAATTCGCCAGTCCGCTCGCTGGCCGCTGCCGTTCCGCGCCCTGGAACCGGTGCTGGCGCGGCCCTACTCGCCGCGTAACAGTGAGCCGGACGACAGGAGGATCATGGCTCTGCCGCTGACTGGCGTGACGGTTCTTGACCTGAGCCGGGTGCTCGCCGGCCCTTACTGCACGATGGTGCTCGGCGATCTCGGCGCCGACGTGATCAAGATCGAGCGGTTTCCGGGTGGGGACGATTCCCGCACGATGGGTCCCTTCCTCGATGGCGAAAGCTATTGCTTCGCACAGGTCAACCGGAACAAACGCGGGGTGGCCCTGGATCTGAAGGATCCCGAAGGGCTCAAAGCCCTCCTGGCCATTGCCGCGAAAAGCGACATCGTCGTGGAGAATTTCCGGCCGGGCACGACGAAGCGGCTCGGCTGCGACTATGAGTCGGTGCGGACGCTGAATCCCGATGTCATCTACTGCTCGATATCGGGATTCGGGCAGACTGGCCCGTACGCGCAGCGCCCGGCCTATGACATCATCGCCCAGGGCATCAGCGGGTTCCTCAGCATGACGGGGCACCCGGGAGGGCCGCCGGCCAAGGTCGGTATCGCCATCAATGACGTGGCGGGTGGATCAACCGCCGTCCAGGCCATCCTCGCGGCCCACATCAGCAAACTCACGGGCGGCGGTGGCCAGTACATCGACCTTTCCCTGGTCGAGTCGGGTGTCGCCTGGACGGTGTGGGAGGCCGCGGCCTATTTCGGTGCGGATGAGGTCGCCTCGGCCGTAGGCACCCGGCACCGGCGTTCGGCGCCGTATCAGGCTTACCGGACCAGCGACGGGTACGTGACGGTGGGCGCGAACACGGAACGGATGTGGCGCGCTCTATGCGTCGATGTCCTGGATCACCCCGAGTGGGCCGAATCGGCGAAGTACGGCACGGCGCCCGACCGGCTGGCCAACGTTGATGAGCTCGAGCAGGACATCGAGGCGGTGCTGATCACTGCGCCTACTGATCACTGGGTGGCGAAGATGCTCGCGGTGGGTGTTCCAGCTGGCCCGGTCAACACCTACGACCAGATGCTGTCCGATCCGCACCTGGTCGCGCGGCAGGTGACCACGACGGTGGAGCATCCGGCCATGGGCTCACTGCAGACGCTGAGTTCGCCGCTGCGCCTGTCGGCTACTCCCCCGCAGATTCAGCGGGCGGCGCCGCTTTTCGGCCAGCACTCGGCTGAAGTCCTGATCGCGGCTGGTTACTCCCGCGAAGACGTAGCGGCGCTGCACGCCAGCGGCGCCGTCTTCGATCATGAGCTCAGCCTGGTCACACGCGCTCGATGATCGTGGCGTTGGCCATGCCGCCGCCCTCGCACATGGTCTGCAGGCCGAACCGCCCGCCGGTCGCCTCGAGGTAGTTCACGAGCGTGGCCAGCAAACGGGTCCCCGAACCGCCCAGCGGGTGGCCGAGGGCGATGGCGCCACCGCGCGGATTGAGCTTGCCCGGATCGGCGCTGAACTCCTGAGCCCAGGCCAGCGGCACGGGCGCGAAGGCCTCGTTGACTTCGTAGGCGTCGAGATCGTCCATGGTGAGCCCGGCCCGGGCCAGGACCTTGCGGGTGGCGGGGATGATGCCGGTCAGCATGAACAGCGGATCGCTGCCGGTGACGGCGAAAGAGTGGAACCGCGCCCGTGGCGTGAGTCCCAGCGCGGTCGCCTTCTCCTTACTCATGATCAGCGCGGCCGAGGCGCCGTCGGTCAGTGGCGACGAGTTACCGGGGGTGATGTGCCAGCTGATCTCGGGAAAACGCCGCGCCAGCTCATCGGTGCGGAAAGAGGGCAACAGCGCGGCCAGGCCTGCTTCGGTCGTCGCGGGCCGGACGGTCTGGTCGGTCCGGTGCTCGCGAACCGTGCCGTCTGCGGCGGTGACCTCGATCCCGACGATCTCGTGGTCGAAGTCACCGGCGGCCGCGGCCGCGGCGGCCCGCTGGTGTGATCGCGCCGAGAACTCGTCGAGGTCGGCCCGGCTGAACTTCCACTTGGCCGCCACCAGCTCCGCCGATACCCCCTGGTTGACCAGGCCAAGCGGATAGCGCTGTGCGAGCGGCGCAACCGGATGACCGTCACGCTCGGCCATTCCCATCGGTACGCGGCTCATGCTTTCGACGCCGCACGCGATGGCGATGTCGTAGGCGCCGGAAATGACGCCCTGGGCGGCGAAGTGGGCTGCTTGCTGACTTGATCCGCACTGCCGGTCGATCGTGGTGGCTGGCACTGACTCGGGCAGCCCCGCCACCAAGGTGGCCGAACGCGCAATGTTGAGGGCCTGATCCCCCGCCTGGCCGACACATCCGGCGATGACATCGTCGACCGCGTCGCCGGGTAGTCCGGTGCGCTCGATCAGCGCGCTGATGGTGCTGGCCAGCAGGGTGGCCGGGTGAACTCCGGACAGTGCGCCACCCGGTTTTCCCCGGCCCGACGCGGTTCGCACGATGTCGATGATGACGGCATCCGTCATGGGTCTTCCCTTCGCAGAGATCTCCGGTGAGTTCCTTCTTGGGCCGCGTCAGCCGGCTATCCGGCGGCGGGCACGATCGAACAGCCTGAGTGAGGTGGTGTGCAGGCGGTCGCCCGTCGCGGTGTCGGCCTGCCCGGCCCTGGCCCGCGCGTAGGTGCCCTCGAGGATGATGCCGAGCTTGAAACAGCCGAGGACCACGTACCAGTCGATCGCCGACAGGTCGCGGACCGAACGCTCGGCGTACTTCGCGACCAGATCCGTTTCGGGGGGAAGGCCGCCGAGCCGGGCCAGCGCCGAGCCGATCAGGTCATCCTCGCCGTCGGCTTGCGGCCAGACGGCGAGCAGCGAGCCGAGGTCGAGCACGGGATCACCGATCGTCGACATCTCCCAGTCCACGATCGCCGCGACCTCGGGTGCGCGGTAGCCGAACATGACGTTGGCCACGTGGTAGTCCCCGTGCAGGATGCCGGGCGTCCACGAGCGGGGCCGATTGCTCTCCAGCCAGGTCGCGATCTGCTCGATCCCGCCAAGCTGCGGGCCCTCGTACCCGGCCAGCGCCGAGAAGGAGTCCAGCTCTCCCATCCAGCGTGTGACCTGGCGTTCGAGGAACCCATCAGGTTTGCCGAAACCGGTGAGCCCGGCCTGCTCGTAGTCCACCGTGCCCAGGCTGGCCAGGGCGTCGGCCATGGCCAGGCCCATGGACCAGTGCACCTGGCCGTCCCGCTCCCAGGCCGGCGGAAGCCCGACGGCGGCGTTGAACCCGTCCACCGGTTCCATCAGGTAGAAGACCGCTCCGTGCAGAAGGTCCTCGCGGGCGCAACTGGCGATCAGCCGGGGATGCGGCACGTCGGTGGAGGCCAGCGCGCCGAGCATCCTGATCTCACGCAGGATGTTCTGATTGCTCCGGGGCCGCAGATGGCGGGGACCGCGGCGCAGTACGTAGCTCTGGCCGGCCCGGGTGAACATGACCATCACGTTCTGCGTCCCGCCCGCCAGCGGCCGGAAGGCGCCGAGCTCACCGGAGCCGAGGCCCCGTTCGTCCATCCAGGCGGTGATGGCGCCGCGATCGAGCACCGCGTCATCGGTGATCATGCGGGCGAGCGCAGCAGGTTGCGGCGCACCTTTCCGCTGTCGGTTTTCGGCAGTTCGTCAACGAAGTCAATGATGCGCGGGTAGGCGTGACGTCCGAGCCGGTCGCGGACGGCGCTCCGCAGGTCTTCCCTGAGCTGATCAGGGGGCACGGAGCCGTTCGTGACCACGACCGCGCGGACCACGGTCCCCCGGGCCGCGTCCGGCGCGCCAACCACCGCAGCCTCGGTCACCGCGGGATGGGCCAGGATGACCTCTTCGACCTCGCTCGGGCCGACGTTGTAACCGGAGGTCACGATGAGGTCGTCGGACCGGCCGACGAACCGGTACCGGCCGTGTGTGTCCAGCCGGAACATGTCGCCGGTGAGGAACTTGTCGCCCCGCCAGCGTGCGGCCCACTGCTCCTGGCGATGACGGTACCCGTTCGATGCCTGGTAACGGGGGTGGCGTAGAGCGAGGATGCCCTCGGTCGCCTGCGCATGGCCGTTGTCGTCGACCAGCTCGACCTCGAAGCCCGGCGTCACCGAGGTGAGCGCGCCGGGGACGGCAGGTGCCTCGGCATAGGCCAGGTTGGCCAGGACCATCGCCGTCTCACTCGCCCCGTACCCATCCTGGATGTCCGAGCCGGCCAGGTCACGCCACGCCGTGGCCAGCGGGGCGTCCAGCGGCTCGCCCGCGCTTGTGGCGCCGCGGATGCTGTCCGGCAGCCCGTGGCGCTGCGCCTCGGCGGTCAGCCGGCGGAACGCCGACGGTGCCGCGGCCACATACGTCACCTGCTCCTGCTCGAAAACCTTCAGCCAGGCCTGCGGATCGAAATTGCCGGTCCAGACCACCCGGGGATGCCCCAGGCTCATGGGGCCGATACCGGTCGTGTACAGGCCGTACGACCAGCCGGGGTTAGCCCCGGTGAACAGCATGTCGCCTGGCTCCAGCGCGAACGTGTGCCGGAGGAATGGCTGGATTGTCAGCGGCAGCGAATGAGACTGGAGGCAGCCTTTCGGCGCTCCCGTCGTCCCGCTGGTGTACATCAGCGTGGCCAGCTCGTCCGGCGCGGTCACCACCGTTTCGGTATGCGCGCCGTGCCGGCCGAGCTCGGCCCAGAAGCTGAAGTCGCCGCGGACAAGCCCGGCGCCAGCGGTTCCAGCGATCGTATAGACCAGCGGCTCGGTGTCCATCAGGTCCAGGGCGCCGCCGAGGGCGCCGCGGTGCAGGGCGTCGACGACGACCACGGCCGGGTCACCGTCTTTCAGCCGTTGCGCCAGGCCGTCGGCCCCGAAGCCCACGAACAGGGGAAGGTAGACGAATCCGGCCCGCCATGCGGCGAGGGCCGCGATGTAGGCCTCCACCTGCTGGCCGATCAGCCCGGCGACCCGGTCACCGCGCTGCAGGCCGGCCTCCGCCCACGCGGTGGCCAGCTGCCGGGAGGCGCGGCTCAGCTCCGCGAACGTCCACTGCTCGCGGCGACCGTCCGGGTGGACCAGGATCATCGCCAGCCGGGCCCGGTCCCGGGCCCACCGGTCACAGGCTTCGTGCGCGGTGTTCAGGCCCTTGGAGATCGGCCAGTCCAGGCGCGCTTCGGCCGCCTTCCAGACGTCATCGGCCGGCAGCTGGCGCTCGGCGATCAGTTCCGCCACGAAGTCGTCATGTTCAGACAAGCTGCCGCCCTCCGGAATCGCCGCGCCCTGCTGGCCGCCTGGAAAAGCGATGCTGCCTGACCGGCCGGCCGCTGCCCACTGGCTGTTCCGTCGGCCGGGACGCGTCACCGACCGCCAGCACCCGCCGGTCATAGGCTCATTACATGGATTTCGCTGGCACGAAGACCCTGTACGTCGGTTCGCGGACCCGCCCCGCGGCGAACGAGTGGGACGCGGTGCTACTGGCCGGGGAGCCGTCCGAGGAGACCGTCCTGGGCCCGGTCACGTCCTACGCCGAAGCCGCGGCCAGGATGCGGGACCTGGCCGCGGATCGGCTGTTCATCTCGGCTGAGACCATGGCGCAGATGGTGACCGCGGGAGTTGGCCCGGCCACCTGAC
>Ga0209112_10000086_pt1 | contig 14007 bp, 12 predicted proteins | sample TexAe_OM3H0_O3_FD_187947 | JGI IMG/M metagenome (GOLD analysis project Ga0209112, IMG submission 187947) | Forest soil microbial communities from Davy Crockett National Forest, Groveton, Texas, USA - Texas A ecozone_OM3H0_O3 (SPAdes) (version 2) | ecosystem: Environmental > Terrestrial > Soil >...
GGGTGGTCAGGTCCGCCAGGCCCACCGGGACCGCCAGGGCCGCCGGGGTGGTCAGGTCCGCCAGGCCCACCGGGACCGCCAGGGCCGCCGGGGTGGTCAGGTCCGCCAGGCCCACCGGGACCGCCGGGACCGCCTTGGTGGCCGCCACCGGGGCCAGGTCCACCCGGTCCGCCGCCGCCACCCGGTCCACCCGGGTCGCCGGGCGCGTTCGGATGGCCGCCGGGGCCACCATGGTCGCCGCCGGCAGCCGGGGCGCTGTGACCTCCGGCCGGAGCGGGCGGTCCTCCGGGGGCGGCGCTGGCCGAGCCGGCGCCCATGCCCAACGCGGCAGCGCCGAGAGCGCCGGCCACGGCGACTCCCCCGATCAATTGCTTAAACATCATGGTTTTTCACCTTCTACTAGTGAATTCCTGAGAATTCCCCCCTACACCATTGAGACCCTAGATAGCTTTCCTATGGGCCTGCTGTGAGGGCCCCATGCAGAACTTTTGGGCGGAGGGCGGGCCTGCCGGCCTCCGCGACTAGTCGGCCTTGGTGGCGCTGCTTTGGCAAGGCTATGTTGGCTAGTCAGGCGTGCTTTTTTGCGTATATCGTTTCGGCCGTGCCACGAACGTCCCATGCAAATGAGCCCCACCTGGGATCGGTATCCGCGAAGTTGAATTGGCTCCGCGCCGGGGTCTTGGGGGCCAATGACGGGATCGTCTCCACCGCGGGCATCGTCGTGGGCGTCGCGGCCGCGACGGTGCAGCGCGCCCCGATTTTGACCGCGGGAACTGCCGGACTGGTCGCGGGGGCGGTGTCGATGGCGCTGGGTGAATATGTGTCAGTCAGCACCCAGCGCGACACCGAGAAGGCGCTGCTGGATGAGGAGTGCGAGGAGTTGCACGGCGATCCGGCCGCCGAATTGGATGAGCTGGCGACGCTCTATGAGGGGAAGGGTCTGACGCCGGCAACGGCTCGCCGGGTGGCGGAGGAACTCACCGACCACAACCCGTTGCTCGCCCACGCCGAAATCGAATTGGGTATCGATCCGGAGGAACTGGCCAACCCCTGGCAGGCAGCGCTGTCCTCGGCGCTCGCGTTTTCCGTTGGCGCCCTGCTGCCGTTGATCGCGATCTTGGCTCCGCCGACGGCGTGGAGAATTCCGGTCACCGTCGTGGCTGTCCTTCTGGCATTGGTGATCACCGGGGGCGTCTCGGCGGGTTTGGGCAGAGCGCCCAAAAGTCGCGCCGTGCTTCGCAACGTCATCGGGGGCGGACTTGCCTTGGTGATCACCTATGTGATCGGCCACCTGGTGGGTGCGGCAATCGCCTGAGGGCCGCGTGGCGACTGGAAGCGCAACTGTAACATCCACGGTTGCGGTCCTTAAAAGAGGTCCGGAAGCCGATCACGTGGAGAGTGCTGCTGTGGCCGAGCCCGACATCGTGCTGGATGACTCTGAATTGGCGGAACCGGTGCCGTACTTCAACCGCGACGAAAGACGCTTCGTACCAACCGAAGTCGGGCGTGGCGGATGGGGTCCCTCGCTCAGCGGTCACGTGGTGGGTGGACTGTTGGGTTGGGCGGTCGAGCGTGCGGCCGACGACCTCGAGTTACAACCTGCGCGGTTGACCGTCGATCTTCCGCGGCCGACAGCCTTGGAGCCTATCGAGATAACCACCCGTGTGCTGCAGGACCGACGGCGATTGCGGTTGATCGAGGCCGTTCTCACCCAGCATGGTGCGCCGGTGGCGCAGGCCAGTGCCCTGTTCGTGCGGCGCGGCCCGCAACCCGACGGACGAACCTGGTCACCCCCGGTGCAGATGCCGCCGTTGCCGGACGGCGGCGGCCACCCGACGTTCTTCATGCGAACGTATGGCTGGGGTGTCGGCGTCCAGAACCCCGATCCGGACTGGGCAGACATGTCGGGACCGAAATACACGTGGCTGCACGAGACGCGCCCGTTGATCGACGACGAACCGCTGACCGCTTTTACGCGTGCGGCGATGGCCGGCGACCTTACGGCGTCAATCGCCAACTGGGGCTCTAATGGTCTGCAGTTCATCAACGTTGATTACACGCTCACACTGGGCCGCCTGCCCGAAGGGCACCACATCGGGCTGGCCTCACTCACGCACTACAGCCAGGACGGGGTGGCGACCGGCTCCGCTGTTCTCGTCGACCGTCAGGGCCCGATTGGCAGTGGTGTTTCTGTCGCCGTCGCGCACTCCGGGTTTCGTCCGTCAACCGTGGATCCCACAGCTGGATGAGGCCCGGAACGGATGTCACCTACTGGACGTTGATCGCCGATGCGGCCCAACGACTATCGAACCGCCCGCTCTTGGCCGACGAGCATGGACGCAGTCTGACTGCACGACAGCTCCACGACGCCGCCCGCGCGACCGCCGCCGCACTTGCCGAACGCGGAGTCCACGCGGGAACCGTGGTGTCCTGGCAGCTGCCGACCACGCTGGAAACCATGGTTGTGATGGCCGCGCTGGCTCGACTCGGTGCGGTGCAAAACCCGATGATCCCGATACTTCGGGAGAACGAGGTCGGCTTCATCACCGGACAGCTGGCGACCGAATTCTTTGTGGTGCCCGAGATTTGGCGCGGATTCGATCACGGGGGGCTGGCCCGCGCATTGGCGCAACAGAGAGGATTCGAGGTCATCACCGTCGACCTGGTGACGCCCCCGATCGCCGGCGAGCTCCGGCTGCCCCGCGGCCACCCCAGTGCCCTGACCGCACCGCCTGCTCCCGCCGGCGACACGCGGTGGATCTACTACTCATCGGGAACTACCGCGGCGCCCAAAGGGATTCGCCACACTGACACTTCGCTGATCGCAGGCTCGGCGGCCGTGGTGGGCATGGTCGGCAATAACAGCACCGATGTGAATCCCATCGCGTTTCCGATCGCGCACATCGGCGGGGCCGCTATGTTGGCCACCGCCCTGCTGACTGGTCTGCGTTTGGTGCTTTTCGAGGCATTCGATCCCGTCAAGACACCGCTCGCCATCGCTGCGCAGAATCCGACGTTCCTCGGCACGGCAACCCCTTTCTTTGTGGCATTCCTGGAAGCCCAGCGCGCGCACGGTCATCAGCCGCTGTTCCCGTCGCTGCGCGGTTGCCTCGCCGGAGGTGCGTCCATCACCGCCGAACTCGGGCGCCAGGTCCGTGACACTTTGGGCGTGGCCGGCATCGCTAATGCCTGGGGCCTCACCGAGTTTCCCGCCGCGACTTCGCCCCCACTCGACGCCGCGCCACAGGTGCTCGACTACACAGTCGGCGCGCCGATATCCGGCGTCACGGTCCGGGTGGTCGACAACCAAGAAATCGAGCTGCCCACGGGGCGCGAAGGCGAGCTACGCCTCAAGGGACCCCAGTGTTTCCTCGGCTACGTGGACGCCGCGTTGGACGCCGACGCGTTCGACAGAGACGGCTGGCTGCGCACAGGCGATGTCGGGCTGATCGACGCCGATGGCAATGTTCGCGTCACGGGGCGTATCAAGGATGCGATCATCCGCAACGCCGAGAACATTTCGGCCCTCGAGATCGAGGATGCGCTGGCCACCCATCCCGGGGTGGCCGATGTCGCCGTTATCGGAGTACCCGACCCGCGCACCGGCGAGCGGGTATGCGCGGTGGTGGTAGCCGCGTCGGCCGAGGGGGTGTCGTTGGAATCCCTTGTGCAGCATTGTCGTTCACAGGGCCTGAGCCGCTACAAACACCCCGAGCGCCTCATCGTGGTCGATGCTCTCCCGCGCAACCAATTCGGGAAGGTCATCAAGAGGGACCTGCGCGCGGCGTTCGGGTGAGCCGTCAGGAGAAAAGTTGTGGGTTCTCGCTGATGTATTGCGCGACAGTCAAAGCGGGCCGACCGGTGAGTTTTTCGACGTCATCGGTGGCACGGTCGTAGCGACCCTCTCGGTGCAGGCGTGCCATCGTGGCAAGGTGCTGCTGTAGGTGCGCGGGCAGTCCCGTGGGCTTGAGCACGTCCTCGATCCACGAGTCGAGCGGGATGTCCATGCCCGTGATCGGTCGCTGCAATCCGCGGGCATACTGCGCGGCCAATCCGTCGATATCGAGGCTTTCCGGGCCGGTCAACTCGTAGACGTTCCCGACACGCTCGGCCGGGTTCAGCAACACGGTCGAGACACCGCGTGCCACGTCGCTGGCGGCGATCGGCGAGGTGCGACCGTCACCGAACGGCAGCACCAACACGTCTCGCTCGCGCAATGACGGGACCGCGAACAGCGTGAAGATCGGATTGTCAAGAAACGCAGTCGGTCTGATGTGCACGGCGGGTACCCCGGACCAGTTCACCACCTGCTCGGCGAGGTAGTGCAAGCGATGCTGACGGGACTCGCCGGTGCTTGTCAGTGTCATCTGCGAAACCGTCATCTGCGACATGTTCACGAGCACCTCGAGGCGCCCCAATTCCAACGCCGCGGCACACACGACCACCGTGGCCTGCAGGTAGTCGGGGGAGACGCTCATGGAGAAGAACATGCGATCGACGCCGGTCATCGCGTCCACGACGTCGCCCGGATCGGTGAGGTCGCCCACCACCACCTCGGCACCGACTCCACGCAGCGCGTCGGCCCGCTGATCGTCGTGATGCACCAACGCGCGCACGCGTTCTCCGCGTTCTCGCAGCTGGTCGACAACAAGCCGGCTCACCCCGCCGGTGCCTCCGCCGGCGCCGGTGATCAGATACAGCGGCCCGGTCACAATCGACGACTCACGATGAGTTGGCAATTCCAGCGATTCATCGCCTCGCTCCTACCTGCAAGCCGGTAGCCAGTGGTCAAGTGTAGGCCGCCTAACGCGTAGCGGCGTATCGTTTCAGTGCACGCCATAGATGTCAGTGGGGCGCCATGCCCGACTCGGAGGGGACACCACGTCGCATCCGGCTCCGCGCCGGACTTCGAGCGGAGGTACGGCATGACTTATCTGGGCAAGGCCTATTACCCCGAGTGGTTGGACAACCTGGCTAACGATGTCAGCCTGGAGGCCGCTGCGATGGATGGCGTCGCCCGCGGCCGGGACGACGTTCACGCGGTCATGGTTGTGGCCCGCGAGCAATACGAGAACCAGGTGTTCAGTTACGCGGGCCCCTGCGGCGACTACGGCTTCGTCGAGGATTACACCGCCGAGGTCCGCGGCATTCCAACCAGGGTCATTGTCCTGGTCACCTACAACAACTCCGGGCAGACCCAGCGCATTGTGGTGAATCACCGGCCGCGTAGCGCATTGCTGTCGTTTTCCCGTTTGATGCTCGAAAAATTCTCCGGCACAGCGCTAGCCAAGCACTGGGAGGGAACACCCTAAGGGGTGCAACACTTCTCACTAATAAGCGAGTGACCCGCGCGCAGCCTTTGGATAGCACCGGCGATGAAACTTGATATCGCATCCGCTATCGACTTTTGCAGCGCGGTTCCTGACTCCGTCGTGGTGCTGAAGTGAAGCGGAGCGCTATAAGCCCTTGGGGGCATCGCGGACGGCCTGTGCCGCCGCCGCCTCGCCGTCGAACTCGACCTTGGCGGTGCGCCCGACGGCAAACAGCAGCAGCTCCTCGGGCGCGCCTGTCACCGTGACCGCTGGGCCCCGGCCGGCGGTCAACACCGTCTTGCCCTCCGAGGTGCGCAGTGCCACCCGGGCGGGCACCTTGGCGAGGGTCATCCGGGCCATCAGCGGCAGGGTGCGACGCAGGCTGTTGCCCAGCGCGGGTTCCAGCGCGCGCGGCTCCCAGCCGGGCTGCGCGCGCCGCACGTCCTCGTGGTGGATGAACATCTCGGCCACGTTGGCCACCGGGTCGAGCAGTTTGAGCGGCGAGTACACCGGTGGGCCGGACGCCACCTTGTCGACCAGCGCCTCCCAGTCCGTCTGCTCGGCCACCTGGTTCTGCACCTTCTCGGTATGCGAGGCGAAGAACGGAATCAAAATCCCCGGCGCGGCGTCGGGGCGGTACTCCCGGATCACCAGGTGAGCGGCCAGATCCCGGGTCTTCCAGCCCTCGCACAGGGTGGGGGCGTCGGGTCCGACTCCGCGCATGGTCTCCACAAGGGCGGCACGTTCGCGTTGAGCAACAGACATCCGTTCAGCCTAAAGGGGGCGAAGGCTTCGCGGGCCGTCCCCGGAAAGGCGAACCCCCGGTCGGGCGCGCTTCGCAACTCGGTAAATTTACCGACGTTCTGTCGTTGAAGAAGAAATGTAGGGAATGTCATGAGCGTGCACGTCGAGCAGTTGGAGTTCCAGGCAGAGGCTCGGCAACTGCTGGATTTGATGGTCCACTCCGTCTACTCCAACAAGGATTCGTTCCTGCGGGAGTTGATCTCGAATGCTTCTGACGCGCTGGACAAGCTGCGGCTGGAAGCGTTCCGCAACAAGGACCTCGACGTCGACACCTCGGATCTGCATATCGAGATCGAGGTGGACAAGGCGGCCCGCACCCTGACCATCCGCGACAACGGCATCGGGATGACCCGCGCCGAGGTCGTGGATCTGATCGGCACGCTGGCCAAGTCGGGCACCGCCGAGTTGCGTCAGCAACTGAGGGAAGCCAAGAACGCCGCGGCCTCAGAGGAATTGATCGGTCAGTTCGGTATCGGCTTCTATTCGAGTTTCATGGTCGCCGACAAGGTCGAACTGCTCACCCGCAAGGCCGGCGAGAGCGAGGCCACCAAGTGGGAATCGAGCGGCGAGGGCACCTACACCATCGAAGCCGTCGAGGACGCTCCGCAGGGAACGGCGGTCACCCTGCATCTCAAGCCCGAGGACACCGAGGACGAGCTACACGACTACACCTCGGATTGGAAGATCCGCAGCCTGGTCAAGAAGTACTCCGACTTCATCGCCTGGCCCATCCGGATGGAGATCGAGCGGCGGATCCAGGTTCCCGTGGAGGAAGGCTCCGAGGAGACGCGCGAAGAGGTCGTCATCGACAACGAGACCCTCAACTCGATGAAGGCGCTGTGGGCCCGGCCCAAGGAAGAGGTGTCCGAGGAGGAGTACAACGAGTTCTACAAGCACGTCGCGCACGCCTGGGACGACCCGCTCGAGGTGATCGCGATGAGGGCCGAGGGCACCTTCGAGTACCAGGCCCTCTTGTTCATCCCGTCCCACGCGCCATTCGACCTGTTCAACCGCGATGCCCAGACCGGCATCCAGCTCTACGTCAAGCGCGTGTTCATCATGAGCGACTGCGACGAGCTGATGCCCGAGTACCTGCGCTTCGTCAAGGGTGTCGTCGACGCCCAGGACATGTCGCTGAACGTGTCGCGGGAAATCCTGCAGCAAGACCGCCAGATCAAGGCCATCCGTCGCCGGTTGTCCAAGAAGGTGCTGTCCACCATCAAGGACCTTCAGTCCGAGCGGCCGGAGGATTACCGCACCTTCTGGACGCAGTTCGGCAGGGTCGTCAAAGAGGGCTTGATGTCGGACTTCGACAATCGCGAAACCCTGCTCCAGATCTCCTCATTCGCCTCGACACACAGCGAGGAGGAGCCCACAACCCTCGCCGAGTACGTGGCGCGGATGAAGGAGGGCCAGGAGCAGATCTTCTACGCCACCGGGGAGACGCGTCAGCAGATCCTGAAGTCGCCGCACCTCGAGGCCTTCAAAGCCAAGGGGTACGAGGTCTTGTTGCTCACCGATCCGGTCGACGAAGTCTGGGTGGGGTCGGTGAACGAGTTCGACGGCAAACCGCTGCAGTCGGTCGCCAAGGGCGAGGTCGATCTCAGCTCTGAGGGGGAGGAGAGCGGGGCCGAACGGGAGGAGCAGCAGAAGGATTTCGCGGACCTGCTGACGTGGCTCAAAGAGACGCTGAGCGATCACGTCAAGGAGGTACGGCTGTCCAACCGCCTGACGGAGTCGCCGGCTTGCCTGATCACCGACGCCTTCGGCATCACACCGGCGCTCGCCCGCATGTATCGCGCGTCCGGACAAGATGTCCCAGTCGGCAAACGGATTCTGGAGCTCAACCCGAATCACCCGCTGGTCACCGGCCTGCGGCAAGCGCATACCGACCGTGCCGACGACCCTTCGGTCGCCGAGACAGCTGAATTGCTTTATGGCACAGCACTTCTCGCTGAAGGCGGCGCGCTCGAGGATCCGGCCCGGTTCGCCGAGATGCTCGCCGATCGGCTGGCGCGCACCGTATAGCCCTGCTTTGCCAGGCCGACGACACGGGCGCCCGCGCCGGTGACGGCGATTTCTCGATTGAAAGCCGACTGGCGGGGATAATCAGATCCCATGGTTGAGTTTCGCGTTGTCGACCCGCACGGCCTTGTCGTCGCGGCGAAGAAGTTTGCCGGCGCGGAGGCTGCACACGCATGGTTTGTCGGTTTCATGGTCGGCAAGACTGAGCTGGGTTGGCGGATGGAGGTCAACGACGAGGGGCAGTGGGCTTTCTTCGACGACACCGAAGGATTCACCGCCCCGGGCAGCCATCGCCGGGAACGGAGCTGAGTCGCCCACCGCCCGCCGCGGGAAGCTAAGTTAGTTCAATGACCGAGCGGGCCGGGCTCGCAAGACATCGCACACCTCTCAACCGTTCCCAGATCGCCGGTTTCTGGGGCGCGTGGACGGGCTGGACGCTCGACGGGATGGATTCGTTCATCTACGCGCTCGTGCTCACGCCCGCGCTCACCGAACTACTGCCGCGTTCGGGTGTCGCCGCGACCCAGGCCAACGTTGGGCTGGCGGGTTCGATACTGTTCGCCCTGTTTCTGGTGGGCTGGGGCCTCTCGTTCATCTGGGGGCCGATCGCCGACCGCTTCGGCCGCACCAAGGTGTTGGCCGCGACGATCTTTACTTTCGCGATCTTCACCGGGCTTTCGGCCGCCGCGCAGAACGTCTGGGAGCTTGCCATCTTCCGCTTCATCGCGGGCGTCGGGATCGGCGGGGAGTGGGCGCTGGCGGGGACCTACGTCGCCGAAGCGTGGCCGGAGGACCGGCGCAAGATGGGGGCGGGTTATCTGCAGACCGGCTACTACGCGGGCTTCTTCCTCGCCGCGGCGTTGAACTACACCGTTGGCGTTCAATTCGGCTGGCGCGCAATGTTTTTGACGGGAGCGGTGCCGGTCGTCGTCGCAATCTTGATTCTGACACGGGTGCAGGAAACCGAGAAGTGGCAGCAGGCCGAGGCGAGCACCGCGCCCCGCGCGAAGCCTCTGCGGGAAATCCTGGGGCCACGCTACCGCCGACGCACCTGGGTGGCCTGCGCGCTGGTGACCATCGCGATCGTGGGCCTGTGGGCCGGCGCGGTGTATGAGCCGTCGGCGGTCATCCAGTTGGCCCAGAAAGCGGGCATGGACAAGGCGGACGCGACCAGGACCGCCTCGTGGGCGACGGGGTTGCTGTCGATCGGCACCATCCTCGGATGTTTGGTGCTGCCGCTGATCGCGGAGCGCATCGGACGCCGAAAGACGCTGGCGATTTACTTCGCCGGGATGGCGGTCTCGATCACCGGTAGCTTCGGTTGGGCGTTCTATCAGCCCAACGGGCTCGCGCCCTTCATCGCGTGGCTCTTCGCCCTGGGCTTCTTCGGCGGCAACTTCGCTCTGTTCAGTCTGTGGCTGCCCGAGCAGTTCGAGACGCGTGTGCGCGCGACGGCGTTCGCGTTCTGCACATCGTTCGGACGGTTCGTCGGCGCGGGCGTCAACTTCATGTTGGGCGCTGCGGTGCTGCACACCCGTACTTTGGGCCTGCCTGTTGCGCTGACTGCCATCGCTTTCGTGATCGGGATTTTCGTCATTCCGCTGGCTCCGGAGACACGCGGCGAGGTGCTGCCCCAATAGCCGCATTTGGGCTCCGATTAGGCTCCGAGGAATGCGCGTCGATGCGATGACGATTCCGCAACCGCTCGGCGAGATCGGCGAGCTTGCCCGACGAACGCAGTCCGCCGGATTTTCCGGCCTGCTGTTCACCGAGACGGGTCGCACCGCCTACCTCAATGCCGCTGTCGCCTCACAGGCCGCACCGGGCCTCGAATTGTCTACCGGTGTCGCGGTGGCCTTTCCGCGCAGCCCGTTCGTCACCGCCGCCGCCGCGTGGGAGTTACAGGAAGCAACCCACGGGAACTTCCGGCTGGGTCTGGGCACCCAGGTGCGCACGCACGTCGTGCGGCGCTACGGCACCACGTTCGAGCGGCCGGGTCCACGGATTCGTGACTACCTGCGCGCCGTGAAGGCGTGCTTCTCGGCGTTCCGCTCCGGGAAGCTGGATCACCACGGCGATTTCTACGACCTCGACTTCATCACTCCGCAGTGGAGCCCCGGGCCCATCGATGCTCCCGATCCCAAAGTCGATGTCGCCGCGGTGAATCCGTGGATGCTGCGGATGGCGGGTGAAGTCGCCGACGGGGTGCATGTCCACCCGATCGGCGAGCCGGGCTACCTGGCCCGTCACGTCCTGCCGAACGTCGCCGAGGGAGCGGCCAAAGCGGGTCGGTCGCCATCGGACATCGCGATCATCGTGCCGGTGATGACGATCGTCGGCGACAGCGAAGAAGAGCGGGACAAGCAGCGAGAAACCGTGCGCGCCAGCATGGCTTTCTACGGCAGCACCCCCAACTACGCGTTCATCTGGGATGAGGCCGGGTTCGAGGGCACGACGGCCCGGATCCGGGAAAAGCAGAAGGCCGGTGACTTCGCCGGGATGGCCGCACAAGTCAGCGACGACCACGTCGCCGCCTTCGCCACGGAGTCGACCTGGGACGGGTTGGCCGGCGCGCTGACCAAGAAATACGGCGCAATGGCAACGCGTCTGGTGCTCTACAACTCCGTTGGCGATCAGGAGCGGTTCGAGCGGTACGGCGAAGTCGCCCGGCGGATGAGTGCGGCGGAAACTGTCAGTGGCTGAGCTGGATTGCCTTGACCACCAACAGCAGCGCACCGAGCACCAGGTAGGACCGCAGGGCGATCATGCCCAGTCGAGTGCCGGGTGACCAGACCACCGGCTCGAGCAGTGTCAGCGGCGGCATTCGCCAGGTGCTGCGGTCGACCCCGCGTGCCGGAAGTTGGGGAGCCGGGGGAGCGGGTTGGCGGCGGGCCATCCAGCGCAGCATCGGCATCGCCGCGACACCGAGTACGACCATGCCCAATCCCAGATAGCCGGCGACCGAGACGACATCGATATGAGGGAACAAGGTGGTCGCCATCAGGATCCCCGACAGCAGCAGGAGTGTGCCCACAATCAACCCGGCGACCCAGTTGAGCCAGGGCCGATTCACCCAGGGCCCCAACACTTGCCGGTCGTTGCACAGCAGCAGCAGAAACACACTGGCGCTAGGCAACAGCAGGCCGGCAAGGGCCTGTACGGCCGTGGTGATCAAACCGAGTGGGGCGCCGGGGATCAGCACGATGACGGCAGCCAACGCCACCATGGCGGTATAGGACAGGTAGAACTGCTTGGCGTCGGCGAACCCACGGTGCAGCGAGTGCTTCAGGCCGAACACGTCGCCGAAGGCGTAGCTGGTGGCCAGGGTCACCGCGGCGGCGCCGATGATCGAGGCGTCCATCAACACGATCGCAAAGATCCCGCCAAGCGACCCGCTGTGCTGGCCAAGCAGGTGTGCCGTAGCGCCCGCGTCGGTGAAACCACCCACGGTGTCGGTGGAGCGCGCTGCCCACTCGCCGGTCATCACCAACGCCGCGGCGCCCACGACCACCACGAAAGCCCCCAACACGGTGTCGGCGCGTTCGTAGGCCATGAACCTCGGAGTGATGCGTTTGTCGACGATATTGGACTGCTGAAAGAACAGTTGCCAGGGCGCCACCGTGGTGCCGACGATGGCAATGATCAACAGCACCGCATCCGAGCTGATGCCGCCCGAAATGCTCGGCACCACAAACGACTTCGCCGCATGCACCCACTGGGGATGAGACATCAGCAGCATCGGAATCTGCAGCAGCGTGATGGCGATGAAAATGAACATCGCCCGCTCCCAGCGACGAAAGCTGCCGCTGGCCATGATCGCGACCAGTGCCACTGCCGAGATAGGCACCACAACGTATTTGGAGATGCCGAAGTATTCGGCGGCCAGCGAGATGCCGATGAACTCCGTGACGATCGTCAAAAAGTTGAGCAGGAATAGGTCACCGACCGAAAACCAGCCCCAGCCGCGTCCGAAACGTTCGTTGATCAACCGGGCATGTCCCACCCCGGTGACCGCACCGAGCCGGACCACCATCTCCTGGTTGACGATGAGTACGGGAACAAGCAGCAACAGCACCCACAACAACGAGTAGCCGTAGTTCTGGCCTGCCTGGGCGTAGGTGGCCACTCCACCGGCGTCGTTATCGCCGACCATCACGATGATTCCGGGGCCGACGATGGCGAGCAGAGTCAGCAGTCGCGTCTTCCAGGTGCGGGCATGCTCCGTCTCGCTGACGCTGATGCGGCCGAACGCGCCTTCGATGTCGCCGAGATGCGCGGAGTCGAGCACGGCGCTGCGCCGTGGCGCGGACGGCGCGTCGTGGTGAACCTCAACCGCGGGAGCCTCGGAACGCGCGGTGTTTTCAGCACCCGAGGTCACTGTGCTTTACCTCCCGGGGGCGCGTTGTGAGCCACGGGGATGTCGCGAACCGGACGCGGGGCGGGCTCTCGGCGGCGCCAGTCCTCCGGGATGGTCGCCTCCAGCACGTCGTCGACGGTTACCACCCCGAGCAGGCGGTCCTCCTCGTCGACGACGGGAATGGAATAGAGATTGAAATCGGCCATCAGCAGGGCGATGTCGGTGAGGTCGGCGTCCGGATTGACCCGTACCGGGTCGGAATCCATAAGCTCCCCAACGCGTTTGCCTGATTCCGCTTGCAAGAGATTGATCACCGACGCGACACCGTCGAGCCGCTGGTCCTCGTCGAGCACGTGCACCTTGATGAGCGCCTCGGGTTGTATGGTGCGAGCCGCGGCGATCAACGCTAACGCCCCGCCCGCCGTCGTCTCCGCCGAGCAGGAGACGAAGTCGACGTTCATCAGCCCGCCGGCACTTTCGGGGTTGAAGCCCATCAAGGTGATGACTTTGGTGCGCTGTGGCGCAGGCATCAGATCGAGCACAGGCCTGCGCCGCGACTGCCGCAGATCGGTGATCGCATCGGCGGCATCGTCGGCGCGCATCCGGCCGAGCAGCGCGGCGACCTCGTTGTCAGGCATGTCATCGAGAAGCCGGCTGGCCTTGTCCGGGTCCAGTTCTTCGAAGACGTCCGCCTCCAATTCCGGGTCGCTGTGAACGCGGTTGAGGATCTCACCGCCCTCGGCCTTGTCAGCTTCCTCGAGAAGATCGGCGATCTCAGCGGCTTTGAATTCGCCAAAGCGGTCCGACAGACGCCGCACCGCATCGGAGCGAGCATGGCCGATCAATGGTTCGAACGCCTTCCAGTCCCGGGATGCATGCCCGCCGGAGTGTTTGATCAGCCCGAACAACTTGGGTGGCCGGCGAGTGTCCAGCCGCGCCAGCACCCACCCGGCGTCAGTATGTTCCAGCTCGACGTCATAGGCGCGCACCAGCTCCACTGCGGCCGCATCGATCAATCGGTGGCCCAGAACGTCGGCGCGCAACAGCACCTCACCCTCGCGGCGCTCGAAGCCACGAAGGTCAACCTTGTTCTTGGTCAAGACAACTCGGTCGGCGGTGTACTCGTCGATCGACTTGTTTCCGATGAACACGCGCCGGCCCCCGACTCCCGCCACGATCCCGCTCACCAGTGGATACTCATCGGCGCGCAACCGCACGATCACGTCCTCGACCCGGCCCACGGTTTCGCCGGAACGGGCGACCACCGGCGCGCGCAGCAGCTGTGAGAGGTGGATGTACGGCAGGTCACCGCGCAGCCTGGGCGCCTCTTCGGATGTGCTCACTTGTACCCTCCTCGCAGTGTGCCAACGAGCTCCGTGCAAGTACGGCATACAACCCGGTTTGGTGCTGGCGCAAGTCTCGGCGGTTGACCGGCTCGGCCCCGGATCGTACGCCGCGATCGGCGCCGGTGACTAGAGCGAGTAGGGGAACGGTGAGCGGCCATCGAAA
>Ga0209112_10000088_pt1 | contig 13978 bp, 14 predicted proteins | sample TexAe_OM3H0_O3_FD_187947 | JGI IMG/M metagenome (GOLD analysis project Ga0209112, IMG submission 187947) | Forest soil microbial communities from Davy Crockett National Forest, Groveton, Texas, USA - Texas A ecozone_OM3H0_O3 (SPAdes) (version 2) | ecosystem: Environmental > Terrestrial > Soil >...
GCCCGTGCGCGTTGCTGGTGTAGCCCTGGGTGAACAGGTTGGCCAGGATGCCGATGACGTCGTGGCTGAACTCCTGGTCGTAGCCGTTGGCCCCGGTCTTCAGCTCGTCGCCGGACCGGATGATCTGGGTGTAGATGAACCCGGTCTTGTAGGCGTTGACCAGGCTCTGGTCGGGCAGCTGGGTGATCTGCGCGATCCCGGCCAGCTGGCCGTTCCAGTACGACTTCATGTGCGAGAAGTGCTGGTCGTAACCGCCCGCGGCGACGATGGCGCTGTTGGCCGGGTAGGCGTAGCTGCCGCCGAGCTTGTCCGACGGCACCACGTAGTCGTGGTCCACCGTGCTATGGGCGGGCACCGTGTCCGAGGCCGAGTTCAGCGCGATCAGCCCGGCCGACGCCTGCGGGTCGACCGTGACGGCCGAGCCGGTCGGGTTGGTCACCGCGACCCGGCTGTAGATGAACACGTAGTTGTGGCCGCCCACCGTGACCTCGTCGCCGAAGTTGGTGATCGAGATGCTGGCCCCGTCCCGGGAGAAGCTGGTCACCAGCGCGGGCAGGTACCCGTCGGCGTTCTTCCAGGTGGTCCTGCTGTCGTCGTAGACCCCGTAGCCGTAGGTGGTGCCGCTCACCGCGGCGGTGCTGGCGCTGCCCGGCCCGCCGGTGGGGCCGCTGGTGTCGACCCAGAAGCTGCCGCCCAGGCAGGCCACCACGCCCTGGCTGTTGCCCGCCCAGCCGATGACGCTCGCGTCGCCGTAAGTGCCGTACACGGTCTGGCTGCCCGCGGGCCCGTTCGGCGCGCAGTTGTACGGGGGCGCCGTGGTGGCGGCCGTCGCGGCCCCGGCCCCCGGTACGGCCGCGAACGCCAGGCCGCCCAGCGCCAGCACGCCGGCGACCGCGCCGAGGCGGGTCACCGCGCGGCGTGACCAACCAGAACCAGAACCAGACAGACGCATGGGTCCCTCCCGTCACCGTTGACTGGGCGATCGCGTCTTACCCGGTGCGTACCTGTTTAAAGCAACTTGTGCCGACGCTGGTTACCTGCTTCGGATCTGCTCTTAGCTTGTGCACAGAAAGCTAAACATCCGTCACTGATCGTGTTCGACCGGCTATGGTCAGCACCCGGAACAGGAAGAAAACGTGCCCGATCCGAGGGGGAACACTCGATGAGGAAGAAGCTGGCGATCGGCGCCGTGGCGCTGGCGGCGGCCGCGGTGGCCGGCTGCAGTAGCGGCCACAGCGCTCAGGACACCACCGCGGCCGGGAAGGCGGCGCCGTCGTCCGCGGCCACCACCGGGCCGGCCACCGGCACCGCCGCCTGCAGCGCCATCAACAGCACGCTGAACACGATCATGGGCGACGCGGCCAAGGCCGAGCCGGCGGCCGGCTCGAACGTGACCAAGCAGATGGCCCAGCAGGCCCAGCTGGCCACCAACCTGGGCCGCAACGCCCAGGCCTTCACCGACGACCAGTCGCAGTCCGGGATCACCCCGGCGCTGAAGCAGGCCGAGCAGGCGATCGCCGCCAACGCGCACAGCTACCAGGCCAACTACAGCAAGCCCGACTCCGGTACGTACGGCATGAAGATCATCACCGCCCTGAACCAGGTCAAGACCCAGTGCGGCGCGGCGTCCTGGCAGACGGCGATCTGACCGCCTGCGCCCGAAGGGTCCCGATGAGCGAGCAGATGCACGCCGCCGTGCTGCGTGGCCTCGGCCAGGTGCCGCGGTACGAAGCGTTCGCGGTTCCGGCGGCGGGCGACGGCACCGCGGTGGTGACGGCCACCGCGGCCGCGCTCAAGCTGTCCGACCGGCTGATGGCGGCGGGCACGCACTACGCGCCGGTCAGCTTCCCGGCCGTGGCCGGGCTGGACGGGGTGGGGCGGCTGGCCGACGGGCGCCGGGTGGCGTTCTTCGCCCCGGTGCCGCCCTACGGTGGCATGGCCGAGCAGGTCCTGGTCCGGGACGGTGTGTGGTTTCCCGTGCCGGACCGGACGGACGACGTCACCGCCGCGGCCGTGCTCAACCCGGGCGGGGCGGCCTGGAAGGTGCTGATGGCCGAGGGCGGCCTGGCCCCGGGCCAGCGCGTGCTGATCCTCGGCGCGACCGGCACGTCGGGCCGGATCGCCAGCCAGCTGGCCGTGCGGCACGGCGCCCGGGTGGTGGTGGCGGGCCGCAACCAGGCGGTGCTGGACGACCTGGTGGCCCGGGGCGCCGACACCGCGATCACCGTGGCCAGCCCGCGCTCCGAGCTGGCCGCCGCGGTCGCCGCGGCCGGGCCGTACGACCTGATCGTGGACTATCTGTGGGGCGCCCCGGCCGAGGCGGTGTTCCAGGCCCTGCAGCTCGGTGCCCGCCCGGGGGCCGCGCCCACCCGGTACCTGCTGGTCGGCATGACCGCGGGGGAGGTCGCGGCGCTGCCCGCCATGACCCTGCGCCGGGCCCCGGTCCAGCTGGTCGGCAGCGGCTTCGGCGGCCCGGCCTCCCTCGCCGATGCCGCTACCGCCTTCGCCCACATGCTCGGGCTGGTCGCCTCGGGCGAGATCGCGCTGGACACCGAGGCCGTGCCGCTGGCCGAGGTGACCAGGGCGTGGGAGGCGCCGGACCACGGCCGCCGGATCGTGTTCGTGCCCTGACCGCTCACGGGCCGGTCAGCACGACCTTGATCTGGCCGCCCGAGGCCGCGGCGCCGAACGCGGCCGCCGCCTCGTCCAGCGGGTACTGCGCGGTGATGAAGTCCGCGGGCCGGACCCGTCCGCTGGCCAGCAGGCCGATCGACTCGGTGTAGTCGGCCGGCAGATACACCGCGCTGCCCTGGAGCCGGACCTGCCGGTCCTGCAGGCCGGGCAGCGGCACGGTCACCGGGCCGGGCGGGACCCCGACGACCACCACCGTGCCGCCCTTGAGCACCAGGGCCAGCGCCTGGTCCAGGGTGTCCTGGACGGCGACGCAGTCGAACACCACGTCGGCGGGCTCGTCACCCAGTTCGGCCTGGATGGCGGCGACCACGCCCGGGTCCCGGGGGTCGAACGCGGCGTCCGCCCCCAGCCGCAGCGCCCGCTCCCGCTTGTCCGCCGCCCGGTTGGTCATCACGATCTTCGCCGCGCCGTGCTGCCGGGCCACCGCCAGCGTCATCAGCCCGATCGTGCCCGCGCCGAGGATCACCACCGTCTGCCCGGTCAGGTCCGGCCCGGCCAGCCGCACCGCGTGCACCGGCGTGGACAGCGGCTCGGCCAGCGCCGCCTGCAGGCTGGTCAATTCGTCCGGCAGCGCCACCACGTTGCGCTCCGGCACCACGAAAAAGTCAGCCATGCCCCCGGACGGCGTGCCGCACCCGAACACCGCCATCTGCCGGCACAGGTTGACCTGGCCCTGGCGGCAGCGCTTACAGTGCCCGCAGTACAGCACCGGGTTCACCACCACCCGGCGCCCGGCCGGCGTCGCCGTCCCCGCCCCGCCCCGCCGCACCGTCCCGGTCACCTCGTGCCCCGGCCGGTACGGCGGCGGCACGAACGGGTGGAGCCCCTGCACCGCGTGCACGTCCGACCCGCAGATCCCGGCCACGTCCATGGCCACCAGCAGTTCCCCCGGCCCCGGCTCGGGCACCTCGACCCGGGCCACCCCGACCGTCCCGTCCGCGGCCACCACCACCGCCCGCATGTCCTCGCTCACGAGCGTCATCGTTCCCGGGGCGAGACGATGGCCAGCCCCGCCTCGTCTGCCGCCCGCAACAGCCGGTCGTCGTAGCTGACCAGGCCGTCCAGCTCGTCGCCAAAGATCCGGGCCGTGGCCAGATGGATCGCGTCCAGCGACCGCAGTCCCCGGTCCGGCTCGTTCATCGCGCCGTCCACGATGTCGTCGTCAATCGCGACGTAGGAAAAAGCGCGCAGCAGGTCCCGGGCATCTGGCAGCAGCACCGGCATCACTCGCGTCACCGCGCGCGTGAGCTCGATCTTCAGCAGCGCCGAACTCACCCACTCGGCGTCGGTGTGCTCGTCGTAAAAAGCGGCCAAGGCGGGGGAGTGGGTCTCCTCGGCCAGCAGTTTGATCACCGCCGAAGTGTCCGCGTAGTACAGGCTCACCAGGGCTCTTCGTCTCGCAGCTTGGCGAGAGCGTCGGAGAGCTTGTCGGCCTCATCCCCCGGGTGCATGCGAGGCCGATATCCGGGCCGCTCGGCCAGCGTGGCGCGGCCGGAGGAGACTAGCCGCGCCAGTACGGGAGTGGGTTCGCGCTCCCCGGCTGGCACGATCCGGGCGATCAGCCGCCCGTGTTCGGTGACATCGACGGTCTCGCCGTGCCGGACCCGGGCCAGCACCTCACTGGTGTGGTGCCGTAGATCTCTCAGGCCTACGCTATGGGGCTCCACGGTCATGGACATATTGTATTACAAATTTGTGGCTACAAAGCCAGCCTCTATTGGATTGACGTCAACTGCGGTTGAGGTTCTACGCTGCCCTGAGTGAGTACGGACCAGGCGGCCCGGGCCGCGCCGACGCCCCCGGGATCCACGGACGGCGGTATCTGGACCCCCGGCCGGCGTTCGCTCACCGTCGGGCTGGTGCTGGCCGTCACCCTGGTCGCCTTCGAAGCCCTGGCCATCGCGACCGTGTTGCCGGTGGTCAGCCGGCAGCTCGGTGACCTGCGCCTGTACGGGTGGGTGTTCAGCGCGTTCCTGCTGTCCAGCCTGATCGGCATCGTGGTGGCCGGGACGCTGGCCGACCGGATGCCGATCGGGCGGCCGATGCTGGCCGGGCTGGCCCTGTTCGCCATCGGCCTGGTCATCGGCGGCACCGCCCCGACCATGGCCGTCCTGGTGGCCGGCCGGGCCGTCCAGGGCCTGGGCGCCGGGGTGGTGCCCGCGGTGGCCTACGTGGCCATCTCCCGCGGCTACCCGGACGCCTGCCGGCCCCGCATGTTCGCCGTGCTGTCCACCGCCTGGGTGGTCCCGGGCCTGGTCGGGCCGGCCATCGCGGCGCTGGTCGCGGGCGCGGTCGGCTGGCGCTGGGTCTTCCTGGGCCTGCTGCCGCTGGTGGTCGCGGCGGGCCTGCTGGCCACGCTGGCCCTGCGCGGTGTCCCGCGCCCGGTGGCGACCGGCCGGCCGCAGCTGCCCTACCTGCCGGTGCTCGGCGTGGTGGCCGGCGCGGGCGTGGCCCTGGCCTCGATCAGCTCCGGCCGGCTGCCCGTCGTGATCGCCGGCGCGCTGGCCGGCGGAGCCCTGCTGGTCGTGTCGCTGCGCCGGCTGACCCCGCCCGGCACGCTGACCGCCCGCCGCGGGCTGCCCGCCACGATCCTCAGCCGCGGGCTGCTGACCTGCTCGTTCTTTGCCGGCGACGCCTACGTCCCGTACGCCATCACCACCGTCCGGCACGCCCCCACCGCGCTGGGCGCGCTGGCCCTGACCGCGGCCACCATGACCTGGACCGCGGGTTCGTGGGTGCAGGCCCGCTGGATCACCCGGTTCGGCCCCCGCCGCCTGGTCCGGCTGGGGGAGGGGCTGGTGTTCGCCGGCCTGGTGCTGATGACGATCACCCTGCTGCCGTCGGTGCCGCCGGAGCTCGGCATCGTGGCCTGGGCCATCGCCGGCTTCGGCATCGGCCAGGCCTACGCCCCGCTGTCGATCGCCACCCTGGACCGGGCCACGCCGGGCCGGGAGGGCCGGGCCACCTCCAGCCTGCAGCTGTTCGACGTCCTCGGCCAGGCCATCGGGACCGGCGTGGCCGGCGCCATCGTGGCCGGCGGGGCCGACGGCCTCGGCCACCGGGCCGGCGTCGCCCTGGCCTACGGCTTCGCCCTGGTCGTCAGCGTGACCTCGGTGCTGGCCGGCGTCCGCCTGCCCAGCCTGCTCACCGGCTCGGAAACCGACGGCGCCGCCGCTCCGTCCGCCCCGGTCACACCCAGTCATAATGGTGACCGTGGCCACGAGGGGTAAGTACGACGTCGTAGTGGTGGGCGGGGGGATCGTCGGCCTGGCCACGGCCCACGCCGTGGTCCGCACCGGGCGGACGGTCGCCGTGGTCGAGCGCGAGCCCCGCCTGGCCGAGCACCAGACCGGCCGGAACTCGGGTGTCATCCACTCCGGCATCTACTACGCCCCGGGCGGCCTCAAGGCCCGGCTGGCCCCGGCGGGCTGCGCCGAGACCGTCGCGTTCTGCCGCGAGCACGACCTGCCCCACCGGGTCTGCGGCAAGCTCATCGTGGCCACCGAACCGGAGGAACTGCCCCGCCTGGCCGAGCTGGAGCGGCGCGGCCACGCCAACGGCGTCGAAAACCACCGCCTCGACCCGGCGGGCCTGCGCCAGCACGAGCCGCACGTGCGCGGGATCGCCGGGCTGTGGGTGCCGTCCACCGGGATCTGCGACTACCGCACCGTCGCGGAAAAGCTCGGCGAGCTGATCGTCAAGAGCGGCGGCGACCTGCACCTGGGCCGCACGGCCCACCGCACGGTCCGGCACGCGGGCGAGGTCGTGGTGGACACCGACGGCGGCGAGCTGCTGGCCGCCCAGGCGGTGGTGTGCGCCGGCCTGCGCAGCGACGAGCTGGCCACCGCGTCCGGCGCCGATCCCGGGGTGCGGATCATCCCGTTCCGCGGCGAGTACGCCGGCCTGACCGGCGACGCGGCGCAACTGGTCAACGGCCTCATCTACCCGGTGCCGGACCCGGCCTTCCCGTTCCTCGGGGTGCACGCCACCCGCGGCATCGACGGGCACGTGCACGTCGGCCCGAACGCGGTGCTGGCCCTGGCCCGCGAGGGGTATTCGTGGCGTACGGTCCGGCCCCGGGAACTGGCCCGGTCGCTGGCCTACCCGGGCCTGGTCAGGGTGGCCCGCCAGCACTGGCGGTACGGGCTCGGCGAGGTGCACCGGTCGCTGTCCAGGCGGGCCATGGTCCGGCAGATCCAGCGGATGCTGCCCGAGGTCCGGGCCGGGCAGCTGACCCCGGCCGGCGCCGGGGTGCGGGCCCAGGCCGTCCGCCCCGACGGCACGCTGCTGGACGACTTCCTGTTCGCCGAGCAGGGCCAGGGCCCCGGTGCGGTGCTGCACGTACTGAACGCCCCGTCGCCGGCCGCCACCGCCGCCCTGCCCATCGGCCGGGAGATTCTCGAGCGCCTCACCGGTGAAAAGCTCGCGCCGCTCTAGTCTCAACCCGTATGGATCACGAAACCGAGCTGCTGCGGCGCTTCCTGGACGAGCAGCGTCACCACGTCCTCGGCATCCTGGACGGGCTGACCGAGGACCAGCTGCGCCGCCCGGTGCTGCCGTCCGGCTGGAGCTGCCTGGGCATGGTCAAGCACCTGTCCCTGTCCGACGAGCACTACTGGTTCCGCTGCGTCATGAACGGCGAGTCCGAGGACTACTTCCCGGAGGGCCCGAACGCCGACTTCCAGCTTGACCCGGACGAGACCGCCGGGGACATCTTCGCCCTGTACCGGGACGAGATCGCCCGCGCCGACGCCATCATCGCCGCGACCCCGCTGGACCAGCCGCCCCGGCGGCCGCCCGCGTGGAGCGTGGACCTGGCCGACCTGCGCACGGTGATCCTGTGGGTGATCAGGGAGACGGCCGTCCACGCCGGCCACCTGGACGCCGTCCGGGAGCTGATCGACGGCCGCCAGTGGATCGTGATGTAGGCCCGGCGAACCGGCCGCCGCCACATCCGTAGTCCTGGGTAGGAGAACCGACTGCGGAGGTGCCTGCCGTGCGGTGGGGAACTGGCCTGCGGGCCGCGATGGTCCTGGCCGCCGGGCTCAGCCTGAGCGCGGCCCCAGCCACCCCCGCCCGGGCCGCCCCGGCCCGGGCGGCCAGCGACCTCCCGCAGCCGTCATCGGGCTGCCCCGCCAGCGGCGCCGCCCCGGCCCCGAAGACGACCCCCTGGGCCCAGCAGGCCCTCGGCTTCGCCAGCGTCTGGCCGCTGACCCGGGGCGCGGGCGTCACCGTGGCCGTGGCCGACAGCGGCGTCGACGCCAACCCCCAGTTCGGTGACCGGGTGCTGGAAGGCCCCGACCTGGCCCCCGCCCCGGCCGGCCTGGCCGCCGGCGCGGTCGCGGACGCCGACTGCGTGGGCCACGGCACCTCGGTGGCCAGCATCATCGCCGCCGCTCCGGTGGCCGGCGTCTCCTTCACCGGAGTGGCGCCCGATGCGGACATCCTGTCCATCAAGATCACCAACTCCGACACCTTCCCCGGCCAGGTGACGGCCGAGGCCATCCGGACCGCGGTCGACGACGGCGCCCAGGTCATCAACCTGTCGCTGGCCACGGTCAGCACCCCGGCCCTGGCCGCGGCCGTCCAGTTCGCCCAGGCCGCCAACGTCGTGGTGGTCGCCGCCGCGGGCAACGACACCCCCGGCGGCGCCACCGGCCCGTTCTATCCCGCGGCCTACCCCGGCGTCCTCTCGGTCGGGGCGGTCGCCCCGGACGGCTCGCTGGCCAGCTTCTCCGACACCCGGACCCCGGTCAGCGTCACCGCCCCCGGCGCCGGCGTCACCGCCGCCTACCCCGGTACGTTCCCCCAGGCCTACAATCCGGCCAGCAACGGCACCAGCTTCGCCACCGCTTTCGTCTCCGGCGTCGTCGCCCTGGTCCGGGCGGCCCACCCCGGCCTCACCCAGGCTCAGGTGGTGGCCCGCATCACCGCCACCGCCGACGGCCCGGCCGGCCCCGGCACCGGCCACGGCCTGGTCAACCCGCTCCAGGCCGTCACCGCCATCCTCCCCGCAACCAGCACCGGCACCACCACCACCACCGGCACCGGCCCGGGCCCGGCTCACCCCGCCGTCACCATCAACCGCGCCCCCCACCCCGCCGCGCCCCCGGACGCGATCGCCCTCCCGCTCGCCGCCGGCGCGGCCGGCGTCGGCGCCCTGGTCGCCGCCGGAGCCGTCGTCATCCCCGCCGGCCGCCGCCGCCACTGGCGCCCCGGCCGGCCGCGGCCGCGGCCAGGCCCGGAGCCGGACCCGCCGCGGAAGCCGAAGCTGAGGGGCAGCCCATGAGGACCATGTCCGCCACCATCCAGATCGACGCCGGTCAACGGCCGTGAGATGACGGTCAAGCCGAAGGTCACTCTGATCGAGCCGGAGGCCGAGCTGCGCTGGGTGTCCAGCCTCCCCGGCATCATGAGCGGCGACCACCGCTTCACCCTGACCCCGGCCGGCGACGGTACCCGGCTGGAGCAGAGCGAGACCGTCCGCGGCCTGCTCACCATTTTCCCCGGCCAGACCTGGGCCAAGACGGAGGCGAGCTTCGGGGAGCTGAACCAGGCCCTCAAGCAGCGAGCCGAGGGAAACCCCCGTGCCCCGGCCGCTCCGCCCCGCACCCCTAGAAGGTGAACAGCCGCTGGCCGGGCATCAGCGCGGCGGGCTGGCCCGTCAGCCGGTGCGCGCCCACCGCCATGAACCCGTCGTCGCTGATGTCGAACGCCTCCTCGCGGAAGCCCGCCTCCCCGAACCAGGACCGGATCGCCGGGGTCAGGTCAGGCGGAACGCGGTGCCTGGTCCACAGGACCAGCGCACCGGGCGCGCACAGGCTGGGCAGGGCGGCCACCGTGGCCTGGATGTCGCGGCCGGTGATGTTGCCGAAGACGCCGCAGGCCACGACGATCTGGGCCGGAACCGCGCCGCCGTAGGCATCGGTGATCCCGGCGTCGGCCTGCCGCACCTCCACGCCGTCCAGCCCCGCCGCCTGCGCCGCCTGCCGCGCGACCGCGACGTTCCGCTCGTCCAGCTCGACCAGCCGGGCGCGCACGTCGTCCCGGCGCGGATGCCCGGTGAGCACGCCGATCACGTCCCGGCCCTGCCCGGCGCACAGGCTGATCAGCCGGATGTCCCCGGCCGGCGCCCGTTCGAGCTCGGCCCGCAGGTGCCCCTGCACGCGTTCCCCCCGCCGCGAGAGCAGGGAGCCTGGATCGTCGTAGTCCCGGTGCCATTCCGCCCAGTCGCGCTGCGCCACCGGCCCAGCCTACGGCCACCGATGGACCGGGGGCTGCGGGTCAGCTGCCGCCCGTGCCGCTGCTGTCGATGAGGGCCCCGAGGCCGTCGAGGACGCGCTGCAGGCCGAAGGTGTAGGCGTGGTCGGGGTCGTAGGCCGCGCCGTGGGCGGCACCGGCGGCGGCGCCCACGCGGGCGGCGGTGGGGTACTTCGTCTCGTCGAAGACCCGGGTCAGCAGAGGGGCGTTGGCGGCCCACCATTCTTCTTCGCTCATCGCGCTGTCCGCCCGGGCGGCGGCCGCCTCGGCGGCCGAGCGCGCGGCGGCCTCGACGAAGCCGAGCAGGAAGGTCAGGGCGGCGTCCATCTCGACGTCATCGAGCCCGAGGCCCTCGAACGCCTGTAGTTCGTGCTCGTATTTGGCCATGAGCCCGGGGCCGAGCGGGGGCCGGCTGGTGGAGACCTCGGCGACCCAGGGGTGCCGGGTGAACAGGTCGCGGTTCTCCTGGGCCACCGCAGCCAGGCGCTCGCGCCACGGCAGGCCGGCCAGGTCGCCGCGGGGCATCTGGCCGTAGACCGTGTCGAGCATCAGGTCGAGTAGCTCGGCCTTGCCCGGCACGTAGGTGTACAGCGACATCGGTACCACGCCGAGGGCGTGGGCGACCGCGCGCATGGTGACTGCGCCGAGGCCGTCGCGGTCAGCGAGGCCGATCGCGGCTGCGGCGACCCGGGCGACGCTCAGGCCCGGGCGCGGCCCGCGCCGGGAGTCCGCGGAGCCGGGGTCGCGCCAGAGCAGCCGCAAGGTGCGGGCCGGGTCGCCGCCGCTGCTGTGTTCGGTGGGCATCGGAACATTCTCCCGCACGCTTACGTTGTACTAAGTACTCTGTACAAGGTACGGTGTTTAATGACCCGACGGACAGCCCGAGGAGCCCTCCGATGCAGATCACCGCTTCCGCCGTATCCCTCAACGTTGCCGACGTGCCCGCCTCCGTGGCCTTCCCCGAGGGTGAGCTGGCCCGCCTGTTCCAGGTCACCGACCCTCACGGGGTCATCGTCCAGCTCCTCGACCGGAACGCGCCGGTCAGCCGGTGAGCGAGCGGAGCCCCCGGCGCTGGCCCGGCCTCAAGCGCATTCCGCGCCCCCGGACCTGGCGCGGCTGGCTGATCACCATCGCGGCCGGCGGCGCGATCCTCGTCCTCAAGATCATCCTGGGCCTCGGTGCTCTCGCCCTGGTCGTGCACCTGCTGGCGAACTGACCACGTGGTCGCGCCGCCTCCCACCCTCAGGCCGTCACCGGGAACTGCCCAGTAGCCACATCAGCCCCACGCACTGCACTGGCCCCACTCACCCCACCGGTCCCACCCACCACGCCGGAACCATCCACCTCTCCCGTCAGCGCCACCTGCACCAGCCGTGCCCCCTCCCGCCGCGTGACCAGCATCCCGCGCCCGCACGGCTGCGGCCCCGGCCGGACCCCGCCCAGCAGCGCCCCCTCCTCCTTGCTCCCGGACATGATCAGCCCGGGCGAGCCCATCTCCCGCAGCCGCTGGATCACCGGGTCGAACATGGCCCGCCCGGCCCCGCCCGCGGACCGGGCCAGGACGACGTGCAACCCCACGTCGCGCGCCTGCGGCAGGAACTCGGCCAGCCCCAGCAGCGGGTTGGCCGGCCCGGCCACCAGGTCGTAGTCGTCCACCACCACGAACAGGTCCGGCCCGCGCCACCAGGACCGGGAACGGAGTTCGGCCGGGCTCAGGTCCGGCGGTGGCAGCCGGGTGGTCAGCGCCCCGCGCACCTCGTCCAGCAGCGTGGCCGCGGCCACCGATGAGGTGGCGTAGCCGATCTGGTGCGGAATCTGCGCCGCGTCCAGCAGCGCCCGCCGGTAGTCGAGGAAGATGATTTTGGCCTGGTCCGGCGTGTACCGCGCGGCGACGCCCGCGCTGACCAGCCGGAGCAGGTTCGACTTGCCGCATTCGGTGTCGCCCAGCACCAGGAAGTGCGGATCAGTGCCGAAGTCCAGCCCCACCGGGGCCAGCTCGTTCTCGTCGACCCCGAACGGCACCCGCGATCCGGTCGCGCCCGGCGGCGGCAGCTCGCTCGCCGCCAGCACCTCAGGCAGCATCCGCACCGGCGGTGCGCCGCCGCCGTCCCACGCCGCCGCGACCCGCCCCACGAGGTCACCGATGGCCCCGGGCAGCCCGGCCGCGCTGGCCCGGCCGTCGATCCGGGGCATCGCGGTCAGGAAGTGCAGCCCGTCCCGGGTCAGCCCCCGGCCGGGCGCCCCAGCCGGGACGTTGCGGGCCGCAGCCCGGCCGATCTCGGACTCGTACGGATCGCCCAGCCGCAGCTCGAGCCGGGTGCCGAACAGGTCGCGGACCGCCGGCCGGAACTCCGACCACTTGCTGGTCGCGGCGACCAGGTGGATCCCGTACCCCAGCCCCCGGGCGGCCAGCGCGGTGACCACCGGTTCCAGTTCCTCGTAGTCCTGGCGCAGCGTCAGCCAGCCGTCCACCACCAGGAACACGTCCCCGAACCCGTCGCCGCCGAACGACCCTTGCTCAGCCAGCCTGCGTTCCCGTTGCTCCAGCAGCGTGCGGATCTCGGCCACGGTCCGGCGCACCTGGTCGCCCTGGAGCCGGGTGGCCACCCCGCCCACGTGCGGCAGCCCGGCCAGCGCGCCCAGCGACCCGCCGCCGAAGTCCAGCACGTAGAACTGCACCTGGTCCGGGGTGTGGATCAGGGCCAGCGAGCTGATCAGCGACAGCAGCACGGTCGACTTGCCGCTGCGCGGTGCGCCCGCCACCGCCACGTGCCCGGCCCCGCCCGCCAGGTCGACCCACAACGGGTCCCGCCGCTGCTCGAACGGCCGGTCCACGATCCCGAGCACCGCCTCCAGCCCGAGCCGCCCGTGCCGCCCCGTTCCCGCCTGGTCCAGCAGCTGGTCCAGAGAAGGCGGCTCGCTCAGCGGCGGCAGCCAGATCCGGTGCGCCGCCGGCCCACCCCGCGACAGCCGGTCAACCGCCGCCTCCAGCCAGGTCCAGCCCGCCGGCCGCCGCCCTCCCGCATCCCGCCGTACGCCCGCATCCCGCCGTCCCCCGCCGGCGCTTTTCTCCTGCTCCGCTTCCCGCCGCACGCCCTGATCCCGCCTGCCCCCATCAGCATTTTCATCATGATTGAAAAGGGCACCGGGCGGCGCTTCTTCATACCTGGGCGCGACGTATCCCGCTCCGAACCGGACGATCCGTGGCTTCATCCGCGGCCCGTCCGCCTCGCCGGCGGCCGGCTCGGCCCCGGCCATCGGCCCGGACACGTAGGCCGCCTTGAACCGGATCAGCTCCCCGGTGCCGGCCTTCAGGTAGGCGTGCCCCGGCTGGGACGGCAGCTCGCTGGCGTCGGGTACGCCGAGCACGATCCGCGATTCCGGGCCGGAGAACGTCCGCAGCCCGATCCGGTACGACAGCTGGGTGTCGAGCCCGCGCAGCCGGCCCTCCTCCAGCCGCTGGGAGGCCAGCAGCAGGTGCACCCCGAGCGAGCGGCCCACCCGCCCGATCGTCACGAACAGGTCGATCAGCTCCGGCTTGGCCGCCAGCAGCTCGGAGAACTCGTCCAGCACCACGAACAGGCTCGGCACCGCGGGCCGCCCGGCCGCGGCGTAATCCCGCAGCGAGCCGTAGTTACCGGCCGCGCGCAGCAGCTCCTGCCGCCGGACGATCTCGCCCTGCAGCGCGTCCCGCATCCGGTCGACCAGCGGCAGCTCGTCGGCCAGGTTGGTGATGACCGCCGAGGTGTGCGGCAGCCGCTCCAGACCCAGAAACGTGGCCCCGCCCTTAAAGTCGACCAGCACGAAGTTCAGCTCCTCGGGCGAGTGGGTCAAAGCCAGTCCCAGCACCAGCGTCCGCAGCAGCTCAGACTTGCCCGACCCGGTGGCCCCGACCACCAGCCCGTGCGGCCCCATCCCGCCCTCCGCCGACTCCTTCAGATCCAGCTCCACCGCCTGCCCGCTGGCATCCTGCCCGATCGGCACCCGCAGCCGATCCCGCGCCGCCCGCCCCCTGCGCAACCCA
>Ga0209112_10000089_pt1 | contig 13917 bp, 13 predicted proteins | sample TexAe_OM3H0_O3_FD_187947 | JGI IMG/M metagenome (GOLD analysis project Ga0209112, IMG submission 187947) | Forest soil microbial communities from Davy Crockett National Forest, Groveton, Texas, USA - Texas A ecozone_OM3H0_O3 (SPAdes) (version 2) | ecosystem: Environmental > Terrestrial > Soil >...
TGGCGAACAGGCGGGAGCCGCTGGCTCCGACCGGGTGGCCGAGGGCGATGGCGCCGCCGTTGACGTTGACCCGGTCCATGTCCGGCTTGAGCTCACGTTCCCAGGCCAGGACGACCGACGAGAACGCCTCGTTGACCTCGATGAGGTCGAGATCGTTGATGCCGAGACCGGTGCGGTCGAGCAGTTTGCGGGTGGCCGGGATGGGCCCGGTCAGCATGATGATGGGGTCGACCCCGACCGTGGTCTGGTCCACGATCCGGGCCCGGGCGTGCAAGCCGTGCCGCTCCACGGCGTCCCGGGACGCCAGCAGGACGCCGGCCGCACCGTCGCTCAGCGGCGAGGAGCTGCCCGCGGTGATGCGGCCGCCGTCGCGGCGGAAGGCCGGCTTCAGCCGGGCCAGCTTCCCGGCGTCCGTGTCCGGCCGGATGCCCTGGTCACTCCGGCGGACCTGGCCGTCCAATTCCATCGGGATCATCTCGGCCGCGAACCGGCCCGACTCCAGGGCGGCCGCGGCGAGCTGGTGGGAGCGCGCCGCATACGCGTCCATCTCGTCCCGGCCGATCTGCCAGCGGTCCGCGATCAGCTCAGCGCTTTCGCCCTGCCCCACGAACGCGTACTGGTCGCGCAGCTCGGCGGGCCAGGGGTCGCCGTACAGCTCCATCAGCTTGCTGGGTGAGTCGATGGGCACGTGACCCATGTGCTCGACGCCGCCAGCGATGATCACATCGTGGGTGCCCGAGGCGATGAGCCCGGCCGCGACCTCGACGGCGGTCTGAGCCGAGCCACAGCGCCGGTCCAGGGTGACCGCGGGCACCTCGGGCGGGTACCCAGCCTGCAGCCAGGCGTTCCGGCCGATGTTCCGGGACTGCTCGCCGAACGGCGCCGTGCAGCCGATCACCAGGTCCTCGACGTCGCTGGGCGCCAGGCCGCTGCGGGCCAGCAGCTCGGCGTAGCAGGCGGCCAGCATGGTGTTCGGGTGGGTGTCACGGAACCAGCCCCGTTCCGGGTGCGACCGGCCCATCGGGGTCCGGGCCGCCTCGGCGATCAGGACCTCGCGCCCGGCCTGGGTGAAGGGGCTGACCACGGTGGTCATCAGTAGCTCCGGGGTAGGCCCAGCACGTGTGAGCCCAGGTAGTTGAGCACCATTTCCTGGCTGATCGGCGCGATGCGCAGCAGCCGGGCCTCACGGAAGTACCGGGCGACGTGGTACTCCTCGGCGTACCCCATGCCCCCGTGGGTCTGCAGGGCCCGGTCCGCGGCGTCGAAGCCGGCGTCGGCGCACAGGTACTTGGCCGTGTTCGCTTCCCGGGCGCACGGCTGGCCGCGGTCATAGAGCCAGGTCGCCTTGCGCAGCGCGAGCTCGGCCGCGTCCAGCCGGGCCAGCGAGTCGGCCAGCGGGAACTGCAGCCCCTGGTTCATGCCGATCGGCCGGCCGAACACCTCGCGTTCACCTGCGTACTTGACCGCCCGGCGCAGGGCGGCCCGGCCCAGGCCGAGCGCCTCCGCCGCGACCAGCATTCGTTCTGGGTTCAGGCCGTCCAGGATGTAGCGGAACCCCTGGCCTTCCTCGCCCACCCGGTCGGCCACCGGTATCGGCAGGTCGTCGATGAACAGCTCGTTGGAGCTGACCGCGTTCCGGCCCATCTTCTGGATGGGGCGGATGTCCACGTGGTCGCGGTCCAGGTCGGTGAAGAACAGCGTCAGCCCGTCGGTCTTCTTGTCCACCTCGTCGAACCGGGTGGTCCGGGTGAGCAGGAGGATCTTCTCCGACTCCATGGCCTTGGAGATCCACACCTTGCGCCCGTTGACCACGTAGTGGTCGCCGTCCCGGCGGGCGAAGGTGGTGATCCTGGTGGTGTCGAGGCCGGCACCCGGTTCGGTGACACCGAAGCAGGCGTGCAGGTCACCGGTGACGATCCGGGGCAGGTTGCGCTGCTTGAGGTCTTCCGACCCGTGCACGATGACCGGATGCAGCCCGAAGATCGACAGGTGCACCGCGCTGGCCGCGTTCATCCCGCCGCCGGAGGCGGCGATCTCCTCGATCACGATGGAGGCCTCGGTGATGCCGAAGCCGTGACCGCCGAACTTCTCCGGCGTGGTGATCCCGAGCCAGCCCGCCTCGGCGAACGCCTGGTAGAACTCGGCCGGGAACTCGTGCGCGAGGTCTTTTTCCATCCAGTACTGGTCATCGAACCGGGCCGCCAGCTCCGCGATCGCTTTACGGATGATCGCCTGGTCCTCGGTCGGCTCAAAGTCCACTGCGCATCTCCCAGCCGGACGGACAAGGACAACTTTGATTCGACGATATCAAAGGACAGACCAAAGTGGGAGACGTCATCGGCCCGGGAGCAGGGGCAGCGCCGACGCCAGCCGCTCATTCCATGCCTGCGGGGTGCCAAACAGGTAGGCGTTGAGCTTGGCCCGCTTGTAGAACAGCTGCAGGTCGTGCTCCCAGGTGTAGCCGATCGCGCCGTGCATGGTCAGGGCCGAGTCCGCCGCTTGCTCGGCTGCCGCAGTGACCTGGGCCTTGGCTGCGGCGGCGTGCAGCCCCGATTCTCCGCCGCCCTGCTCGACCGAAGCGGCGGCGAAGTAGGTGATCGTCCGGGACGATTCGACGGCCACCAGCATCGTGGCCGCCGCGTGCTTGACCGCCTGGAAGGAGCCGATCGGCACGCCGAACTGCGTCCGCTGCAGGCTGTAGTCCACGGCGAGCCGCAGCATCCGGTCGGCGGCTCCCAGGCTGTCCGCGGCGACCAGGACCGCGGCCCGCAGCGCCGCATCGGCCAGGAGGGCCCGGCCGTCGGCGTCGAGCGGCTGGGCCGGCACCCCGGTGAACGTGATGTCGGCGGCGGAACGGGAACGGTCGAGCAGCTTGCGGGCGGTCCGGGAGATCGCCGGTTCGGCGGCGGCAGCCAGGAACAGCGTGCACTGCCCGTCGGCCCAGACCGGCACCACGAGATGGCGGGCGTGGCTCGCGCCAAGGACCCCGCGCACTGTGCCGTGCAGAGCGCCGTCCTTCGCGACCACGGGGCCAGGCTCGTCGGGTGGCCGGCCGGCCGCCACGGCGAGCGCGGCGGCTTCCCCTTGTTCCAGCACTGCGGCCGAAACCTCCGGCTGCGAGGCCAGCGCGGGGGCGGCCAGTACCGAGGCCAGCCAGGATGCGCCGGGCGCCGCGGCGTGGCCCAGCTGCTCGGCGGCCAGCGCCAGCTCGAGCAGGCCGCCGCCCTGACCGCCCGCTTCTTCGCTGAACCCGACTCCGAGCCAGCCGTCGGCGGCCATGCGCTGCTCGAATGGCCCGGCGTCACCGGCGTCCAGCCACCCGCGAACGGCCTCGCTGCTGGCGTGGTCGGCCAGCCAGTCCGCGAACGAATCGCGGAACATCTCCTGTTCGTCGGCCAGATCCCATCGCATGCGGCGTCAGCTCCTCGGCATCTTGAGCATCCGCTCGGCCACGATGTTGCGCTGGATGAAGGTGGAGCCGCCGGCGATGGCCGTGCCGCGGGCCTGGTACGCCAGCCGCAGCCAGCGTGCGGATTCTCCGTCATCATCAGCCGGGTCGAACTGGCCGCCGAGCGGGCCGAGCGACAGCGCGAAGTCAGCCAGGTCCTCCACCAGCGGGCAGAAGTAGAGCTTGCCGATCGACGTCACCGGGCCGGGCGGGCCGCCGTCCGTGGCCAGGGTGGTGACCCGCTGGCCGATCAGATAGTGGATGAGGGACCGGCCGTACAGGTCCGCGACCTGCTGCCGGACGACCGGGTCCTCCCCCACAGGACGGCCGTCCTCCCCGGTCCGCGCGGCCACGGCGGCGATGATGTCGTCCATGGCCCGCCGGGTGTTGACCCGGCCGGTCGCGATCGCGACCCGCTCGTAGGACAAGGTGGCCATGGCCACCTTCCAGCCGCCGTCGACGTCGCCGACCACGAGGTCGTCGGGGATGAACACGTCGTCCAGGAACACCTCGTTGAACTCGGCCTCGCCCAGCATGTGGGCCAGGGGCCGGACGGTGATACCGGGGGTGTCCATGGGCAGGATGAAGTAGGTGATGCCGCGGTGGCGGTCGCCGCCGGCGGTCCGGGCCAGCAGGATCGCGTGCGCGGCCAGATGGGCCCGGCTGGTCCAGATCTTCTGCCCCTGGATGCGCCAGCCACCGTCCGCCCGCTCCGCCCGGGTGCGCAGCGAGGCCAGGTCCGAGCCGGCCTCGGGCTCAGAGAACAACTGGCACCAGATCTCGTCCCCGGTGAGGATCGGGCGCAGGAACCGCTGCTTCTGCTCCTCGGTGCCGAAGTCGATGATGGTGGGCCCGGCGAAGTCCTCGCCGATCGTATTCAGGCGCTCGGGCGCACCCGCGCGATCGCACTCTTCGGTGAAGATGGCGCGCAGCTTGGCGTCCGCCTCGGCCCCGCCGTACTCCCTGGGCCAGGACAATCCGGCGTACCCGGCGTCGAACAGCAGCCGCTGGTACTGGCGCCAGAACGGCGCCTTCCCGGTGAGCCCGGACGGCTCAGGCCAGGGCAGCCGGGGCAGCGCCGTGGCCAGCCAGTCCCGGGCCGCGGCACGGAACGCCGCTTCGTCCGGGGAGTCCGCGAGGTCCATCAGCGCACCTATCGCTTCGGTCGGTCACTTCGGTCCGATATTTGAACGATAGAACCGATACGAGCCGCGGACAAGCCCGGAACGGGGCGGGAAGAAAACGCTCGATCGCACGCGCGCCCGATCATCGGCCCTATACAAAGGCTATTTCGGCGCATGCTGCTAACGAACGTTCGCGCCCCAGAGCGTTATCATTCCGACGTGGACCGGGAACGAGTGATCTTGGATGCGGCCGCCGCTGCGTTCTATGAAAAAGGCTTCCACGGCGTCGGCGTAGACGAGCTGGGCAAACGCGCCGGCCTGACCGGGCCCACGCTCTACCGTTATTTTTCCAGCAAGGACGAGATTCTCGCCGCCTTGTTCAACGAGGCCATGGACGAGCTGGTCAGCGCGACCGCGCTGGTCCACGACGATCCGATGACGGATCTGGCGCGGGTCATCCGCCATCATGTCGGGTACGCGGTAAGCCAGCGCCAGCTCGTGAACGTCTACCAGCGGGAGGACCGGTCGCTGACCGGCTCCTGGCGGCGCCACTTCAACCACCGGCGGAAGCAGTATGTCATCCGCTGGGAGGCCATCGTCGCCCGTTGCGCCCCCGGCGCGCAGCCAGGGGAGGTGGCGGCTCTGACCCAGTCCATCCTCGGCCTGATCTTCTCCATCGCGTACTGGCCGCCGCAGACGGCCGGGCTGGACGGGCTGGCTGACCTCATCGTGGCCTTCACCCGACAGGGTCTGTCCGGCATCTGGGCCTGACGGGCCCGGATGCTCCGCTCACTGACGTTCCTTTTGGTCAGACCGTTGAAACCTTCGAACTGATGAACCTAGACTCCTACCAACCGGGCGCCGCAGCCCGGCAGGAGAGGAGCCCGGGCGATGGCGTTCGCGACGGTGCACGACCGGTATTCCGATGCTGACATCACCGGTTTCTACGAGGCCGGACTCTGGCGGCCGGAGACATTTCCGGACGTAGCCGATCAGCAGGCGGAACGGCATCCGGACAAGGTGCTCGTCACTGACGGGACCGTGACGCTGACCTATCGTGAGCTGCGGGACAGCGCGCTGCGGCTGGCGGGCGGACTGCAACGGCTGGGAATCTCGGCCGGCGACCGGGTGGCGGTGCAGCTTCCGAGCTGGGCCGAGTTCATGCAGATCTCGGTGGCGCTGACCCAGGTCGGCGCCATCATGGTCCCGATCATGCCGATCTACCGCAGCGACGACGTCGGCTACGTCCTGCGGGACGCGGGCGTCCGGGCCGCGATCACCTGCGGGCCGTTCCGCAACTTCGACTATCCGTCCATGTACCAGGACCTGCGGACGAGCTGCCCTGACCTGCGCGACCTGATCGTGGCCCGGGGCGACGGGACGGAACCGGCCGGCGCAGTCCGGCTGGAAGATCTGTTCTCCGGCCCGAACAGCGGGCCGGGCGAACTGGGCCCCGCGTCCGGGCCCGACGACCCGTTCGTCATCGTGTACAGCTCAGGCACCACCGCACGGCCGAAGGGGTGCCTGCACACCTTCAACACCTTCGGGTGCGGGTCGCGCATGCTGGCCCAGGCATTCGGCTATTCAGCCCAGGACATCCAGTTCAACCCCTCCCCCATCACGCACACGACCGGGCTGATCACCGGCTTCCTGCTGCCGCTCATGCACGGCGCCTCGGTTCATCTGATGGAGGCGTGGGAACCGCGGGCCGGGCTGGCCGACATCGCCAAGTTCCACACCACGGCTGCGGTCACAGCGACCGCTTTCCTGCAGATGCTGATGGACGCGTACGACCCGGACCAGCACGACCCGAGCAGCATGCGGCTCTGGGTCGCGGCCGGGTCACCGATTCCCAGCGCCTTCGTCCGCCGGGCCCAGCAGGTGCTCCCCCAGCTGCGAGTGCTGAGCCTGTACGGGCGGACCGAGAACGCCGTCACCACGACCTGCACGGTCGACGACGACCCGGAGCGGTCGGTGACCTCGGACGGAAAGGCCCTGCCCGGCACCTCAGTGAAAATCGTCGATGACGAGGGCCGGGAGGTCCCGCGCGGCGAGCAGGGAGACATCGCCTACAAGGGCCCCATGCACATGCTGGAATACATCAACAACCCGGCGGAGACCCGCCAGCTGTTCACGCCCGACGGGCACTCCCGGTCGGGCGACCTCGGGGTCATGGATGCCGACGGATATGTCCGAGTCACCGGGCGGCTGAAAGACATCGTGATCCGCGGTGGCCTGAACATCAGCGTGCGCCAGATCGAGGACCAGCTGACTGCGCATCCCGCTATCCGGGCCGTGGCCGCGGTCGGCATGCCCGACGAGAACCTGGGCGAACGGCTCTGCTGCTACGTCGTCCTGAACGACGGGCACGACACGCTGGACCTGCCGGAGGTGTCGGAATACCTGCTGGCGCAGGGACTGGCCATTCAGAAAGTGCCGGAGCGCCTGGAAATCGTGTCTGAGCTGCCCATGACCGCGACGGGAAAGGTCCAGAAGCACGTCCTGCGCGCGGACATCACGGCCAAGCTGACGGCGGACGGCTGATGTTCAGCCTGGCCGGGCGGGCCGCCTTGGTGACCGGGGCCGGCAGCGGTATCGGCCAGGCGGTCGCCGCCGCCTTCACCGCGGCGGGCGCGTCGGTGCTGGCCACCGACATCGACGCCAAGGCCGCCGAGGCAACCGCCGACAGCATCCGGGCCAACGGCGGCCGGGCCGAATCGTGTGAGCTGGACGTCCGTGACGCCGGGGCCGCCACGGCAGCGGCGGAGCAGGCCGCCGCGCTCGGGGCCGGCACGCTGCACATCCTGGTCAACAACGCCGGGGCCATCGCCCCGGCCATGTTCCCCAAGCTGTCCGAGGAGGCCTTCCGCCGGATCATCGACATCCACCTGGTCGGGAGCTTCGTCTGCTCGCAGGCCGTGCTGCCCTACCTGCCCGGCGACGGGACCGGCCGGATCATCAACGTCACCTCCGCCGCGGGGCTCACCGGGACGATCGGGCAGGCCAACTACGGCGCGGCCAAGGCCGGCATCGTCGGCCTGACCAAGTCGCTGGCCCGGGAGTTGGCCCGCCGCCAGGTCACGGTCAACGCCATTGCCCCGCTGGCGGCCACGCCGATGACCCGCAGCATCCGGGACAACGAGAAGCTGGCCGCGCTGACCCTGGCGCGCATTCCGCTGGGACGCTGGGCCGGCCCGGAGGAGATCGCCGGCAGCTTCGTATTCATGGCCTCCGACGCAGCCGCCTACATCACCGGCCAGGTGCTCCCGGTCGACGGCGGGACCGTGATGTGATGGACGACCGGGCGCTGCAGGCAGGCCGATGATTGATCTTTCCCCGTACCTGGCTCCGGGGAGCGGAGTCTGGTGGGGCCAGGCCAGCGCCGAGCCGACCGCGCTGGTGCACGCGCTGCTCGACCAGGCCGACCGGATCGGTCCCATCCGGGCGTTCTGCGGGCTGTCCTGGGACAGTCGCCTGACCACCGAACTTCCAGCCAGCATCGGCCTGTCGTCCTACGGCGCGCTCGGGTCCCTGCGCCACCTCAGCCGCCAGGGCCGGCTGACCGTCGTGCCGTGCAGCTATTCGGCCCTGCCGAAGCTGTTCGCCGAGGGCGCGCTGCCGTGCGACGTGGGGCTGGTCCAGGTGTCCCCGCCCGACCCGGACGGCTACTGCACGCTGGGGGTGGGAGCCGACTACACGGCGGACGCGATCGGGCACACCCCGATCCTGATCGCCGAGGTGAACCAGCGGATGCCCGCCACCCGCGGCACGCCCCGGATCCCGCTGAGCCGGTTCCGCGCGGTCGTCGAGACCGACCGGCCGCTGCCGGAGGCGCCCGAACGGCCCCCGGACGACGCACAGCGGGCCATCGGGCGCCTGGTCGCCACCCTGGTCGAGGACGGCGACACCATCCAGCTCGGCGTGGGCACGCTGCCCTCGGCCATCTTGCAGGCGCTGTCCGGCCACGCCGACCTCGGTGTGCACTCCGGCATGATCTCCGACGCGGCGCTGACCCTGGTGGACAAGGGCGTGATCACCGGGGCCCGGAAAGAGATTGATACCGGGGTCATTGTCACCGGGGCGGCCCTGGGCAGCCAGCAGCTCTACCAGCGCGTCACCGAGCTGCCGGTGGAGTTCCGAGCCGCCAGCTACACCCACGCGCCGCAGGTGCTGGCCCAGTTGCGGTCACTGGTGGCGATCAACGGGGCGATCGAGGTGGACCTGTCCGGTCAGATCGGAGCGGAGGTGCGCCAGGGGGTCTACGTCGGGGCCGTCGGCGGCCAGGCTGACTTCTGCCGGGCCGCCAGCACCACCGGGGCACGTTCGATCATCGCGCTCCGGGCCCGATCCGCGGGCGGGTCGGCCATCAAGTCCGCGCTGCCGGGCGGCAACGTGACGACGCCGCGGACCGACGTCGGCTACGTGGTCACCGAATACGGTATCGCTCGGCTGCGGGGCGCGTCGTTCAGCCAGCGGGCCGCCCGGCTGATTGCCATCGCCGCGCCGGAGTACCGAGATGAGCTGACCGCGGCTACTGGTTGAATATATTGAAAGAACTATCTGCCCGATAGCTTAATAGGTCCGACCAACAGGCCAACGGTCAGGAGAACTCATGGCCAGCGCTGACGATGCGCCCGCGGAGCGGGAGCCCGGCCGGGCCAACCTGCAGCTCGCGCCCATGGAGGTGCCCAAGGCCTCCGACGTGCTCGCCGACGAACTGCGGGAGCGGATTCTGAACGGCGAGTTCGCCGAAGGTGCCGCGCTGCCGCCGGAGCGGGAGCTGCAGGCCCAGACCCGGATGAGCCGGGCCACGGTCCGCGAGGCTCTCCGGATCCTCCAGGTGCAGGGCCTGGTCCGGGTCAAGGCGGGCCGGGCCGGTGGCACCTTCGTGCAGCTCCCGGGCCGCGACGCGGTGGCCAAGTCGGTCAGCCTGCTCATCCGCGGCCAGCAGCTGCGCCTCTCTGACCTGCTGGAGACCCGCGAGGCGATCGAGCCGTTCTGCGCCCGGCTGGCCGCCCGGAACCGGACCGACGCTGACCTCGAGCGGATGGAGCAAGCCAACGAGGCCCTCGCCGACGAAACGGGTGCCCTGGCCAAATTCCTGCAGGCCAACGTGGACTGGCACCTGGCGGTGGCCATCGCCAGCCACAATGAGCTGCTGGCCGGCCTCATGACCGCGCTGTCCCGGGCCATCTACACCTCGACCGAGAACGAGCGTTTCGTCGACGAGAAGGTCCGGCGGGACACCGTCAAGGCCCATCGCTCGATCACCAAGGCCGTCCGGGCCCAGGATGCCGACGCCGCGGTGCGGCGGATGACCAGGCACGTGTACGCCTACGCCCAGGCCGTGGTCAAGGTGGAGGACCGGACGGAGATCTCGGTCCCCGACGGCGAGTAGGTCAGCGGTCGCGGACCTCGGGACCGATGAGACGGCTGGCGATGACCTGCTTCTGGATCTGGGCGCTCCCGTCACCGATCTGATAGCCGAAGACGTCCCGGAACCGCTGCTGGAACGGCAGCTCGTCCGACCAGCCGTAGTGCCCGTGGGTCAGCAGGCAGGCCTCGATGGCGTTCTTGGCCACTACCGGCGCCCACCATTTGCACATGGCCGCCTCAACCGTGTGCGGCAGCCCGGCCTGGCGCAGCCACAAGGTCCGGTAGCAGGACCAGCGGGCGGCATCGACCAGGGTGGCGTGCTCGGCCAGCGGCAGCGACACCCCCTGGAACGCGGCGATCGGCTTGCCGAACGCCCGCCGGTCGCGCACGTAGGCGTAGGTCTCGGCCAGGCTGGCCCGGGCCGCGCCGAGACATTGCAGCCCGATGGCGGCCCGGCTGTAGTCAAAGTGGCTCATAACCAGCGCGAACCCGCGCCCTTCGGTGCCGACCAGGTTCTCGGCCGGCACGAATACGTCCTCCAGATAGAGCGTGCCGCGCCCGATCGGGCCCTGCCCCATGTCGGTGAAGCTGCCCGTGGAGACTCCGTCGCGGCCGGCCTCCACCAGGAATGCGCTGACCCCGGCCGAGCCGGCGGTGCCAGGCTGGCGGGCGTACACCAAGGTGGCGTCGGCCACGTGCAGATGGCTGACCGAGTTCTTCTGGCCGCTGATCCGCCAGCCCCCGGGTACCGGGGTCGCCGTGGTCCGCATCGCGGCTGCATCCGATCCGGCTTCGGGCTCGGTCAGCCCGATCGCGACGACCTCGGTGCCGTCGATCAGCCCGGGCAGCCAGCGCTCCTGCGCCGATGCGGTCCCGCCCACCGCCAGCTGCGCCCCGGTCAGCCCGGCCACGACCGGGGCCGCGGCCAGGTTCACGTCGGCGGCTCCGAGCTCCTCGCAGGCGATGCCCAGCGTCACCGGGTCTTCTTCGCCCGAGCCGCCGAACTTTTCCGGCAGCCCGATCCCCAGTACGCCGAGCGAGGCCAGCTCCCGGTGCAGCTCCATGGGATAGGTACCGCTGCCCGAGCGGTCCCGGTAGCCCGGAGCCACCCGCTCCCGGGCGAACCGGGCGACCGCCTGGCGGAACTGTTCCTGCTCATCAGTAAACGTGAAAGAGAGCCCAGCCATATGGTCAACTTAACGTCAGACCAAATAAAAGGCCAGCCGTTAGGCTGAGCCGTCACCGGGACAGTTCGAGCTGCTGTTCGGTCTCGCGCCCGAGCCGGCCGGCGAGCTGCTCGTCGATGGCGTAGGCGGCGACGCCGCTCCGGCCGGGGGCAGGATCAGGCTGGCTGGGGGCCTCGTTGCCGTCCTCGAAGTAGCGCCCGGTGACGCCGGCCAGCAGCGGAGAGGCCGCCAGCAGGACCGAGGTGGCCGCGCCCTGCTGCGCGGTCTTCCAGCCTGGCGGCACGCTGAGGGTGGTGCCGTGCTCGTCCTTGGCGCCCACGAAGGCCAGCTGGTCGTCATCGAGGTGGCGCTGCAGGTTGGTCATGATGGCTCCGGGGTGCAGGGCGTTGACGGTTATACCGTCAGGCGCCCAGAGTTTGGCCAGGTAGACCGAGAACAGTACGACGGCGGTCTTGGACTGCGCGTAGGCGGTCCAGGCCTCGTAGGGGCGACGGCGGAAGTGCGGGTCGTCGGGATCGACCGGTGCCATGAGGTGCGCCGAGGAGCTGACCATCACGACCCGGGCCGCACCGGCGGCGGCGAGCGCGGCGTGGAGACGAAGGGTGAGCTCGGCCGGTCCGAGGTAGTTCACGGCGAACTGCCGCTCCCGCCCGTCCGTGGTTCTGGTGAGCTCGGGGATGGCCATCACACCGGCGTTGTTGACCAGGATGTCCAGCGGCCCTTCCCAGGCGGCGGCGAAGGCGGCGATGCTGGCCCGGTCGGCCAGGTCCAACGGGGCCACGCGGACATTGGCTGCGGGGGCCGACTCGCTGATTCCGGCCGCCGCTCGTGCACCGGCACCGGGGTCGCGGACGGCTAGGGTGACCTCGGCGCCTGCGGTGGCCAGGGCGCGGGCGGTCTCCAGGCCGATCCCGGAGGCGCCGCCGGTGATGATTGCGCGCTGGCCGGACAAGTCGAGGCCTTCGATGACGTCGGCGGCGGTCGACTCTGCGCCGAACGGTGTGGCAATGAGGTTCATGAGTTCCTTACCGTGGCGTCGGGCGGCGTTCTAATCCAACCACTTGGTTTATTCGACCGTATGCACCACGGCGCTTCATGTCAACCAGGTGGTTGTTTTAGGCTGGGCTCATGGCCTACGACTCCGCGGCGACCCGGGCTCGGCTCCTGGACGCCGCCTACGCGGAGTTCGTGGAGCTGGGTTTCGCCGGCGCGCGGGTCAACCACATCGCTACGGTCGCCGAGGCGAACAAGCAGGCGATCTACGCGTACTTCGGATCGAAGGAGGCGCTGTTCGATGCGGTGCTCAGCGACCGCCTGCAGGTCCTCGCCGACGTCGTGCCGTTCACGCCGGATGACCTGCCCGGCTACATCGGTGCGCTGTTCGACGCGCTGACCGATGATCCCGGGCTGCTCCGGCTGACCCAATGGAAGGCGCTCGAACGCCCCGGCGCCTCAGCGGGCGAACTGGAAGCCCATCTGGCCAAGGCAGCCGCCCTGGCCAGTGCGCGCGGCGCCAGCACCGAACAGGGCATGGACGTGCTGATGATCGCTCTGGCCGGCGCCCAGGCCTGGAGCACGACCGCCGAAGACATCCGCAATCCCGATGGCGGCGACGAACCGGCCCGGCGGGCCCGCTACCGGGCGGCCTTGGTCACATCGACTACCGCGATTGCAGAAGCGCTACTTTGACGTCATGAGCGTTGAGCGAGAGAAGCAGGTCGCCGCGGAAGCGGCCGCGGAGCTGGTCGAATCGGGCATGACCGTCGGGCTGGGGACCGGGTCGACCGTGGCGTACCTGCTGCCGGCCCTGGCCAAGCGGTCCCTTGACATCGTCTGTGCCGCCACGTCGCCGCGCACCGAGCACGCCGCCCGCGAGCTGGGGCTGAGGATCGAGGATGTCACCAGCATCGACCGGTTCGACATCACGATCGACGGGGCGGACCAGATCGCCCCGGACGGCTGGCTGATCAAGGGGGGCGGCGGCGCCCAGACCCGGGAGAAGATCGTGGCCGGGGCGGCGGACCGGTTCGTGGTGATCGCCGACTCCTCCAAGCCGGTGCCGGCCCTGCACGAACCGGTCCCCCTCGAACTGCTGTCATTCGGGCTGCGGGCCACCATGCGGCTGGTCGAGCCGGCCTCGCTGCGCGATGTCCCGCTGAGCCCGGACGGCGGCATCATCGCCGACTACCACGGGCCGATCGACGATCCCGCGGCGCTGGCCGTCCAGTTGTCGTCGACGCCGGGGGTGGTGGCCCACGGCCTGTTCCCGCCGCGGATGGTGGCCCTGGCGCTGATCGGCCGGGGCGAGTCAGCCGAGCGGATCGACTTCGCCTGAATCCTCAGTGGCCGAGGAAACCCAGCAGTGCCGCGTTGACCTGCTCGGTGTGGGTCCAGGGGATGGCGTGCGGGCCGCCTTCGATCACCACCAGGTCCAGGTCGGCGATGAGGCCGGGCAGGCGCTGGCCGGTCTTGTCGAACGGCAGGATCCGGTCCGCGTCCCCCTGGATGACCAGCACCGGCACGTCGATCCTGGGCAGGTCGGCCCGGAAGTCGGCCTGCCAGGTCGAGATCTCCGCGTAGGTGGCGATCGCCGACATGGCCACGGCCACGTTGAAGCTGGCCTGGTAGGCCTGGTCGCTGACCCGGTTCCCGCCGAAGGTGTCGATGTTGTAGAAGTTGTCCAGGAATCCCTTGAGCCAGGCGGGCGGGCTTGGCGTTGTTCAGCTGCTCCAGCGTCTCGCCCTGGGCCGGCAGGTAGGCGTCGACGTAGACCAGCGCCTTC
>Ga0209112_10000090_pt1 | contig 13911 bp, 8 predicted proteins | sample TexAe_OM3H0_O3_FD_187947 | JGI IMG/M metagenome (GOLD analysis project Ga0209112, IMG submission 187947) | Forest soil microbial communities from Davy Crockett National Forest, Groveton, Texas, USA - Texas A ecozone_OM3H0_O3 (SPAdes) (version 2) | ecosystem: Environmental > Terrestrial > Soil >...
TGGATGCCGACACCGGGTCGACGACGAGTGGAACCGTCAGACCGAGGCGGCGCCAGGTGGCGGCCACGGAGTCGATGATGCCCGGCGATGCCAGCATGCCGGTCTTGGCGGCCTGGATGCCGATATCGCCGACAACGGCTTCTATCTGACCGGCGACGACATCGTCAGGAATCTCGTGAAAACCTTGCACTCCCAACGTGTTCTGCACCGTGACCGCCGTGACCGCGACGCACGCGTGCACACCCAGCAGCGCCATGGTGCGCATGTCGGCCTGGATGCCTGCGCCGCCGCCCGAATCGGATCCGGCGATGGACAACACCCGCGGCGGCGTGCTGCCCGGCGGAGTCAGCGGCAGGTATCTCACTGCGTGAGCGGCAGATACACCCGATTGCCGTGCTCAGCGAACTCCCGAGATTTCTCGGCCATGCCCTCGGACATGGCCGCCTCGATCGCTTCCTCGCTGTCGAGCCCGTGTTTGGCGGCGTAGTCGCGGACATCCTGGGTGATACGCATCGAACAGAACTTCGGCCCACACATCGAGCAGAAGTGTGCGGTCTTGGCGGGCTCGGCCGGCAGCGTCTCGTCGTGGTACTCCCGCGCGGTGTCGGGATCCAGTGACAGCGCGAACTGGTCGTGCCAACGGAACTCGAAACGCGCCTGGCTCAACGCATTGTCGCGGTCCTGGGCGTGCGGGTGACCCTTGGCCAGGTCGCCCGCATGCGCGGCGATCTTGTAGGCGATCACCCCGTCCTTGACGTCCTTGCGGTCGGGCAGGCCCAAGTGCTCCTTGGGCGTGACGTAACACAGCATCGCGGTGCCGGCCTGCGCGATGATGGCGGCGCCGATGGCCGAGGTGATGTGGTCATACGCCGGGGCGATGTCGGTGGCCAGCGGGCCCAGCGTGTAGAACGGGGCCTCCTCGCACCACTCCTCTTCCAGCCGCACGTTCTCGACGATCTTGTGCATCGGGACGTGTCCCGGGCCCTCGATCATCACCTGCACGCCATGGGATTTCGCGATCTTGGTCAGCTCGCCGAGGGTGCGCAGCTCGGCGAACTGCGCGGCGTCGTTGGCGTCGGCGATCGAGCCCGGCCGCAGTCCATCGCCGAGGGAGAACGTGACGTCGTAGCGCGCGAAGATCTCGCAGAGTTCGTCGAAGTTGGTGTACAGGAACGACTCCCGGTGATGTGCCAGGCACCAGGCCGCCATGATCGAGCCGCCGCGGGACACGATGCCGGTGACGCGCTTGGCCGTCAACGGGACGTAGCGCAGCAGCACGCCTGCGTGCACGGTCATGTAGTCGACACCCTGCTCGCACTGCTCGATCACGGTGTCGCGGTAGATCTCCCACGTCAGCTCTGTCGGGTCGCCCTTGACCTTCTCCAGCGCCTGATAGATGGGAACCGTGCCGACCGGCACGGGGGAGTTGCGCAGGATCCACTCGCGGGTTTCGTGGATGTTCTTGCCGGTCGAGAGGTCCATGATGGTGTCCGCGCCCCAGCGGGTGGCCCACACCATCTTGTCGACCTCTTCGGCGATCGACGACGTGACGGCCGAGTTGCCGATGTTTGCGTTCACCTTGGTTGCAAACGCCTTGCCGATGATCATCGGCTCGATCTCGGGGTGGTTGTGGTTGGCCGGAATGACGGCACGTCCGCGGGCGACCTCGTCGCGCACCAACTCGGCTGGCATCCCTTCGCGGGCGGCGATGAACGCCATCTCCGCCGTGATCTCCCCGGCGCGGGCGCGCTGCAGCTGGGTGCCGCGGTCGCGGACCAACCCGGGCCGCGCCGGCAGCCCGGCCGTCAAATCGATCACCGCGTCCGGATCGGTGTAGGGCCCCGAGGTGTCGTAAAGGTCGAAATGATCCCCGGTGGACAGATTGACCCGGCGGAACGGCACTTTCGCGCCGGGCACCCCGTCCAAGTCGCGGTAGGCCTTGCTGCTCCCTGCGATCGGCCCGGTGGTGACGGCCGGGTCGACGAGCTCGGATCCCTGGGATAGGACATCAGTCATATTTTCATCTCCCTACGCCGGCATTACCCGGTCAGGTTCCTACGGTCGACGGCCCCGAGCCGTCCTCTCAGCACACTCGGCGTGCGCTCCCGCGTCTTGATGGATGGTCCGCAAGCGACGTTACCCCCACACCGGGCCGCTCGGCATGCGGGCGGGCTTTCTGAAGGTTCCGTCGCCCGCGGTGTTGCCTGAGTGGGAAGATGCAAACGTGCAACCGAGCATGACCGAATCCGTCTCGCAGTACCTCAACGTGGGTGCCTTCCGCTTCTGGTTCGTCGGCCAACGCTGGGAATGGTCCGACGAGGTGGCCAGGATGCACGGCTATGAACCCGGGGCCGTCGAGCCCACGACGAAGCTGCTCCTGTCGCACAAGCATCCCGACGACCGTGCGCACGTCCAGGAGTTGCTGGACTACGCCCTGCAGTCGGAAGGGTCGTTTTCGAGCCGACACCGATTCATCGACACGAGAGGCAACGTGCACGACGCGATCGTCGTCGCCGACCGCATGCTCAACGACTCGGGCGCCGTGCTGGGCACCGAGGGTTATTACATCGACCTCGCGAACACCTTCGACGAGGCCCGCCAAGAGGTGCTCGACGCCGCCTTGCCGGAAGTGTTCGAGAACCGCGCGGCGATCGAGCAGGCCAAGGGTGTGCTGATGTACGTCTACCGGGTCAGCGCCGACCAGGCATTCCGTGTGCTGCAGTGGCGCTCGCAAGAGACAAACGTGAAATTGCGGGCGCTGGCCAAGCAACTGCTCGCCGATATCGCCACCTTGGAAGCCCCGTCGAGTGCGGTGCAGGGTCAGTTCGACCATGTCCTGCTGACGGTGCACGAGCGCATTCCCCCGGAGCCTGCGGGCTGACCGGACCGATACGCCGACGCGGCGGGCCGGGCAGGCGTTAACCTTCGATTGTGCTGGTGATCGGGTGTGAGGCCGAGGACGACGCGGTGATTGTCCGCGTCAAAGGCGGGGTCGACTCCAGCACCGCCGACGACCTGACCGCTCATCTGACCGCCGCGCTCCAGCAGGCCGAGACGCACCCGGCCCGGCTGCTGATCGTCGACCTGCAGGCGGTCGACTTCTTCGGCAGCGCAGCCTTGAACGCCATGCTCGAGTGCCATGAGAAAGGCAAAGATGCCGGTACGTCGGTCCGTCTCGCGGCCGACCATGATCAGGTGCTTCGGCCGATCCAGGTGACCGAACTCGATCGCATCTTCGACATCTACCCGACGCTGTCGGAAGCTCTTCAGCGCAAAGCGCAATGAATGCGGGACTCCCGGCCGATCTGCTGGCTGCGGTTTCGCTGGGCGGTGAGATGGGTCGCCGATTCGCCGAATTCGACTGGGACGCACACCCGTTGGGCTCGCCGCGAGACTGGCCGGCCGAGATGCGCTCGATAGTGGCGACGACGCTCACCTCGCGGTTTCCGTACCTTTTGTGGCTGGGCCCGCACGACCTGTTCATGGTCTACAACGACGCCTACATTCCGATCCTGGGCAACAGACACCCGTCCGCGCTGGGTCGGCGCAGCGAGGGCGTCTGGTGGGACGTGTGGGATTCGATAGGCCCGATGATCGCGAGCGTGGTCGCCACGGGCGAAGCGGTCTGGGTCGACGACCTGTTGTTGCCGGTGATCACCCGTGGACGCCGCGGCGAGCGGTATTTCACCTTCAGTTACAGCCCGCTGCTGAGCGATGGCGGAGTCGTATACGGCGTGATCGCCACGGTCAGCGAGACCACCGAACGAGTGCTGAGCACTCGTCGTCTCCACCTGCTCAACGCGGTGGCCGCGGCGGTCATGGACGCCCGCACCATCGACGATGCGGTGGCCGGCGCGATCGGGGTCTGCGCCGAGCAGCCCGACGATCTGCCGTTCGTCGCCGCCTACGTCGGTGATGCGGGCCTGTGCGGGGCGACGCCGTCGGTGCTGTCCCTGCTGCCGCGGACGCTGGCCGAACTGACGCACGAGGACATGCGACCGGAATCGCGGGCGGCGGCACGGGTGATCGATCGCGTCGCGTCGGTGATCTCCGGAATCGACGTGGCTCTGGGCGCTTATTGCCCGGACCAGGCGCTGGTGCTGTCGCTGGGTGAGGGCCCGGCGTCCGGGGCGTTGGTGGTCGGAATCAGCCCACGGCTTCCGCTGGATTCGCAATACCGCGCTTTCTGCCAATTGCTGGCCGACCAATTGGGCTCGGCATTGGCAGCGGCTGTTTCCTATGAGCACGAGCGGCACCGGGCCGATGCGCTGGCCGAATTGGATAGCGCGAAGACGGCGTTTTTGACCAACGTCAGCCACGAGTTCCGGACGCCGCTGACCTTGCTGCTCGGGCCGCTCGACGATGCGCTGTCCGACGCCCCGGGCGGCGGCGTCTTGGCGGACCGGCTCGGCATGGCGGTACGAAACGCGCGTCGGCTGCAGCGCTTGGTCGACTCGCTGCTCGACTTCTCCCGCATCGAGGCTGGCCGGGCGAACGCGCGTTTGGTCTGTACCGACGTCGGCGCACTCACCGAGCAGATCGCGTCGTCATTCACCGAGCTCTGCCACCGGGCGGGACTCGAACTCATGCTGGACTGCGCACCCGCACTGGCCGACGTCGATGCCGGCATGTGGGAAACCATCATTCTCAATCTTATTTCGAACGCGGCGAAATACACTCTGCGAGGCTCGATTTCGGTGGCGGTGCGTGCCGAGCCCGAGCATTGCTCAATTACCATGCGCGACACCGGGGTTGGTATTTCCGCCGAAGACCTAGGCCGGTTGTTCGAGCGGTTCTACCGGGCCGACAACGTTCGAGGCCGCAGTGTCGAGGGCACCGGGATCGGACTTACGTTGGTTCGCGGGCTGGTCGAGCTGCATCGCGGCACGATCGAGATCGACAGCGAATTGGACCGGGGCACGACGGTGACGATCCGGCTGCCGCGATCGGTCGAGAACACCGCGGTGGATCGATCGCCCGCGGGGCCGGATGAGACCAATCCGTATGTGGCCGAGGCGAGTCAATGGCTGACACCCCGCGGGGAGCCCGACGGTGCCCATCGGTCCGGGCGAGCCCGCGAGTTGGTGTTGGTCGCCGACGACAACGCCGACATGCGGGCTCACCTGGACCGCGTGCTGTCGGCCCACTGGGAGACCGTTCTGGTCGCCGACGGCGAGTCGGCGTTGGCCGCGACCCGCAAGCTGCGCCCGGACGCGATCGTCACCGACGTCATGATGCCGGGCGTCGACGGCTTCGGATTCGTCGCGGGCGTTCGCGCGGACCCGGCTTTGGCCGCGACGCCGATCGTCATGTTGTCGGCCCGGGCCGGCGCGGAGGCGGTCGACGAGGGTTATGCCCGCGGGGCCGACGACTACCTGCCCAAGCCATTCCGTTCCCAGGAACTCATCGATCGGCTGAAGTCGAGGTTGTCTGCGGTCGCCCGCGAGCGCGACCGGCAGCGGCTCGAGACGAGCCAGCGCGTCACGTCCGACCTGGTGCATCTCGACTCCGCGCTGCAGGTCACCGACTCGGTGGCCGGGATCATGGACGCTCTGCTGGAGTCCCCGTTCGGATCCGGCGATGCCGCCGCCGTTTCGATCGGGGTCCTCGACGGGGATCATCACGTCAGGTTCGAATACGCCGGTGAGCTTCCCGTCGAGCTGCGCGACCGTTACCACGTCGTCGCCATCGACGCTCCCTTGATCGGAGCCGACGTGGTGCGCACCGGTGAGTCGATGGTCGTCGCGGACACCTTCGGGCTGCCGCCGCGCTATCAGCACGCGGTGCAGGACACCGCGGGCAGCGTTCGCGCGTGTGTCGCCCATCCGCTGCGAGACCATGTGGGACGCGCCGTCGGGGTGCTGGTCTTGCTGTGGCCCACACCGCGCGAGTTCGACGCCGCCGAACTCGACACCTTCAGCCGGATGGCCGAGCTCACCCAGGCGGCCCTGGATCGAATCCGCGTCATGGCGCGCGAGCACCGGATCGCGGTCGACTTCCAGGAGCATCTGCTCGACGTGGATCACGGTTCGACCGCCGCGGTCGTTGCCGCCGTCTACCAGCCGGCCGGCGAAGCGATGCGGGTCGGCGGGGACTGGTATTCGGTCACCCCGTTGGACCGCCCCGGCAAGATCGGGATATCCGTCGGCGACGTCGTCGGACACGGACTGCCGGCGGCGATCGTGATGAGCAGGCTACGGGCCGCCGTGGCCGCGTCGGCGCTCACCGACGCCGAACCGGCCGCGGTGCTGGGAGCACTGGACAGATACGGCGCCAGCGTTGCGGGCGCGCGCTGCGCGACGGTCGCCTACGCGCTGATCGACAACCAGCCCGATGGCGGTGGGGCGACCGTCAGCTACAGCTGCGCAGGGCATCCCTACCCGATGCTCGTTCTCCCCGGCCGGGGAGCGGCGTTCCTGGAGTCCGGCCGGCGTACACCGGTCGCCATCCAGGAGAACGGCGACGCCCCCGGTTTCGTTGACTCCACCGCCACCGCGGACCTGCCGCCGGGAAGCTTGATCCTGCTCTATACCGATGGACTCTTCGAGCGCGCCGGCGAGTCACTCGACGACGGCTTCGAGCGGCTGAGGTCCGCGGCGGCCGCGTGCGCCGACCTGCCCGTCGAATCCGTCTGCGCCGAGCTGCTCTCGCGGATGGCCCCGTCCGCGGGCTACCGCGACGACGTCGTCGTTCTCGCGCTGCGCCCCAGCCACGAATCCGCGGGCAGCTTCGCCACCGTGCTGCCGGCGGTTAGGGCTCAGATTCCCGTCGCCCGCGACCGGCTGCGGCATTGGCTGAAAACCATCGCCGTCGTCCCGAGCCGCGAACTGGACATCCTGGTGGCAACCGGCGAAGCGGTGACCAACGCGATCGAGCACGGTAGTAACGACGAGCCCGGCAGGACGGTGTCCGTCGAGGCCTTCCTGCGCGAACAGACGGTCGCGATCACCGTCAGCGACACCGGTCAGTGGGTTGGCGATTCCTCGGCAAGCCTGCGCAGCCGGCAGCGCGGGCGCGGGCTCACCCTGATCGGCGGGCTGGCCGACCACGTCGACACGCTGCGCACTTCGGGCGGCACTCGGGTCACCTTGCGGTTCGACCATGCACTCGCGGGGACTCCCGCGAACTGAGAGCTAGGCCTCTTCCAACGCCTCGCCGAGTTCTTCCAGGAGCTTGTTGCGGTGAGAGCTGGCCAAGAAGTGGCCGGCGGCGATGACAAGTGCCACCGGCCAGTCGATGAGTTCGAGCGCCGCGAGCGCGGCCAGACCACCGAAGTAGGCCAGTTGCTCCGGGCGGGGAATCTCGACCTGGCCGACCACCGGCACGTTGACCACGAAAGTTTCGCCTTCGCGGATCTTCTCCACCGCTTCGTGCTGGGGCGTTGCCCTGCGCGTCTTCTTTTCCGCCATCATTTGCCTTTCAGTAACGAAGGGTTTGCCGACTCGCCGGGTCGCAGGGTCAACGTCGGACTTATGTCGACGATGACTGATTCCGGGGGAGATCCGCTAGTTTCGTCGGTTGCATTGGTGCTCAAGGTGCCGTTACAGGAACTGTATGCGCTGCTGTGGCGCGCCGGGGTGGTCGATATCCGGAACCCTGGTCGCCGGTCTGCTCGTGGTCGGCAGACACCTCAGGGGGTTCGGGGGCCGATTTGTCCGGACCCGGCAGCGCACGGCTCAGAAGCCCCGTTGCAATGGTCGCAACCGTCGCTGCTCCCAAGCCCTGAGCCCACCCGAGAGGGTCGAGAGGCGTACAGCCAAGCAGCTGGCTGACCCCCGGGGTGCTGATCAAAACCCCGATCAAGCCGAGTGAACCGAGCGTGGTGAGAACCACCATCGGAGCCTGAGACTCCAGCAGTGTCTGGCCCAGCTCGGTGCCCACCAGCGCAACCAGGGCCGTGGTGGACGCGCGCCGCGGAAGCGGCGGCCCGGTCAGACCGGCCATCGCCCATGCCGCCGTCGTCGCCGCGGCCGTGGTGACGCCCCGGATGGCGACCGCTTGCCACAACGCGGGCTGATCCGCCCCGCGCAGCCGCGGGTCGATTGGACCGCTGGGCTTGCTGACCGCGAGCGCCGCGGCCGGCAGCGCGTCGGTCATGGTGTTGACGAGCAGCAATTGGCGGGTGTTCAGCGGCGAAGTTCCGGTGATCGCACTGCCGATGACGGCGAACATCACCTCGCCCGCATTGCCGCCGAGCAACACCGACACCGCCGACTGCACGCGCCGCCAGAGCTGGTGTCCCTCGGTGATGGCCTCCAGCAGCGCGTCGATACGGCCGTCGACGAGCACCACGTCGGCCACCAAGTGGGCCGGGTCGCTGCCGTGCGCGACGACGCCGATACCGACCGTGGCGGCGCGAATGGCGGCGGCGTCATTGGCTCCGTCGCCGACCATCGCGGTCCGAACCCCCGCGCTCTCCAGCGTCTGAACGACCTGGACCTTGTTCTCCGGTGTCATTCGGGCGAAGATCACCCGCTCGGTCACGACGCGCTCTTGGTCCTTGCGCGACAACGCATCCCATTCGGCCCCGGTGATCACCCGCTCCGCGGTCACGCTGAGGCCGAGTTCGGAGGCGATGGCCGTCGCGGTGATCGGATGGTCGCCGGTGATCAGCTTCACGCCCACCCCGAGCCCGCGCAGATCCGCCAGCAGCCCCGCGGCCTCGGCGCGCGGTGTGTCCGACAGGCCGAGGAATCCCGCCAGCGTCAGGCCGCCGGCGCAGAACTTGGCGATGTCATCGGGATTGTCCGCAATCGCCTGGGCCTGTTGCGAAGTCAGCCGGCGCTGTGCGACGGCGATCACCCGCAGTCCGCCCGCAGCCAGCTCGGCGACCTTGCCGTCGACCGACTTCATGTCGCCGCAGGCGGCCAGAACCACTTCGGGTGCGCCTTTGACGGTCAGCTCGGTGCCCGTCATCGAGGCGGAGAACGATCTGCCGGAGCGGAATGGCAGGTGTGCGACGGGCGGTCTGGAACGCGGGCCGTCGACGGCGCCGGCGGCCTCGACGATGGCGGCATCGGTGGCGTGTATCTGTGGACCGCCATCCGATGGCGGGGCGGCGTGCGCGGCGCAGCGCAGCACCTCGTCGCGCGAATACCCCGGCGCCGGGTGGACCTGCGAGACCCGGAGCCGGTTCTCGCTGAGCGTTCCGGTTTTGTCGAAGCACACCACGTCGATGCGGCCGAGCGCCTCTACCGAACGCGGAACACGAACCAGTGCACCAAATTTCGTCAACCGTCGGGCCGACGCCGCTTGCGCCAGCGTTGCCACCAGCGGCATGCCCTCGGGGACGGCGGCCACCGCGATGGCGATGCCACTGGATACCGCCTCCCGCAACGGGATTCGGCGCAGCAGCCCGAGGGCACCGACGACGGCCCCGCCGGTGATGCTGACCGGCAGCGCCTGGTTGGTGAGCTGGCCGAGCTGGTGTTGCAGACCGATGTCGGATGACAGCTCACCGGAGATCAGGTCGGCGGCGCGGCGCTGTTGCGTGTCGGGGCCGACCGCGGTCACCAGCGCCATCGCGGTGCCCGCCACGACGGTGGTCCCGGCGTACAGCATGCAGCGGCGCTCGGCGAGCGGCGCGCCAGGCGTGGGTTCGACCTGCTTCTCCACCGACAGTGATTCGCCGGTCAGGGTCGACTCGTCGACCTCGACGTCGACTTCGTCGATGATGCGGGCGTCGGCGGGTACCACCTCGTGCGTGCGTACCTCGATGACGTCACCGGGCCGCAGCTGCTCGGCGACGACAAGCGTGTATGCCCGTCCGCCGTCGGGACCGGGGACGACCTTCCTGGCCGGCGGAATCTGTTGAGCCAGTAGCTGACCCAACCGCTTTTCGGCTCGCAGCCGCTGGGCGGCGGCAAGGATCGAGTTTCCGGTCAGCACCGAGCCGACCAGCACCGCGTCGACGGGTGAACCGAGCACGGCGCTGGCTGCCGAGCCGAGTGCCATCACCGGGGTCAGCGGATCAGACAATTCGGCCCGCACGGCCTTGATGAGTTGCCAGGTCGCCTGCGCGGGTCTCTCGGCCAGTTGCACGACCTCTGGCAGGCGGCGATCGGGGTGCGGCAGTGGCTGGTTAGCGTTGGTGGGCAAGGTCTTACGCGCCTGCTCGACGGACATCGCATGCCACTCGTGCACGGCGGCCGGGCGCGGCGCGCCTGCGTTGAGCACCGTGCGGGCGAGCAGATATCCCGAGAGCAGACCGGCCGCAGCGCCGGCGTTCACCGACTCGGATCCGAGATTGCCGCGAACACCGGGGATCATGAAAAGCGATCCCATCGCGGTCGCGCCGGCCGAAATCCCGATGCCGCGCTGGATTGCGGTGTTGGCCGCGGGCAGCGCGTATAGCACCCGCCAGGCGGCCGCGAGATCCGGCAACAGTAGATCGGCATTCCACAGCGGCGCCCCGTGACCTTGCTTCGGCATGATGCCCAGCGCCAAGTTTGCGCGCGAAATCGCTTGTGTCGCAGACGATGACAATACGGCGACGGTTCGGCCGGCCTCTTGCAGATCGGCCACCGCGGCGGCGAGCGCGTCGTCGAGCGACCCGTTCTGCAGCGGCCGCACGTCGTCGAACGCCGGTCGCAACTCGTCCAGCGACTCGTCGTCGACCGAGATCAGCTCTGCCCCGCTGCGGTGCGCCTCGGCCACCACGGCCGAGGCCAGCGGATCGTGCGCGGGCAGGAAAAGCGCCTCGGTTCCTGCACTTTTGCCGCCCGATATACCGCGCCAGCCCGCGCTCAGCCCGGAGTTTTCGAGCATGAGCTGGGCGCGATTCCACGCCGCGGGCAGTTCGCTCTCGTCGGCGCCGCGGATGCGCGACACCCGCAGGGTGTCGGTGCACAACACCCGGGGGTCGATCACGATCGCGTCGACGTGGTTCAGCCGGCGCAGGCTTTCCGGCCGCAACGGCAATACCGAGTGTTGCTCGGCCAGGCCCCGGCCGAGTGCCGCGGCGAACGCTTCCGGGGTGGTCCGATTGGCCTTGGGGGTGGTCACCTGCACGGCCGTCGCGGCCATGTTCGGATTGCGGGCGCCGGCGCCGATCGCCCCGAGGCTGAGCGCCTGCAGGAGGGCGAATCGACCGGGAACGCGTTCCATGCCCCGCGACGGCTGCGGCCGCGGCGACGAGGGTGCATGCGGTTGGTCGGCGTGCCGTGCCAACGCCGGTTCGTGCTGCTGCCAGGCGCGCGCCTCGGCGTGGCTCTCCGCGGCCTTCAACGACTGCAACGTCAGCCCGATCGACAACGACGTCGGTGACTGGGAGAGGGTGTGGCTGGTGATCTGGATCAGCGTCATGACGGTGTCGGTGGCCGGCCCGCCGAGAAGGTCCTCGAGGCGTCGCCGCAGCCAGGGTTGGTAATCGAAGAACGTCACGCCGGCGGCGATGGTGATCGGCAACCGGGGTAGCGCCGTCGCCCGGCCGAACAGCGCTATGCCCAGCCCGGCCGCACCGGCGGCCACGGTCGCGGCCCGGGTCACCAACACCACGCCGTCGCCCGGCAGGCTCGCCGAGGTGATCATCGGCGTGTCAGTGTCATGCCTTCGCGCGCAACGCTTTTCGGTGCCCTCGATGAGGCGGCAGAGATCACCCAGCGAGGTGGCCGTGCTGTCGATCTCCACGACGACGCGCGACAAGGGGTAATTCAGTTTGGCCGACGCGACGCCGGGGTGGGCCAGCACCGCGTCGAGCACGGCCTGTCCGAGTTCGCCGTCGGCGTCAAGGCCGCGCACCTCGATCCAGGCGCGGTGCTCGCCGCGCCAGCAATGTCGGCGCAGTGTCGCCGGGGAGCGCACCGGAAGCGACGCGAGTTCAATGCCGGTCCTGGCTATGGCGTTCGTCGCCTGCAGTCCCGCGAAAAAGGCGCGCGACGGCAATGACCGTCGCAAGGACGTTGAGATACTCAAGAGCCGATCGATGATTCCCGGTCAGTTGGTGCTACGCAACGGGGTGCTGCCGGCTCGGCGGCCGGCCGCCTTCTTGGCCGGCTTACTCGCGGCCTTCTGCGCCGGCGCCTTCGTCTCTGGCTCGGATTCGGGCTTGGTCGGCACCGTCGTCAGCTTCGCCCTGGGGGCCGGGGCGGATCCATTCTGCCGGCGGGTCATCCGCTGCAACACCAGCGCCCCACCGCCGACGGCCAGCAACACGGGCCATTCGACCAGGCCGGCGACGCCGAGCGCGCCCAGGGCCACCGCAGCGGCCGGCGTCGATTTGCTCCCCTTGCTGATTCCCTGCTGAATGCCGTCCGCGGCACCCTTGATGCCACCGACCACCCCGTTGACCGCCGCGCCACCGATGGCGCCCGCGGTGGCGGTGGTTGCCGTCGCCGCGCGATTCACCGTTCGGCCCACGCCGCGAATGGCTCCGTCGACGACACCCATGTTGACTCCCTGAACCTATTTCGCTGTCGTTGTGAAACGCGCTGGCAATTTTTGTATACACCTGTGGACTGCATAGTTAACAGGATCTACGGAATTATTAACACCGTCTTTCGCCTGAAAACCCGCCACGTTAAGCCTGTCATGTTGCCTACACATAGACAACCACATGGACAACGAGCAACCATTTCACGATTCCGCTTCCAGTAATCCTAGCCGGGGACCGAGCGTCAGTCGATGCGCACGTCGACGAGCACGGGCGCGTGGTCGCTGGCCGCTTTGCCTTTGCGTTCCTCGCGGACGATCTGCGCGTCCGTCACCCGGCCGGCCAACGCCGGCGAGCCAAGGATGAAATCGATGCGCATGCCTTGCCTTTTCGGGAACCGCAACTGGGTGTAGTCCCAATAGGTGTAGACCCCGGGGCCGGGAGTAAAAGGTCGTACCACGTCGGTGAATTGCGCATCGACGATGGCGTCGAATGCGCGGCGTTCGGGCTCCGAGACATGCGTTGCGCCGACGAAGAATTCGGGACTCCAGACGTCTTCGTCTTTCGGGGCGATGTTCCAGTCGCCGGTCAACGCGATCTGCGCCGCGGGATCGTCGCGTAACCAGCCGGCCGCCGTATCGCGCAGCGCGGCAAGCCAATCGAGTTTGTAGGCGTAGTGCGGATCGCCGAGCGCGCGCCCGTTGGGCACGTAGAGGCTCCAAATTCGCACGCCGGCACAGGTGGCGGCCAGCGCACGTGCTTCCGCCGTGGCCTCGACGTCGGGCTTGCTACTCCAGGTCGGCTGGCCGTCGAATCCGATCTGCACGTCGTCAAGGCCGACGCGCGAAGCGATCGCCACGCCGTTCCACTGATTGAAACCGATATGTGCGACCTCGTAGCCGAGTTCGAAGAAGGGCAGGGTGGGGAACTGGCTGTCGGAACACTTGGTCTCCTGCATCGCCAGCACGTCGACATCGGCGCGCGCCAGCCAATCGACGACCCGGGGCAGTCGGCTGCGAATCGAATTCACATTCCAGGTGGCCAGCCGTAGGAGCGGCGAGCGCGAGGGCGGCGAAGCCGGGCGCATGGGGGCACCTCCCGCTTGCGGGGGAGGGTCGCCGCCGTCAATCGGGCCGTCGGGCATGGCTAGACGCTATCCCAGTCGCCGGACCCGGCCGCGATGTAGCGGCGACGGTGGTGCGGCCGGAATCCCAGGGTTTTCGCGAGGCCGGCCGTGACGGTGTCGTCGTCTCCGACGTGCAGGTAGCCGCGAGTCGCCCCGCAGTGCGCGCCCCAGGCCAACAGGGATTCGCACTCGCGGCCGGCGGCCCCCGGGTCGCCGACCGAGTCGATCTCGGACAGTCTCAGGGCGAACCTCCGAGGACACCGTTCACGGTGTTCGGCGACCCCGGAATGGGTGTATTCAAATAAGGAAACACGGCGAGATAGGTGTCCGTGGGCTGGATCGCTCCGGCGACCGTCAAATGTTGTGCATCCGGTCCGGCGGAACGTGCCTCATCGGTGTAAGGCGCCCCATGATT
>Ga0209112_10000091_pt1 | contig 13894 bp, 12 predicted proteins | sample TexAe_OM3H0_O3_FD_187947 | JGI IMG/M metagenome (GOLD analysis project Ga0209112, IMG submission 187947) | Forest soil microbial communities from Davy Crockett National Forest, Groveton, Texas, USA - Texas A ecozone_OM3H0_O3 (SPAdes) (version 2) | ecosystem: Environmental > Terrestrial > Soil >...
GGAGATGCCTAATCGTTTTGGACAGGACCGGCCATACGGGAGAGACAACGGTGGCAGATCGGCTAACTGTTTTTATTGCGATGGGCAGGATCACTTCTCGCGAGAATGTCCAGTTAAGATTGGCCACATAAATAAAGGGTGGCTAGTTATAGAAGATGGGGTACAGAAGCTCGGAGACGGCAATACGCTTCCGCGTGGAAGAGGGCCTACGGCAGTGCGCATAGAAGAGTATTATGCTAAAAAGCCAGTAAGTCAAAATTGGCATGCAACGGCAGATGTATTCTATAACGGAGAGATAAACGAGGATAAAGAGATGGACGCGGTCTGGGACGAAATGAGGACCTTACGTGTCAAGTTGAACCAAATGGTTGGGAATAATATGCATAATCGAGTATCGGTAGCTCAGCCTTCGTATTTGGCCTCGATGCCGCCTCAGCAAGGTTATATGACACAGCCGGTAGTCCAGCCCACTTATATGGCACAGGCGCAGCCGTCTAATGCTGTTCCAGACGAACAAGCAATTAATGCGAGTGTCGCGAGGGCTTTAATGCACTTATTAAATGTTAATACGGGGGATGCGGAACAATACCTGGTAACCCGCGGAGGTAAAGATACCGCCCAACAAGGAGGACAGGGTTTTTAGGTAACTCGAGGATGGAGGCAAAAGCAAGGCTACAGCCGTCCAAGCCTTCTGAGAGTAATATAGGACGAATTGCGGACAGCAGCGCCAACTGGCGCGCAAAGAAGAAGGTTACGTTTGAAGAAGACGAAGAAAGAGATGTTTTTCCAGCGCACGAAAAGAGGACAAGGGAAGACGAAGGACCAACAGGAAAGGATCGCAATCCTAGAACTGAGGCCCCGTATAAAGTTGTTAGACCATTGAATGCGGAGACTCGAACTCCTCCAATATTCAATCGTGAGAATATTCAGTCTAACAAGGGTAATAACGTTGAGGACAAGGCGTACAGAGTTCGCGCACCCATTCAACGTGAGGGAATCACTGAAGAAGTAATAGACCAGATACACAATACCGAAGTTATGGTTAAACTCGGCGACTTGTTTGGTTTATCTAGGGAGCTTAGGGAGGGTGAACGGCTGCAGCTTACGAAAGTCAGGCAACCGGTAACACCTAAAGTACCAATAAAATTGCCTGAAGTCGCGACTATGCAAGTGGAAGAAAATCCGTTACCAACAGAGGAAGTTTTGGACTTACCTCTGGGATATGATGCAATAGATATGGAAGAATTACCTCGGGTCGGAGTATTTGTAACGACTAAAATAATGGACGACGTACCAGTAGGGTCGTTGGTTGCGCAGGATCCATATTTACAATATTTGGAGAACCTACCAGCAGGGGAGCAGCCTAAACAGGTATATGTGGCTAGGGAATCAGCGCCACTACAGGTAGTCTATCCAGTAATAAACAGCAGCGGTTCTGTGGAAAGTGTTTTGGACTCAGGCTCGCAGATAGTCTCGATGTCTTTAGACTCCGCTAGGCAGCTAGGGTTAGTATGGGATCCGAACTTACGAATTTTCATGGAAAGTGCCAACAAATCCATGGAAGAGTCAGTAGGGATGGCCCGGAACGTACAGTTCAGATGGGGGGCCCTGACTGTGTACTTACAGGTTCATATAATAAGGAATCCTGCGTATAAAGTTTTACTGGGCAGGCCATTTGACCTTTTAACAAAGAGCCAGATAGAGAATTCACCAGATGGGAGCCAGATAGTTACGATAACAGACCCAAATTCGGGTAAGAAATGCGCAATCCCCACGTTCAACCGTGGGACTGTAAGACGAAAAATAGAGGAGGATAATAAACCTGATCCAAGTATGGAACAGGATAATAATGCTAAATCTACGGCTTACGCCAACGGGGGTTTTCGCCGCTCTTCGATGAGTTAATGCCTATGCATGAAGGAGAAGAGTTGGCCGTATTGATAGGATTTAATAAACAAGGCGAACCAGAGATTCAGAATTATCTCAAGCCAAGGGCTAAAGAGTTTACGCCAACAGAGGTTAGGGAAGCGTATATTAGTGCTTCCTCTTCGAAGGAAATGCGAGAGGACAAGGCAGCGAGCCAGCTATTCAATGAGTTTCATGGTATAGGAAAGCCGCGGGCAAATCCAGAAAAAGTTGACGTCTATACTTGGAGTAACGATGAGGATGAAGAGGAAGTCAGCTATAGGAATATGTACGGGGGACAAGCCGAGCAATGGGATATAAAGACAGCCCACGTCCTTAAGCAGGATATTCGGTGTAACTGTTGTCAGTCCATTGATTTCATCACGGACAATAGGACAGAAGATGAGCCAATAGTCCGACCGGAAGAAACAGGAGACGTTGAGTCAATATCGGTTCTCGCGACGAAGAAATATAAACCAGTGGGTTTAAAGGTTAGGCCTGTTTATACGGAGCTGCCTGAGAAGTATAGGATCAAACGGCAGATTATAGGCGATCCATTGAAGGACATGCCAAGGTTAGACCCGAATCCTAAAGATTATGTGCCGACACGGCGCTATACGGAAGAACGAAAAGTTATGTTGGATGCTTTACATCCTGAAGGATTCTTGTGGCCTGAAGAACGTAAATTATTACACGACTTCATGGTAAAACAAGAGAGGGCTTTCGCCTGGAATGATGAGGAACGGGGGAGTTTTAGACATGACTTCTTCCCACCTGTGGAAATTCCAGTAGTTGAGCACGAGCCATGGGTAGAAAAGGGAATACCCATTCCAAGAGGACAGTTGGAAGAATTCTGTAAGATCATCAAGAAGAAAATAGACGCGGGAGTTTATGAACAGTCCAACTCTTCGTATCGAGGGAAGTTCTTCGGAGTAGTAAAGAAAGATGGAAAGAGCATTAGACTAGTGCATGCACTGGAACCATTGAATGCGGTCACTATAGCGCATTCAGGATTACCACCGGCGACAGATGAATTAGCGGACCATTTCGCAGGCAGGGCCTGTGGGGGCTGCTTGGACTTATATTCAGGGTATGATGCTAGAGACCTCGCAGAAGGATCTAGGGACTTTACTACGTTCCAGACGCCTTTCGGAGCTCTGCGTTTGGTTAAATTACCAATGGGCTGGACAAACTCAGTCCCAATATTTCACGACGATGTGACGTTTATTTTGCGAGACGAAATACCACACATAACTATACCATATATAGATGATGTGCCAGTTAGAGGACCTGATACGCGATATCAGTCTAAGGATGGAACATACGAAACGATAAAAGAGAACCCGGGCATCCGAAGATTTGTTTGGGAGCACTTTGAGAACACCAACCGTGTGGTGCAGCGAATTAAATATTGCCATGGGACACTATCAGGAGTCAAATCGATTATTTGTGCGGACGAATTCCATGTAGTTGGGCATTTATGTTCGTATGAAGGCAGGAGACCGGACACGGACAGAGTAGGAGTGATTTTAAGATGGGGAGCTCCGAAAGATGTATCTGGGGTACGCGCCTTCTTAGGAACCATAGGAGTGATGCGGATGTTTATAAAAGGGTTTTCGGACCTCGCGAGGCCAATTCAGAAGCTCACCTGCAAAGGTGTAATATTTGAATGGGGATCGCGACAAGAATTATCCATGGAAAAATTAAAGGAAGCATTAAAGAATGCGCCGTGCCTTAGGCCATTAAACAAGGATTGGCCAACAGACATAGTACTAGCTGTGGACACGTCTTGGATGGCCATAGGGATTATAATTTATCAGATAGACTTGATAGATCCTAAGAAGAAGCATTACGCGAAGTTTGCTTCGCTTCCTATGAATGAGCGGGAAGCTCGGTTCTCTCAACCTAAAAGGGAGTTATACGGGATAAAGCGGGCGCTTACAGCTATGCAATATTGGCTGTTGGGGTGCCGACGCTTAGTAGTAGAAACAGACGCATTGTACATCAAAGGGATGCTGAGTAATCCGGGGATGGGGCCTAACGCCACCATAAATAGATGGATAGAACAGATTTTAATGTTCAAGTTTAGACTTAAACATGTAAAGGGCGCTACCTTCGCACCAGATGGTCTCTCGCGACGAGAACCACAACCTGGGGACGAAGTGTGGCCCCCTGATGAGAATGACTTCGAGGATTGTGAACCTCCGGAAGATCATCCAGACTGGGATCACTCAATCAAGCAACCTTTGGACTTTGACGAGTTCAAAGATGCGATTGATGAAAGAGGGGGATACTTGCAGTCTATAGGTAATGGACCTAGATCAGTGGACGAGTTCGCGACTGAGTTAGAAAGGTCCAGGGAAGAAGAACAGGCTAGGATAAATATTGTCAAGAAGGCCTACAAGTCTGAAGGACGTGCTATTCCACAATATATTCAACTCGCGGCGGAGGAGGGTTTATTACCCAACTCAGAGCTTCGGGATAATCCTACAAAACGAGAGTCTTACCCCGAAGACCATAGATCTCCTTCGGCGATTCGACAGGACGAAAAGGTCAGCATGGTAAAAGAATGGTTGAAAGATACCTCCGTCAGGCCAAAGGGACTAGAAAAAGACCTAGTGTACAAAAGATTTATGAAGTATGCCAGGCAGTTCTTCTTAAGCGAAGAGGGAAAATTATATAAGAGAGGAGAAGAATCAATGCACAGGCTGGTTGTAGGAAAAGAGCATAGGATGTATATGCTTAGGGCTGCGCATGATGCACTCGGGCACCGAGGGGGTTATGCAACCATAGCTCTGATAGAGCTGAGGTTTTGGTGGCCAGAGCTTGACACGGATGCCCGGTGGTATGTGAAGACTTGTGTTGTTTGTCAGAAAAGGCAACAAGCTTTGTTTAAAAGCCCTCCAGTGATCACGGCTACTCCGAGTATTTTTCAGAAAATACATACGGATGTAATGCACATGAGTGAGATCTCGAACAGGTGCGGTTACATTGTGGACGCTCGATGCGCTTTGTCGCGATATATAGAAGCTAGGGGATTAGCAAGTGCTAATGCTGAAACCATCGGCAAGTTCCTTCTGGAAGAAGTAATATGCCGTTGGGGCTGTCCGAAATGGCTCGTAACCGATAATGGGAAGCCTTTCTTAGCCGCCGTAAAATGGTTAAACTCGAAATATGGCATTATAGGTATAAGAATATCGTCTTATAACTCACAAGCGAATGGGGTGATCGAACGAGGCCATTGGGACTTAAGACAGTCCATCTTTAAAGCCACTAATGGCGACTTAAAGAAATGGTTCTGGTTTCTTCCGCAAGTACTATGGGCAGACAGAGTGACGGTTAGACGAGGTCTGGGTTGTTCCCCATACTTCGCGATTTGTGGCGCTCATCCAGTCTTACCACTGGACTTGGAAGAGGCAACTTGGTTGGTCGAGTGGCCGGATATGATAATAGATACAGAAGACTTAGTAGGGCTAAGAGCTAGGGCACTAGCGAAGCACACTTATCACGTAGATGAAATGCGTGAACGGGTTCAAAGGATCAAGGAATCTGACGCATCTAAATATGCAGAAAAGTACAAGAATGTAATTCGGGATTACGAGTTTGTACCGGGCGATTTAGTTGTAGTACGCAACACGGCTATAGAAGACTCGTTGAACCGTCGAAATAAAGACCGGTGGAATGGGCCTATGGTTGTGGTTCGACGAACTAAGGGAGGCTCGTACATTGTATGCGAAATGAATGGCGCAGTACTGAAAGAGAAGGTTGGGCAGTTTAGGGCCGCGCCGTTCCATCAACGATATAAAATTACTCTAAGTAAGAAAATAGAGGATCTTATAGACGTATCAAAGGAAAGGCTTGATGAGATGGAAAATGAAGAATCGGATAACGAAGAAGAGTACACTGGAAAGGATTTCCAGTTTCATAAAGTGCATCTTCGGCTTTCTGGTGAAGAGGACGAAGAAAACTCTACGGATGAAGGTCAAGGAGAAACTCAACATGAGGAGGAACTCATGGGGCACTGGAACGAACCAGAACCTCTGGGTCCTAGACGGTCTAGACGTAAAGAGTCTGTTAAGGGATATTAAGAACGTCGCAAGAGCGTTCAAAATATTCAAACCAACGGATTCTGTAAAAGACAGTGTATTGAATGATTGGCTACGAGTTAGTCGTTAGAGAGGGAAATGCTATAGAGATAGCTAACAGAAAATTGGGGCATAAGGCATAAGGCATAAGTCCATATATAAAGTACAAGGAGTAGGGTTATTTAGTCAAGGGGCAAAAAGCGGCTGCTTGGGTAGTCATCAAGAAAATACTGGCCAGAGAGCCCGGCAGCGAATTGGTAGCCACACTGGAGACAGGCTCTAAGCACGCTGAGATAGTTCAGTAAGTAGAAGCCGGCAGGAGAATATTTGAGCATACGGAGTTGGTGGCCTTGGGGGGGGGAATGTAATCTTCATCCGACTCAGGTTGTCCTTCACTGAGCAAATCTTCGAGCTCGCGACCGATGGTGTTACGGGCCTCGATAATTTGTTTAAGCTCTCGCTCGATGGAGGCCAATCGAGGGGAAGGCTTTGAGGAGCCGCTATCGCTCCCCGCCTCGATGGCATCGCGCTCTCGTATAAGGCGGCGGATCTGAACGGTCCGTTTGCGAAGGGCGGCATTAAGCTGCCGAATTCGTTGACCGGAAGGTGGATCGGTTGCCGAAGTGATGGATGTATCAACGGCGATGACAGGGCCTCAAAAGGGATTTAGTCGCGACGTGGGAAAATATTACAAAATATGCCTCACGTTGGCGAATAGGTAATGACTGGGGAGGATTACCGGGGATTGTGATAATGAGACCGTTGCGCTTCCTTTTAAGGGGTAAATCGGGAACTTTGGTCGAAACATCGGCGCTTGCGGGTTCTGACATAGAGGATCAGTAAATGGGACCATAGTTCGGTCAAGTAAACTTACTAGCCGCATCGGCTGTAGGCTAAGGTCGTCCATCAGACTAGTAACAGAAACCGCGGCACCAGAGTCAAGGAGACTCACTGTGAGACCGAAATAAATAAATGTTTAGCTTCGCGAAGGGATCGAAAATATTATTGAGACCCGTACCAGGTTTCTTAGACTCAGGCTGGGAAGAAACTGGAGCCACGACCGATGAATCAATAGATTCCATGGGCGTGGGGCCGTCCTTAGGGACCTGTGAAATGGTTAGACGGCCGATAAGCCCGATAGCCTGGGACAAATGAGATAAAAAGAGAGCTGAAACGTGCCTCAGGAGGGGAGTCTACTAGCATAGGCAAATCGTCCTCACTAGCGGGTGGACCTTCCAAGGCAATAGTAGTCAAGGCCGAACGGTTGGCTTCATCGCCGCTAACACTAGAGCCAATCTCGGAAGAAGCCAGGCTGGGGCTGTCCGACGAGTTTGAACCAAGGGTCAGCGTGACCTTAGCCTTCAATGGGGAAATTAGGCCGAGTTGATGAAGATAATGAGAACGGCGAACTTTGTTCCCAGAACGCTTGAGAGAATTAAGCGTCTGAGCGGCAGCGTACTCGCGAGCATCGTGAAGCTCTTGGCGGTGAGACTGGCGCTGGCGCGCAGTATTGGCCTGGCCACGGAGCATGGCAGAGTTGCGCTCGCGAGAAATATCGGCGGCGAATTGGCAGATGTCGGAGTAGAGAGAACCGAAGCCAGTATTGCGCGTATTGTTGGTCGCCTGGTAGGCCATACGAAGAGTAAAGACAATCTCCCCGACCTCCCTCTTGTTGACGAAAGTCCACAACTGGGGGCGAAACTCCAACTAGATAATATTAAGGACGTCGCGAAGAATATAATATAATGCAGAAAGCTTACCACAGTGCTGGCTTGCTTGTCGAGGAACTCTCTCTGTTCTTTAGGGTTCGGGTAGCGCGTAGCACGGATATTCTTGTCCAGAGCGACCAAGCTGGCCTCCTGAGCAGTGGTGAGACGGGTGCGAGTGTTCATAGACATAGTAAAAGCTGGTATGAGACGAGTGTTGCGAAAAACTAGAGCACTAGGTACTGGAAAAACCAGGGGAAGAAATGGTGGCTTTTATACCAGCTCTGCTTAGCCATGAGAGTCTCAATATCGTAATTGAATACGGTAGAATTCAATGAAAAAGGGAGGACGCAGTGTTACAGTCACGACGCGACTGTTAGGGTACTCAATATGAAGCGTGACCGTGTACTAAGCAGTTAGAGTACATGACGGGGAACGCGTAATGGGAATATAAATAGGCTAGTGATCCGATGGGCGGTTTGATGGAATTGAAACCAGGTTCCATGGGTGTCACACAGGAAGATAGGGGTGATCGATGAATCGATTATGGCCGCAACAAGAGTAATTTAGAAGAGTTCAGTCGCAGAGTAGACGATATAAGTTTCTCGCGAGAAGTGAGAAATATTGGTCTGGCTTCAGAAAGCTATGGAAAGCTGAATACCGTCCGTCAATTCGTCAAAAGGCAATTGTGGCATGACTTGCGTAAGAAAGCGGGCCGCGGGATCTAAAAACGGAAATACAGCCGTGTGACTTTCGAGGAAACGAGTGACACAAGTCGCGACAACGTAAACGCCGCTAATATATTAGCGGTAGCCACATAACGTGACATAGTAAACCGGAAGAAGTATTTCGGCAGACTAAGGGACCATGTTATTGTAACGTGTAAAAATTACGGAGATTTAGATACATGAGGAAAGGAGCGGCGGGACTGGCGTGCCCTTACGGCTGCGACACGTTCCTGGGCTTTGGCGAACAGGCCATCAAAGTCTAAACCTAATTCCTGCAGGCGGTGGCATAGGAGCTTCTCGATTCCCGGGGACACTTCGAGGGCTGCTGCCAGGATGGTAATAAGGTTAAGGATAGAAGGATCGGAAACACGTCGAAGAAGTAATGTGTAGCCACGGGCAACGACACTAGCAGAGCGCTCGGTGTAAAAATCGAAAGCAACGAAGGCTTGTTTGACGTCGGCGTAAAATTGGAATAGGAATTCTTCGCGCTCGCGAAGGGAGCCTGAAAAGCGGGGACGATCAGCACAGTACAAAGGATCAGTTTTAGTAATACTTAGGAGTGCGCACTGCGCGTCGCGATACAAACTCAAGGTCTCTAAAAAGAGGAACTGGTTTGTGAAAGTGCACTCTCCACAGCTACTGGCACAAGGGGGACAAGCTTCGCCCCAGACGAACAGGACGCATTCGAAACCGTCCACGAGGCAATCGCCACACTGACCGGTATGAAACTGGGACATTATTCAGTGTCGCGAAATAATAAAAATGGCAATATACGCACCTTTAAGCGTAGGAGGGTAATAACGTGTTCCTTGTTGGCCACAGCAGTGTACAGATGAAGTATGGGCCAGATAAAGTTGCCTTGACTATCCCAGAGGAAGTCATACAAGGGATCGTCGCTAATAACCGAGTTGTTGGCGGTCGAAGAACCCTGATCGATAGGGACGGAGGTTAAACGGGCGGGAAAAGAAACTGGTGCAGGAGCTCCGAACATAGGGCGGACATTGAAGGATTCCATGGGCAGCGCCCGGTGCGAAAAAGGTCTTAAATATATATGGGCCCACGATCGAATTATATGCGGAACAGGTCGCCCAAAGAGACGTATTTGAAGTTGCTAAACGCCGTGCAAGTGAGGCGATGAATCTTTGAGAGAAAACGGGTTCAGGGACCCGCGGGTTATGTTATGATCGGTTATGAAAACATTATCTTATCCAATATAATAAAATCATAGATAAGATAATGGGGGGAGAGTCAGGTGATCATAACACGTGCAAGCCGACTCAAAATTTGTGCAAGCCGACTCAAAATTTCGATTAAGTCAATTGGATGCAAACCAAAATTTTGCTAAGTCAAAAGAGGCGAACACAATCGAATTTGCAAAAGATAACATATATTATATACATGCGGCCCGAGGTTGCAGTATAGTAGAATATGTATAAGCGCAATGGTGCGCAGGGGCCAGTATACGTGAAAAATTTTAAATGGGCGACGGCCCACGATCGTCCTCCTCCTCCTGCTCGGTATTCTCGCGATCGTCGCGACGCGAAGAACTCTGGCCGGGATCGCCACCAGGAGTGTTCGAAGTCGCGACGGCGACCTCGGGGTCGTTGCGTTCGTCGAGGTCGGCGTAGTACTCGAAGGGCTCTCGGGCCCAGGTACGACGAGTCGGAGGGACGCCCCGTTGACGCCACAGGGAAGTGGGGGGCAAGCGAGGAGGCAAGTTGAGCTGGCCGGCGGTCCAATATTCCGTGAATGGGGCGATATCTTCGGCTGAAAGCTCTGCAGCGTGAGCAACGCCGGAGGCGTCGCCGTAGACGTGGGTCATCTGGGCCATCGTCTCGCCGAGGAGCTGTTGGTAACGAATATATTCGCGCTGCGAGGAGCGCGCGAGCTCGAGGGCCGCCATGGCATGGTCGCCGTGGTAGTTCATCTGGAAAACGATGTCGTTAATGTCTGAGAAGAATATTAATAACGATAAAAGAAACAAAAATAAGAAAGCTTACGGTCGTTGCCCAAGTTTTCAAATCGTTGGGCAAGCCGGTTGAAGAACCCCATGCGTCGTTGCACGGAGAACAGGTTCGGACAAGTCCAACGACGGGTAGAGCAAGGGGTGCAGGCGACGCCAGGAGTAGCCACGTCGCAACGGAAATCGTGTACGAGACAAAAGTCGCAGCCGCCGAAGAGAGGTTGCTGAAAAGAAATTAGATGAATAAAAATTAATTGAGTCGCGACGTACCAAGACATCATGAGTAAAGGCACGTTCGAGGCCATCCACGTCGATGGGAGGCACGGGCATAGGAAAAACGAACGGGCCTGAGCGGCCCGAAGAACCACCAGCAATGGGGAGAGGACCCGCCATTTCGGTGTCGGGCCCTACCACGACGCGGTCGCGCAAGGGCTGAGTGCCCTTGCCCTTCCCTTTACCTTTGCCCTGCGCGGGCTTTTTGTTTTTGGCGCCTGGAGGGCGACCAGGACCGCGCTTGATGGGTGTCGATTTGTCGACACTGGGGGTGCGAGCAGCAATGTTAGCTGCAGAGATGGCGGGCGCTGGGTTCGAGCCGGCGGCGCGTGCAGCGCTCCTCGTCATCCGGACGGGAGATGACACGGATATCACGGCGGCAGGAACCTAATGAACGAATATTAAAAATAAATCGCGACATAAGGAATGATAATAAACTTACAGGCGAAGCGTGTGCTGGGCTTGCTGCCTCAGGCTCGGGAGTGGCGGCGCCAGCAGGAGGAGGGGACGCGCGTTTACGAAGGCGGCGCTTCTTTGCCTATAAAAGAAAATTAACAAGGAATTAAATTGGATTTAAAACACTTTACCGGAGGAGGAGTGTCCTCTGAATCGCGAGCAGGAGCAAGAGACGCTATTAGGTGCGCAGGGGTCAAAAACATGAAAGTAACATAAACAAGAAACAAACCTGGAGGGTTGGTTGCGCGGAGGTGCAGGATACGGTCCACCATGGCCAGATCGTTTTGGAGCTGTTCGCGCTCCAAGCGGTTGGCCTCGCGAATGAGGTCTCGCCGGAAGGCGGCCTCGCTCCGAGCGGCAGGAGGAGAAGGGCTGGCGGCGGGCGTCGCGAGGCGGGACTCAGTATCCTCGACATCGGCAGGGGGCGAGGCGGGCGTCGCGGGGGACCCGTGAGCGGACTCGGAATGGGTCTCGGCACCCGCGACATGCTCAGCACCGGCGGCGGATGGGGACTCAGAAGAAAGTCGCGACCCGGAGAGCGGCGGGGACGACGAACTAGAGTCGCGAGACGACCTGGGAAGAGACCAAGAGCGAGCACCGGGAGGAAGAGAAACCGCCATAGTTCTGAGCTGGAGCTTCCGGGGCGGGGGTTGAACCTTTGTACCAGCGACCTTGTAATCACGAGGCGGGGGCACTAGAACATAAACGGCTAAGAATGGAAGGGATAAGTTAAAATCAAACAAGGAAATAAAGAAACTTACAGGGCTTGGTCGTACGGCCTTTGGTTTTGAACGCCGCCTCGGAGGAAGACGGTTGCGCTATAAAAGAAGGATTAAAAGGAATATGGTTAGACGAAGCAGCGGAACATACGAGGTGGCGATCTCGAGACAGAAGGGGACAGGCGCAGGGACGGGGCTGAGGACGAGTCCCCATGCGCGATTTCCCCAAGTGTTGGTGGAGGCTGCTGGGTCGGCGCCGGGGGCTGAGCTATAGAGCCATTAACATTTAAAAATTGAGATTCGCGAAATAAAATATACTTACGGGAGACTACACCCAAGACCGATAGGTTGTCGGTCGGAGGGGTATAACGACCAGAAGGAGCTTAATAAATAATAAGCCAGGAAGTCGAGAACATAGGAAGGGTAAAAACTTACAAGGCGAACGAGGAGTCTCGGGAGCGACTGGGAAGTTTTGGACAATGCCCATGGGGCCCCGGCGTGGAACGCGACGGTGCGGACGAGCACCGACCTGCGAGAGATCTAGGCGGCGGGGTGGGCCGTCGCGAGAGGTGGGAACAGCCGGACTAGCTAAAGGAGAATTAATTACACAAACAAGTATGATGAGTTAAAAGACTTACATGGAGGCAAGGAGACGATCGGCGAACCAAAGAACTGGTGGTTGTGTAACTGTGTGCCAATCGACGGCCGACGAGCGCGACCCGCACGCGAGGAACTCGCGACAGGTGCAGCAGGAGGAGCCATAGATGGAGCTGGAAGAGGCACGGAAGGCCAAGCCTCTCGCGGGTGCGGGAGCGGCGGCGCATCGCGGGGCCTGACGATAGGCGGGTTGGGGTCTTGAGGATCAAATGGGACCAAACGGCATACTTCAGCATAGTCGATGATTTCGAAGTTGCGGTGACGCCCTAACCGGGGTCTTGGGGACTAGATGGATAAATAAAAAGGTACTCACGAGCAATATCTTCATCGCTGGAGGCGGGGAGGAAAAGTGGGGTTGGCTGTCGCGACGACCAAAAGGAAGAAGAAAGGCCAGCTGGAGGCGCTGGAAAGGGACGTGTCAGGATCCTGGAGTAACAACGGAGGCGGTGACTTACGAGCTTCGTCACCACTGCCCTCGGAGAGGACGACCTTGGAGGGCGGCTGGGCGCGCTTGCGTTTGGTGGGCGACGACATGGGATGGTGGTAGAAGAAGGGAGAGAAGAGAATGGTGAGTCAGAGGCGCTCGCGAGGAATATATATGCTGGTGCACGTGCCAAATGTATAGCAAGCTGTGCTGCAGGGTCCAGTATTGATGCAATTCAGTACGGGGGGGAAACCGCGGACAGAAAACGTGGCGAGTTCTAGAACAGATTGTTCTTGGAAGAGTCTTTCATGCTATTATCCATAAAAGGAAAGTTGTGACAGAGACTCGGCAGAATTGATTAACCTATATATATCGCGAGTATTAACATATCCTCGTGCTGGAAAAGATAAAGGGATAAAAGTCCTAGGCGACTCGCGACGTGCTACCTAAGTAACCAAAATAAGAGGATCGACGGTTAAGCGATCACGGAAGCAGAAGCGAGCAGGTGTCGATCAGTGGCAGTACGAATTGGCGAAACTGATAACTCCGTGACAAATTTGGATGAACTCTAAAACAGCGTTGACTGGGGACAGTCAACATTTATGAAAAAGGGAGATGATAGGGCTGGAATAAGACCACCATTTAAAAACTTTATAAAGATGTTGTTTCACACATGTTTATCCGGTATGGCTGGCCTGATTAGCGGGACACTAGCTGGATTGGCCATTATGCTTCGGTGGGGCGCGTTGGCGCGCGCACTGCTCTGGTATGGTTAAGCCGAATATCTGGCGAAGAGCGTGCAATTACCATAAAATAATAAACTACTCAACAGACCTTGCGCGCCTGTGTCCGCTATTAAAATATTCGCGAGCTATCTACTAGAACCGGTACTGAGGCCCGGAGTAGCCGGTTGGACATAAGAGCACCAACGAGCGGATCACGGCTCGGGGCTCGGTGCTACGCATTGATATGCGCGGC
>Ga0209112_10000092_pt1 | contig 13835 bp, 15 predicted proteins | sample TexAe_OM3H0_O3_FD_187947 | JGI IMG/M metagenome (GOLD analysis project Ga0209112, IMG submission 187947) | Forest soil microbial communities from Davy Crockett National Forest, Groveton, Texas, USA - Texas A ecozone_OM3H0_O3 (SPAdes) (version 2) | ecosystem: Environmental > Terrestrial > Soil >...
TGATCGGCCAGCTGCCATGCCGTTGCCCGGGCGGTGGTGTCCGGTTCGGCTAACCGGTCGATCAGTCCGGTCCACAACGCCTCGTCGGCCTCGACCTCGCGTCCGGTGAGCACGAGGTCTAGTGCTCGGCCGCGTCCGATGAGACGGGGTAGGCGCTGCGTCCCCCCCGCGCCGGGGATCAGGCCGAGTTTGACTTCCGGCAGACCAAACCGCGCCCCCGCAGCGCCAACACGCAGCGTGCACGCCATCGCCAGCTCGAGACCACCGCCCAGGGCCAGCCCGTCGACGGCAGCCACCGACACCGCCGGGTGGGCTGCCAGGCGCTCGACGGCGCCGCGGAGGGCGTCCCCGTACGCGCCGAACGATGCCGCGTCCACAGCCGACATGTGCTTGATGTCGGCGCCCGCAGCGAAGAAGCCGGGCAGCGCCGACGACACCACAATGACTTTGGCGGGCAACGCGTCAGCGGCATCGAGCCCTCTGTGCAGCCCTTCGATGATCGGCATGCCTAGTGCGTTGGCCGGTGGCCGGTTGAGCGTGATCTCGACCACCGAGCCCGCGATGCGCAGGCTTACCGGTGAACCGTTTTCGGACTGCATCATTGATGTCCCTCCGTGGTTTCTGCGTAACGGTGTGACCGCTACGCCATGGTGAGGCCACCGCTGACCGACAGCGTCTGACCGGTGATGTATTCGGCCGCATCGGATGCGAAGAAGGCGACGGCGGCCGCGATATCCGACGGCTGAGCCAGCCGCTTCATGGGCACCGAGCGGGTCATCCCGCCGATCACCTTGTCGGCATCCTGCCCGGAGCTGTCGGCGAACTTGCGCAGCGCCGGGGTGTCGGTGGGGCCCGGGCAGACGGTATTCACGGTCACACCCTTGGTCGCCACCTCGCGGGCCAGGGTTTTCGTGAACGCGATGATGCCCCCCTTGGCGCCGGAGTAGACCGCTTCCAGCGAGGAGCCGACGCGGCCGGCATCCGAACCGATGTTGATCACCCGTCCGAACCCGCGTTCCACCATGCCGGGCACGACGGCGTGGATGACACGCAGTGCGCCCTTGAAGTTGATGTCAAGGATCTTGTCCCAGAAGTCCTCTGAAGTTTCCAGGAACGGCATGAAGTCGTCCCAGCCGGCGTTGTTGACCACGATTTCGATGTCCCCGAGCTCGTCGGCGACGGTCTTGACCGCACCGCGTACCGAGTTGGTGTCGGTCACATCGACGTGGACCGCGATGGCTTCGCCGCCGGCCTCGGCAATGCGCTTTGCGGTAGCTTCGGCCGCCTCCAGGTTGAGGTCTGCGACTGCGACCCGAAACCCGTTGGCGCCCAAGGTTTCAGAGATGCCTTGGCCGATGCCTTGGGCTCCGCCGGTGACGAATGCGACGCGGTTGGTCATATCTGTTCTCTCCTTTGAGATGAGTGATGGGATGGTCTAACGGCAAGAGGGAGCGTTTGGGTTCGGCGCCCAGTCGATCGGACCGGCGACAATGGAGTGGCTGGTCAGTTTGCGACCGAGCACGCTCTGAGCGGCGCGCGCCGCGCCGATCATGGCCGGCAGCGACACCCCGGTGGACACGTCCATCTCCTGGAACATGCTGATCAGATCCTCCGAGGCGATGTTTCCGGTCGAACCGGCCGGCACCGGGCAGCCGCCGAGTTCGCCGAAGCTGGATTCGAAGCTGGTGCACCCGGCTTGCAGCGCGGCGTAAGCATTGGCCAGTCCCTGGCCACGGGTGTTGTGGAAGTGGGCGGTGACCTCGACACCGGGTAGCCGTTCGATAGCGGCAGCGAAGAACTCACCGACATAGGCGGGGTTGGCCATCCCGGTGGTGTCGCCGAACCCGACCTCGCTGGCGCCGGCCGACGCGAACTGCTCGGCGATGTCGAGCACCCGGTTCATCGGCACCTTGCCCTCAAACGGACAACCGTACGAGGTCGCGATGACGGCGGCGCAGCGCAGATCCTCGGCGACGATGCGCTTAGCGATGACTTCGTTGTCGGCCATCGACTCGGCGATACTTCGGTTCACGTTCTTCTTGTTGTGTGTCTCCGAGGCGCTGACGAAAATCGCGACCTCGGAGAACGTCTCGCGCACCCGCAGCGCGTTGTCGAGTCCCTTGCTGTTCGGCACCAGGACCATCAGCGATACGTGGTCGGGCACATCGATGCCGCGCAGCACCTCGACGCCGTCGGACAGCTGGGGGATGACGTCTGGTCGCACGAAACTGGCAACCTCGATGCGGCGCAGCCCGGTCCGAGCCAGCTGGTTGATCAGATCGATCTTGTCGGCGGTGGCGATGGTTTCGGGTTCATTCTGAAAGCCGTCGCGCGGACCCACCTCGCGGATGTCGACGTGCGCGGGCAATCTATTCACAATGTGCTCCTTTCGCGGTCAAGCTGGTCGCGGAACTCGGGGGCGGCGATGGCGGCCATTCGTCGGGCTCGTTCCCTCAAGCCGCAGCCACGCAGATGCGCGACGCCGTATTCGGTGACGACGGTGTCGACGTCGGAGCGCGTGGTGGTGACCATCCCGCCGTCGAGTGCGGCTTTGATCGTGGACTGGCCACCCGACGTGGCCCGCAACGCGATAATCGAACGTTTGCCGGTGAGTGCCGCGGCGCGGGTGAAGTCCACCTGTCCGCCGACAGCGCCGACATATACGCCGCGGCTGACCTCGGCGCCCACTTGCCCGCTCAGGTCGACTTCGACTGCGAAGTTGACCGAAACCAACGAGTGCAGCTGCGAAAGCACCTGTGGACTATGGGTGTAACTGGTCGGCAGGAACCTGGCGGGAAGCTCGGGCACCCGGTTGTACAGCTCAGCCGTACCAAGCGCGGTGCCGGCCACAATCAATCCGGGGTCGATCTCCTTGCGGCTGCCGGTCGCCACCCCTTTGTCGACCAGCCGGAGCAGCCCGTCGGTGACCATGCCTGTGTGAAATCCCAAATCTTCGTGTTCGGCCAGCGCATCGAGTATCGCGGCGCCCAGCGAGCCGACTCCCAATTGCACGGTGTCTCCGTCGTCGATGAGCTCGGCGACCTGGGCGGCGATGCGCTGCTCGGTGGCACCTGGTGCGCGGGTGGGATCTTCTGCCAGCGGCCGGTCAGTGCTGATGGTCGCCGCGAACCGGTCGAGCGGGATTCGTTGGGTGCCAACCGTGGCCGGCATCCTTTGGTTGATCTCGGCGATGAGCACCGGCGTGTGCCGCATCGCATCGGCGACGTAGTCGACACCGATGCCCAAAGAGCACGTCCCGTTTCGGTCAGGTGCGGAGACCTGCATCAGGCCGACGTCGCACGGCAGCCGACGTTCGGCGAACATCCGCGGTAGCGCCGAATAGTGGCACGGCACCACGTCCAGGCGTCCGGACCGGCTCAGCTCCCGAAGCTCGCCGAGCCCGCCATAGGACACCATCGACATGCGGCCGGGCATCGTGATGGCGAGTTGGTCGTTCCAGCTCAGCCCGGTGAATGTGCGGATCGGACCGATCCGGGGACTCTGCAAGATCAGCGCGTCGACCAACGGACGCGGCTCCGCGGCGGCCTGACCCCACCAGACTCCGTCATCTCGGGACAGGAATTGTCTGAAATCGATCACGTCGGTACCCGTTGGATCAGGGTTCCAGTCCCAAGGCCCCCGCCGCAGCACATCGTCACCAGGCCAAGGTCGGCCTCGCGGCGTTCGAGTTCGGGAATCAGGGTGGCGATGAGCCTGGCCCCGGTCGCGCCGACGGCGTGACCCAGCGCGATCGCACCACCGTTGACATTCACACGGTCGACGTCGGGACACAACTCGCGCTGCCAGGCCAGCACGACCGAGGAAAACGCCTCGTTGACCTCGAATAGGTCGATGTCTTCGACGCCGAGGTCATTGCGCTGCAATAACTTTCGGGTAGCGGGAATCGGCCCGGTCAGCATGATGATCGGATCGACACCGACGGTGGTTTGGTCGACGATGCGGGCGCGCGGTCGCAATCCCAGCCGGTGCGCGGCGTCGCCGGAGCACAGCAGCACTGCTGCCGCGCCGTCACTGATCGGCGAGGATGACCCGGCGGTGATGCGCCCGCCCTCCTTGCGGAACACTGCTTTGAGGTTGGCCAGGCTTTCCACCGTGGTCTCCGGGCGCACGCACTGGTCGGCGTGGCGGATTTGGCCGTCGAGGGTCATCGGCACCATCTCGCCGACAAACCGACCGTCGGCGATGGCCTTACTGGCGTTCTGGTGCGACCGCGCTGCGAAGGCATCCATCTCCTCACGACCCAGTTCCCAACGGTCGGCGATGAGCTCGGCGCTTTCACCTTGGTGCACAAAGGCGTAGCGGTCGCGCAGCTCGGCCGGCCAGGGGTCGCCGTACAGTTCGGAAACCTTGATGGGGGAGTCGATTGGGACATGCCCCATGTGCTCGACGCCGCCGGCGATGACAACGTCGTGCGTACCCGAAGCCACCAGCGCGGCAGCCATTTCCACTGCGGTTTGTGCTGAACCGCAACGCCGGTCGAGTGTCGTGGCGGGCACTTCGGGCGGATATCCCGCCTGCAGCCAGGCGTTGCGAGCGATGTTGCGCGACTGTTCACCGAACGGGGCGGTGCAGCCGATCACGAGGTCTTCGACCTCTGTGGGCTGGATTTCCGTGCGTCTGACGAGCTCGGTGTAGCAGGCGGCCAGCATCGCATTGGGGTGCATGTCGCGGTACCACCCGCGCTCGGGATGTGATTTGCCTACCGGGGTGCGCACCGCTTCGGCGATGTAGACCTCGCGGCCCGTCGAGGCGAACGGCCCGGTCACGTTGCGGCGCATCAGATTACCGTCCCGCCGTCGACCGGCAGCACCTGACCGGTGATGTAGGACGCGGCGTCAGAGGCCAGAAAGACGAATGTCGGTGCAATCTCGTCCGGGAAGGCCCACCGCCCCAGGGGAATTCGAGCCAGAGTCTTCGCGGCCAGCTTCTCGTTGCTGCGGATGTTGGCTGTCATGGCCGTCGCAGCCAGCGGGGCGACGGCATTCACGGTGATGGATTGGCGCGCGAGCTCGCGGGCCAGCGATTTCGTCAGGCCGACGATGCCCGCCTTGGCGGCCCCGTAGTTGGCCTGGCCGATCGTCCCGGTGAGACCGGCCGCCGAGGTGACGTTGATGATGCGCCCGGTGCCATCGGCCCGTAGGTGGTGCAATGCGGCCTGACTGCACACGAAGCTGCCGATGAGATGGATGTCGATGATACGACGGAACTTCTCTTCGGAAAGGTCGGCGAACATCGCTGGTGCGATGGCCCCGGCGTTGTTGACCAGGACGTTCAATGTGCCGCCGCCGAGTTGTGCTGCTGCTCCGGCGGCTTCTTTTGCCGCAGCCGAGTCGCGCACGTCAAGCACAAACGGCTGCGCGGTGCCGCCCGCGGCGCTGATCGATTCCGCCGTGGCGACGGCGGCGTCCTTATCGATATCGGTTACCAGAACAGCGGCGCCGGCGGCCGCGAAGGCGCGTGCGATCGCCTCACCGAGCCCGCTGCCCGCACCGGTTACCAGCGCTGAGCGCCCGTCGAGCCGGAAGACGTCACGTTGCTGCTGTTGCGTCATCAGTAGCTCCTCGGCAGACCCAGCACATGCTCACCCAGATAATTGAGCACCATCTCCTGGCTGATCGGGGCGATGCGTGTCAGTCGCGCCTCGCGGAAGTAGCGGGCCACGTGGTACTCCTCCGAATACCCCATACCGCCGTGTGTCTGGAGCGCGCGGTCGGCTGCGTCGAACGCAGCATCTGCACACAGGTATTTGGCGGTATTGGCTTCGCGCGCACAGGGTTTCCCGTTGTCATAGAGCCAGGTCGCCTTGCGGAGCATCAGCTCCGCAGCGTCTAGTCGCGCAAGCGAGTCGGCCAGCGGGAACTGCAGCCCCTGGTTCATGCCGATCGGCCGGCCGAATACCTCGCGCTCGTTGCCGTAGCGCACTGCAGCGCGCAGGGCGGCGCGCCCTATGCCCAGCGCCTCGGCCGCGACCAGGCAGCGTTCGGGGTTCAGGCCGTCGAGGATGTAGCGGAAGCCCTGGCCCTCTTCGCCGACGCGGTCCTCGACGGGAATCTCGAGGTCGTCGATGAACAACTCGTTGGAGGACACCGCGTTTCGGCCCATCTTGGGGATCGGGCGAATCTCGACCTTGCTGCGATCGAGGTCAGTTAAAAACAAGGTCATGCCATCGGTTTTGCGCTTTGCGTCTTCGAACTTCGTGGTGCGAGTCAGCAACAGCACCTTCTCCGATTCCAGCGCCTTGGAAATCCATACCTTGCGCCCGCGGACCACGTAGTGGTCGCCCTCGCGCCGCGCAAACGTGGTGATCTTTGTGGTATCTAGTCCGGCGCCCGGCTCGGTGACGCCGAAACACACATGCAGATCACCGGTGACGATGCGGGGCAGCGTGCGGGACTTGAGCTCTTCAGACCCATGCACGATGACCGGATGCATGCCGAATATCGACAGGTGCATTGAGCTTGCGCCGTTCATTCCGGCGCCGCTGGCAGCGACCTCCTCGAGCAAAATGGATGCCTCGGTGATGCCGAACCCATGGCCGCCGTATTCCTCCGGGGTGGTGATGCCGAGCCAGCCGCCTTCGGCGAACGCGTCGTAAAACTCGGTCGGGAACTCGTGCTGTTGGTCCTTGGTCATCCAGTAGTGGTCGTCGAACTTGCCTGCAAGTTCAGCCACCGCAGCGCGGATCGTCTGCTGGTCATCACTCAGCTGGAAGTCCACGACGCTCTCCACTCGGGATTGGGGGTGATCGATCTAAGGACTAATCATACTAATGGACTGACCAAAAAGGAAGGCTGGGTGTTGAGGATCTCGTCACCTACGGATGGTCACGCCGTGGCTGGCAGTAACGGCAGTGCGTCCGCGATGCGCTCGTTCCACGCGGCCGGTGTGCCGAATAGCACGCGGTCGAGCTTGGCGCGCTTGTAAAAGAGGTGCAGATCGTGCTCCCAGGTGTAGCCAATCGCGCCGTGGAGGGTGAGCGCACTATCTGCGAGCGCGGCGCAGCCGCCGGTGACTTGCGCCTTGGCGACCGCGGCATGGGTCGCGCGGTCGGGCAAACCTTCTTCAGCCGACTCTGCCGCGTAGCAGACAATGGACAGCGAGGACTCCACGGTGACCAACATCTGCGCGGCGGCATGTTTGACCGCCTGGAAGGCTCCGATCGGCTGGCCGAACTGCTGTCGCTGCTTGCTGTAGTCGACGGCGAGTTGGAGCATCCGTTCCGATGCGCCCAATGCATCGGCCGCCGCCAAAACCGCTGCTCGGGTGCCGATTTCGGTGATCGCCACGGTCGCGTCGGCGTCGAGACGCCGTGCCGGTACATCATCAAGGGTGAGATCAGTGGCGTCACGCGAGCGGTCCAGCAACGACCTGGGGTGAAGCCCTACGCCGCGGTCAGCGGCATCCACCAGCCATAGCGAAAGATTTCCGTCGTCGGCGACCGGAACCACAAATCGCGCCGCTCGGGTGGCGCCCAGTACGCACGGGATGCGTCCGTGCAGCCGGTCAGCCCGACTTTTCACCGAGGGCGACGCGGCCGGAATGCGATCGGCCCGTACCGCCAACGCGGTCAACTCACCAGACTCGCATGCGGCCTGGACCAACGCCGGTTCGTCGGCTAGTGCCGGGACAACAATCGCTGACTGCAGCCAGCTAGCCGACGGCGCCGCCACCCGCCCAAGTTCTCGGGCGGTAAGCGCGAGTTCGAGTAGGCCGCCGCCCTGGCCGCCGACCTCCTCGGCGAATCCGACGCCCGCCTAACCCTCGTGGGCGAAGAGCCGCTCGAAGCTGGAAGCGTCGCCGGCATCCAACCAGTCCCGTACCGTAGCCGGCTCGGCACGTCGACCCAACCACTCGCGCAGTGAGGAGGTGAACAGCTCTTGCTCTTCGGAGAGTTCCCATCGCATCAGCTTGTCTCCCGCCAACCGCTACCGAAATTGAATAAATGGTCCTTAGGTCAGACCATAACTCATCAGCGCCGCGGGAGGGAAGGAGCGGCTACCACACGAGGTCGAGTTACGCGTCCGGGGATGTACCGGCGGTCTCGTCGAGTCGGTGGGCAATGAGGAAATCATCGACGATGCGGAGACAGTCCTGGTGGTCGATGAAACGCAGACCGATCATCCATGCGAACAGTAGCGGCCCCACGAGTTGGCATACGGCAAGCTCGATGTCGAGCTCGCCGAGTTGGGTATGGGCCTCGGGACTTTGCAGGACGGCTTCAAACGGTTGGCGATAGTGCTCGATGACGCGTGCCTGCAGTGTGCTGTTGCATTGTTGCCAATCGTGCGCATCGTCGGCACCGCTATCGGTGGACTGCAGGGCGATCCAGGCCAGGGTCGTCGGATGCAGCGGTGCCTCTTTGTACAGCGTTGCTTGGCCGCATACCAGCTCGACTAGACGGTCACGCAGCGACCCTGTTGACGGTGGCGGCGTGAGCGGAGGCAGCAGCCGTTCGAGTGTGGCTGCACGGAGATCGGATGAACAGCCGAAGTGACGGTAAAGAGTTGTGCGGGCGACCTTTGATGCTTTGGTGACGGCATCGATGGTCACCGCATCGATGCCCCCGGTCCGCAGAAGCTCGACCGCCGCGTCCAGGAGGCGGGTGCGTGATCGCAGCCAGCGCGGGTCGACTTCGTCATCGCTGTCGGCCGACAATTCTGGGTCCAAACCAGTCAGCGCAGACCACCTCGCCACCATATAGCCGGATGCGGCCTCTCCGCGTTCTCCGCTTGGCCGTGGTACCGAACGTATCGTAGCGAAACTAACAGGCCTACATACCGGCTTTGCTTGATTCGTGCTGGTCCATGGCAATCTGGCGGGACCGGAATGGCCCTTTAGGCGCTTTTCGATACTGGGAATATCGTACCGATACCTTACGTTCGTTACCGATACCAAGCAACTTGAGTATCGAAGGAAATGCCATGTCTAGCCAGATATCGTTGCCCGGCCCGGGTTGGTCGATCGACGTCGCACCTGTTGGCGATGCTTTGCGGCGCGGCTTGCAGGCGTTAACGGTGCTTGCGCGCCCGGCTCGGAGGTCCGCTCCGGCCTTCTCCGAAAGTTATTTCGAGTACGGCCTGATGAGGCGCGAACTACAGAGGCTATGAGGGTCCGAGCGAGTGTCGCTGGTCAGCTGGGTTCGCCAGTCGGTGCGGGAATCTCTGGGCGCCCTTTGTCATCCGTTGTGACCTGAGGATGAAGCTTGACCGTTCCGCCGGGCGGGTGAATCTCCGGTAATGACCCGAGTTGGAGAGCAAAAGGTGCTCGTTCGGGGGAAGCCTGGCTCGCCTGGGTCGGCGACGATGGCGACGTCTCTGAGGGGGCACATGCAATATGACGCCAACGACGCCAGATTTCAGTACCGACAGCATGGGCGAGTGCACCGTCGTTTCGCCGCTGCGCACCGCGCATTTCATGGATACGTCCAAACGACTCTTGTTCCGCGCCGACATTGACGAACTACGCGCACAGGTGCAAGCAGGCGTGGATCCGGCTGCCTTCGAGCTAGCTGGGCCGCGAGAACAGATTTACTTCAACCCCGGCGAACTGCGGTGCGGGATTGTCACGTGTGGTGGCCTGTGTCCCGGCTTAAATGACGTCATCCGGTCTATCGTCTTTTGCCTGCAGGAAAAGTACGGCGTTACAGCAATTTACGGCTTCCGGTTTGGTTACGCGGGTTTAGCTGAGCCAGACGCACTGAAACCGATCGAGTTGACCACGCGCCGTGTCGGTCAGATCAACGAGGTCGGCGGCACTGTCTTGGGTTCCTCCCGTGGCCCGCAACCGGTCGATGAAATGGTTGACGCTCTGGAGCGACTTGGGATCCAACTGCTGTTCACGGTCGGAGGTGATGGGACGCTCCGCGGGGCGCATTCGATCGTGCACGAGATACGGCGCCGGAAGCTCGATATCGCCGTGGTTGGTGTACCCAAGACAATCGACAACGACATCTCTTATATCGACATGTCTTTCGGATTCGACACCGCGGTCGAGGCGGCACGCCAGGCAACGCGCGCAGCGTTTGTCGAGGCGTCGTGCCATAGGTATGGCATCGGTCTGGTGAAATTGATGGGTCGCGACGCCGGGTTCATCGCCAGCTTCGCAACGCTCGCCGATACCCAAGTCGGTTTATGCCTTATCCCGGAGATTGAGTTCAACGTCGATGGGGTCATCCAAGCGGCGTCGCAGCGGATCCAAAGAGATGGTTATGCGGTAATAGTCGTGGCCGAGGGGGCCGGCCAGAATCTGCTCGGTGAGACAGCGGAGTTTGATGCGTCAGGGAATCGTCGCCATAGCGATATCGGGGTGTACCTCAAAGACGTTATCCCGGAGGTGTTTCGGGCTCGGGGAACTTCGGTAAGCCTCAAATACATCGACCCCAGCTACATGATCCGCAGTCTGCCTGCGAATGCTCGGGACGCCAACTTCTGCCTCAGGTTGGGGCACGCGGCCGTTCACGCCGGCATGGCAGGCAAGACCGACACCGTCATCGGTTCTTGGCGACGCCGGCTGACTCATGTCCCTATCCCGATGGCGGTCGCTTCCCGGAAACAGGTCGACACCAACGGCTACCTCTGGCAGACGGTGCTTTCGGTGACCGGTCAGCCTGATGACCTGGTCTCCCCAGTCACCGTCTGACCCTGTTCGGTTGGGTATTGCCGGTATGCCCGTACGACGCAGCTAAAAGGTGCCTCGTTAGGGGGAAGCCCGCGTCGGCCGAATCGGCGAGGATGACGACATCTGAGTTCACGCAGCCGAAACGTGCTACGAAAGGCGGCCATCGTGGCGTCAATGCAAGCGCGGTCAGCGTGACACCCACCCAGCGTGCACCCCACGTCGTGGTCCTCGGCGGAGGCTCGTGGGGCACCACGATCGCATCTATCTGCGCGCGCCGCGGACCCACCTTGCAATGGGTGCGCTCGGAGGAGACCGCGAAAGACATCAACGAGAACCACCGCAACAGTCGCTATCTCGGCAACGACGTCGACCTGAGCGAGACCCTGCGCGCCACCACAGACTTCGCCGAGGCGGCCGATCGCGCCGACGTTGTTGTCTTGGGTGTGCCATCGCACGGCTTCCGCAACGTGCTGACGGAGCTCGCCAGTCAGCTTCGCCCGTGGGTGCCGGTGGTGTCGTTGGTCAAGGGCCTCGAACAAGGCACCAATAAGCGGATGAGCCAGATCGTCGATGAAATATTGCCCGGGCACCCGGCCGGCATCCTGGCCGGTCCCAACATCGCCCGCGAGGTGGCCGAGGGTTATGCGGCCGCGGCTGTGCTAGCAATGCCCGACCCGCATCTGGCCGCTAATCTTGCCGAGCTGTTCCGCACCAGGCGGTTTCGTACGTACACGACTGACGATGTCGTTGGTGTCGAAATGGCGGGCGCGCTGAAGAACGTCTACGCCATCGCTGTCGGCATGGGCTACTCACTTGGTATCGGAGAAAACACGCGTGCCATGGTGATGACCCGCGCGGTGCGCGAGATGTCCAAGCTCGGCGAGGCGGCGGGCGGTCACCGCGACACCTTCGCCGGGCTGGCCGGCATGGGCGATCTCATCGTCACGTGCACCAGCCAGCGCAGCCGCAACCGCCATGTCGGCGAGCAACTCGGCGCAGGCAAGCCGATCGACGAAATCATCGCATCGATGAACCAGGTCGCCGAGGGCGTCAAAGCTGTCAGCGTCGTCATGGAGTTCGCCGATTCGTACGGCGTTGCCATGCCGATTGCCCGCGAAGTCGACGGCGTCATCAACCATGGCGCCACCCCAGAAGACGCGTACCGCGGGCTCGCGGCGGAAACGCCCGGTCACGAGGTCCACGGGGTGGGCTTCTAGCGGCCGAATTCGGCGCGCAAGCGGCGGCACTCCGGTAGATGTCCCCGAACGGGGTAGCGAATCGCGCTCTTTCGGGTGAAGCCAGTAGGCGCGGGGTCGGTCACGATTGGTGAGAAGCCCGCCGGTTCCGGGTCGCCGATGTGCGCCCCTGCACATCGCTATTTAAGGAGCAGGTCCTAATGGCAATACACGCCGAATCCGCTACCTCGGCCGCGAGCGATTTGTCGCCGTACCGCACTGACTACACGTCATGGAAGATTTTGGCGTGGACGGGTCCCGTCTTTCTGTTCGCGGTCTTCGTGCTCTGGGGTTTCGTTGCACACAACATGCCGCCGTTCCCGCCCAGCGCGACGCCGGAACAGGTCAAGGCGCACTTCCATGATTTCCGGCTTCCGCTGTTGATCGCATTGAGCATCTGCGTCACGATGACCGCTTTCTACATGTCGTTCAGTGTGGCGGTCGCTCGCGTGATGGAACGTGTCGAGGGTCCTGGCGGCTTGCTGTCCAAGCTCGAGATGATGGGTGGGACGATCACCTGTGCACCCGTCATGGTGACTTTGGCGATTTGGCTGACCGCCGCACACGAGGTCGACAACCTCGCTCCCGGCGTCGTGCACATGCTCTATTGGATGGGCTGGCTGCTTTTCGACTTGGCGTACTTTGTCACCTCGTTGCAGATCGCCGCGATCAGCATCGTGTTCATGCGCGACAAGCGCGAGAAGAAGCTGGTGGGGCAATTCGTCATCTGGTGGGGTTGGGTCACCTTTGCGTCGTTCTTCGCGGTCAGTGCAATCCCGTTCGTGACGACTGGCCCGCTGTGCTTCAACGGTGTGATCAGCTTCTGGATCGCGTTCTTCACCTGGTTCATCTGGATCCCGTCGCTGTCGTACTACATCATCAAGGCTGTTGATCGGATCAAGGCCGAAGACGAGGCCGCGGGGCTTGTCAACAATTAGCAATGTGGAGGTCGTTAACACCGACCAGGGGGTGACACCCAGACGCCTTCCCGGTGTGGATGGCGTCTGGGTTGCAATCGGTGCTGACTCAGTCATTTTCGCGATCCTGTTCGGCAGCTTCATGCAGGCGCGACTGCACAACCCGGCTGTCTTCGAGGCTTCCCGGCATACGCTCAACATGAATCTGGGTGGTGTCGACACGCTGATCTTGCTGACCAGCTCATGGTCGGTGGCTCTTGCCATTCAAGCCCTCAAACGAGGTCTTGTGGACCGAGTGCCGCGCTATCTGCTCGGTGGTGTGCTCACCGGTTTGATGTTCATGATGTCCAAGTCTGTCGAGTACTTCGAGAAGTTCGCTCAAGGCATTCGCCCGGCGACCAACGACTTCTACATGTGGTACTTCACTCTGACCGGAATCCACCTGTTGCATGTCGTGTTCGGCACCAGCCTGCTGACCTACCTGTGGGTCCGCGCTCGGCGCCGCGCCTACAGCTGTTCGCGACGAGTCGTACCGGAATGCGTCGCTTCCTACTGGCACCTGGTGGACTTGTTGTGGATTGTTATTTTCCCCTTGCTTTACCTACAGAGGGCAGTCTGATGTCGGTGTTGCGCGAACGGGTCACCGGAGTGTGGCTGGGCCTGATGGCGCTGACTTGCGTGACGACATGGGGACTTTCGAAAGATCTGTTCAGCCCCGCCGTCGCGGTCATCGGAATTTTTGCGATCGCTGCGGTGAAGGTTAGTTACGTGATGCTGGACTTCATGGAGCTGCGCGATGCACCGATTCCCGTACGTGTTGCTTTCCAAGCTTGGCCGGTCATCGTGGCCGTGATGATTCTTGGCTTTTGGTTCGCCACCCCCTCCCTGGCGTGAGCAGCGTGTAGGCCGCTGGCGCGCGACGGAAAGTCGGATTCCTGCCCCCAGGAGGAGAGCAAACTGTGCTCTTTCGGGGGAAGCGGGCAACGATCGGGGTCAGCGACGATAGCAACGTCTTACTAGCAACGAGATGCCCATGCGGGCGACA
>Ga0209112_10000093_pt1 | contig 13814 bp, 15 predicted proteins | sample TexAe_OM3H0_O3_FD_187947 | JGI IMG/M metagenome (GOLD analysis project Ga0209112, IMG submission 187947) | Forest soil microbial communities from Davy Crockett National Forest, Groveton, Texas, USA - Texas A ecozone_OM3H0_O3 (SPAdes) (version 2) | ecosystem: Environmental > Terrestrial > Soil >...
ATACCTTGCCCGCAATGTCGATGACGACGACGTCGGCGCCATTGGCAGCCATCTCGACCGCGATCGCGCGGCCGATACCGCGGGCGGCGCCCGTCACCACCGCGACCTTGTCTTGAAGCATTGAGCCACGGCCGGGGCGAATCGGCCCCGCGCTCCGCTCCGCCGGCGGTTCTGGCATAGCTTTACCATCGAGCTCCCTTGGCGGCCCGTCATCCGAACGTCCCTGAGCCGCAGCGGATCTGACGGCCGCAAATGCGCCGACCGCAGCCGCGCCCTTCAGAACACCACGCCGAATTTGGTCCGCCATTCTGCTTCTCCCATGTCAAGGAGAAGCAACTGGCGGACGCGGCAGCCGTTCCTGCCTCGCGAATTCAGCTCACATCATAAGGCGGGGAGTGCCTGCCAGGGCTGTGTCGGGAACTCAACGATGATGGCATCGCCGAGTGCGACTTTCCCACTGGCACGAACAATTGCCATGACACCGCATCGGAACTTGGGGCGGGGAGGCCGCTCGACTATCATTTGTTGTTTGAGTCTCATCCTGAAGCGGTCGATCAGCACGCACGGCGTTCGCAAACCTGTCAGCTCGATCGCGGCGTCCGGTCCGAGCTTCAGGACCGTTCCCAGCGGCATGATCTCGAGGTCCAGACCGGCAGTCAGAACGTTTTCTCCGAGAGCACCGGGTCCAAGTTCGTGGTTTTCCCGGTTAAGTTCATCGAGAAGCTCGGCCGGAATAAGATGCACCTGACGCTTGTTCACCAAGGTCGGACGGTATCTCGCAAGGTAGCGATGTTGAACGAGTCGGCCGGCATGCGCGTCACCCTCGATGCCTACGTTTTCGAGAAAGTTGAGGCTCTCTTTCGTCTTTTTGCTAAACCCGTGCTTGCTGTCGCTGGCAAGACCAGCGATGCGGCCTGCAGGCGAATCTTCGATGCCGCGGGTCAAATGGGGGTGAGTGCGATCCATCAGCCGCTTCAACCTGCGGGCAGACCGCGCGGTTCCTTCAGCGCTCAGCGTGGAGCGGTTGCCATCGATGGTCTGACCATGCGAATTGCCGCTTCAAGATCCTCCCGTGAGTATGGCTTTCGAATGAAGACCATTTTGCCATCCTTTGCGAGCTTTTCGCGCAGCACGGAGTCTTCATAACCGCTTGCAATGATGATCGGCAGCTCGGAACGAAAGGCCCGAAGCTCCGAGACAAGAAGATCGCCTTTAAGATCCGGCAATCCCAGGTCGACGATCGCAATATCGATCTTGTCTCCCACGAGCTTGATCTTGCTGATGGCGTCCCTGGCAGAGGACGATGTTTCGACACGATATCCCAGTTCTTCCAGTTGTTCGACCGCGAGCATCTGGATCAGAACTTCGTCTTCAACCAGCAACACCCCGAGTGTTTCCGATGTCTGCAACACGTCGCTAAGCTTCGCGGCAAGTGCGGCATAGGTAAAAGGCTTGGTAAGTAACGATACGCCCGGGTCCAGCCGGCCGTCATGCACAATGGCGTTGCGAGCATATCCCGTGGTGAACAACACCTTGATTTCTGGCCGCACCTTGCGCGCTGCGTCTGCGAGTTGACGGCCGTTCATTCCGCCGGGAAGACCCACGTCCGTAAACAACAGTACGACCTCGGGATGCTGCTCAAGAATTTGCAGCGCCGTCGCGCCATTGCCGGCTTCGAGGACAGAATAGCCGAGTTCACGAACGATGCCAGACGTGTAAGCCCGAACATCTTCCTCGTCCTCTACCACCAGAACGGTCTGGCTGAATGATCCCTTCGGGATCTGCAGCAACGTATTCTCTGGCCGGTCTTCGGACTCGTCAGAATGCAGTCGCGGCAGATAGATCTTGACGGTCGTTCCCTGGCCGAGCTCGCTGTAGATTTTAACGTTGCCACCCGACTGCTTCACAAAGCCATAGACCTGTGACAGTCCCAAGCCCGTGCCATGGCCAATATCCTTGGTGGTGAAGAAGGGCTCGAACGCCTTTGTGAGCGTCTCTTTCGACATGCCGGAGCCGGTATCCGTTACGCTGACCACGACGTATTGGCCCGGCACGACCTCGGCCTGTGCCGCGGCATAGGATTCGTCCAGAAACACGTTGGCCGTCTCGATCGTGAGCTTGCCTCCTTTGGGCATGGCATCGCGCGAGTTGACGGCGAGATTGAGCAGGCCGACCTCTAATTGGTTCTGATCGACCAGAACGCGCCAAAGTCCGCCGCTCAGAACCGTCTCGATCGAAATGCTCTCGCCAAGCGACCGGCGAAACAAATCCGACATGTTTCCGATGAGACGGCTGAGGTCGGTCGCCTTGGGTTCGAGAGGTTGCCGCCGGGAAAAAGCGAGCAGGCGCTGCGTCAGCGACGCTGCCCGTTGGGCTCCGCGCATCGCATGGTCCAGAGATCGCGCCAATCGATCTGCGCCCTGCGTCGCGGATGCGGTCCGCTGAGCGGTCTCCAGATTTCCGATGATAATAGTCAGGAGGTTGTTGAAATCGTGCGCGACGCCCCCGGTAAGTTGGCCGATACCTTCCATCTTTTGTGATTGCGCCAGTTGCTCTTGTGCGCGCTGCAAGGCCACCTGAGCTTCCCTGCGCTCGGTGATATCGCGGGTGACTTTGGCAAATCCGATCAGTCCCCCTTGCGGGTCGCGGATGGCGTTGATGACCACGTTGGCCCAAAACTGCGACCCGTCCTTGCGAACACGCAAGCCCTCCGCTTCAAATTTGCCCTCACTGGCTGCCGTCCGAAGCGCCTTCGCCGGGACGCCTGCCGTCCTATCCTCTTCAGTGTAGAATACGCTAAAGTGCTTGCCGACGATTTCATCGTCGCTGTAACCCTTGATGCGCTGGGCTCCCGGATTCCAATTCGTGATGACGCCGCCCTGATCCAGCATGAAGATGGCATAGTCCCTGACGCCCTCCACAAGGATCCGGAAACGACCTTCGGCGCGAAGTCTGTCTTGAGCTTCCTCCTTCAATCTCGCGTTAGCAGCGATCAATTGAGCCGTTCGTTCTTCCACGCGGCGCTCGAGCTGCTGTTCGTTTTCGCGCAGAACGTTCTCGACGCCCTCGCGTCTGCGAATCTCGTCCCGGGCTGCGCGATACAATTGGGCCTTCTCGATGGCGATCGCCGCCTGGATCGCGATCGCGCCTATGATGCGCTCCGACCGGGCATCAAATTTTGCGGTCTCCGAATGACCGAAGAATAGCCCTCCCAAAACCTCCCCGCCAGCCGAGACGACCGGTGCGGCAAGATAGCTTCGGACAGGCAGATGACCCTTGGGCATACCGTGATGCGGATCATTCTTTCCGTACCGGGAATCCTTGGTGATGTCGTCTGACCGAACGATGCCTTCGCCAGTGAAGGTTGGCGCGAAAACGGCCGTGTTTCTCGGCATCGGAAATTTGGAGAACGCTTCGCGCGGAACACCCGAGAGGGTGTACAGCGTATAGGACTCCCCGCGATCGTTAATAACATTGTAGAAGAAAGCGCCGAAAGCAGCCCCCGACAATTGGGTTGCAATATCCGTGACGATCTGGACTGCTTTCTCGAGATCGATCTCGGCCGCAACCGTGTTGCCGACCTTGTTGAGCAGTTCGAGGATCTCGGTCTCCTCGCGCAGCAGACGCGCGGTCTGTCTGCGCGTTTCAGCCAACCGCATATTGGTTTCGACCCTTGCAACCAGTTCTCTCGCGGAGAATGGCTTGCTTAAATAATCGTCGGCGCCAGCCCGAAGTCCCTCGACTTTGGCGTCATCGCCTGCGCGAGCCGACAGCAGGATGACCGTTGTGTCCTGCAGTTCGGCATCGGCCCGAATTTCCCGCAGCAGGCCGAAGCCATCAAGTCCCGGCATCATGACATCGGATAGGATGAGCGCGGGTTTGATGCGTCTGGCAAGGCGGAGCGCGTCGTTTCCGTCATCCGCGGTCTCGACTGCAAAACCTACTGATGTCAACAGTCTCCGAATGTAATCGCGCATATCCCGATTATCGTCCGCAAGCAGCACCAACTGCCCGTGAGCGTGCGCGCCGATGAGCGGTTGTTGGTAGTCTTCGACGTGTGCGCGTGTTGCTGCGTCATCGGAAGGGGTTTCGGAGAGCCAGCTGGCTGCCTCCAGCAGGAAGGATTGCGCCCTGACTTCGATCGGCAATGGGCTTTGGCTTTTCCGGATCTGATCATTTGGCAAATGTTTCTTGCCGAAGGGCAGCTCCACTGTAAACGTCGTGCCTGCTCCCTGTTTGCTCTCTGCCCGGACCGAACCGCCATGCAGCCTGACGAGTTCCTGGACCAGGGCAAGTCCAATTCCACTTCCCTCGATGCTGCGTCCCTGTGCGCCCTCGACCCGATGAAAACGCTCAAACAACAGAGGAAGCTGGTCGCTTGGAATTCCGATGCCAGTATCGCTGACCGCGACAAGTGCGTGTCGCTTGTCGCTCGCTGGACCGACTTGGACAGCAATCTCACCGTCGAACGTAAATTTGAATGCATTCGAGAGAAGATTGAGCACAATCTTCTCCCACATATCCCGATCGACATAGACGTCTTGCGGCAGCGGCCTGGAATCGACTCTCAGTCGAAGCCCGGCCTTTGACATGGCGGGCTCGAACATTTTCGCAATATCTTCGGTCGCGCGCGCCAGATCAGTTCTCTCGAAGCTGGCGTGGATACGGCCGGCCTCTACCCGGGAAAAGTCAAGCAACGAGTTCACCAGCTTCAACAGCCGAAGGCCGTTGCGATGGGCTACGGCGACGAGAGAGCGTGTATGAGGCGGCTGATCCTCGCTTAACAACTCCTCCATCGGGTTTAGCATCAAGGTAAGTGGCGTGCGAAACTCGTGGCTCACATTCGAGAAGAATGCCGTCTTGGCGCGGTCGAGCTCCATCAGAGCTTCCGCGCGCCGACGTTCCTGCTCGAACGCCTCGGCACCGGCGATCGCCGAGGCGATTTGGCCCGCGGCCAGCTCCATGAAGCCGGAGTAATCGTCGTCAAAAAGACGGAAGGGATTAAGCCCTGCGATCAAGACGCAGGAATGTCCGCCCTCGCCGGCAACCATAATTGGAAGGATCACGGCGCTTAATGATGGTCTGTCCCAAGCGCCGCCAGGAAATTCAGCCCCGAAGATCCTTGAAATATCGGCGACGTGTTGAAACTTGTGCTCGCGCAGGGCATGAGCGAGCGGCCAGCGGTCGTCTTCCTCCAATCGGATATGCGCAGGAAAAGCCGGGTGGTCTTGCTCGACACCGAACGAACTTACCCGCTGCGCCGGCCTGTCATCGGGAAACACGCGATACAGAACAGCAAATGGCAAGTCGCGCGTGTTCGTCGACAATGCCTCAACAGAAAGCTGGCAGGCCTCGTACCAAGTTCTCGCGTTTACCGTCCGCGCCGCAAGCTCACGCAACAGGGCAAGCTGCCTCTCCCCGATGACCCGTTTGGTGTCCTCAGTGTTGGCGCAAAATATGCCCCCGACTGCCCCGTTTTCGTCTGGAATCGGGCTATACGAAAAGGTGTAATAGGTCTCTTCAGGATAGCCGTTGCGCTCCATAATAAGGAGCTGAGCTTCGACATAAGTCCCTTCGCTTCCCTGCATCGCCTGCGCGAGCATGGGACCGATGTCTGACCAGATTTCCTTCCATACCTCCGCAGTCGGTCGTCCCAGCGCCCAAGGATGCTTGCCGCCGATGATGGACTTGTACGGGTCGTTGTAGAAGTAAGTGAGCTCGCTTCCCCACCCGATCCAGATCGGTTGTCGGGACGTCAGCATGATGCCGACCGCCGTCTTCAGGCTTTGTGGCCATCCTGAAGCGGGGCCGACCGATGTTTCGGCCCAATTGTGGTCGGCTATGAGCTTTGCCAGCTCATTCGACGGTGCCGGAAGATGCTTGAAATTGTCGAAAGCCTGGTCGCGATGCCGACGCAAAAGGACCCCCCGATCGACATTCCGATCCGTAATCATAAGCGGCCAGGCGTCATTTGGTTCCACCGGAAAGCATGTTGCGATGCCGCAAACTTACCGCGGCGCGACATCTGAAATTTAAGGCAACTCGGGCAGGTTCAAATTTTTGTCGCCAGCCCGACGTATCTGGTTCTCAGACAGGCGTGTTTTGCTTAGATTTCCGATGACGGGTGGGGGAGGGTTTCCCATGTTTGACGCTCAAACCACCGCGCTTCTGCGTTCGGTGCTGGATGAAGTGTGTGACGGTATCTCTCGTTACGAGACGGGGGTGCGCGCGCATGTTGCCTCTCAGATCCTCGAAGCCGCAAGGCAAGGAGAGATTACTATCGACGGGCTCAGGCAAGTCGGCATCAAAGCCCTAATGCGCGCTCCAACCATGTGGCGATAGTCCAGTCCGCGGGTGGCGCACCGCGGCAGCAAATAGTTGATCCCTGACGGCAATGGATGTGCTCGATCAGGCTCGTCCGCGACGACGGAATTGGCGGATCATTTCCGCCGTCCACACCTGTCCGCCGGGCCTCGCGAAGTGATCCTCAAGTCTTCCAGTTTGAGATTTTCTTGCCTGGATGTTCTGGCAAGGAACTGGGAATGAACTTCGGAGGTTGAAAATCCGGAGTTCATCAATGAGATTGAGACGGTACATCGAAAAACTAGGCCCTTACCAATCGCTCACGCTGTTGGCGGTGCCAACTGCGACGGTCGAGCCATTGAAGCTCATCGCCGTCGCAATCGCCGGAGCAGGACACTGGATCACGGGCGCCGCGATGATCGTCGCGTGCTACACTCTCAGCCTCGTCCTGGTCGAACGATTGTTCATCATCGTCAAGCCCAAGCTTCTTATGATTCCATGGTTCGCCAGTGTCTGGAAGGGGTTCGTTTTCATCCGAACAAAAGTGCTTACCTGGTTCAAACATCTGGTCAGAGATTCAAACAGGCGCAACCGCAACCTCGTCGCCGATAAACGAAGTCTTCGGCCTCACCGCATGGCGGTCGATGCTGCCGTTGTCAATTCGCGGACCCAGAGCCACTAATTCGGTCTGATCGCGTCGAGCAGCTTGCTCGGCAAAAAAGGCTTTTGCAGAAACACCGTGTCTTTCGGTAACGATGTGACGGTTGAGCCAGACATCACGACAATGCTCAGATGAGGGTGCCGATCGCGGGCATACGTCGCCAATTCAGTACCCGTCATTCCGCCTGCGAGATTTTGATCGGTGACCAGTGCAATCAGGTCCGCGCCAGTGGACGTGACGATCGCCTCAGCCGCTTCCGCCGTGGTGCATTCGACGACCTCGAATCCTTCTCCGGCGAGCGCGTTCGCCATCAACTCTCGTTGCAAAGAGTCGTCTTCCACCAGAAGCGTGACAAAATTAGACATGACGGCTTTCATTTGTTCGCACATGACAATCCAATGAAAGCTGCTTTGTTCTGTGCCTCGTCCGATTCGGACAGGCCACGGGATATTACGGATCACGGGGTTTCTGGTGGTGCGAGGCGCGATTGCTGGGTCAGCTGTAGTAACGTCGCCCGTGGACGCCGCCCCGCGTTGGCGCACTTGCGGCACCGCAACCGGGCGGCCAGGTCATGGACGAACGTGGTGCCAATATGGGGCAGGATGGCAAGATCCACGTCGCGATGGCTCTTGCAACGTGAACACTCGATCTCAAGCCAGGGGAAGCCACCATTGATCGCTTGATCGACCAACGGGGATGGATCGACCGGTCCACCATCTGCCCACATCTTTTCATTCCAGCTTTCGCAGGCGAGGCGATCAGCTTTCCGGATCAGCGCTTCGCCTTCGGCACGAAGCTCGGCCGACCGTTTTGCCAGAACCGTTGTTACGGCCCGCGCCCTGGTGAGCTCCTTCGCCAACGCCTTGCGGTCTCCTCCCGAGAGAGGCGTCGGATGGTGCTTCGGTGCCATTCGGTGCTTTCTTCAAGCATTCAGGGGGCATCGTAAGATGGCCAGCAGCCGTCCTCCTCATGACGTCCCGTCCGCTGGGTACAAGTGTTGTCCAGCAGGCGCTGCCCAACGGTTTTCCAGATCGCCTGCTCTCCGTAGAGGCGGATCGCGTCGACCTTCTGAATCTCGACCGTACGGCCGCATCGCCGGCAACCCACCCTCAGCAGATGTGCCGGAATTTCGCCGAGGCGCAACGCGGCGTTCGACCGGGACGGCGCGATATCAGCGTCCGCGGCCTGCAACAGCGTATTCCAATACTCCGGCGGCAAATCATCTTTCGGACCCACAGCCGGTGTCACCGGAGGCTTCCTGTCGAGAGCAGCCGCCATCTTGTCCATTTGCTTTGGGGTAGGCATCCGCCAGCTGGCAGGTCGGTCTGTCATGGCGTGATTAGAACATAACAAGAACAAATGTCGAGTCGGCGAGAGCGAAAATTTTGCCGCGTGGAGGGAATGCCCCCTGTCGGAACCATGATGGTTCGTTCGTCTTGAATCCGACCGCCCTCGTTTTTGGAGTACCCGCGTTCATGGCCCCCCGCGCCAACTGGAAAGGCTTCCTGCGCCTATCGCTCGTCACCTGCCCGGTTGCGCTCTATCCGGCTACCTCAGAAAGCGAGAAGGTCTCCTTCAACCAGCTCAACAAACAGACCGGCCATCGCATCAAATATGTGAAGGTGGATGCCGATACCGGGGAAGAGGTGCCGAACGAGGACATCGTCAAGGGTTATGCGCTCGACAAGGAGACGTTCATCGAGGTCTCAAAGGAGGAACTTGACGAGCTCGCGCTGGAGTCGACGCGCACCATCGACATTGACGAGTTTGTCGAGAAGTCCGAGATCGACCCGCGCTATCTGATCCGGCCGTATTATCTGCGTCCTGACGGGAAGATTGGTCACGATGCCTTTGCGGTGATCCGCGAGACCATCCGAGATATGAACAAGGTCGCAATCGGCCGCGTGGTGCTCACCAATCGAGAACACATCATTGCGCTGGAGCCGATGGACAAGGGCCTGGTCGGCACACTGCTCCGTTATCCCTATGAGGTGCGCAGCGCGGACGAATATTTCGACGAGATTCAGGACGTCAAAGTCACCAAGGATATGCTCGATCTTGCCAAGCACATCGTCAATCAGAAGTCCGGGACGTTTGAGCCTGAGAAGTTTGAGGATCATTACGAGACGGCTCTGGTCGATCTCATCAACCAAAAGCGCGCCGGCAAGCCGATCACGCCGAAGGAAAGGCCGAAGGGCGAGAACGTCGTCGATCTGATGGAAGCACTGCGGCGCAGTGTCGGAGGAGGGTCGAGCGAGACCAAATCTTCCGCGAAGCCCGGCAAGAAGGGCCGAAAGGCGTCCAACGGTCAGAAGGAAATGCTGATGCCGATTGCCGGCAAGAAGCCGGCCAAGCAGGCGGCTGCGAAAAAGTCGTCCGCCAGGCCGCAGCGCCGCTCCGCTTAACACAGCTCCCGCTCGCAGTGCGGTCGCAGAGGAACCAAGCGATCCGGCGGCCGGTTGCTCCGTTGCTCCCACTGGAGGATTGCATATGGACATGAAGGAAACCTCGGCGATGACCGAAGCATCGGGCATCGCGAATGACGAGACTGACCGCGCTTTGGGAATGAGGCCGGCGCCAGAGAACTCGCCGCCGCTGTTCGATTCTCGGCAAGCGGCAGAACGGCTGTCGGAACGGTTGCGCGAATTGACTGTGAAGGCGCCGCTGCAGTCGCTGTTTGCAGCCTTCCTGCTGGGGATCTGGGTGGCGCGTCGACGCTAGCAGGGCTACGACTGACGCTTCATGCCGCGAAAGCTGAAAACATTTAAGACCTCAGTTGGCTTTTACGATCTGGCGATCGCGGCACCGTCAATGAAAGCGGCGCTGGAAGCCTGGGGCGCCGGCAGCAATCTGTTCCATCAAGGCTTTGCCGCGGAGAGCGACGATCCCGAGGTGGTTGCGGCGACCATGGCGAAACCCGGTGTCGTGCTCAAGCGGCCGGCGGGCTCGACTGGACGCTTCACGGAACATGCCGGGCTGCCCACCGACTTGGCTGACGATCGCGGCCGAGAGAAAAGCCGCCGTCCGCTGCCGAAAAAGAAACCGGCTGTCAAAGTCAGCGACAAGACGGCACGCAAGGCCGCCGCGGACTTCGAGCGCGAGCAAAAAAAGCGTGATGCCAAGCGCCGCAAGGAGGAAGCGGCGCGGGAGAAGCAGCGCGCCAGGCGCGAGGAGATGACCGGGAGAGCGCAGGCGGCCCTGGACAAGGCGCGACAGGAGCACGATAGGCGGAGCGGGGCTCTTGAAGCGGAACGAGACGCCATTCAAAAGCGGGTTGAAGCCGAGGATGCCCGCTGGGAGAGCGAAAAGGAGCGGCTGACAAAGGCGCTTCGCCGTGCCCGGGGATAGCCGGCAAGACGGGGTTAACCATCGCGGTCCATCGCAAAAAAATTCTGCTCAGCCCCTTGAAACTTTTTCCCGGCTTCTAAATTTTTTTGGCGTCGCCCATGTGGTGACCGGGACGCCTTCGGGGTCCCGCCGAATGAGACGGGCGCCGGCGGTGTCCGGAGCCTGCTCGTAGCCATCTTGCTCCAAGGAGGATTTGGATATGAGGTACGATTGGACTCCCCTCTGGAGGTCGACCATCGGGTTTGACCGCCTATTCGACGTTCTCGACGAGGTCCAGCGGACTGCCGAAGAGAGCTATCCCCCCTATAACATCGAGCGGCTTGACGAAAACCGCTTCCAGATCTCGGTCGCACTTGCCGGCTTTACGCCGGACGAGATCGCGCTGACGGTCGAGCAAAATGTCCTGACGCTCGAAGGCCGCAAGAGCGAGAAGGAAGAGAAGGCCTTCTTGCATCGCGGCATCTCGGCCCGCAATTTCAAGCGCCAGTTCACCCTCGCCGACCACGTCGAGGTCAAGGGCGCCCGCTTCGAGAACGGCCTGCTCGTCATCGACCTGCAGCGGGAAATTCCCGAAGCCATGAAGCCGCGCCGCATCGCCATCAACGGCGCTGCCCCCAACAATGTGACCCAGATCGAAGCCAAGGCCGCCTGATTACCGGACCAGGCGGTCCGCATCGGTCTGCGCCGCGCGGGGCCATCCCGCGCGGCAATTCCTCAACTCGTCTTTGAATGGAGCAAAGCCATGCGGCCGACGACCGCCGACGACAATGTTTTCGATTTCAATTATCTGCTTCATCCCGGCACGAAGTTCGATCATCCGAAAGACGTCGTCTCTCACCCGGGCCTTACCTTGTCCGAGAAGCGTGCCATCCTGGCGTCCTGGGCCTCAGACGCTTCTGCGATCGCATCGTGCCCCGCGTTACGGGCGCCTGATGGATTGAAGGCACCCGTCACCATCGACGAGATCCTCGAGGCGCTTTGTGCGCTGGACAACGGTCCCCGGCATCCGCCGGGTGGAAAACCAATGCGGCGTCGCTCCATCGAACGTCTCGCGGCGTGAGGCGGCTACGTGCCGCCGCGCATTTTGAACGGCGCGGTTCGAGCCGGCCGCAGCGTTCTGCTTTCCGGATCGCGCCCGAATGGAGCCCGTCTGCAAGGAGTTCCGTCGAATGATTGATGAGAGAAATGCCAGACTAAGTGCTCACGCTAACAATATCCGCCGTTACGAGCGCCTGCTCGAAACGAGGCTGTCGGACGTGGAGCGGCAGTTCATCGAAAGACGTCTTGCGGACGAGCGATCCGCGATCGAAGCATTGAGCGCGGGCGAGCATCCCACAGCATTGACTATACGAATGAGCGCGCCGGTGGCCGCGGCCCCGACTTATTCTGGACTGCGGCTCGAATAGTTCGATCACTTAGGAACGCAGTGGCGCGGCCTGCCTTGTTCTTCTCGAAGCAAACGGAGATCGAGATGTCCAGGACAGCGCTAGCCGCAATCCTCGTGTTCCTGATGATGGCGTCGATGCCCTGTTACGCCCAGGGTGGCGGCGGTGGAGGGGGCGGAGGTGGTGGCGGGGGAGGAGGTGCCGGCGGTGCAAGCGGCGGCGCAAGCGCAGGAGGGGCATCAGGCGCGGGAGCGGCCTCCGGTCCTTCCACGAGTTCGGCCGGAGCGGCGGGCACGCCGAATGCAGGCGCTGCGGGTGCCGGAACCCAAGGCGTAAATAACATTCCATCCGGGCCGGCGAACGCAGCCGGACTGAACAATTCGGGTAACGATCCTGCTGGCGCCGGCAACGCATCAAAAACGCCGGTCGCACCGGGCACCAACAGCTTGGGTACCGCGAATTCTTCCGGATCGCCTGGAGGCACGGCCGCTGCCAACGGTGGCCACGGCACCATCGGTCAAGCCAATGGTGCCGGCGTGAGCGGCAAGATTGATGGAACGGTGACCAACGGGCCGCCGATGTCAGGAGACGCTGCCATTCGTGAAGAGGACGCGGTCGACTCGAAGGTAGACAAGAAGATCAAGAGCATTTGCAAAGGGTGTTAGCTGAGGTGTGGCAACGATGCGCGGCTCGATCGTGCAGCGCGGTGAGATAGCTCGCGCCACGCCTGATAGACTACTGCTTTCTGAAAAATTCGGATTCCAGGACCGCCGAGATTTGCAGAACGCGCCCCAGTTCGTCTCGCACCTCGACAGCGAAGCGTTGGTCTTTCGCACCTTCCAGAACGATATCGCGAATTCCTTCGACAAGCGCGCCGACCGCCTGTTGATGCGCGGCGTCTGCATCGAGCAGCTCTAACCCTTCATCGTCCGCCGAGAGGGATCCGTCTGATCGGAAATCAAAAAAGTAGCGCGCCATCGTCACCAATCTTATCGCGCCTCTCTCGTTCCTAATCTGCGTGGCCGCGGGCATGGAGCTGGAAACAAGACATAAAAATTGAGGGCGCGTCCACTCACGCGGACCGGCTCTCGTGAACCGAGCCCCGCCGGGTCTCGGCCCGGCGGCTTCGATCCTCGCGCTTCATTTTGAGTTGCTCGCCGGAGGCACTCGGTCGAAGGGCCCGCCGCTTCGCGGCGTCGTTATCACTGCCCGTCGCCCGGGTGCCTTGTTAACCGGTCTCGCAACTGCACTCGCTGTCGGGTCCCGCCGTTCCGGCGTCGCTATCACTGCCCCGACCTCGGGTGCCATCTTTCAAGCCTTCGCTTCGCTGCGGCCGTCCATCCGCGATCATGTCGAAAGTGAGAAGTACCGCCGATGACAAGCATGGAAGCAAGACGTCTGCTGGCGCTCGCTTTCCGTTGATAACCCGCAGACGAACGGCGCTACGCAAAGCGGCTCGTGAACAAGCGTAGATGCAAAAGTACAGATGACTAGGTCGCAGGTCGCACCATGACCCCCTCGTTCCCGCGCAAGTCGATCGATCGCAAGATCCTCTCGCCGCTGCGATCCAGAAACGTGGAAAGTTCAATTACTCCCCCCGACACGAATGTATCGGACGTCACCGAAGTGGGATCGGATCCGATATTCAAGATTACAATCATCGAGCAGGTGTCGCTTCGTCTTGCATAAATCAAGATATTCTTTTCCGCGGCGATCGGCTCATAGGTGCCGGATGTCAACGCCGGATTTCCGCGACGATACTGGATGAGTGCCTTGTAGAGAGCCAGAATGGACGTCTTGTCGGCGTCCAGGTTCGCAACATTTTCGCGGGCGAAGTCAGCGGCGATCGGCAGCCAGGGGGGCCCAGCCGAAAAACCGGCATTCAAACTGGCGTCCCACTGCATCGGCGTACGACAGCCGTCGCGACCGACCCCGATGCCGGGCACGTTCTTCTCAAACGGATCTCTGACATGCTCGGGCGCGATCGCGACCTGCTGCATGCCGATTTCGTCGCCATAATATAACGTCGGCGTTCCTCGCAGCGTCAGCAGCAGCATAGCCGCTACGCGCGCCTGTTCTCTCCCGATCCGGCTGGCGATTCGTGGTCTGTCATGATT
>Ga0209112_10000094_pt1 | contig 13767 bp, 13 predicted proteins | sample TexAe_OM3H0_O3_FD_187947 | JGI IMG/M metagenome (GOLD analysis project Ga0209112, IMG submission 187947) | Forest soil microbial communities from Davy Crockett National Forest, Groveton, Texas, USA - Texas A ecozone_OM3H0_O3 (SPAdes) (version 2) | ecosystem: Environmental > Terrestrial > Soil >...
GGTCAACTGCGGGCTGGTCAACGGCGGGCTGGTCAGCTGCGGGCTGGTCAGCTGCGGACTGGTCGACTGCGGGGGCCGCCGGCTGGTCAGTCGCGGGCACCGCTGGGACCGGGCCCGTCGGGCCGGACATGACGATCCCGAGCGGAGCCAGGTGGCCGACGACCAGCGAGCGGACACCCGCGGCGGTGACCTCCTGCCCGGCCTGCGCGCTCACCTCGCTGGCGACCAGGTCCGCGCTGACGCCTCGCCCGAGAGCCCCGGAAGCCATGGTGGCCTCGGCGATGGCCACGGTCACCAGGTACGGCAACCGGGAGAGCCGGACCACCTCGCCGTTACCCCGGCGGACCGCGAACCGGGCCGCGGCGGCTCCACTGTCCGGGATCTCACCCAGCAGGCTCAGGCCCGAGGTCAGCCGGAGCCGTTCCGCGGCACCTTCGTCGAGGTGTGCGTAACCTCCCATATCGGCTATTCGAACCAGAGCGGATGCCGGATTGGTAGGTTTGCGGCGAATTTTTTTTCCGGACCTAGGCGCTGCGGGCGATGTCCTCGCGGTGGGCGATGGCGGCGGCTTCGGTGCGGCTGGCCACGCCGAGCTTGCCGAGGATGTTGGACACGTGGACGCTGGCCGTCTTGGCCGAGATGAACAGCTCGGCCCCGATCTCCCGGTTGGACCGGCCGAGCGCGATCAGTCGCAGCACCTCACGCTCACGCGTGGTCAGGGCGGACAGAGCGGCCCCGGCCCCGTCCGGGGCGCCCTCGGGGGCGACCGGCGCCGAGGCGGCGTGGGTGCCCGGGTCGTGCAGGCGGGCCCGGCGGGCCAGGTCGGCCAGTGCAGCGCGGAGCGGAGCGGCCCGCAGCCGGTCGGCGACCTCGGCGGCCTGATCCCACTGCTCCTGCGCGGCCGCGCGGTCGCCAGTCTCGGCCAACGCCTCGGCCAGCCGCCACTGGGTCCTCGCCACCTCGTAGACGAACATCGGGCCGAACTTGTCCAGCACCGCCTGCCAGGCCGCCGGATCGTTCTCGCCGCGGGCCCGGCCGAACTCGGCCTTGGCCCGGGCCAGCCAGCCGTGGCCCTCAGGCCCGAGGACCCGCTGACGCTGGACCGAGGGCATCGTGCCCTTACGGGCCTGGTCCAGCAGAATCCGGGCCGCCTCGACCTCGGAATCGGCCCGGGCGGTGTGCCCGGCCGCCCGGGCCGCAATAGCCCGGTCCGCGTGGGCGGCGATGGCGATGGCTGCGGGCCGGATCACCGACGGCGCGAAGCCGTAGTGCTCGTCCCAGTCGCCGGCGATCGCGGCCTCGGCCTCGGCCACGGCGAGGCCGGTGTCACCCTGCCAGAGCGCCTGCTCGGCGTACATGGCCCGGGCCATGTACGCGCACAGCTTGTCCTGATCCCAGAGGGGCTCCAGCCAGATCCGGCGCTCGGCCGCGACCGCGTTGCCCCGGGCCACGTCGATGAACAAGGCCATCGCGGACAGGACCGCCTCGGGCAGGGTGGCCACCCGCACCGCCCACTCGTTGGACAGCTCCTGGGCGTGATCCCACTGTCCCTGCGCGTAGTGGGCCTGGAAGTGCAGGTGCTGGACGTCGAGGCCGTAGGGCGCGAGGGTCAGGCCAGTCTCATCGGCACGCTGCACGCCCTCGTGCGCGACCCGCGCGGAGTCGGTCAGCTCCCCCAGTTCCAGCTGAGCCCGGGACAGCATGGCGGCCGCCCGCAGCTCCACGCCCAGCACCCCGGCCTTGCGAGCCTGCTCGAGCGCGGCGGCGAACAGCTTGATGGCTTCGTCATCCCGGCCGTCCCGGCGGGCCAGCGCACCCAGCGTGGCCAGCGAGTCCGCCTCGACCGAGGAGGAGTCCGCGGCCCGGGCGGCGGCCCGGGCCCGCTCGGCCCACTCGGCCGCCGCCTCGTCCTCGAACCCCAGGTTCATCAGGGCGCTGGCGTACGTGGCCATGGCCCGGGCCCGTTCGGCCGTGGGCGGCTGCTCGGGCAGCACGTCAATCGCGGCCCGGGCCACCTCCGTCGCTTCCTGTACCACCACGAAGACGTCGGCCTGGAACAGGTAGTGAGCCAGCCGCTCACCCACCCTCGCCACCAGCACCGGGTCGGTCCCGGCGCCGAAGCTGGCCCACAGCGCCCGGAGCTGGTGCACGGCCCGGACCACGTCACCGCTGGCGGCGGCGCCGTTGGCCGAGTACAGCACCAGCTGGCCGCGCGAGGTGCCGCCCCGCTGCTCCGCGTCCGGGATCCGGTCCCACAGCGCGAGGGCCTGATCGTAGTGGCGGTGCGCCTCGGCCGGGGCGCCCACCTGCTCGGCCTCGGCCCCGGCCCGGATCGACGCGGCATACGCACCGGGAATGTCGTGGCTGGCCAGGTAGTGATGGGCCAGCTCGGCCGCGGTCCCGGCCTGGTTGGCCAGTCGTTCATCGTCGGCCAGCAGCCCGGCCAGTACTCCGTGCAGCCGGGTACGCTCCCCCGGCAGCAGGTCGGCCTCGACCGCCTCGCGCAGCAGCGCGTGCCGGAACGAGTACCCGTCGCCCTCCGGGACCAGCAGCTGCTGGGTGACGGTCTCGCGGATCGCGTCCTCGTACTCGGTCAGCGGCAGCCCCGAGGCCGCGCGGATCAGCTCGTCGTCGGCCCGGCGGCCCGCTACTGCCGCGGCCCGCAGCACCCGCTGGGCCGGATCGGAGAGCCGTTCGACCCGGCTGAGCAGGAGCGCGGCCAGGTCCTCGGGCAGCGCCCGTGAGCCACCCGGGCCGCCCTGGGTGCGCTGACCCGCCGCGGCCTCGAGCAACTCCTCGGCGTAGTAGGCGTTGCCCTCGGCGCGAGCGATGATGCTGTTGAGCTGGGCGGCGTCCAGGTGCTCTGCGCGTAGCCCAGCCAACGCGGTGAGGTGCTCGGCCAGCGCGGCCGGGGTCAGCGGGCCGAGCCGGATCGCGGTCACGCTGGGCAGCCGCTGCAGCTCGGCGGTGACCGGCCGGAGCGGGTGCCGCCGGTGCAGGTCGTCGGTGCGGTAGGTGCCGATCAGCGCCACCCGCTCGGTCCGCAGCACCCGGGACAGGAACGTCAGCAGATCACGGGTCGACGCGTCGGCCCAGTGCAGGTCCTCGAACACCAGCAGCACCGGGGCGTCGGCGGACAGCTCGCCCAGCAGCCCCAGGACGGCGCCGAACATCTGCTGCCGGGCCATGCCGACACCTTCACCATCGCCGGTCGCCGCCGTCTCGCCCTCGGGCAGCAGCCGGCCGAGAGCCGGCTGGGCGGCCAGCGCCTCCAGCAACTGCGGCGAGGTGTCCGGCGCCTGGGTCGCGTTGCGCAGCGCGTCGGCCAGCGGCAGATAGGGCACGCTCTCGCCCAGCTCGGCGCAGTGCCCGGACAGCACGATGAACCCCTTGGCCGCGGCCCGCCGGGTCACCTCGGTCACCAGCCGCGTCTTACCCACACCGGCGTCCCCGCTGATCAGCGCGACGACCGCCTGGTGGGAGGCGGCGTCGTCGAGCAGGGTCAGCATGCGGGCGAGCTCACCGTCCCGGCCGACCAGCTGACCCCACGTCCCCCACGTGGCCTCCTGCAACATGCCCCGAGTATCCCATCCGCCCCGGACAGTTCCGACTCATTAAGGTGGGGTCATGAGCGAGCTTCGGGTCATTCGCGGCGGCGACCTGTCCGGCGGCACGGCACAGACCGCGGGAATGCAGCGCTCCGCGGCGATCTCCGGTGACCTGGTCGGCGCCCAGGAGCTGTGGATGGGCCGGACCGTGGTGGCGGCTGGCGCCTCTTCCGGCGACCATCACCACGGCCGGTCCGAGACCGGAATCTACGTGGTCTCCGGTCATCCGGTGTTCGTGTTCCGGGACCCGGCCAGCGGCGAGATCACCCGGCTGGAGACCAATCCGGGCGACTACGTCTGGGTCCCGCCGCACGTCCCGCACCGGGAGGAGAACCCGTCGCCGGAGACCGAGGCGGTGGTGGTGATCGCCCGCTCCACCCAGGAAGCGATCGTGGTCAACGTCCCGGAGCTGTAGTCACTCGTCGCCGGGCTGGACCCGGCGGTTGCGCTTGACCGCGCTGCGGCGCCGCTTGTCGGCCACCCGTCGTTCCTTGGCCCGGCGACTGGGCCTGGTCGCCACCCGGGGCGCGGGCGGCGGGGCGATCGCCTCCCGGATGAGGTTGGCCATCCGGCCCCGGGCCGCTCGCCGGTTGAGCAGCTGGCTGCGCTGCTCGGAGGACACCACGGTGAGCACGCCGTCATCGCTGACCCGGCCGCGCAGGTTGTCCAGGGCGCGCACCCGGGCGTACTCGGGCAGCACCGGCGAACGGGCGACGTCGAACGACAGCTCGACCCGGGTGTCCGCGGTGTTCACGCCCTGGCCGCCGGGCCCGGACGACCGGGAGAACCGTTCGCGCAGCTCCCCTGCTGGGATCACCAGCCAGCTGTTGACCCTCAGATCGTCGGCCACGGCAGGCTACGGCAGGGCGTCGACCAGCTCGCGGACCGGCTTGCGGCGCCCGGTGTAGAACGGGATCTCCACCCGGGTGTGCCGCCGGGCCTCGGCCCCGCGCAGGTGCCGCATGAGGTCGACGATGCGGTGCAGTTCGTCGGCTTCGAAGGCCAGGATCCACTCATAGTCGTTGAGCGAGAAGCTGGCCACGGTGTTGGCCCGCACGTCCGGGTACTCCCGGGCCATCATGCCGTGCTCGGCCAGCATCTTCCGGCGCTCGCCCGGGTCCATCAGGTACCACTCGTAGGACCGCACGAACGGGTACACGCTGACGTAGTTGCGCGGCTCCTCATCGGCCAGGAACGCCGGGATGTGGCCCTTGTTGAACTCGGCCGGGCGGTGCAGCGCCATCGCCGACCACACCGGCTCGCTGGCCTGGCCGAGCCTGGTGCGGCGGAACCTGGCGTAGATCTCCTGCAGATCGTCGGCGGTCGGCGCGTGCCACCAGAACATGTAGTCGGCGTCCGCGCGCAGGCCCTGGACGTCGTAGCAGCCCCGGGTGGCGGTGCCCTTGCCCGCGGCCTGGTCCAGCAGCTCGCTCACCTCGCGGGCCAGGTCCTCGCGCCCGCGGCCCGTGGGGTCATCCAGCGCGTTGGCGTCGGTGACCCGGAAGACGGACCACATCGTGTAGCGGATCTGCTCGTTCAGGTCCCGCGCCCGGGGCCGGGTACCGGTTCCCTCCGCACGTCCCGCGTCGTCGTTGGCAGCCATGTCCCCATTGTGGGTCACGACCGGGACCCACCGGGCCGGAGGGTGCTCGCGGGAGGCTCACGTTTTCTGATTTTCCTGAAAAAATGCGCTGACCCGCTGCGCCGCGGCATCGGCCGTGGCGACCACGGCCGGGATGCCCACGCCGTCGTAGGCGGCGCCGCAGACGGCCAGGCCGGGCTGGGCCGCCACCGCCGCACGGATGGCGGCCACCCGGTCCAGGTGCCCGACCGTGTACTGGGGCAGGGCACCGCCCCACCGGGTGACCCGGGTGTCCACCGGGGGGCCCTGGGCGCCGGTTTCGCCGGCCAGGTCGGCGGCGGCCAGCGCGACCAGGTCGGCGTCGTCGCGCTGGAGCACGCTTTCCTCCCCGATCCGGCCGATCGAGCAGCGGATGATGTCGATGTCGCTGGGGCCGTCGGGCCCGGAAGTTTGAGTCAGGTGCGGCCACTTGACCGTGGAAAACGTGACCGCCTTGACCGCGCGGCCTTCGACCGCGGGCACCAGGTACCCGCTGCGGGCCTGGCCCTGGGTGGCCGGGAACCGGGAGCGCGGGTAGGCCAGGGTGACGATGGCCATGCTGGCGTACTCGATCGCGGCCAGCGCCGTGACCGCGGCCGACACCCCGGGCACCCTGCTCAGCAGCCGGGACGCGGGCCGGGCGGGCAGCGCCAGGACCACGGCGTCGGCGTGCACCTCCTCGGGGTCCGCGGCCGACCCCACCACCAGCCGCCACCCGTCCGGGGTACGGCTCAGCTCACGGACGGTGGCCCGGGTCCTGATCGTCGCCCCGGAAGCCGCCGCGACCGCCGCGGGCAGCGCGCCCAGGCCGCTGGCCAGCGTGGTGAACACGGCCGGGCGGGGCGGGGCGTCCGCCCCGGGCCGGGCCGGCGGCGGTGCGGGGACCAGGGACGCCACCGCTCGGGCCAGCGACGGGTACTGGCCCGCCGCGGCGGCCAGCGGGCCCAGCGTGGCCTCGAACGACAGCTGCTCCGACCGGCCCGCGTAGACCCCGCCGAGCAGCGGATCGACCAGCCGGTCCACCAGTTCCGGCCCGAACCGGGCGCCCACGTAGGCCGCCACCGGCACGTCGCCGTCGCGTGGGGTCGCGGGCAGGCCGAGGTCCTCGCGGGCCCGGGCCAGCCCGTCCGCCGACAGCACGCCGCTGGCGGCCAGCCCGTCCAGGTCGGCCGGGACCCCCATGAACTGCCGGGGCGGCAGCGGGTGCAGCGCGTCCCGGCTCCAGATCGCCGAGGCCGTGGTGCCGGGCAGCACCAGCTGCTCCCCCAGCCCCACCGCCTTGATCAGGTCGGTTCCCTCCGGCCGGCGCCGCAGCAGCGCCTCGGCGCCCGCGTCCACCGAGACGCCGGCCACCTCTGAGGCGGTCAGCTTGCCGCCCAGCTGCGCAGCTCCCTCCAGCACCGTGACGTCCGCCGGCTCATGACGCAGGAAGTACGCCGCGGCCAGCCCGGCGATGCCGCCCCCGACGATCACCACATGCGCTCTGCTCACCCCAACAGCCTAGGGTTAGGAGCATGCGGGTCGATATCTGGAGCGACGTGGTCTGCCCCTTCTGCTACGTGGGCAAGGCCCGGTTTGACAAAGCGCTGGCCGGCTTCGGCGGCCGGGACGACGTGGAAGTGGTCTACCACTCCTTCGAGCTGGACCCCAGCTGGCCGCCGGGCCAGACCATGCCCACCATGGAGATGCTGGCCACCAAGTACAACCTGTCACCGGCCGACGCCGAGGCGGCCGAGGGCCGGGTGGCGGCGATGGCCGAGGCCGAGGGGCTGGGCTTCAAGCCCGACCGCGTGCTGGGCAACACGTTCGACCTGCATCGCGTGCTGCACCTGGCCCACGACCAGGGTTTCCAGCACCGGCTGCTGGACGCCATCTACCAGGCCTACTTCGGCCAGGCGGCCGACGTGTTCGACCCGGACGTGCTGGCCGGGCTGGCCGAGGGGGCGGGCCTCGACCCCGAGGACGTCCACCAGGTCCTCGACTCCGACGACTACACCGCCGACGTCCGGCAGGACGAAGAACAGGCCCGCCAGCTCGGCATCAGCGGGGTGCCGTTCTTCGTGCTCGACGGCCGCCTGGGGGTGTCCGGCGCCCAGTCGGGCGACGTCTTCGCCGAGGCCCTGCGCCGGGCGGCGGCGGGTTAGGCCGACATGCGGGTGACGGCCATCATGGTCGCCTGGATCAGGGCGATCGCGGTGCGCTGGCCGTCCTCCCCCACCCCGTAGACCTCGCCCCGGCAGGTGGTGATCGTCCGCCCGGACCGGATCACCCGGCCCGCGGCCACGAACTTCTGGTGCGCAGCGGGCGAAATCAGGTTCAGGCTGAAGTCGACGGTGAGCACGTCCCGGTCGGCGGCCATCACCGTGTAGGCCGCGTACCCGCAAGCCGAATCGGCCAGCGTGGTGATCGCGCCGGCGTGGATGAACCCGTGCTGCTGGGTCAGGTCGGCCCGGCGGGCCAGCCCGAGCTCGCAGTAACCGGACTCCAGCCGTTCCACCGTTACCCCGAGGGTGGTCAGCATGGTCTGCCGGGCGATGCTGCCCCGGACCCGCGCGTCAACCTCCGGGGCCAGCGGCGCGGCCGCGCTGGTTTCGGGCTGGCCTGCGTCTGATGTGGTCACCTGAGCACGCTATAGCTGGCTGAGCCGCTGCGCCTGGGCGGCCAGGTACCGGCGCTCGGGAGTATTGGTACACCGCCGGGCCGCCTCGGCGTAGGCGTTCGCCGCCCCGGCCGGCTGGCCGGCCAGCTCCAGCAGGTGCGCCCGGGCGGCGAGCAGCCGGTGGTGCTTGGCCACCCGCTTGTCCGCCCGGAGCGTGTCCAGCAGGTCGAGGCCGGCCCGGGGGCCGTGCACCAGGCCGGCCGCGACGGCCCGGTTGAGGGTGGTGAACGGGTTCGGTGCGGCCAGTTCCAGCAGGTCATAGAGCCCGAGGATCTGCGGCCAGTCGGTGTCGTCCATCGTCCTGGCCTCGTCGTGCACGGCGGCGATCGCGGCCTGCAGCTGGTACGGGCCGGTACGGCCCTGGGCCAGGGCGGCGGTGATCAGCGCGGTGCCCTCGTCGATCATGGCCCGGTCCCAGCGGGAGCGGTCCTGCTCGGCCAGCGGGACCAGGCTCACCCCGTCCGGACCGGTGCGTGCGGGCCGGCGCGCGTCGGTGAGCAGCATGAGCGCGAGCAGGCCGGCCACCTCCGGCTCGTCCGGCAGCAGGCGGCGCAGCCAGCGGGTGAGGCGGATGGCCTCGCCGGAGAGGGCGGGCACGGTGACCGCGTCACCGTCGGACGGGGTGTAGCCCTCGCTGAAGATGAGGTACAGCACGTGCAGCACGGGCGCGAGCCGGTCCCGTACACCAGCCGGCAGCGTGAAGTCCTCCTCGTGCAGGGCCTGCTTGGCCCGGCTGATCCGCTGGGCCATCGTGGCCTCCGGCACCCCGAACGCCGCGGCGATCTGCGCCGTGGACAGGCCGCCGATCGCCCGCAGCGTGAGCGCGATCTGGCTCGGAGCGCTGATCGCCGGGTGGCAGCAGCCGAACAGCAGGATGAGCGAGTCGTCCGTGCTCAGCGGTGTGTCCGCGTCCGGCGCCGCGGCGAGCAGCTCCGACTGCGGGGTGGCGACCGCGATCCGCTGCTCGCGCTGGCGGCGTGACTGCTCGCTGCGCACCTGGTCGAGCCGCCTGCGGGCCGCCACGGCGACCAGCCAGCCGCGGGGGTTGTCCGGCTGGCCGCCGGATGGCCACTGCACCGCGGCGGCGAGCAGGGCTTCCTGGGTGGAGTCCTCGCACAGGGCGAACTGGCCGTAGCCGTAGCGGCGGACCAACGCGGCGAGGACCTGCGGCGCGAGCTCGCGCAGCAGGTCCCCGATGGTGCCCGGACCGGTCAAAGATCGGCTTTCGATTCGTGCGGCACCGGCCAGAGCTCGACCGGCTCCTGGTCGGCGAACGGCATGTCGGCCGCGATCTCCAGCGCGCGCTCCTCGCTCGGCACGTCGAGCAGGTAGAAGCTGGCGATGTACTCCTTGGTCTCCTGGTACGGCCCGTCGGTGACGGCCGGCAGCCCGGTGGCCTGATCGCGCCGGACCAGCTTGGCCTGGGCCTCGGAAGCCAGCCCGTAGGCGCCGATCAGCTCGCCGGTGCCCTCGTACTTCTTGTTGAACGCGTCCTGCCTCGCGATCGCCGCCGGCCAGTCCTCGGCCGAGAACGACGCCCACTTCTCGTCGTTCCCGTAGATCAGCATCAGGTATTTCATTGTGGTGTCCCTCCGCAGGGGTTCACGTGGTCGCTGTCACCCGTCGGTCGGAGCCGCGCCCCGGTTCTCGACACGCTCTGGGACTAGCGGGCCGATTCTTCGTGGACCAGGTCGGTGAGACGGGCCAGCTGGCCCGGGTCGGTGCTGGGGAGGACACCGTGGCCGAGGTTGAAGATGTGGCTTTCGGTCGCGCGGGCCTGGGTGAGGACGTCGCGGGCCCGGGCCGCGGTGACGTCCCAGGGGGCGAGCAGGACCGCGGGGTCGAGGTTGCCCTGCAGGGCGGTGCCGGGGGCGACGCGGGTGGCCGCCTCGTCCAGCCGGACCCGCCAGTCGACGCCGACCACGTCGGCGCCGGCGTCGCGCATGAGGCCGAGGAGCTCGCCGGTGCCGACCCCGAAGTGGATGCGGGGGACGTCGTAGGCGGCCAGGGCGGCGAAGATCTGCCGGGTGTGCGGCAGCACGAACTCGCGGTAGTCGGCCGGGGCCAGGGCGCCGACCCAGGAGTCAAACAGCTGCACCGCGCTGACCCCGGCGCGGGCCTGGATCTCCAGGAACGAGGTGGTGATGGCGGTGAGCCGGCCCATCAGCGCGTGCCACAGCGCGGGCTCGCCGTACATCAGGGCCCGGGTCTGGTCGTGATGGCGGGACGGGCCGCCCTCGATCAGGTAGCTGGCCAGCGTGAACGGGGCGCCGGCGAAGCCGATCAGCGGCGTGGCCCCCAGCTCGCCGGTCAGGGCCGTGACGGCCTCGGTGACGTAGGGGACGTCGCCCGGCTCCAGCGGGCGGAGCTGCTCCAGGTCGGCGGCGGTGCGCACCGGGCTGTCGAGCACCGGGCCCACGCCCGGCTTGATGTCGATGCCGACGCCGATCGCCTTGAGCGGGACCACGATGTCGCTGAACAGGACGGCCGCGTCCACCGGGAACCGGCGCACCGGCTGCAGGGTGATCTCGGTGATCAGGTCGGGCCGGGTGCAGGACTCCAGCATCGGCACGCCCGCCCGCAGTTCCCGGTACTCCGGCAGTGAGCGGCCCGCCTGCCGCATGTACCAGACCGGGGTGTACGGCACCGGCTCCCGGCGGCAGGCGCGGACGAACGGCGAGTCCTTGGCGAGCACACCTGGGATCGTCTCACACCGGCCGCCGATCCCGGACACGCCGGTCAACCTCCCGCGCATTGTCCGACGGTCGTGCCACTATCGATTTCAGCCCCCGACAAGTCGCGCCGAAGGAGGTCACAGGCATATGAGCCAGATGCCCTGGTACTGTCCCGGATGCGCTGCGGAGCAGCTGTTCGAGCAGTTTCACGAAGCGTCCGGGAGCTGCCCGGACTCCCCGGACGGGCACTGCCCCGAATGGGCCTGCTGTGAGTGCGGCACCGCCCTGATCGTGGGGTTCGTGCCGAAGGAAGAGCCATTCCGTGCGGCGGTGCCGCGCAGTCCCGGCCGGGCAGCATGAGCGGAAAGCAGCGGGCGCGGCATACGCTCTCTCTATGAGAGCGGCCGACGGCCCCGTCCGGCCGCGGTTGGCGCCCGACGAAGCGCCGGCCGGCGGTGAGCCGGGGGAAGACCAGGCGACCACCGTGTTCAGCTCGGTGCTGGCCGCGTTCCAGGCTGGGCTGGCCGGGCAGGGTGCGTTGCGGGCCGAGTTCGCCTTCGATGAGATACCGGCGCCCAAGAAGCTGGCCCCGTTCGCCGCGGCGACCTCGGCCTCGGTGGAGCGGGACGGCGCCGAGATCGCCTGGGGCCGGCTGGTGCTGCTCTACGACCCGGTGCCGCACGAGGGCTGGCCGGGCTGCTACCGGCTGATCAGCTACCTGCGGGCCGAAGTGGACGAGGAGATCGCCGCCGACCCAATGTTGTGCCAGGTCGGCTGGGACTGGCTGATCGAGGCGCTGGAGGCCCGCACGCCCGGTTACGGCACGCCAAGCGGTACCGTGACCCGGGTGACCACGGAAGGTTTCGGCGGTAAAGAGAGCGAGCCGCCGGTATACGGCTTCGAGCAGCGGGCCTCATGGTCGCCGACCTCAGAGCGGGCCGACGACCCGGCGGCGCTGGACATCGCCGCGCACGTGACCGCCTGGTGCGACTCGCTGGCCGCGGCGGCCGGCTTGCCGCCGCTGGCGCCGGGCACGCACACGCTGCCTCCGGCCCGGACGGTGGAACCACGGCCGCGGCGGCGCCGGTGACTGCTGAGCACCAGCCCGCCACCGACCACGGCGAGCCCACCGATCCCGGCGCGTCCGGACCTGAGCCCGCGGACGTGGTGCCCCTGCTCGAACCGCGGGACGGCCTGCCGCCGGTGGTGGAGAGCCAGGACGCCCTGGACCGGGCCACCGAGGCGCTGGCCCGCGGGACCGGGCCGGTTGCGGTGGACGCCGAGCGGGCGTCCGGCTACCGCTACGGGCACCGCGCCTACCTGGTCCAGCTGCGCCGCGCGGGCGCGGGCACGTTCCTGATCGACCCGATCCTGTGCCCGGATCTGTCCGGCATCGACGCGGCCCTGGAAGGGACCGAGGCGGTGCTGCACGCCGCGTCCCAGGACCTGCCCTGCCTGAAGGAGCTGAACTACCGGCCGCGGATCCTGTTCGACACCGAGCTGGCCGGGCGGTTGCTCGGCTTCCCCCGGGTGGCGCTGGGCACGCTGGTCGAGACCGTGCTCGGCCTGCACCTGGAGAAGGGTTACTCGGCCGCTGACTGGTCCACCCGGCCGCTGCCGGCGGACTGGCTGCGGTACGCCGCGCTGGACGTCGAGGTGCTGGTCGAGCTGCGGGACGCGCTGGCCGGGATGCTGGCCGAGCAGGGCAAGCTGGACTGGGCCCTGCAGGAGTTCACTGCGGTGCTGTCGGCCCCGCCGCCCGCGCCCCGGCCCGACCCGTGGCGGCGGACGTCCGGCATCCACCGGGTCCGCAGCCGCCGCAGCCTGGCCGTGGTCCGGGCGCTGTGGGAACAGCGGGACGAGATCGCCCAGGAGCTGAACCTGTCCCCCGGCCGGGTGCTGCCCGACGCGGCCATCGTGGAGGCGGCCCGGTCCCTGCCCGCCAGCACCGGCGCGCTGACCAAGATTTCCGGGTTCACCGGGCGGGTGGCCCGGCGGCACCTGCCCCAGTGGCTGGGCGCGATCCGGGAGGCCCGCGGCCTGCCCGAGGACGCGCTGCCCGACACCGGCGGCGCCGCGGTGGCCAGCGGGCCGCCGCCCACGCACCGCTGGGCCGAACGGGAGCCGGCCGCCGCGGCCCGGCTGGCCGTGGTCCGGGCCACCGTGGCCGAGCTGGCCGAGCGCTACACGATGCCGACCGAGAACCTGATCCCCCCGGACGCGGTGCGCCGGATCAGCTGGGAGCCGCCCGACCCGCCGGATCCGGTGGCCATCGAGGCCGCGCTGAGCGGGTTCGGCGCCCGGCGGTGGCAGGTCGAGCTCACGGCCGGCCCCATCGCCGCCGCCATCGCCGGCGTGGCCGCCCCGCAGCCGGGCGCCGAGCCGCCCGGCCCCGGATGAGCAGCCCAGCATGAGCACCGCGCCCGAGCTGCCCGGGTTCCTCGGCTCGCTCGCGCCGATCCTCAACAACTACGGGTACTTCGCGGTGGCCGGGCTGGTCCTGGTCGAGGACTTCGGCATCCCGGTGCCCGGCGAGACGATCCTCATCGCCGCCTCGCTGTACGCGGGCGCGGGCCGGCTGAACGTGGTCGCGGTCGGCGTCATCGCCTGGATCTGCGCGGTGCTCGGCGACAACATCGGCTTCCTGATCGGGCACTTCGGCGGCCGCGCGCTGGCCCTGCGATGGGGCAAGTACATCTTCCTCACCCCGGCCCGGCTGGATAAGGCCGAGCAGTTCTTCGAGCACCACGGCGGCAAGATCATCGTGGCCGCGCGGTTCATCGAGGGGCTGCGCCAGGCCAACGGCATCGTGGCCGGCATCACCGGCATGCACTGGAAGCGGTTCATCCCGTTCAACGCGCTCGGGGCCGCGTTGTGGGTCGGCTTGTGGGTCAGCATCGGTTATCTGGCCGGGAACCACATCACCACGATCTACGACCAGATCACCCGGTACTCGCTGTACGTGCTGATCGCGGTGGTGGTGGCCGCCGTCGTGCTGATCGCCTGGCGGGTGCGCAAGCACCGGCAGCACCAGCGGACCCGGGCCGAGGCCCAGGCAGCGCCCGCGGCTGATGGTGCGGCCGAGGCCGATGGGGCGGCCGAGGCCGGTGAGGCGCCTGAGGTCAGCGGGGCCCCTGAAGCTGACGGGGTCGCTGAGGCTGACGGGGTCGCTGGGGCTGGCGGGGCGGCTGATGCTGATGCGCC
>Ga0209112_10000095_pt1 | contig 13754 bp, 15 predicted proteins | sample TexAe_OM3H0_O3_FD_187947 | JGI IMG/M metagenome (GOLD analysis project Ga0209112, IMG submission 187947) | Forest soil microbial communities from Davy Crockett National Forest, Groveton, Texas, USA - Texas A ecozone_OM3H0_O3 (SPAdes) (version 2) | ecosystem: Environmental > Terrestrial > Soil >...
AACCAACTACCACCGAAGCTGCCCTCCTCATGCTGGTCAGAGCCTTCAGCGTGCGGGACAAATGCGTGCGATTTGCATGTTTTTTTCTTCGGTGGCAGGGTGGAGCCATGACCACTTTTACGACTCAGGGCCTGTTCGTCGCCGAGCCGGACGAAGGTGAGCCACGGTGGATCGGCGCCAGCCGGATCACCACCAAGGCGACGGCCGGGCAGACCAGCGGCGGCTTCGGGCTGATCGTCTCCGAGGTCAAGCGGGACGCCTCGTCCCCGATGCACATCCATCACACGGCCGACGAGTCGATGTGGGTGATCTCCGGGCTGGTCCGGGTGCGCTGCGGCGAGGATGAGTTCCCGCTGGCCGCGGGCGGGTTCGCGTTCCTGCCCCGGGGCGTGCCGCACACGTTCATCGCCGAGGAGGACACGGCCATGCTCGGGCTGGTCAGCCCGGGCGGCACCGAGGCGTTCTTCACCGAAGGCGGGCCGGTCGCGACCTCGGCCACCCCGCCCCCGCCGGACCTGGAGCGATTGGCGCGGGCGGCGGAGAAGTACCAGTGCGAGTTCGTCGGGCCGCCGCTGTCGCCGGCCTGACCAGCGGGCCGACCTAGACTGACCGCATGGCGGAGGACGTCGCCCCGGATCTCACCCGGCTGCTGAACCGGCTGATGCTGCCGGCCAACCGGGGGGCGCTGTGTGCCCCGGTCATCGAGGTGGCACCCCCGGGGGTCGACACCCAGACCTACCCGCTGCTCAACACGCTGGCGGCGACCGGCCCGGTGACCGTGGCCCGGCTGGCCGAGCACGTGGGCATCGACCGCTCGGGGACCAGCCGGTACGCCGACCGGCTGCAGGAGGCGGGGCTGCTCAAGCGGACCACCGACCCGCTCGACCGGCGGGCGACCCTGCTCTCGCTCACGCCCAAGGGCACCCGGGTCATCGGCAAGCTCAACGACACGCTGACCGGGCACCTGCGGGCGCTGACCGCGGCCTGGCCGGACGGGTCGGCCGAAGCCCTGGCCCGGGGCCTGGAGTTGCTGCTCGACGGCCCGGTGACGCCGGTGGCCCGGCTCGGCCACGGCGCCGGCTCGCAGCGCGCCGGGCGCTGAGTCCGGCCGCCCGGGCGTCGGGCATACTGCCGGTCATGATGATTGGCGTGGGGCTGGACGCGCGCCTGGGACTGCCGCTCGGGCAGTTGCGGGAGGCCGCGCGGGAAGCAGAACGGCTGGGCTTCGAAAGCGTGTGGACGCCGGCCGGGGGTGTGCCGGACTCGTTCCACGTGTGCGCGGCCTGGTCGCAGGACACCGCGCTGCGCACCGGGATCTCGGTGGTGCCGGCGGCCCGGATGTGGACCCCGCCCGCCCTGGCCGCCCAGGCGGCCACGCTGGCCCAGCTGTCGTCGGGGCGGTTCGTGCTCGGCCTCGGGACCGGGGGTTACGGGCCGGACTTCTGGGCGTCGGTGGGCCTGCCCAACCGGCCGATCGCGGTCATGCGCGATTACGTGACCCAGGTCCGGGCGCTGCTGGCCGGGGAGCCGGTCAGCCGGGACGGGGCCGGGACGCCCGGGTGGCCGACGTCGGCCGCGCTGGGGGTGCGGGACCTGCCGCCGGCTCCGGTGTACCTGGCCGCGCTCGGCCCGCAGATGCTGCGGCTGGCCGGGCGGGCCGCCGACGGGGCCCTGCTGAACTGGGCCACCCCGGAGCGCATCGCGGTCAGCCGGGCCGAGATCGACGCGGGCGCGGCCCGGGCCGGCCGCGCCCCCGGCTCGGTCCCCATGACCATGTACATCCGGGTCTGCATCGACGACGACGAGGCCGCGGCCCGGCAGGCGTTCGGCGCCCAGGTGCTCGGCTACGCCATGGCCCGGCCCGGTATGCCCAAGGACGCGGGTTACCGGGCCCTGTTCGCCGAGATGGGGTTCGACGCGGAGCTGACCGAGCTGGAGGAGCGGCGGGACCGCGGCGCGGACCTGGCCGAGCTGGTGACCGACACCCCGGAAGAGATGTTGCGGGCGGTCGGGTACTACGGGCCGGCGGGCCCGGCGGCGGCCGAGTTCGCCCGGCTCAGCGCCGGGCTGGACGAGACCGTGGTGCGGGTCATCACCACCCGGCCGAGCGTGGACCAGGTCGTCCAGGCCATGACCGCGCTGACCCCGGACCGGATCCGGTCCGCTCGGTAGCGGGCGCTCAGGAGCGGACGAACCGCGCGGTCACGTTGCCGATCGCCGTGTTCGGCGTCATGTGCAGCGGGCTCCAGGTCATGCCGAACTCGGTGCGATCGACCTCCAGCTCGGCGGTGACCACGACGGACTGCGCGGTCGCCTCCCCGAGGCGGGCGTCGAACGCAACCGGCCGGGAATGGCCGGCCGCCTCGAACGTGCCCTGGCACCGCAGCGCGTCCGGGCCCGCCGGGCCGGCCGAGGTCACGGTCAGGACGGCCTGGGCGTGGTTGTCGGCGTCGAAGAAGTCCGCCGAGCGCAGGTGCTTGTCCCGCTGCTTGTTCTTGGTGTTGATCGAGGCCGCCTCGAAGCTGATCCGCCCGGTCACCGTGCCGTCCGGGGCGACGGTGGCGTCGCCGGTCATCTGCTCCAGGATGCCGCGCACGGTCATGAGGCCCCAGAAGTGCTTGATCCGGAACTCGGCTCTGGACCCGGCGGGGTCGAGCGTCCAGTGGCCCGCGGCGGTGCCGTCGGTCAGCTGTGACGTGGCGCCGGCCGGAGTGGATTCGGTCATCTGTGGTCACCCTCCTTCACGGTCGCTGGCAGTCTTTCACCGCTGACGGCCGGATGGGGGCGGCGTGGGCCGGAACCGGGCCACCAGATGCGGTCGCCGATGGTCAGCAGGGCGGCCGGCACCAGGACCGTGCGGACGAGCAGGGTGTCGACGAGCACGCCCACCACCACGGCGCTGCCGACCTCGGCCACCGCGACCGTCGGGATCAAGGTGATGGCCCCGAAGCAGCCGGCCATGATCAGCCCGGCCGCGGTGATCACTCCCCCGGTCAGGCCGAGGCCCCGCCGGACGCCGGGGCGCAGGCCCGCGACGGCGGCTTCCTCGCGGATGCGGGCGCTGAGGAAGATGTTGTAGTCCACCCCCAGCGAGACCAGGAACACGAAGATGTACAGCGGGATCTGGGCGTTGATGCCCTGGTAGCCGAGCCCGTACCGCCACAGCAGGCTGACCAGCCCGAACGAGGCGCCGAAGCTGAGCGCGGTCGCCGCGACCAGCACCAGCGACGCGACGACGGCCCGCAGCAGCAGCGCGATCACCACCAGGATCACCACGAGGACCAGCGGGATCACTACCGCGTCGTCGCGCTGGGCGGCCTGGGTGATGTCGTACTGGACGGCCGGGTCGCCGCCGACCAGCACGTCCGGTCCGAGGCGGCCGCGCAGGTCACGGAGGACCGGGCCGGCCTGACGTCCGTACGGCGGAACCGACAGGTCGACGGTCAGCGTGTCGTACCCGGCCAGCGGGCCGGACGGCGACACCGCGGCCACCCCCGGCGTGGCCCGGGCGGTCGCCGCGGCGGTACGGACGGCGCCCGGCCGGGCCAGCACGGTGAGCGGGGCGGTCAGGCCGCTGGGGAAGTGCTCGGCCAGCACCTGCTGGCCGGTGACCGCGGCGTCGTGGCCCTTGACGTTGGCGGTCGGCGACCCGTTGGTGTACAAGCTGGCCAGCCCGGCACAGGCCGCGCCGAGCAGCACGACCGTGATCGCCGTGACCCAGGCCGGCCGGGCCGAGACCCGGCGGCCCACGGCCGACCAGACCCGGGAATCCTCGCGGCCGGGCTGGCCGGGCCGGGGCACCCGCGGCCAGAACGCGGCCCGGCCCAGGACGAGCAGGATCGCGGGCAGGAACGTGACCTCGGCCAGCAGCGCGGACACGATCGAGACCGCGCCGACCGGGCCGAGACCGTGCAGCGAGGCCGACCTGGCCGCCAGCAGGCACAGCATGCCGATGGTGACCGTGGCCGCCGAGGCCAGCAGGACCGGCAGCGTGCGGCGCAGCGCGGCCGCCATCGCCTCCTCGGTCCTCTCGTGCTGCCGCAGTTCCTCGCGGTAGCGGTGGATCAGCAGCAGCGCGTAATCGCTGCCCGCGCCGATGACCAGCCCGGTGAGGATCGAGCTGGACAGCGTGCTCACGGTCAGGCCGGCGCCGGCCAGCCCGGCCGTGGCCGCCTTGGCCAGCACGTCCGCGCCGAGCGCGCCCAGCAGGGGCAGCAGCCAGAGCACCGGGCTGCGGTACACCAGCAGCAAGATGATCGCCACGATCAGCAGCGCCCGCAGCAGCAGCGTGGTGTCACCGCTGCTCACGGCGGTGGCCGCGGTCACCGCGGCCGAGCCGGTCACGTAGGTCCGCAGCCCCGGCCCGGCTCGCTTCGCGGCGGTGCCGGCGGCCTGGGTGATCGACCGCACCGCGCTGATGTCGACCGAGTTCTCGGTGGCGGTGCGGGAGGTGACGCTGGCGGTGAACTCGGCGGCCTGGCCGTCGGCCGAGCGCTGCAGGGGCCCCGGCTGGCTGATCCGGCCGCCGAGCCGGGCCACGGCCGAGCGGGCCGAGGTGGCGGCGGCCAGGTCGGCGGCGGTCAGCCCGCGGGTCCGGGTGAACACCACGGTGGCCTGGTCCACGACGGTGCCGTGGGCCGCGTTCTGCTGCAGCACGACGACCCGGGTGGACTGGGCCGAAGACGGCAGGTAGGCCGACGCGTCGTTGTTGGTCCTGGCCGACAGGCTGCTGGCCGCCCCGTAGAGCAGCACGACCAGGATGACCCAGGCGATGACGACCGGCCAGCGCAGCCGGCGCAGCATCTTCCCGAACTGGTCTGGGGCTGGGGACATCGGGAACTCCTTCGGGTTGGCTACCGAAGCCAGCCTGCGCGGCGGGGGGTGGCCCGGGCATCGGACCGGCGGGCCGAACCTGGGCCGCGCGGGTCGTAACTCCGGGCACCGGCGGTATGAGAACCGGTATGAGGCCGGGGGTGAACCAGCCCCGATTTCATGCCGGCGGCTCATCCGCCGTCCGCCCCGGCGGGCCGATAATGAGGCTGTGCTGAGGATCATGAACACGACGGCGCGGACGATCGTCATCGTCCTGGTCGGGGTGTTCACGTTCATCGCCGGCTGGCCCGGCCCGGGCTGGGGTGCGGCCGAGATCGCCGCGTACGCCATCACGGTGATCCTGGCCGTCCCGTGGACGGTCGCCGAGGACTACCAGGGGCGGGCCACCCGGTACGCGCGGCTGCTGCCGTGGGAGCTGGGACTGATCTCGCTGGTCTGCGGGGTGGCCTACGCGGGTCCGTCGGGCGGCCCGCTGCTCGCGGTGTGCTTCATGGCCTCGCTGTCGGCGGGCCGGCGGATCGCCCCGGCGCGGTCCTGGATCATCCCGGCGCTCGGGGTGGCCGGTGCGGCCGCCACCGGGGTGGTGTCGCGGGCCGGCCTGTGGATCCTGGTCGGATACGCCGTCCTGCTGCTGTCGGCCGCGCTCATCCTCGGCATCAACATCCGGGCCCACCGGGTCGAGGCGGAGCACGCGGCCGAGCTGCTGGCCCAGGCCGAGGCGCTGCGGGACGAGCAGGCCCAGGTGGCCACGCTGCAGGAGCGGACCCGGATCGCCCGGGAGATCCACGACGTGCTCGCGCACTCGCTCGGCGCGCTCGGCCTGCAGATCGAGCTGATCCGGGCCGTCCTCACCGACTCCGACGACACCCCGCACGCGGTCGACCTGCTCGACCAGGCCCACCGGATGACGACCACCGGGCTGGCCGAGACCCGCCGCGCGGTCTACGCGCTGCGCGGCGACACGCTGCCGCTGCCGGAGGGGCTGGCCGAGCTGAGCCTGGCCCACCGCCGCCAGCACGGCACCCCGGTCAGCTTCGAGGTCACCGGCCAGCCGCGCCCGCTGGGCCCGGAGGCCGGGCTGGCCATCACCAGGACCGCACAGGAAGCCCTGGTCAACGCGGCCAAGTACGCGCCGGACCGGCCGATCACCATGCGGCTCGACTACGCCGACGACGCGACGGCCCTGGTCGTGACCAGCCGCATGGACGCCGCCGGCGCGGACCGGCGGGAGCCGTCGCTGGCCACCGTGGACGGCGGTTACGGGCTGTCGGGCCTGCGGGAACGCCTGCTGCTGCTGCGCGGCACGCTGAGCGCCGGGCGGCGGGGCGGGGACTGGGTGGTGCAGGCCACGGTGCCCCGATGACCGGGGAACCGCTGCGGGTGGTGGTGGCCGACGACCAGGCCAGCGTCCGGGAGGGACTGGTGGCCATGCTCGGCCTGCTGCCCGACATCGACGTGGTCGGCGCGGCGGCCGACGGCGAGCAGGCGCTGCAGGTGGTGGCCCGGACCCATCCGCAGGCCATCCTGCTCGACCTGCACATGCCGGTGCTGGACGGCGCCGAGACCACCCGCCGGCTGGCCGAACGCCACCCTGACGTCGCGGTCGTCGTGCTCACCACCTACGACGACGACGAGTCCGTGCTGGCCGCGCTGCGGGCCGGCGCCCGCAGCTACCTGACCAAGGACGCCCGCCGGGCCGACATCGCCCAGGCCCTACGGGGCGCGGTCAGCGGCCTGGCCGTGCTCGACCCCGGCGTCCAGGCCACGCTGCTGGCCGCGGCGGGCCCGCACCGGCGGGTTCCGGCCCGGGGCGACCTGCCGGACGGGCTGACCCAGCGCGAAGGCGAGATCCTGGCCCTGATCGCCCGCGGCCTGGCCAACCCGGAGATCGCGGCCGAGCTGTTCCTCAGCTCGCACACGGTCAAGAGCCACATCAGCCGGATCTTCGCCAAGACGGGGTCGGCCGACCGGGCCGCCGCTATCGAGTACGCGCGGCAGCACGAGCTGGGGTAGCGGGCGGACGGGCGGCGCCCCCGGCCAGGATCGAGCGGGCCAGGGCGTCGGCCTGGTCCCGGATCTCCGGGATGGCGGTGCTCTCCCACAGCTCGCCGCGCCGGAGCGATCCGAGCGTCCAGGCCGGCAGCTCGCCGGCCGCGACCAGGCGGCCGTCCGGGTGGGTGGCGAAGCCCAGGCCCAGCGGGCCGGGACGGGCCGACCCGCGGGCCAGCAGGGAGCAGACCAGCGGGTCGTCACCGGGATCGGGGGCGGCGGACCGGCCGGTGCAGTTGATGGCCAGGTCGGCTTCTACGCTGCTGCCGTCGCTGAGGTGGGCGACCAGGCCGTGGTCGTCGTCCCGGGCGCCGGTGACCGTCGCCGCCCTGACCGTGAGCCGCCCCTGCGCGTGCCGGTCGTCCAGCCAGGAGCCCAGCTCCGGGGCCATCCGGTGCCGGACCCGCTCCCAGCGCCGCTGGCCCTGGGCCAGCAGCCGGCGACGATCGGCGTCGCCGAGGCGGCGCCACAGCGGCTGGGTGACCGGCCGCATCCCGTCGACCGCGGTTCGCCAGTCGCCGTCGAGGGCGCGAATCCGGCCGAAGACCAGCTGGCGGGCGCCGGCCGCGGTCAGCGGGCCGTCCGGCAGGGACATCGGCTCGGGCGTAGGGGGATCGGTGACGTGGGCCAGCGGGAGCAGGCCGTGCCGGGAGACCGTGTGCAGCTGGCAGTGGCCGTAGTTGATCGCGACGTCGACCATGGTCAGCCCGGTGCCGACCAGCAGCACGGCTGACCCGGCGGGCAGTTCGGGCAGGCCGCCGGGCCGCCACGGGTCGGCCACGAAGCGGGGCGAGCGGGCCAGCGGCGCCGGTACCCAGTTCGAGGTGGCGGCGCCGTGGCCCAGGGCGAGGACAATGGCGTCGGCGGTCAGCGTCTGGCCGCTGGCCAGGGTGACCGTTGCCCCGTCGCGGTCGCGCCGCACGTCCACGGCCCGGGTGCGATGCTGGGTCCAGGCGACCCCGGTGGCGGCCTGCCGCTGCCGGTCCAGGGTGTCGGTCAGGTAGTGGCCGAACACGGCCCGCGGCGCGAAGCCGCCGGCCGGGAAGCCCGGCTTGTAGTGGGCCCGCAGCCACTGGACGAAGTTCCCGGGCGCCTCGGGCAGCGCGCTCAGCCCGGCGGCCGGGACGTTGAGCCGGTGCTCGTGGTTCGGCGTCGAGTAGGCCACTCCCCGGCCCAGCTCATCCGGCTCGACAATGTGGAGGTCGAGGGGGACGCCGGCCGCGGCGGCCTGCCGGGTCAGGTGCAGCGCGGCCAGGGCGCCACTGGCCCCGCCGCCGACCACCACAACCTGCAATTCATCCCTCCCCGATCGAATAAGTAGAGAATACCTGGCAGCGGGCGGGGACGCTGGAAGCCGTAGATTGCTCACTGTGGCTGGACCCCTGATCGATGTTGACCTCCTCGGCGAGCTGCTGGGCCGCGAGCATCCGCCGGTGCTGCTGGACGTGCGCTGGTCGCTGGCTGGCGGACCCGGCCTGGCGGACTATCTGGCTGGTCATATACCCGGTGCTCAGTTCGTCAACATGGACACCGAGCTGGCCGATCCGCCCGGGGCCGGCGGGCGGCACCCGCTGCCCAGCCCGGAGCGGTTCGCGGCGGCCATGCGGCGGCTCGGGGTCCGCGGCGACACCACGGTGGTCGTGTACGACGCGGGGAACTCGACCTCGGCCGCCCGGGCGTGGTGGATGCTGCGCCGGCTCGGCCACGCGGACGTGCGGGTGCTCGACGGCGGGTTCGCGGCCTGGCGGCGGGCCGGGCGGCCGGAACAGACGGCGGTGGCCGCGGTGAGCGAGGGCGACTTCGGGCCCGGGGCGCCGGGGGCCGAGGTGGTCGAGGCGGAGGCCGTACTCCAGGCGGCCGCGGACGGGGTGCTGCTGGACGCCCGGGACCGGGAACGCTACCTGGGCGAGACCGAGCCGGTCGACCCGGTGGCCGGCCACATCCCCGGCGCGGTCTGCGCGCCGACCCGGGACAACGTGGGGCCGGACGGCACGTTCCTGGACGCCGCGGCGCTGCGGCAGCGGTTCACCGCGCTCGGGATCGCCGACGGGCAGCCGGTCACGGTGTACTGCGGGTCAGGCATCACGGCCGCACACGAGGTGCTGGCCCTGGAGGTGGCGGGCTTCCCGGCCGCGATGTATCCCGGGTCGTGGTCGCACTGGATCACCGACCCCACCCGGCCGGTCGCCACCGGCGAGCCCTGAGTTCCGGCCGCGGTACGGCTATCCGCCCTCGCGGCGCCGGCCCGGCAGCGCCCCGTAACGGCGGCCCGGCGGCGACGTTTTATATCATTTTAAAAAATCTGAAAACGGAGGACAGCGGATGAGCCTGACCGATGACGTGAAGGTCCCGATCCGGCACGCAGACCGTTTCTTTATCGGCGGCCAGTGGGTGCAGCCGTCTTCCGACGCCACCATCACCGTGACCGACTCGGCGACCGAGGAGCGGTTCTTCAGCGTGGCGGAGGCTCAGGCGGCCGACATCGACCGGGCGGTCGGGGCGGCCAAGGAAGCGTTCGACAACGGCCCCTGGCCGCGGCTGAGCCACGCCGAACGGGCCGGGTACCTGCGGGCCATCGGGGCGGAGCTGAACAAGCGGGGCGAGGACATCGGCCAGATCTGGCCGCGCGAGTCCGGCGTGCTGCACGCGATCGCCCAGTACGGCGGCGCCGGCGCGGAGGCCACCTTCAGCTCGTTCGCCAACCTGGCCGAGACGTTCCCGTGGGAGGAGCCGGCCAAGCCCACCGCGGGCGGCCAGTTCGGCCTGCTGGTGCACGAACCGGTCGGCGTGGTCGGGGCGATCATCCCGTGGAACGGCCCGATCAGCCTGATCAGCAACAAGGTCGCGCCCGCCCTGCTGGCCGGCTGCACCGTGGTGCTGAAGTCCTCGCCCGAGGCACCCGGCGAGGGCTACCTGATCGCCGAGGCGGCCGAGGCGGTGGGGCTGCCGGCGGGCGTGCTCAACGTGCTCACCGCCGACCGCGAGGTCTCCGAGCTGCTGGTCCGCGACCCGCGGGTGGACAAGATCACCTTCACCGGGTCGACCGCGGCCGGGCGGCGGATCGCCTCGATCTGCGGCGAGCGGATCGCCCGCTGCACGCTGGAACTGGGCGGCAAATCGGCCGCGGTGATCCTGGACGACATGGACCTGGAGACCGCGGCCCAGACCCTGTCCAAGGCCGAGTGCTTCCTGTCCGGCCAGGTCTGCTCCTCGCTGACCCGGATCGTGGTCAGCCGGCAGCGGCACGACCAGCTGCTGGAGGCGCTGGCCGGCTCGTTCTCCCAGGTCCGGGTGGGCGACCCGTTCGACCAGCAGACTCAGATGGGCCCGCTGGCCGCCGAGCGGCAGCGGACCCGGGTGCTCGGTTACATCGACAAGGGCAAGCAGGAAGGGTTCACCCTGGCCGCCGGCGGCGGCCGGCCCAAGGACCTGGACCGCGGCTGGTTCGTCGAGCCGACCGTGTTCGGGAACGTCGACAACTCCTCGGTCATCGCCCAGGAGGAGATCTTCGGCCCGGTGCTGAGCGTGATTCCGGCCCGCGACGAGGCGGACGCGGTCCGGATCGCCAACGACACCATCTACGGCCTGAACGCCTCGGTGTTCACCCCGGACGTGGAGCGGGCCCGCCAAGTCGCCGGGCAGCTGCGCTCGGGCACGGTCGGGCACAACGCGTTCCGCACCGACTTCGGGATCGCGTTCGGCGGGTTCAAGCAGTCCGGCATTGGCCGCGAGGGCGGCAAGGAAGGCCTGCTGCCGTTCCTGGAGACCAAGACCGTCATCCTCGAGGGGCGGCCGACCGGTTACGAGAACACCCAGCTCTAAGAAATTGCGGCCCGGGCCGGGGTCTGCCGGCCCGGGCGCCCGTGGTAAGTCATGACCATGGAGCAGAGCGTCCGGGTCGGGCGGGTCTACGGGCCGGCCGGGGCTGGGGACGGCGCGCGGATCCTGGTCGACCGGCTATGGCCGCGCGGCGTGAGCAAGCAGGCTGCGGCGCTGGACGAATGGTGCCGGGCGGTGGCGCCGTCCAACGTGCTGCGCGGCTGGTACGGGCACGACCCGGCGCGGTTCGGCGAGTTCACCGAGCGCTACCGGCAGGAACTGGCCGAGCCGGAACGCAGCGCCGCGCTCGACCGCCTGCGGGAGTGGCACCAGCGCGGGCCGGTCATCCTGCTCACCGCGACCAAGGCGGTCGGGATCAGCCACGCCGCCGTGCTGGCCGGCATCCTCCGGGACGGTCAGGCCGGGCCGACCTGACTGGGCTGACTTGGCCGGGGCTGACCTGGCCGGGCTGGCTGGGCGGGCCGGCGTTACTGGTGGCTGGTCGTGGTGGGCCGGATGTAGAGGATCACCCGGTCAGCGGCGTCGGGCGGCGCCTGGTCGGGGGCACCGTAGCGGCGGGCCAGCTGACGGTAGAACGCCCCCTGCGGGTCCGGCTCGACGTGGTCGAGGACGCCGCGCACCTCCAGGTACCGGTACGGCTGGTCCGGGTCGATGATCGACAGGGCCGCGGCCGGGTTGGCCACCAGATTGCGGTACTTCTGCCGGGCCGTGGTGTGGGTGAACCGGATGAACTCGCCGTCGAACTCGAACCACATCGGGTTCACCTGCACCCCGCCGTCCGGCCGCGCGGTGGCCAGATGCCCGTACACCGGCCGTTCGAGCAGGTCGCGGTAGTCCGCGGGAATCGGGCTGTCGGCCATGGTCGTCACGGTCCTCTCGGTGCGGGGTGGCGGAGGTGGACGGGAATCGAACCCGCCAGCGGCGCGGAGCACCGCTCACCGGTTTTGAAGACCGGGGCGCCCACCAGGAACGCGTACACCTCCACGCCATCGGCGGGGACCACCCTATCGGGCGCCGCCTGGCCGGTTATCCGCCAGAGCCGTAGGCGACCACGTTGTCGTAGTAGTGATGGGTGGCGTAGTCGAACGGGCCGCCGCAGGTGACGATGACCAGACGGGCGCTACCGCCCTGCCAGCTGAACAGCCCGCTGGGCAGCTGGCCCTTCTCGTAAGTGCGGACGCCGTCGATCCGCCAGTGTTCCGGCCCGGCGCTGGTCTGGATCGTGACCTGGGCGCCCGGGCGCAGGTCACGCACCCCGTACAGGGCGCCAGGACCGACCCCTTCCATGTCGACGTGACCGTCGATCACCAGCTCGGACGTGGTCGGCAGCCACCAGCCGACATCGTGCGGGTCGTTCGGCACGCCCAACGTGCCACCCGAAGCCGACTCCGGCGAGGCCGGCGCGGACACCTGCAGACTGGGGATCTGAACCGACTGCACACCGGTCGGCAGCACCGCCGGCATGGCCGGGGCGGGCGGCACGGAGGACGGGCTGGCCGACGGGGTCACGCTCGCGGACGGGGAGACGGTGGCCCGGGCGGGGTGGACCACCCAGCCCGGCGCGGGCCCGGCGCTGGGCAGCCGCGGCTGGTGGACCAGGACGCCCCAGGCCGCGACCGCGAGCAGCGCCACGCCCGCCACCATGGGAAAGACCCACCAGCGGTGCCACTCCCGCTGGTGGGCCGGCCCATCGGTCACTGGTTCGTAGCTGCCGATCCGGTGCGGCTGCCGACCCGGCGTCGCAGGCCGAAGGCCCCGGTGCCCGCGAGCAGCAGCGCTCCGGCCGCTCCGACGGCGATCCAGGGAGCGTCGTCGGAGTTGGTCGCGGCCAGGCCACCGGTGCCGGCGCTGACCGCCGACACCGACCCACCCAGGGCGGTGTAGTCGCTTTCGGCCATCTGCAGGTGCTTTTCGGCCACCGGCAGGTAGGCCTGGGCGTTGCCCTTGACCGCGGTGCTGGAACCGTCGGCGAGCTCAGCCTGGGTCGCGCTGATGCTGAGTTCGTGCCCCTTGATCTGGATCGCGTCGTAGGTGGCGTCGAACTGGCTGGATGCCACCGACTTCAGCTGGGCCGCCTGAGACTGCTGGGTGGCGCTCGGTCCGGTGGGCAGCGTGATGCCGTCCTGCGACGCCACCGACTTCAGCGAGGCCAGCGCCTTGGTGTGGTCGCTGATGGTCACCTGGGCCATCATCTTGGTGGCCGAGTGCTCGGCCCGCTGCCCGGCCAGCTGGCCGATGGCGATCTCCGCGTAGTCGGTCTGGGCGGTGGCCTGGGCCCAGCTGACGTCCTGGGCCGAAGCACTTGCGGCGACGGTGGCCGCCCCGGCAGGCACCGTGCTCCCGATCAAGAGGACCGACCCCGTGGCCAAGCCGACCGCGACCGCCGCGGCCGCCGCTCTAGTTACTGATTTCATTGTCACTTTCCTCCACGAGCCGCGTAACAGCGGCGAGGGTGTTGATAAGGCCTTGGTTGATGTCGCCCGAATCGTGACGTTCGGTGTGCAGGAACACCGCGACCTCCGCAGCAGCGGCGTCGCCGGTGACATCGAGATAGCCGTGGTAGTTGCTGGGACCCTCAGATCCCCACTCCAGGTGCTGCCGCTGCCGGTCCACCTTGAACCAGGCTTCGCCCTGGCGGGTGGTACCGTGCAGACTTGCCGTGACCTTGACCGCCTGGTCACCGGCGGGCTCGGCACTAGTCATGGCGGTGAAGTACCGGGGCAGGTTCCGCACGTCGGACAGATAGGCGAACAGCCGCGCAGCCGGGGCGTTCACCTTCACCGAGTGCCGGTAGTCACCCATGCCGTCGCCTACTTCTCGTAGCTGCGCAGGGCGTTGCCGAGCCCGAAGAAGGTGGGGGCCCAGTGACCGACAAAGATTCCCCACCGGTCAGCGCGGTCAGTGCCGGCGTCCTCGGCGGTCTGGGACAAGGTCCAGGCCAGAAAAGACAAACCAATGCTGGCAAAGCCAGCGATGTAGGCGTAGTCGGACTTAAAGCCGGCTTCATGCAGTTTCTCGATCATCGTTCTCCC
>Ga0209112_10000096_pt1 | contig 13742 bp, 9 predicted proteins | sample TexAe_OM3H0_O3_FD_187947 | JGI IMG/M metagenome (GOLD analysis project Ga0209112, IMG submission 187947) | Forest soil microbial communities from Davy Crockett National Forest, Groveton, Texas, USA - Texas A ecozone_OM3H0_O3 (SPAdes) (version 2) | ecosystem: Environmental > Terrestrial > Soil >...
GGGACCAGCGCGCGGCCGCCGATCGTCGGGGTGGGGTCGGCCGGGTCGTAACTGAACGCGGCCCGCTCCGTGTTGGCTGGCGCGCCCTCGGCGGACAACTGACCGTCCGATTGCGGATAGAAAAGGTGCTCCTCGGTCACGGGTGGCCAGACGCGCAGGTCGCGCCATTGCCCGGCGCCCGTGACGTACAGCCGGACCGGCGCCGCCCGCATCCAGTCCCCGGTGCCGGTCAGCTGCTGGCCCAGCCAGCTGAGCATCTCGTTGGTGATCAGGCCGCCAGCCTTGGTGGCGAAGTCAGCGTGGGTCCACGGGCCGACGGTCAGGGCCACGTCGACGCCGCGGCCGCTCAGGAGCTCGTACTGGGCCAGCGTCTGCCGCAGGAACAGGTCCTGCCAGCCGCTCTGCAGCAGCACCGGCACCTGGACCCGGTCCAGCGCGGCGCTCAGCTGCATTGGCGCCCAGAACTTGTCGGCCGGGTCGCGGTGGGTGGCGAACTCGCGGAACCAGGGGACGCGTCCCTGGCACAGCTCGTCCGCCGCCGCGGCCATCGGCAGGTGCCGCAGCGCCGGCGCCTGCCGCCGGGTTCCGGTGACGGCGCGCAGCATGTTGCCGAGCAGCGAGTGCTGCTCCTGGTGGCTGACCGCGTCCGCCCAGCCGACCCAGGTCGACAGCTCGGCCGCGCCGCCCTCGTACATCCCATCGCGAAAGTCGTGGGGCCCGACCTGGATGATCGCGGTGACCAGCTCCGGCGGCGGGTCCACCAGCAGCGCCCACTGGGTGAAGCCGAGGTAGGACCCGCCGATGGTGGCGAACCGCCCGTCGAACCAGGACTGTTCCCGCAGCCAGGTCACGGTGTCGGCGGCGTCGTCGACCTCATGCCGCATCGGGTAGAAGGGACCGCCGCCGGACCCGAACGTGCCGCGGACCCGGGCCTGGATCACCCGGTACCCGCGGGCGGCGAACAGCCCGCCGTACAGTGACCCGTTCAGCGGGTCGAATCCGTACGGCGACCGCAGCAGCAGGGTGCCCAGCACCGGACCGGACGGATGCAGCACGTCGGCCCGCAGCACCACGCCGTCCCGCATCGGGATGGCCAGGTCCCGGGCCACCATGTAGCCACTCTGCTCGGCCGGCAGCTTCAGCAGCCGCCCCAGCGCCGCGTCCACCAGCCGCCGCCCGCGGCTCTGTGGCCGGGCGTCCTCGCTGGCCGTCCTGGTTGCGGTCACGCACGCCTCCTGCCCGAACGTTGCTTAAGGCCATGATGAACGGTGTGAGCTGGAGCCGTCAGCCGGCCTGGCGCAGCTTGCCGCGCAGCTGGCTGGCCTCGGCCGGGGCCAGGACGTCGAGGATGGCCAGCGCCTGCTGCCAGGACGCCTGGGCCGCCCGCGGGTGGCCGGCCGCCGATTGCACGTCACCGAGCCGGTCCAGCGACTGCGCGCGGGCGTGGGCCTCGCCGACCTGCTGGAACAGGCTGATGGCCCGCTGGTAGCTGACGGTGGCCGCGGGCGGGTCGCCGAGCTGGAACTCGATGAAGCCGAGGCTGTCCCAGGCGTGCGCCTCCAGCATCGGCCGGCTGATCCGCTCGTACAGGGCGAGCGCCCGCCGGCAGTAGGGGAGACCCTGGCCGGGCTGGCCCAGCTCGGCGTAGGCATGGGCCACGTTGTTGCTGGCCTTGGCCTCCAGTGTCGGGTCGCCGGCCGCCTCGGCCAGGACCAGCGCCCGCTGGCTGCTGGACAGCGAATCTTCGAGCTTGTACCCGTGGCCGTGAACCATACTGAGCCCGAGCCAGGCCCGCGCCTCGCCGCGCCGGTCGCCCGCCCGCCGGGACAGGTCCACCGCCCGCGCCAGATGAGAACTGGCGGTGCCGAGTTGGCCGAGGTGGATGCCGGCCCGGCCCAGGTCGCGATGGGTGCGGGCCTGGCCGGTCAGATCGCCGCGCTGCTCGGCGCAGCTGAGCGCCGCCCGCTGGGCGGCCAGCAGCTCCGGCCACCGCCCGATCCGGTCGAAGAACGTCGTCACCGTCCAGGTGAGCTGCTGGGCGTGGCGATCGAGTCCGCTGGCCGCCAGGTACCGGATGACCGCCAGCAGCACCAGGCGCTCGGCCGCGAACCAGCTCAGCGCCGCGCCGGAATCGTCAATGTGCTCCGGTTCGACACCCGGGGCGGCCGGCCCGAGGGCCACGCTGTCTTCGGCCGAGTCGAGCAGGCGTTCGCCGGCCTGGGCGGTGTACAGGTAGTGCCCGGCCAGACGCCGGCCCACCTCACGCCGCGCCTCGTCCCCTTCCTCGGCCGCCGCCCGGTCGGCGGCGTAGGCGCGGAGCAGGTCGTGCAGGACGTACCGGCCCGGGACCCGCTCGGTGACCAGGCCCACCGCGGCCAGCTCGGCCAGCGCGGCCCGGGCGCCCGGCCGGGAACTGGCCGCCAGGCTGGCCGTGGCCGCGACCGAGATGTCGGGACCGGGGTGGATGCCGAGCAGCCGGAACACCTGTGCGGCCGTCGGGGTGAGCTTGCGGTAGGACCAGGAGAACACCGCTCCCACGTTGGCCGCGTCGTCCCGCAGCCCCAGCGCGCTGAGCCGGGTCCGCGTGTCCGCCAGCTCGTCGGCCAGCACGGTCAGCGGCCAGCCCGATGCGGTGGCCCGGGCCCCGATCACGGCCAGGGCCAGCGGCAGCCGGCCGCACAACCGGATCAGCCGGGCCGCCACGTCCCGCTCCGCGGCCATCCGGTCCAGCCCCAGGCAGGCCAGCAGCAACTCGGTGGCCTGGGCCGGCGTCGGCACGTCCAGGTTGAGCAGGCGGGCGCCGTCGATCGCGGCCAGGCCGGTCATCGGGCTGCGGCTGGTCACCACGACCAGGCAGCCAGGGGTTCCGGGCAGCAGCGGCCGGACCTGGGCCGGGTCGTCCGCGTTGTCGGCGATGATCATCATGCGCCGCCCGGCCAGCAGGCTCCGGTACAGCCCGGTCTGGCCGTCCAGGTCGGCCGGGACCTGAGCTGGCGGCACCCCCAGAGCGTCCAGGAACCTCCGGACGACTTCACCGGCCTGGGCCGGCTGACCCGATGGGTCGTAGCCGCGCAGGTTCGCGTACAGCTGCCCGTCGGGGAAATCGCCCGCGACCTGATGCGCCCACCAGATGGCCAGCGTGGTCTTGCCCACCCCGGCCATGCCGCCGATGGCGAAGATCGGCGCGGTCGGCCCGCCTCCGGGCGGCCAGTCCCGGCCCAGCCAGCCGTCCAGCGTGCTCAGCTCCGCGGCCCGGCCGGTGAAGTGCGCGGCCACCGGCGGCAGCTGGTGCGGCGGCCGGGCTGCCTCCGGCGGGGCCGCTCCGCCGGGCGCGATCCCCGGGTCGTTTCCCGGGCCGCCCCGGTAGGCGACGATCAGCTGGCTCATGACCGTCTCCGGAAGGCCGAGGGCGGCCGTCAGCGAACGCATCGATCGCAGCTGCGGCTGGCCGGCGCCTGATTCCAGGTTGCGGATGGTCCGCACGCTCAGGCCGGCCTGCTCGGCCAGCTCTTCCTGGGTGAGCCCGGCTGCTTCGCGCCGTCGCCGCAGCCAGCCTCCGGGCGGTCCAACCGCGGGGTCCTGCTGTGCCGTGATCTCCCCGGTCACGGCACAGGCCCCCGAATTGGCATCTTGGCCAGGGTAAAACGACTGCCCACGCAGAGAACAGGAAGATCACCGGCAATCTGACCGGCAATCTTCGCCGGCCCCGGCCCCGGCCCTGGCCGGACCGGCCGGACCGTAACGCTGCCCTGAGCGCCGCGCGAGGGCTTGGGTACACTGGACTTGGCGGGTTTGCCGCTGGTGGTGGATCTCACCGCGTGCTCGCACGCGCTGCCGGATGGCCAATGGGTCCTGTGCTCCGCGACTGAGGAGGACAGGATGGTTTCTGCGCTACGTCTCCCTTTTTCCGGGCAGGGATGCCATCAATGATCTGCCTGGACCACGCCCGCTGGATCCCGCTCGCCCCGCCGCCGATCGGCCCGGCCCATCCGCCCCGCAACGGCAAGCGCCGGTCCATCTGCACCACCTGCGGCGTGCCTGCCCTCGGGGCCGGCGCGTGAGCATCCCTTTTCGCAGCGTTCTTTTTGAAGGGGATGGCGAGCTCCCTGCTCCGGATGAAGCGGTCGCGTCCTCGGTCCTGGCCGATCTGAACCTGGACCAGATCGGCTCGGCCTTGACCGCCGGCCTCCAGGAGTACGACCTGATGCCGTTCTTCCTGGCCCCCCTCCACGAGGAATCGGCCATTCACTACCGGCATGAGGTGCTCCGGGATCTGCGGGACGACGACGTGCGCGCGGTCATCACCAGCTACGGGCGTGGCCTGGCGGCCATGCGCCAGAGCCTGGCCCAGGCGCGCCGGGTGCACCACCCCTGCCAGCGGCAGCGCTGGTTCCTGGACGCGGTCAGCACCTACCGCCGGTCGGTGCTGACCCTGACCGAACAGCTTCGCGACCTGGAGCTGAACTCGGCCGGCCTGCGTTCGCTGCGCGACTACCTGGAGACCTATCTCCGGTCCGGGACCGGCCAGCAGCTGACCGCCGACGTCAGCGACCTGCTGGACCGGCTGGCGCAGGTTCGTTACTGCGTGCAGATCAAGGGCGCCCGGGTCCGGGTCACCCATTACGAGGACGAAGCCGACTACGGCGCCGAGGTCGAGCGGACGTTCGCCAAGTTCGCCCAGGGCGCGGTCACCGACCACCGGGCCAAGTTCCGCACGCTGGCCGAGATGGACCACGTCGAAACCCAGATCCTGGACGGCGTGGCCCGGTTGTTCCCGGAGCTGTTCGCCGACCTGGACGAGTTCGGCCGCCGGCACTCGGGCTACGCCGACGACGTATTGGTCCGTTTCGACCGGGAGGTGCAGTTCTACCTGGGCTACCTGAGTTACATCCGGCCGCTGGAGGCGGCGGGACTGCCGTTCTGCTTCCCCGAGGTCAGCCCGACCAGCCAGCAGACTCAGGTTCACGACAGTTTCGACCTGGCGCTGGCCAGCAAGCTGGCCGGCAGCGGCAAGACCGTGGTCGGCAACAGCCTGCGCCTCGACGGCCCGGAGCGGGTCATCGTCGTCACCGGCCCGAACCAGGGCGGCAAGACCACCTTCGCCCGGATGTTCGGGCAGCTGCACTACCTGGCCAGCCTGGGCCTGCCGGTGCCCGGGCGGTCGGCCCGGCTGTTCGTGCCCGACCGGATCTTCACTCATTTTGAGAAAGAAGAAAACGTCGCCAGCCTGCGGGGCAAGCTCGAAGACGAACTGGTCCGCATGCACGAGATCCTGAATCAGGCCACCAGCCGCAGCGTCATCGTGATGAACGAGAGCTTCGCCTCCACCACTTTGGAGGACGCCTCCTTCCTGGGCGCGGAGATCCTGCGCCGGATCACCGGGCTGGGCCTGCTCGGCCTGTACGTGACGTTCATCGACCAGCTGGCCGCGCTGACCCCGGCCTGCGTGAGCATGGTGGCCGGGATCGACCCGGGCAACCCGGCCGACCGCACGTTCAAGATCGTCCGTAAACCGGCCGACGGCCTGGCTTACGCCGCCGCCATCGCCGACAAGTATGGACTTTCCTATGAGCGACTTACGGGGCTGATCGGAGGATGGTCTTGATCGATGACACTGTTCAGATCCGCGGATGAAAGCGTTCCTGCTGTATCAGGACCGGGACGTGCCGCCGGCCCGCGAGCCGACCGCGTCTGAGCAGGCCCTCACCCAGGACCTGGAGCTCGGCCCGCTGTGGGCGGCGATGGCGGCCGGAGACGACTTCCTGGCCGGCTTGGCCCAGCGGGTGATGCTGGCCAGCCTGACCAGCCCGGAAGCGATCACTTACCGGCAGCAGATCCTGGCCGACGCCGTGGCCAGGCCCGCCGTGATCAGGCAGCTCTACGACCTGGCCGGCGCGGCCATCAGCGGCGAGAAGAAGGTCTTCTTCGGGCTGATGAGCAACTCGCCCGACTCACAGCTGTTCCGGGCGGTGAAGGTCCTGGAACTGTTCCGCGGGCTGCTCAAGCAACTGCGCGCGGTCGCCGACGACCACGGCGCCGGTTTCCAGTCCGCGGGCTTCCGCCGGTTCTTCGCCATGGTCGCCGAGGAACTGGACGACGCCTACCTGCACACCGTGGACGACCAGCTGAAGGAGCTTGGGTTCGGCTCGGGCACGCTGATCAGCGCCGGCCTGGGCCGGGGCCTCAAGGGCACCGGGTACGTGCTGCGGAAGCCGCCGCCGGCGGCCTGGCGGGACCGGTGGTCCCTCGGCGGCCGGGCCGGGTTCAGCTTCACCGTCGCCGACCGCGACGAGGCCGGGCAGCAGGCGTTGTCGGACCTGCGCTCCCGCGGCCTGAGCGGCGTGGCCAGCGCGCTGACCCAGGCCTGTGACCACATCCTGGCCTTCTTCACCATGCTCCGGGCCGAGCTGGCCTTCTATATCGGCGCGCTGAACCTGCGCGAGGCCCTGACCGCCGCCGGTCAGCCGGTGTGCGCGCCGGTGCCGGTCGAGCAGGCCAAGCTGGCGCTGACCGCGCGGGGCCTGTACGACCCGGCGCTGAGCCTGCGGCTGGCCGGCCCCGCCGTCGGCAACGATGTGGAGGCCGACGGCAAGCGGCTGATCATGATCACCGGCGCCAACCAGGGCGGCAAGTCCACGTTCCTGCGCAGCGTCGGCCTGGCCCAGCTGATGATGCAGTCCGGCCTGTTCGTCGCGGCTGAATCGTTCACCGCCAGCGTCAGCCCGGGGATCTTCACCCACTTCAACCGGGACGAAGACGCGGCGATGGAACAGGGCAAACTCGACGAGGAGCTGGGCCGGATGCGGGACATCGCCGGCCAGCTCACCCCCGGCTGCGTGCTGCTGGCCAACGAGTCGTTCGCCGCCACCAACGAGCAGGAAGGCTCGGAGATCGGCCGCCAGATCGTGCGGGCCCTGCTCGACTCCGGGGTGCGGGTCTTCTTCGTCACCCACCTGTTCGACCTGGCCCGCAGTTTCCACTCCGAGGCGGACACGACCGCACTGTTCCTGCGGCCGGAACGCCGGGACGACGGCCAGCGCACGTTCCGGCTGCGGCCGGGGGAGCCGCTGTCCACCAGCTACGGCCCGGATCTGTACCGGCGGATTTTTGCCGACCATGTTGCCGGCGGTGGTGGTGACCGTCGCCCGGAGATCACCTGAGGCACAACGAATTCGACGTAATCGCCGGTTAACACGCGCGAAAAAATCCGCAGCCGTGGCCCGGCGATAATCGTGGCACGACTCACCAAGATCACCGGGCGGTACCGTGGGCACAGCGTCTACCCGCGCCCTGGGGGCCGTCGGGGGTGTCCTCGCGGCCGCCGTGGCCGTCGGCGCCGCCCAGTTCGCGTCCGGCCTCGGGGTCCCGCAGAGTTCACCGGTGCTCGCGGTGGGCCAGGCGGCCATCGACCTGACTCCGCCGCCGGTCAAGGACTTCGCCATCTCGGCGTTCGGGACCAATGACAAGACCGTGCTGCTCGGCGGCATCGTCGCTGTGCTCATTCTGTCCGCGGCGGTGGTCGGGATGCTCGCGGTCCGCCGTCTGGCCTTGGGCCTGGCCGGGCTGGCCGTCTTCGCCGCCCTCGGCCTGGCCGCCGCCCTGACCAGGCCGGACGCCACGGTGGGGTACGTGGTCCCCACCCTGGCCGGCGCGGCGGCCGGCGCGGTCGCGCTGACCTGGCTGGCCCGCGCGGCGGTCCGGCTGGGCTCGCCGCTGGACCCGCTGTTCCCCCCGGACCCGCGCCCGGAGCTGACCGACCCGGCCAGCCCGGCCAGCCCGGCCAGCCCGGCCTGGCAGGCCTGGCGGCCCGGCTCAGATCAGACGGTTCCGCCCCCGCGACCGGGCCCGGCCGACCGCACCGGGCCCGTCGCCCGGGCGGGCCCGGCCTACTCCTTCACCGGCCCGGCTCATGCCGACGACCAGCAACCCTCCCGCTGGCCCGCGCGGCGGTGGTTCCTGTTCTCCAGCGCCGCGTCGGCGGCGGTGGCCGCCCTCGGGACGCTGGCCGGAAGAAACCTGGCCAACGAGCACAACATCGCGGTCGACCGGTCAGCCCTGCGGTTCCCCCGGCCCGCGGTCCCGGCGCCGCCGCTACCCGCGGGCAGCAACCTGGCCCTCCCCGGCCTCAGCCCGTTCGTCACTCCGGACCAGCGTTTCTACCGCGTCGACACGGCTCTGCTCGTGCCTCAGGTGGATCCGTCGGCCTGGCGACTTCGAATCCACGGGATGGTGCAGCGCGAGGTCACGATCACCTTCGACGACCTGGTGCGGCGCCCGCTCATCGAGGCCTGGATCACGCTCACCTGCGTCTCGAACCCGGTCGGCGGCCCCTACGTGGGCAACGCCCGCTGGCTCGGCGCCAGCCTGGCCGGCCTGATCCGGCAGGCCCGCCCGCTGGCCGGCGCCACCCAGCTGCTCTGCACCTCGGTCGACGGGTTCACCTCGGGTACGCCGATCGAGACCGTGCTGGACGGCCGGGACGCGCTGCTGGCCGTGGCCATGAACGGCACGCCCCTGCCCATCGAGCACGGCTTCCCCGCCCGGATGGTGGTGCCCGGCCTGTACGGCTACGTGTCCGCGACCAAGTGGGTCACCGACATCGAGGTGACCACGTTCGCGGCCGCCCGGGCCTACTGGGTGCAGCGCGACTGGGCGCAGCAGGCGCCGATCAAGACCGAGTCCCGGATCGACGTGCCCGCCGGCGGTGCAGAACTGGCCCCGGGCCGGACGGCGGTGGCCGGGGTGGCCTGGGCGCAGCACAAGGGCATCGCCGCCGTGGAGGTACGCGTCAACGGCGGACCCTGGCATCAGGCCCGGCTGGCCACCGTGCCGGGCATCGACACCTGGCGGCAGTGGGTGTGGGATTGGAACGCCTCGCCGGGTAATTACCAGATCGAAGCCCGCGCCACCGACGCGACCGGCTACACCCAGACCGCCGTCCAGGCCGACACGATACCGAACGGTGCCTCTGGTTATCCGTCCGCGCAGGTGAGCGTGCGCAGCTCGTTAACTCGCGCGTGACGGTTGGAGAACAGCATGGTTCAGGCCACCAGCCCCGACGCCCCGCACGGCCATGTCGTCCTGGCCGGGGCCGACAGCGCCGCTTTCACCTCACTGCGCCAGCCATCGACGGCCCGGAACGACCGGTACCGGATCGGCAGGGAGCTCCGCCGGCGGGTTCCGCGCCGGGCCCTGGGCGACTGGTCCCCGCCGGCCGGCCGGCCCGATCCGGTGCGGCTGATCATGGAGTCGCACCTGGGCCGGCTCGACTGGCTGGTCCCGGTGCGGGTGGGGCGGATGGCCGCCTCGCCCTACGGGTTCATGCGGGGCGCGGCCATCGTCATGGCCGAGGACGTGGCCCGGCTGCCGTCCACCGGCATCACCCCGGTGATCTGCGGTGACTGCCACATGGGCAACTTCGGCTTCTACGCGTCGCCCGAACGGGACCTGGTCATCGACCTGAACGACTTCGACGAGGCCCACCCCGGCGGCTGGGAGTGGGACCTGCGCCGGCTGGTGGCCAGCATCTGGGTCGCCGGCCGCCAGAACGGCGCCAGCGAGCCGGACTGTGAGTCCGCGGTCCGGCGCTGCGTGGCCGGGTACCGCGGCGAGGTGCGGGCCCTCGCCTCGACCGCGCTGCTGGCCCGCTCCTACCAGCGCCTGGACGTCGACCACCTGCATCAGAGCACCAAAGACAAGTCACTGCAGGCCGAAATCAAGCGGGCGACGGCGCAGGCCCGCAAGCGAACCAGTGACCGGGTGCTCCCGAAGTTCACCCGCGAGCGGGACGGCCAGCGCCGCATCGTCGAGGACTTCCCGCTGATCACCCGGCTCAGCTACTTCGAAGCCGACCAGGTCGCCCGCGGGCTGGATGACTACCTGCAGACGCTGGCACCGCACTGGCGGCGGGCGCTGGGCGGCTACACCCTGATCGACGTGGCTCACAAGGTGGTCGGGGTCGGCAGCGTCGGCCTGCGCGCCTACGTCGCCCTGCTCGAGGGCAGCAGCCCCGATGACGTCCTGTTCCTGCAGCTGAAGCAGGCCCGCCGGTCGGTCCTGGCCCGGCACGTCCACGGCGAGTCGGCCTGGCACGCCCACCAGGGCCAGCGGGTGGTCGAGTACCAGCAGGCCCTGCAGACGGTGAGCGATCCGTTGCTGGGCTGGACGACGGTTGGCGACCAGCAGTACTACGTACGCCAGTTCCGGAACATGAAAGGCACGGTCGCCCTGGACTCCATCGACGGCGGGGCGCTGGCCGACTACGCGGGCATCATCGGGCACCTGCTGGCCAAAGGCCACGCCCGCACCAGCGGTGCCTCGATGATCGTCGGCTACGCCGGTTCCTCCGACCACCTGGACACCGCGCTGGCCCGGTTCGCGCGCTTGTACGCCGACCAGACCGAAGCCGACCACGCCGCGCTGGTCAAGGCGGCTAAGAAGGGCATCCTTCCCATCGAGCGGGGCCTGTGACCGGGTCCGCGGGCCGGCTGTCGCCCCGTCCGGACGGCCGTGGTCATGACGGAGGGTGAGGCATTAATCCGCGATGGTAGCTTTTGCGGATAAATGAGCGGATGGCTGCTAGCGTGACCGCCCATCGGCCCGCGCCCTGAACCCGGTGAGCGCAGGCCGGATGGGGGGAGGCGGCCATGATCAAGGCGGCCCTGAAGGCCGGAGCCATCGGCGGCATCATCGGCGGCGTCATGATGGCCGTGTGGCTGATGTTCATTTTGTGGCTCATCGGCACCGGGTTCTGGACCCTGCTGAACCTCATCACCAATACCGTGTGGCGCTCCGCGCCGCTCGGCTCGAAGTTCAGCCTGACCTCGGTGATCATCGGCCTGGTCGTGCACGTGGTGGTGTCGTTCATCTTCGGCTCCCTGATCGTGCTGGCCGCCTGGCGCCTGCCGGGGCCGCGCTCGCTGATCATCGCCAGCGGGGCGCTGTTCGGGCCGGTCATCTGGCTGGTCATGCAGTTCGGCATCTGGCACGCCGTGGACCCGGCGGCCGCCCAGGTCATCACCCCCTGGGTGTTCGCCGTGGCCCACTTGATCTTCGGCGTGCTGGCCGCCGCGACCGCCGCGATCATCGCCTCCGATGAGAAGCACTCCGCCGCCAGCACCCAGCTGACCGTGGCCGATCCCTTGTCGCCGCCGGCCCACGCCGCTGGCCAGCAGGCCGCGCTGGGCGCCGGGCGGCACGCCGTACACGACGCCCGCCGGCGGGTCCTGCCGACCGCCGGGCCTGCTCCCCGGATGGCCCCGGAACCGCCGGCCGCCCTGGCCGCCGGGCCGCCGCCACCGGACCCGGCCGCGCCCAGGTCCGGCCCGGTGTGGCACCGGCGGCGGCTGACCGCCCGTAACGTCGGCGGCCTGCGGACGGTCGTCTACACCAGCGGCGGTCCCGGCATGGTCACCGACGAGCCGGTCCAGTACGGCGGTACCGGGACCGCGCTCTCGCCGCTGGAAACGGTGCTCGGTGCGCTGTGCGGGTCGACCGGGGCCACTTTCGCGACCGTGGCCCGCGAAGTCGGTTTCCGCTACGACGGCCTCGACTTCGAGGCGTCGTTCGCCACTGACCCGCCCAGCCCGGCCAGCCAGCCGGGGACGCGCTCCTACTTCCAGACCGTGCACGTCATCGTCCGGGTCAGCGCGGCCCGTCCCGACCAGCGGCTGGCCGACGTGGCCCGAATGGCCGAACGGCGCTGCGCCGTCCGCAACCTGCTCGCCGACGCCGGGGTCCGGGTGGAACTGAGGTGGGACCCTGTCCCGCCGGGGGCGGCCGCCGGGGTACCGGGCGGCCCCAGTGCCCCGGGGCGCCCATCCAACTGGGCGTAGGCGCCGCCCTCACCTCGGCCCCGCCCGGACATAATGTTAGTTTGGGTTAAGCAAGCTTTTCTGGGCGGAGGCGACGGCGATGGAGGCGGCGGTCGTGCTGGCTGTCGCGGCCAGCTTCTGCACCGCGACGGCCTCGGTGTGCCAGCGTCTCGGCGCCCGCACCCTCGAGGTGACGGGCTTCGACACCAGGCTCATGGCCCGGCTGATCCGCCGTCCGGTCTGGCTGGCCGGTATAGCCAGCATGATCCTGGGCTTCGGTTTCCAGCTCACTGCGCTCCGCTTCGGCCCGCTGGCCCTGGTTCAGCCCACGCTGGCCCTGGAGCTGCTGTTCGTGTTCGGGTACATGACCGCGATCGGCTCCCGGGCCGGCGTCAAGCGGCGCGACTGGCTCGCGGCCGCCGCCATGTCGATCGGCCTGGGCCTGTTCCTGGGCATGGCCGCGCCCTCGGGTGGCCGGCCGCACGCGCCGGGTCCCTCGTGGTGGCTGGCCGCCGTGATCACCGCGGTCCTGGTCCTGATCTTGCTGACCGTGACCGCCGCGCTGGCCTGGCGTGGCCGTGTCACCCGCTCCCGGCGGGCCGCTCTGCTGGGGGCCATGACCGGGATCTGCTGGGGATTCGAGGCCGCGGTCATCAAAGAGTTCAGCTCGCGGGTGAACGAAGGCCTGGGTGCCGTCTTCTCCAACTGGTCGCTGTACGTCCTGATCGGCGGGGGAGCGCTGACCATGCTGCTGGCTTCCCACGCGATGGCGGCCGGCCCGCTGGCCGCATCCCAGCCCGGGTTCACGATCCTGGACCCGCTGGCCGCCAGCTTCCTCGGGGTGTTCCTGTTCCGTGAGCACATCCGCACCGGCCTTCCCTTCCTGGCCGGCGAGGCCCTGGCCCTGGTCCTGCTGGTCGCCGGTGTCTCCGCCCTCAGCCACAGCCACCTGGTCACCGGCGAACCGGCTTCGCCGCCGGTCAGCGGCCGCCCCGCCTGAATCAGGCGGCCACCGCGCAGTCGAGCAACCCGGCCTGGCGGCAAGGGATCGGCGCGAGCGAGGACGTTTACCAGGTCAGTCGGCCGGCCCGACGTAGGTCCAGGCCCGGTCCTGCCGGACAAACCGGCTGTTCTCCGTCAGCACACGCCGCTGCCCATCCTCGACGTAGACGGCCCGGAACCGGACCGTGCCTTCGGTGTCGAACAGCCCCCCGGCTTGTGTCTCCAGCACCGCCAGCCGCTTCCATACAATCTCCGGGTCCAGCGCGAGCTCCTGTGGCCGGCTGGCCGGGTGCCAGGTCCGCAGCAGGTAATCGGCGTCGCCCACGGCGAAAGCGCTGAAGCGCGACCGCATCAGCGCCTCCGCGGTCGGCGCGGGGCTCCCCGCGTGGAACCGCCCGCAGCAAACGTCGTAGTCATCACCCCGGCCGCAGGGGCACGCCAGTCCACCCATCCCGGCATTGTCGCAGCGCAGCCCGGCTGCCATCGCAGGGGCGGGGCCCACTCAGCGTCCGCGCCCTGGGGCGGCTGAAGGAGCTCCAAGGTCAAGGTTTCACCGTCCTCACGCCGACGAACCTCCTGCGCGGGGTGGCCAGCGACGCCGCCTACGTCGCGTCGTTCCTCAAGCAGCGCACCACGGGCCCGGTCGTCCTGGTCGGTCACTCCTACGGGGGCGTGGTCACCACGAACGCCGGCGCGGCCGGTGGTGACGTCAAAGCTCTGGTGTACGTCGACGCGTTCATCCCCGAGGTGGGGGAGAACGTCTTCCAGATCCTGGGCGGATCGGGGTCCGCGTTCGACATCCCCGATCCGAGCGTGGTGTTCGACATCGTGGGCTATCCCGGGTCCCCGGAAGGAGACGCCGAGGCGTTCCTCAAGCCCGCGACCGTGCACGAGGCCTTCGCGCAGGACCTCCCCGAGGCCGACCGG